>Ga0214473_10000245_pt1 | contig 76629 bp, 65 predicted proteins | sample RVTome_7_FD_203509 | JGI IMG/M metagenome (GOLD analysis project Ga0214473, IMG submission 203509) | Soil microbial communities from uranium-contaminated site in the Upper Colorado River Basin, Wyoming, United States - RVT98D197 | ecosystem: Environmental > Terrestrial > Soil > Contaminated >...
ACAATCATCGGGATGAGATATAACTTTATCATTTATAAGGAGTTGCAAATTATTGTAAACAATCCGATTTAGAAATATTAAAACAACTTAGCGCTTATGAGGCGCACCCGCGTGTGCGCCCGGATCCACCAGCGGCGGGTGGACACATGGGTCCACCCCTACGATAAAGATAACACCATGCATTTGATTCGGCGTAATCACAAGAAAATTCAATTGAGTGCAACGTAACCATATTTAAGAAAACCTGTACTGAGGCCACGATGGAAATTGCGAGGCTCCTGCACGCTCCTCTCGTCCCGGCTCGGACAGGCAATCTCCGGCCGCGCTCGGGATGAACACTTCCCCGGCCCGATGCTACTACGGGGAAATATCGATACTCCTTTTTCAAATACCAAATTATGCGTCAAATTCAAAATCCGGGTATATGAAACGAGGGCTTTGAATCCCACAGTTACATACTATTCGGGAAAGTAGTTATATTCCTCCTTCAAGCCAAGCAACTCAATCGCTTCCCGGCTGGGTTTCGGTTTGAAATCCCTTTCCTCGTAATATTTCCCCCGCTCCCAGACGAGGTCTCCACCTGTAGTCCGCGGGTCATCCGTGTTCCGGAGATACCGGGCCAGGGCATTCAACAGCTCTTCCTTTCGCTCTTTGTATTCCGGCGAATTGGCGACGTTGTTCATCTGGTCCGGGTCCTTACGCAGATCGTAGAGCTCCTCTGCGGGACGTTTTTCAAAAGCAAGGTCATACAATGGTTTTATTTCCGGTTCGTCTTTGTGCGCCAGCAGGTAGATTTTGGCCGGGCACGGGTAGCTCAGCATGTGAGCATCGACATCCCCGAACAGAGGAGGATCTCCAGCGGGCCAGCGGTCAGGCTCGTAATTCCGGATGAAGAGGAAGTCCCTGGTTCGAATCGCCCGCCCCGGGTAACCCAAACCATTCGCTCGGCATAAGGCATGCCGCTCCCTGGCGGTTACCACAAAGTCCCGAGTTTGATCGATTTGACCGGATTCTCTACTGAAGAGAATGTTCGCTAAACTTTTGGCGGTCATCTCCTGGGGAACAGGCAGTCCGGCGATTTCCAGAAATGTCGGGGCGAGATCGTTCAGGTTGACGAAATCATCGACCGTTCTTCCTTCCGGAATGTACTGCTTCCAGGAAAAAATCATGGGGACCCTCGTCCCGAAATCGTATAAGTTCGCCAATCCTCTCGGCATCTGCCAGCCGTTATCACTGCAAATCACGATAAGTGTGTTCTCCCGCTGCCCCGAGGCCTCAAGCACGCCGAGGATATCGCCCACCTCGGAATCGAATTTCTGAACCGCAAAATAATAATCGCAGATATCACTCCGCACCTCAACTTTATCCGGCAAATACAGGGGAACTTCGACTTTGTCTGGATCCATACCGGAGGCGATGCCGGAACCCACTTCGTACGGCCTGTGGGGATGCAGGCTGCTGAACCAGTAACACCAAGGCTGATTCAGGGAGTTGGCCTGTAAGAATTCGCCGAAGGAAGCAAATGTTCTGCCGCCGTGATTATATTCCCGGCCGCTGTCGGCAACGCTGCCCGGTCCCCAACCCTTTCCCTGAGAACCGACGAAATATCCGGATATTTCCAGCATATCGGTATATAAAGGTAATTTGCTCGGTAATATACCCCAAAGATTTGCGCCTTCTTCCAGACGCCAGATGTCCTGTCCGGTCAACATTCCCGCCCGGGCGGGGCTGCACGAAGGGGCAGCACAGAATGCGTGGCTGAATTTCACTCCCTGCGCCGCTATTTTATCGATGTGAGGAGTTTGCACGACCCGATCGCCGTAACATCCAACGTGATTCGACGATTGATTGTCGGACATGAGCAGCAAAATGTTCGGGCGGCTTCTTTTCTCCGCGACCCGGCAGGCCGGTCCCAAAGCAAGCAGCGACAGCAACGTTTTGAGGAGCCGACGACGGTTCCAATTCATAATTCGCTCCTTTCAAACAGTTCCCTGTCTCGAATTGAAGGCTCCTCGCAGCAAGCTCCGGGGAGTCTTCGCTTTTTAAGCGAGATCATTACTCCGGTTTGGTGCGCGAACCTGGCGGCAAGCCAAGGGAAATGGGCCCGCCGCTCGAACTCAGGCAAGCCGGGCGAGGGATTGCTCGATCCGGGCGGTCAGTTCGCCGTAGGTGGTGGTGACCGGGAACTGCGGGAACTCGTCGATCACTTTCTGCGGCGGCCGGAAGAGGATGCCGGCATCGGCCTCGGCCAGCATGCTCGTGTCGTTGTAGCTGTCGCCGGCGGCGATCACCTTGAAGTTGAGCCCGTGCAGGGCCTCCACCGACCGGCGCTTGCCGTCTTTCTGGCGGAGACGGTAGTCGGCCACGCTGCCATCCGGGGCCAGGACCAGGCTGTTGCAGAAAAGAGTGGGCCGGCCGAGCTTTTCCATGAGCGGGTCGGCGAATTCGTAATAAGTGTCGGACAGGATGATCACCTGGCACTTGCGCCGCAGGTCGTCGAGGAAGTCGCGGGCGCCCTCCAGCAGCTCGAGCTTCCCGATCACCGCCTGGATGTCGGCCAGCTTCAGTCCGTGCTGTTCCAGGATTTCCAGCCTCATCCGCATCAGCTTGTCGTAATCGCTCACATCGCGGGTGGTCAGCCGCAGCTTTTCGATTCCGGTCCGTTCGGCTACGTTGATCCAGACTTCCGGCGTGAGCACGCCTTCCAGGTCGAGACAGGTCACTACTGGCATTGACGATACGCTCCGGTAATAGATTCGATTTTTTCCGAAAATCACTCAAAAGTTTCAACGCAGTGATATAAATCCGGCGGCGCGGCAAGTCAACATTAAGCCGCCGTCAATCGCCTGGAATATACAATGCGGACGGTATTATTCACAGGCCGGGGAAAATGCTTGCAATCGACCCGGCATTTGGCTATATTAAGCGTAACACGAAAATTAATATAGTAACACCCACCGGTGGGATAAATACAGGAGGCTCGATGATAGCCCGTTTGTCTGGATTGGCTCTGGCTTTTTCGCTTCTGGCCGCAGGCCCCTCCCGGGCCCAGGCTCCAGCGGTGAAAAACGCGGTAAAGGACACGGTCTACGAGATGCCGCCGGTGACTTTCGTCGGCAAGGCGATCTTGGATGAAGTCCAGATCCGGGACAACGCCACCGTGGTGACCCGGGTCAGCGAGCAGCAGATCCGCGACCTCAACGCCCTCGACCTGCCCTCCACCCTGCGGCGCGTCCCCGGTGTCACTATCTCCCGCTACAACCTGGTCGGCAGCTACGGCGGCGCCGAGGGCGGGGCGATATTCATCCGCGGCCAGGGGTCCAACCGGCCCGGTGCGGAGATCCAGGCCATGGTCGACGGCGTGCCCAAGTTCGTCGGCATCTGGACCCACCCGCTGATGGACCTGTTGAGCGTGGACCGGATCGAGAGTATCGACGTCTACAAATCGCCGCAGCCGGTGCGGCTGGGGAACATGACCCTGGGCGCGGTCAACCTCACCACCCGCCGGATGCACCGCGAGGGCCAGCGGACCTACGTGACCGCGGTGGGCGGCCAGGAAAATACCTACAGCCTCAGCTTCAACCACGGCGGCCGGCGCAATAACTTCGACTATTATTTCGGCGGGGCGGCCAAGGGCAGCGACGGCCAGCGCAGGAACGCGGACGGTCAGATACGCAACTACTGGGGCCGGGCCGGCTACCGATTCAGCGAAAACTGGGACGCCTATGCGATCGTTTCCGCCTCCGACAACTGGGCCGATGATCCCGGGCCGGCGGGCGGGCCTCTCCAGCAGCGCAACCGCTTCTACAACCAGGACTTCACCCTCAACCTGACCCTGGCCAATCAGAACGACCGCACCAATGGCTTCGTGCGCTTCTACGCCGATCCCGGCAAGATCAACTGGGAACAAACCGACCCGACCGGCGCCCGGTTCAATACCCGCACCGACTGGTTCAACAGCGGACTGCGCGCGCAGCAGAACCTGATGCTGGGCCAGGCCACCGAACTCACTCTCGGCTTCGACTACGACCGCTACGGCGGCAAAGTCTGGGAAGAACACGCCGACCCGGCCAATGACTTGCGCCTGCCGGAAGAGTTTTTCAGTAATACCGCCGTCTACGCCGGCCTTCGGCACTCGATCACGTTCGACAACGGGGTGGCCCTGGTACCGAGTGCGGGCCTGCGCTACAACCGCCACAACGTTTTCGACGACGAAGCGGCCCCGGAGGCGGGCCTGACCCTGGGCAACAACCGCTGGAACCTCTACGCCAACTACAGCCACGGCTTCAATTACGCCGGCGTCTATTCGGTCTGGTTCTACAACGTAGCCTGGCACTACACCACCGATTCCTACCGGGAGCTGAAGCCGGAGCGGGTCAACCATTACGAACTGGGTCTGAAGCTGAACCCCAGCCAGCGCATCAGTTTCGACCTGAGCCTGTTCCACGACCGGGGCCGGGACAGGATCCGTTTCATCGCGCCGCCTCCGCCGCCGCCGTCGTTCGCCAACGTGGACCGCTATGAAATCACGGGGTTCGAGGGTTCGGTGTCGTGGTCGCCGGTGGATCAGGTGTCGCTGTTCGGCGGGCTGACACTCCTGGGCAAGGACCCGGAATCCATGCCGCAGATGCCCGGATATACGGTCAACCTGGGCGGCAATTTCCGCTTCCTGCGCAGATGGCAGCTGGGCGTGGACCTCTCCGCGGTCGACGACCGGTACGTCACCAATGCGCGTTTCACTCCGCTCTCGACCGTGCCGGTATCCGCCATTCCCAGAACCGGTTCCTACGTGGTGACCAACGCCAGGCTGGCCTACTATATCAGCGAGCCGGGCGCGGCGCACGCCGGCAGCCAGCTCTTCCTGGCCGTGGAGAACCTGACCGGTACGAACTACGAGTACCTGCCGGGCTACCCGATGCCCGGCGCGACCCTGTTTTTCGGGCTGACAGTGGACTACTGAATACCCGCGAATTTCCGGAGCGCTCTTGCCGAAATCATTTAAAAAACCGCTTGTCCTGATTGCAGCCTGGTTCCCGCTGCTGGCCTTCCTGACCCCGGCCAGGGCGACGGACCAGCCGGTGGTGCTCGCCACTACCAGCATGATCGGCAGTATGCTGGAGCTGGTGGCCGGGGAGGCAGTCGAGGCCAGGGTGCTGATCCCGCCCCGCTCGTGCCCGGGCCATTTCGACATCCGGCCGCAGGACGCCGCCGGGATCGCGAGCGCCGGGCTGGTGATCCGCCACGACTTCCAGGCTTACCTGGATGACAAGCTGACCGCCCAGAACCCGAGGCTGGTGATCGAGGTTCTCGTACCCGAGGGCCATCTGATGATCCCCAGTGTCTATCTGGGGGCCCTGGAAAAGATCGCCGGCATCCTCAGCCGGCGCTACCCGCAGTCGGAGGCCGCTTTCCGCCGGAACCTCGAAGCCGCCGCCGCCCGGATCGGGCTGGCTGAACCGGCGGCGCGTGAAAAAATCCGGCAGGCCGCTCTGGCCGGCACCGTGGTGCTGGGTTCGGATATGCAGGAGCCGTTCCTGCGCTGGGCCGGGATCGAGGTGGCGGCGAGTTTCAGCAACTCTTCCGACGAGCTGAGCGTCCGGAGCCTGGCCCGGCTGATCGGCATCGCCGGCAGCGAAAAGGCCAGCTTCATCGCCGGCAACCTGCAGAGCGGGGGCGAAGAGGTGGCGCTGGCCCTGGCCCGGCAGACCGGCCTGCCTGCGGCCATCCTCAGCAATTTCCCCGGCACCAACGACCGGAACCCGACCTACATCGACCTCCTGCTCGACAACATCGACCTGCTCGCCCGGGCCAAAAGCGGCGATCTGCCTTGACAGAACCGCCCCGGGCTGATTATCCTCAGCAGGCCGTCCTCCACATCGTTCGTTAACCCGCTGAATCGACATGACATCGCTACCGGACCAGGTAATCACTACGCGCTCGCTCCGTGTGAGGCTGCGTGAAGCCACGATCCTCAGTGGAATCGACCTCGCCATCGGCCGGGGTGAATTCTGGGGTATCGCCGGGCCCAACGGCTCCGGCAAGACCACCCTCGTCCGGGCCGTGCTGGGATTCCTGCCGGCCGGCCCCGGCGAACTGGAGGTTTTCGGCCGGAGAATCGAAGACTGGCCGCTCACCGGCCTGCGCCGGCGGATCGGCTACCTGCCGCAGAACCTGTCGATCGACGAGGGCTTCCCGATTTCGGCCCGGGAAGTGATCCTGATGGCCCGGGCTGGCCGGCGGGGGCTGTTCCAGCGGCTCACCGCCGAAGACCGGGAGGTCGCTGAAAACTGCGCCCGGGAGCTGGGCCTCCTGCCTCTGCTCGACCGGCCGCTGGGCAGCCTTTCCGGCGGGGAGCGCCAACTGACACAGCTGGCACGCGCCCTGGCACAGCAGCCGGAGCTGTTGATCCTGGACGAACCCACGAACAACCTGGACCCGCGCGCCGCCGCCGGATTCATGACCACGGTGGGCCGCCTGCACCGCGACAAGGGGCTGACCGTGATCGTGATCACCCACGAAATTCCGATCCTGCCCCCGGAGTGCGCCAAAGTGGCACTCCTGCGGGAAGGCCGGCTGGCCGGAGCCGGCGCCGCCGGCGAGCTTCTCACTTCGAAAACTCTTTCCGGTCTTTACGGATACCCGGTGGACGTGGAAGTCCGCGCCGGCAGGCATTACCTTTTCAACAGGACAATCGGATAGTGGAACTGGCCGACCTCTGGCAATTCGCTTTCTTCCGCAACGCTCTCGCCGCCAGCCTGCTCTGCGGGGTGAGCTGTTCGATGATCGGGGTTTTCATCGTCTGCATGGGGATCCCGTTTATCGGCGTGGCCATGTCGCATGCGGCGATGGCCGGAGCGGTATTCGCCCTGCTGGCCGGATTTGACCCGCTGGCCGGCGGATTTACCGTGGCGATCGCCTGCTCGCTGGTGGTGGGCCCGCTGACCGACCGCAGCCGAATGAACCCCAACATCTCGCTGGGGATCTTGTTCTCCCTGATGATGGGCCTGGCGTTTATGGGGATCGGCCTGGCGCCGGAACCGAAGAACGAAATGATGGGCCTGATCTGGGGCAACATCCTGCTGCTTTCGGCCGGGGACGTCCTGCGGATGGCGGTCGTCACCGCGGTCACCCTGGCCCTGGTCGCCCTGCTGTACAAGGAATTCAAGGCGGTGATGTTTTCCCGCCCCCTGGCGGCCGCTGTCGGTATCCGGGACAAGCTGGTCTACTATCTTCTGCTTGTACTCTGCGGAGCCACGGTCACGGTCAACCTGGACACGGTGGGCGGGCTGATGTTGTTCAGCCTGATAGTCAACCCGGCGGCCGCGGCCTGGCAGTTCACCTACCGGCTCAGCCGGATGTTCCTGCTGTCGGCCGTTTTCGGAGTGGCGAGCGCCGCCAGCGGCATCGTGCTGTCGTCCGTGTTCGACCTGCCCTCCGGGGCGTGCGTCGTCATTTCATCCAGCGCGGTCTTCGGTTTCGCGCTGGCGATCTCGCCCAAAAGGAGACAGAAGGGGCATGGGTCGGCGGCCTGAAAATTCAAGCGGGGGCAAGCGGAAATTCTTCGACCGGCACGCCGAGGGCTGGGAAGAGGGGAACTGCGGGGATCAGGCCGGGTACGAAGAGCTCGTCCGGGCACTGGGGCTGGCAGCCGGCGATACCGTTGTCGAACCGGGCTGCGGTACCGGCCTGGTATCATCCCTGATCCTGAATATAATCGGCCCCTCCGGACGCCTTTTCGCCACCGACATCTCTTCTCACATGCTCACCCAAGCCGAAAAGAAAAACCTCCCGGCGAATGTTTCCTTTCATCTCGCCGATGCCGCCTGTCTGCCGTTCCCGGACGAGTGCGCCGACAGCGTGGTCTGCTTCCGGGTTTTCCCCCACATCGACAATCAAGTCGGGGCGCTGGACGAGTTCCGCCGCGTGCTGAAAAAAGACGGCAGGCTGGTGATCGCCCACTCGGCGGGCCGGGCCAGGCTCAACGATTACCACGCCCGGGTGGGCGGCGAGGTGGCCGACGACATGCTCCCGGACCGGCCCGAGCTGGCCGGGCTGCTGGCGGCGCACGGCTTCGACCTCCAGTCGCTGGAGGACCGCAGCGACCGCTACCTGGCGCTCGCGGTCAAACAGTAGGCGCACCGTATACAACAACCGGGAGTTCTGCTAAGAATCCTCTGACCCCTCTTGAAAGCTGCGGCTTCCCCTTCGCGGATTTACTCGCAAATCGGCCTGACCCGCCTGCCGGGACACAGTCCTCTCTTGCCCCGACCTTAACTTACCCTGTCCAGTCGAGGTAGATGGACAACGGGTACGAGATTCGCCCCTGCCATCCCCTGGCGCTGCATGCCGGATCCAAGTTCCGTAAGTTATTACCGATTTAGCTTCTATCTTCTTGTTTGACAAGGTAGTTGCATTTAAAGGTGAAGCTATTTCCTGCCGATAAAGATAATGGATGACTATGTGCGGCGGTTGGTTGATAATTTTTTCCGCATCCGTAGAAAAATTATCTTTTCCGACCGGCAATATATTCCACAATCTCCCCGCCTGAACTTCCATGCGACGGCGCCGCCGGGGAGGGTAACGGCTTTCCAACGCTCTATTTATTAAACTGTAAGAATTTACGCCGCAGACAGGCGGCAGGTGGCATAACTCTTGCCTTTTCCCCGGCTGACCGCCGTGATTGCCCTGTTTGCGGTCGTCACATATCGGTACCCGCTCCGGACAGCGGGACTGTGTGAAAAAGCGGAGGGTGGGACAGATGACGGCGATCAACTTTACCGGGCTGGCCTCCGGGATAGACACCCAGGCGATAATCGACACCCTGCTCGAATCTCAGCGCGCGCCTATCACGCGCCTGCAGAACAAGAGCCAGGTGCTGGGAGTCCAGCGGCAGGCCTACCGTGACGTCAACACGCAACTGCTCAGCCTGCAAAATGAAACTCTCTCACTTCGTCTCGAATCCACCTTTTCAAGCCGAAGCGCCTCTTCCAGCGATGAAAGCGCGCTCAAGGTGCAAGCCGCTTTTTCGGCCGTAAAGACCAGTCACCGGGTCAAAGTGCTCCAGCTCGCCCAGGATGCAATCGTCAGCAGCCAGCGCTACCTCAGCCAGGCCCGGCTCCTGGGCACCAACACGGTCGGGATCAACCTTCTGGGCGGAACCAGCCGGGTCAACGCTCCCGGCGCCGGCCGGATCAAGGGCAGTGTGACGATGAGTGAGACCGCCACCCTGGCCGATCTGGGGCTGGCCGGCGACTTCACCCTGAAAATCGACCCGGATGGCTCCGGCTCGCGCAGTGCGATCAAAATCACCGGCCTGGACGGCAGCACCACGGTCAGCCAGCTGATGAATAAAATCCAGGCGCAGGTGGATTCCCTGAAAGTACAACTGGTTTACGACGAGGCCCAGGGCGGCAAGGTGCTGCAGATCACCAGCGACTTCGTCGGTATCGACGTCTCCGCCTCCGGGGCGGTGGCCGAACAGTTGTTCGGCATCGCGGCCGGGGCCACCGCCGATTCCTCTTCCTCCACCGGTCTCGGTTCGGCGCGCAACTACGCCGCGGTCACCCCGGAGGATTTCCAGACCGGCGAATACACGGTCGTTTCCTCGGACGGCGCCGCCGGCAGCCTCACCGGCAGCGTGGACCTGGCCGCGGCCGCAGCCGGCGGCGATATTCTGGCGCTCACCCTGGACGATCTGGGAGTCACCGACTTCGGCACTTTTCAAATCGACCCGGACGCCGCCGGAAACACCGGGAACGTGGAGATTCGCAAGAGCGACGGCTCGGCGCTCTCCGGCTCGGACACGGTCGCGAACCTGATCGACGCCATCAATTCCTCGGTCCCGGACGTCACCGCCCAACTGGTCGAGGGCAGCGGGGGCGCCACTTACCTGCGCCTGGCCGCCAACGAGGGCGGCCGCGACATCACGGTCAATGATTTCGGCGCCACGGACGGGATCCTCCAGCACGTTTTAGGCAACGGCGGGGGCACGGTCACTACCAGCAACGCCACATCCGACAGCAATGATTTCTCCCTGGTCGCCACTTTTTACGAGCGGGGTTCGCTCACTCCCGCCTCACGCCGGGTGGTTTCCGGCGTGAAAGAGAACTACCGCACCGTGGGTGTGAGCGACCTGATCGATGGGGTAACCATAATCGGCTCCACCCTCGGCCAGATTTTCACCCCCGGCAGTGCGCGCATTCAGGTCAACAACTCCAACGGAATGGCAATCGAAAACAGCGCGAAGACCCAGCTGTTCGGCAGGGCCGGCGTGACCGATTCCTCTTTCGCCACCGGTCTGGCCCTCGACCCGGACGGCAGCGGCACCGCCGGGTTGAACCGCGCCATCAGTGACCTCAATTCCGCGGGCGCTTTCGCTTACGATGACGGCCTGGGAATCACCGCCGGGACGTTCCGGGTCGGGAACTCCACCCTCACTATCACCCAGGATGAAATAGACAACGGGCTGACCGTGGCCCAGGTTCTGGCCCGGATCAACAGCGCCAACCAGGGGATTACCGTGGCTTACGAGGCGGGTACGGACCGTTTCGTCGCCAGCTCCTCGCGCTACGGCTCGGACACCGCTTTCACCCTCGGTACCTATACCGGGGGGGCCGGCGAAAGCAACGTCCTTAAAGCGCTCGGCCTGGTCAATGCCCCAGCGCAGACTTCTCTTTCGGTGGGCAACAGCAGCGGCCAGGTCAGCGCCGACACCGAACTGTCCCAGGCCGGTTTCAGCATCAAGCCGACTTCCGGCACCTTTACGATCAACGGGATCTCGATCGAGGTGAACACCGCCGAGGATACCCTGAACGAGATAATCGAGAAAATCAACTCCTCGGCCGCCGGAGTGACCGCCTCCCTGGATTCGGTTTCCAACCAGATCAGTATCGTGCAGAACGTGGACAAGGACACCACCGCCACCAGTATCAAGGTGGGCGCGAGTTCGGACACCAGCAATCTGCTCAAAGCACTCCGTCTTACCACCGGTTCCAACGCCGACGGCTCCATCTCCCGGATCGAATCGCCCACCTCGGCGACAGTGGTCAGCAACCAGCGGACCACGGCGGAGATCGAAGTCGATGGGGTGCATTACAGCCGCAACACCAATGTCATCGACGATGTCACCCCGGGCCTGACCTACGATCTGCAAGGCGAAACCTCATCCCCCGTGACAGTCACGGTCTCCGGCGATAAGGACCGGGCCCTGGAAGCGATCGCCCGCTGGGTGGTGGAATACAACAAAACGGTCAAGCTGCTCAATCCCGCGCGGCTCGACCAGTCCGAACGGAAAAATCTCGAACCGCTGACCGACAAAGAGCGTTCAACCCTGACTTTCAACGAACTGTCAGATCGGCTGAATAAGTTCGAGCAGTACAATAAAGGGGAAACCATCCGGCGGGACAGTAACTTCCGCGTTCTCGAAAGCCAGTTACGCCAAGCGATCTTTGCCCGGGTGACCACCACCGGCACTCAGTACGCGAGCCTGGGGGACATCGGCATCAATACCGGCAATCCGGGCCAGCCGCTGAGCTCCAATTTCGAGAGCGTGCTGGTGGCCGATTCCACCGATCACGACGTAATTCTCGACGCGCTCAAGCAGAACGAAACCCTCAACCAGGCCCTGGACAACAGCGACCGCGCCATTTTTCAAATATTCTCCCAGGTTGCCGCCTCCAGCGTTTCAGTCAAAGGCACCCGGACTTTCGACGGCACGACCGCTCTGGCCAACGACATCTCCTTTCAGGTTTCCAACGGCGCCAACGCGACCAACATTTCCCTCCCGGCCGGAACGAGCACTCAGAGTGACATCCTCGGCATAATCCTCAACCAGCTCAGGCGCGCCGGCATCAATGACATCAACGCTTCCTTCGATGCCGGCAACCATCTGCTGTTCACCAACGCGACCGATAAGGGCCGGGCCCAGATCCGAATTATCGATCTGACTTCGCAGAGCGAAAGCGACCGGATGAGCACGATTTTCGGAATCAACGGCGGCTCGTTCGTCGGCGAGGATGCTGCGGAAACAGCCGGCGTGGCCGAGAGGATGAACCTCCAGTTGCGCGACTCCACCGGAATCAGCGGATTCATCAGCCAGAGGGCCTCATTCGGCGGCACTTTCGGCCAGGGCACCATTTATGATGAACTGGTCCGGATCCAGGAAGATATCAATTCGATAGAAGAACGGGTAACCAGACGGGAGGAGCGGCTCAAGCGCCAGTTTACGGCCATGGAGCAGGCCCTGGCCCGCCTTCAGGAACAGCAGAGCGCGCTTTCCAATTTCTTGGGTGCCGCCAGTACCGCCAGCACATCGCTGGGCAACCAATCCGGTGGATAAGGCGCTTACTTTCGATCGGAAGTCGCGAATTTAAAATAAATACGGGGGAAAAAGACGATGAAACTCACACTCGACGGCCGCCAGGTTAAAACTTCCGCTGCCGGCGGCGAAACTTTGTTGGATGTAATAAAAACATTGGAACGGGACATCTCCCCCGAGCGGGTGATAGTCTCTATCACCCTCGACGGACAGCCGCTGGACAGCCACACCGAGCACGAGAAGGCCGCCCTTCCGGTGGAACAGCTCGACAGCCTGGAAGTCAACACGCAGAAGCTCTCTTTCCTGGCGCGCAATACGCTGTCCACCCTGGCCGCCTACCTGCCCCAGCTAATCGATATGATGGACCAGGCGGTGGAACTGCTCCACGGCGGCCAGGAGAGCGAAGGGCATCTGTGCCTTTCCCGGCTGATCGACGGTTTGAGCATGGCCAATTCGGCCTGGCACGGGATCGCTCACTTTATCGTAATCGAGGACCGGGCGGCGGGTGATGTAATGCCGGACATGCAGAGCTTCCTCAGCTCGCTCCAGAGTATCCTCGAAGCGCAGAAAAATAACGACGTCGTGCAGATTTGCGACCTGCTCGAATTCGAGCTCAGACCGATTCTCGAGCTTTGGCTGGAACACGCCGGCCGGCTGAACGAAAAACTGAAATGACAGGACACTCCTGCCGGATGAATACCTCTGCCGAGTTCCTCAAGCGGAATCTCGGGTCCCTGGCGCGGCGCTACCCCGAACTGGCCCGGCTGCTGTTGAGCGTACCGCCGGCCGCCGCCGACCTGATCCAGACCCGGGCCGGAGTGCCCTCCCTGCGGCTGAAAAACGCGGGCGGCAGACCCTATACCCTTCACAGTACGGTCGATCCGCTGGCCGAGGCGGAAAGAACGGTCAGGATGCAGCTGCGCCCCGGCAGCAACTCCGGCCTGGTTTACGGCTTCGGACTCGGCTACCATGTCGAGCGCCTGCTCGAAGAGCTGCCGGCCGGCTCCCCGGTACTGGTTATCGAGCCGCAGATTTCGATTTTCCGGCTCGCCCTCGAAAGCCGGGACCTGACTCATCTGTTCGAAAATCAGGAGCTTTTCTGGGCGGTGGGTGAAAAGGATTACGAAGTGGCGCGGCATTTCAGCCGAGTCTTCCGCGTGATCTCTCTCGAGGGCGTCTCGATTATTTCCCACAACGCCTCGGTCAAGCTCTGCGGGGAATATTTCAACGTCGTGGACGACTACTGCCGCAAGTGGCTCATCACGGTGGGCGGCAACTTCCTGACCAACGTGATTTCCGTTCGCACCTACATGTCCAATACGCTGGACAACATACTGGCGATAGTGGACAACCCCCCGATCATCCGGCTGTTCGGCAGGTTCAGAAAAGTACCGGGGATAGTGATTTCCGCCGGGCCGTCCCTGGACCGCCATATGGGGACGCTGAAACTCCTGGAAAAGCACGCGGTGCTGATCTGCGTCGACACCGCGCTGGGGCCGCTGTACCGCAGCGGCGTATGTCCCCATCTGGTACTGGCCGGCGACCCGAGCGAGAACAACTTGCGGCACTTGCAGGGCGTGGGCCGTACCGGAGCGGCGCTGGTGGCCGAACCGATGACTCACCCGCGGATCATTTCCGAATTCGACGGCCGGAAGTTCATCATGAGCTTCAACGAAGTGCTGATGAAGAAGCTGGCGGGGGTGCTGGGCGATTTCGGCCGGGTGGAAGCCTGGGGCTCGATATCCACCGGCGCTTTCGACCTGGCCCGCAAGCTCGGCTGCGACCCGATCGTCTTCATCGGCCAGGACCTGGCTTTCACCGGCGGCCGCTACTACGCCCACGGCACGTATCAGGAGCAGCGCTGGCTGCGGGATCTCTCCTGGCCCGAGGACCTGGACGACGTCCACCGCTGGCGGATGTCCAAGGAAAACGACCTGGACGCCACCGACATTTACGGACGGCCGCTGCGGACTTCGCGCCAGCTCGAGGCCTACCGCCACTACTTCGAAAGGGAAATCTCCGAAACCGAGGCTCTCGTCCTGAACGCCACCGAGGGGGGCACCGGCTTCAGCGGAGTGGAAAACGTCACCCTCGAAGCAGTCCTCTGGCGCTACGCCCGCAGGGAAAGGTCGGTGGGCAGGATAATCGGCCGGGCCGGCGCCTCACGCAGCGAAAAGGAAATCTCCCACGCCCTCGATTTTCTCCAGTCCACCGGCCGCGAGCTGGAAAACGTCTACGAGCTCTGCAACCAGGGATTCGAATTGACCAGGCGGCTGTATCAAAACGAAAGTCAGGAACCGGAAGCGGACTACCGCCAGGTGGAGAGTATCTACTCCAGGGTGTACGAATGCGCCGGGGTGCGTGAAATTCTGGAGAACGCCAACCAGGGCGGAATTCTGACTTACCAGCGGGGCGTAGAAAAGCTGAAAGGCAACCAGCTCGACCGCGAAACGATCGAAAAATCGGCTCAGCTTTACGGAGCTTTTTTCATTAGTTTCTTCCAGACCGCCTCTTTGCTGAAAAAGAAGTTCGGACAGGCGGCCATTTCCGTAGGGTGCAGGCTTTCCGGCCACGGCGAGGAAAAACTGTTGCAGGCCGGCTGAAACATTCGGCCCGGGCTGAACTTTCGGCCCCGGCGGCCGCTTACTAAAGCGCACTCGAAACGTCACGGCTGCACCCGTGACAACCGGATCGGGAGTGGAAATGCAGCAGCAATCGGGAGTCAAAGACTACCAGACGATGCAGATCCGCAGCGCCAAGCCTGAAAAGCTGATCCTGATGCTCTACGACGGAGCGATACGGTTCCTTCGCGAGGGTATCCGGTTTCTGGATCAAGGAGACATCGAGAATTCGAACCACAAGCTGATCCGCGTGCAGAACATCCTGGTCGAGCTGATGTCGTCGCTCAACTTCGAAAAAGGCGGAGAAATCGCCGTCAACCTGTTCAGAATCTACGAATTCATGCACTACACCCTGGTGCAGGCCAACATCAAAAAGGAACCGGAGCCGGTGCGCAGGATAGCCGATCAGCTCAAAACCCTGCGCGACAGCTGGGCCCAGGCCCTGAAAAACCAGGAAAATCAGCAGAAAGAAGCCTCCCGGCTGGAAGATGGCGGTCAGGAGGGCAATAAGAAGGCAAAGAACATAAGCATTACAGGTTAGAGCTAATCTGCCGATAAATATACAAGGATTTAGCGAGTATTCATTCAGTGAGTGAAGGATGATCGGACAGTTCGACCTGCTCCTGCCCGGCAGACTGATCCGGGAACTGGTACTGATGGTGGAGATCGAGCGGAACTCGGCGATAAGCCAGAGCCGCCTGGCGGACAAAGCCGGGCTGGTTCCCTCGATGGTCAACAACTACATCCGCCGGATGGCCGAGTCGGGCTACCTGCAGAAACAGGGACGCAGCCGCCGCCGCACCACTTACCATCTCACTCCCCGCGGACGCGACCGCTGCGCCGAACTGATGCGGCGCTACGGCATCGAAACCGTGCGGCTGTACAAATACGCCAAGAGCGAGTTCCGCCGCCGGTTTACCGAACTGTTCAAGCGGCTCGCCGGGATGCGCATCGTTGTCTACGGTGCGGCGGAAACCGGCGAGCTGGTCCTGCAGGTTCTGCTGGAAATGGATTGCCGGGTGGCCGGTATCGTGGACGGAGACCCGCAGGTCCAGGGCCGGCCCCTGTTCGGCTTCATTGTGGAAAGCCCGGTCGAAATCGAAAAAATGAAACCTGACGTCGTTCTGATCTCTTCTTACGGCCACTCCGAGGAGATCGAAAAACACCTTCAACCGTTCTGCGCCAGGGGAGTGGAAATTTTTTCAGTGGTCAGTAACCTGGCGACCTGAGACAATCGATGGCGAAAAAGAAGAAAAAAAACCTCCGCGGGGATACCGGTCGCGATATGGAAAACAAGAGTGGCGGTTTTCCCGATCCGCAGAAGCTCGAGGAAGCCGCCGCCTGGTGGCGCTCCAGCCTGCGGGGCGGATTCAGCCCGGCCGGCGCAGCCGATCATCTGGCGGCCTGCCTCACCAGAGCCGGCGGCGGCGAATTGACCGGTGTTTTCAAGACCTTAAAAGAACTTGCCGCCCCGCCCCTGACCGCCACGGGGCTGAGCGTTCCCTTGAAAGCAGCGCCCTCCTCCGCCCTGCTCGACCGGGAGTCCGGCCGGCTGTTCGTGGCGGATGCCGCCTTGGGCGGACTGGAATGTATCGGGCTGGAAACCGGCCGGGCGATCTGGGAGGTCGAGCCGGGTGGAGCTGTACAGGTTTTCGGCATGACGGTGACGGACAACCTGCTCGTCTACTGCGACTACTGGCAGAACCGGGTGATCGCCCTGGACGCCGCGGACGGCGCCTGTCTCTGGACCGCGGAGGAAGCCCGCGACGGCAAGCCTCTCTCCGCGCCTGCGGACGTGGCTGTCGTCGAAGTGGATGCCGGCCGGGAACTCTGGGTGGCTGAGTACGCCGGCCACCGGATCTGCCGGTTCGCCCTCGACGGCGCACCCCTGGGTACTATCGGCAGGCGGGGGCTCTCCTGGGAAGAAACTTCCCACCGCTTCACCGGAAACAATAATAAACCGGACCAGGTTTATCTGGAATTTCCGCGCTCTCTGGATGTCGGTGTCGATTCCAGCGGCGACCGGGCCGTTTTCGTCTGGGACTGGTGGAACGACCGCCTCCAGGTGCTTTCCCCGGATGGCAGGCGCCTCCGGCAAATCCCGCTCGAAACTCCGCCCGGCAGCCGCGGCAGGTTCGCCGGAACGGTGAGAGTGGTTTGGGGCCAGCCCGGTCCGGTGATCCTGGGAATCGAGGATACGACCTGTTCCTTACTGGTCTGGAGTCCGGAAGGAGATCTGCTGATCAACATCAGGCTCGCTGACCTGTTGTTCAGCCGACCCGGCCGCGCCGAAAGAGTGCGGCTCTGCGGCCGCCCCTCCGCCGATTGCTCGATCCACCTGATTTCCACCACCGGCAGGCTTTATCGGCTGCACGATGGCATCCTCAACAGCCGCAGGCTCCTGGAGCGGCTGGCTGAGGTTTACCCGGATTCCGCCGGGATCGCTCTCGATCTGGCCGAACTGCCCGGCGGTCCGGTTCCCGGCCCGAACAGGAAAGAGTCCTCGGTCCGTCTGGGTGAAAGGGAGCTGGTCGACAGCCTGGTCAGTGTGGAAGATGCCCTTAGCGGCCGGCTGGAGAGAAACGTGAGACGTCTTGCGGCCCGGGTGTCGGATTTCAGAAGAGCCACCGGGGCGGAAAGCGCGGCCCGGCTGCAAAAAGCTCTCGAAGACAAGCTGTCCGCGCTGGCCGCCAGTCTCATCGACCAGATCGAGCGGACCGCCAGCCTGGATGACTCGGCAGCCGAGGTGGGGGCCGAGGCCCTGACTGAAGTGGACATGGAGCTGTTTAAAAATCGTGGAAACCCGGCCAACAAGGAAGTGAGCCTCGACCCGCAGATCGACCTGGCCCGGGCGATCCCCTCGCTGATCAGGCAGACCGCCTGGCGGCTGAGGGTCGTGCTGGAGCTGATAGTGGATCACCCCTCGGCCGAACCGGCAGTCTCGCTCCTTTCCAACCTGGCCTCCGCCTGCCGCCGCCTGCTGGAAGTTAGGATCGCCCTGCTGTGCCGTCTCGACGGCTCGATCGCTTACGACCGTGACCCGCAAAAGGTGACAAAAGAAGAAATCCGGCAGATAAATCTGAGCACGGTGAAAACCCGGGCCATCGAAAAGGCCTCAGGCGTCCTGGCGGAGGAAATCGCCCGTCTGCTTCGTCGCCGGCCGGAACTGGCGACCCCGGAAATCGAAAATATTCTGGCCGGGTGCGCCGGTCTTGCCGCCGGCCTCGAGGCCGCACGCATCGTCGGCGAAGCGCTCGGCGCCGGCGGGCTCCACCCCGCTCCCGAACCGAAAAATGAACCGGTCCCGGCCCGTAAGGACGCCAAGGGCGAACTCAAGATCCTGGTGGTCAACATGCAATCCTACCTGGACCGGCTGCAGCAGACCGCCGAACCGGGCGGCAAATTCAACAAGGTGCTCGCCAGGCTGAAGCAGATATTCGCCTTTAAGGCCAGCCTGCTGAGTAATTACATGCCGGTCAATGGCTTTCGTGGACGCGAAACGCAGAAACTGATCGACCGGGCCAGGGAGATCGCCGGCGAGGCCTGGGAGGAAAGCCGGGGCTTGAGGATCACCGCCGGCCGTGAGGAACACAAATGAAAGCTTTGATGATAGCCGCAGGCAGGGGCTCCGGCTTCAACGGCCTGGGGCCCAGAAGCCATAAGACACTCACTCCGGTGTGGGGCTTGGCCGTGATCGAGCGGATAATCGCCGCGATTCCCGGGCTGGACGAGCTGGTGGTGGTGACCGGCTTCCGCCGAGAAAAGCTGGAAGCCGACCTGACCCGGCTGATCGGCTCCCGTCTCCGGCTCAAATTCGTCTTCAATCCGCAATGGGAGCGGGCCAACGGCGTATCGGTGCTGGCGGCCCGTGAAGCGCTGGCCGGTGAAGAACGGTTCCTGCTCACCATGAGCGACCACGTCTTCGAGCAGGCTCTCGCTGAGCGGCTCCTGGCCTGCCCGCCCAGTCGCGGCGAATGCGTCCTGGCGGTGGACCGCAACCTCGGCGGAGTGTTCGACCTCGACGACGCCACCAAGGTCAAGCTCAGTGCTGACGGCCGGATCGGGCGGATCGGCAAGAAACTGAAGGATTACGATGCGGCCGACACGGGAGTCTTCTACTGTACGCCGGCCCTGTTTCAAGCCCTCGAGACGACGGTTTCGGCAGGCGGCGAAAGCTTGTCGGACGGCATCCGGGTCCTGTGCGAGGCCGGCCGCATGCGCTGGGCCGACGTGACCGGCTGCATGTGGCAGGACGTGGACAACCTGGAGAGCCTGGCCGAGGCGAAAAGGCGGGTCTGGCAAAGTTCGCAAAAACCACGGGACGGCGTGGTGAGCCGGCTCCTCAACCGGAAAGTTAGCGGGTTCATCACCCGCCTGCTTGCCGGCCTGCCGGTCAGGCCGAACCACGTTACCCTCTTCAACCTGTTTCTGGCCGGGCTGGCCGGGTGGCTGATGGCCGCCGGTCATCTGGTGGCCGGGGCGCTCCTGGCCCAGCTCTATTCGATAGTGGACGGCGTGGATGGCGAGCTGTCGCGGCTCAAGTTCCAGGGAAGCTGGTTCGGCGCCTGGCTCGACAACCTCAGCGACCGGCTCTGCGACTGGGCGATCATCGCCGGGGCGGCCTGGTCTGTGACCGCGGTGGGCTACGGCAGCGGCACGGCCTGGACCCTGCTGGGCATCTCCCTGTTCGCGGACCTTGTCTACCGCACCGCCACGGACAGTCTGCTGGTCTCCGGGGCGCTGAGGCAGGGCGGACGGCCGGAGGGTCTCCTGGCGCGCCTCGAAACCTGGTTCCTCGAACGTGAAATGGTTTTCGGCCTCACCCACGACAGCTATCTGTTCCTGCTGGCCGCCGGCGTCGCTCTCGGCTTCCCACTGGCGACTCTGCTGGCGCTGGCCGCAGGCGAAACTCTCTGGTGGGCGGCCAAGTCCTGGCAGGCGGCCAGCTCCCGGCCGAGCGAACCGTACGCCAGTTTCCTGCGCAGCCGCAGGCCCGGAAAGGAAGATGAACGTGAACCCCGGATACCGGAACTCGCCACTCGTTGAACTGATTGCCCTGGTGCGCGACGGCAGCCCGCAACCGTCCTGGACGGACAGGTTCGCCGCTGCCGGGATCGCCCTGCCGGTGGCGACAATATTCTTGTACATGCTGGGCCTGGTTCCCACCGAACTGCTGGTGACCGTGATTTATCTCGGCTGGCTCTGCTGGTCGGGTGACCGGATCAGGCGCGAGAACGGGGCCTACCGACGGCAATCTCCATCCGGGCTGATCCTGCTGCACGCTTTCGACAGCGCCCTGCTGCTGGGCACCGGCCTGGTGTACACGCTGGTCTGGAACTTTCCGGCATACGTGGCCGGACTGGCCGCCGGAGCGGCCCTCACCGCCTACCTGGCCTATTACAGCGGAGTGGCTTTTCTCAAGTCCGTGCCCGGGAAAGTGCGCATGGGTAATTCCGAGGCGATGGTCGAGCTGGACCACGGGTTCCTGGCGCGCTCCTCACTCTGGGGCGCCGAACGCTCGATCGTCTTCTGCACCGCCGCCGCCGGACTTCTGGCCGGCTGGCCGGAGGCCGGTTTTTCCGCCGCGATCCTGGCCGGGAACGCTTACTGGCTGATTAAATCTTACCGCTTCTGGAAAAAGGTTTCGGTCTGATGGAGGCTTTTCGCTACAGTAAGGTATTAATCCTGAACCTGGGCGGGCTGGGCGATTTCATCACCGCCATGCCGGTGGCCGCCGCGCTCAAAGAATCCGGAGCCGAATCGGTCACCTCGCTCGTCTGGCCGGCGCTGGAAGAGTTCGCCCGGGTCGTGCCGGCGATCGACCGAGTGGCGGTCCTGCCCAGGGACAAGGAGAACGACCCCGAGCTGACCCGGTTCGTACTCGATCTGGCCGGCGGGGATAAGTTCGACCTGGTGCTGGACTTCGCTTTTCAGCCGCGGGCCGGGATAATCACCCGAGCCGCCGGCGGCAGGCGAACCCTGGGCTTCGCCCTCGATCCCCGGCGCTACCCCTGGTACACCGACATCCTGCCCAACCTTCCCGGACAGCTCCGGCTCGACCGCAACCTCGACCTGCCCGGCCACCTCGGTCTCCCCCGTCCGCTGCGGCCCGACTTTTCGGTGCGCATACCGGAGGCGGCCCGCCTGCGGGTGGAAAAGCTGCTCGAATGCCACGGCCTCCGTCTTTCCTGTGACCGGCCGGTGGCGGTTCATCCGGGCAGCGGCGTCACCAGGCGCAACTGGCCGGCGGAGCGGTTCGCCCGGCTGGCCGATAAAATCGCCGAATCTTCCTGCCGGCCGCTCGTCCTGCTGGGTGGCCAGCGGCTGACTTACGACGGCCGGGACGAAACCGAGCTGGCCAGTCGGGTCCAGGGCCTGATGCGCACGCCGGCTGTGAACCTCGCCGGAGAACTCGATCTGGCCGAGCTGACTTTTCTGCTTAAGGAGTGCAGCCTTTTCGTGGGCAACAACAGCGGGCCGGCCCATCTGGCCGCAACCGTGGCCGGGACTCCCGCCCTGTTGATCTGGGCTCCGCGCAACGAAGTCCGCTGGCGGCCCTGGGGCGCGAAAGTCGAGCTGGTTTACGCCCCGGTCCATTGCAGCGAGAACTGCCTGATGAACGATTGCGGCAGGATCGAGTATTGCCTGAACCTGATCACCGTCGAGCAGGCATTTGACAGATTCACCAGGGTATTCGCCGGCAGGGGCGCTGAAATCATGACTTCGGGAGGCGGACGCTGAGAGTCGAGCTGGCAAGCGGCGAAAGGCCGCACGACGGTTACCTGCACTGCGACGCGCGGCTGTTGGCAAGCACCGACCTGGTCTGCTGGGTCGAAAGGCTGCCGTTCGCCGACTGTTCGGTGCAGTCGCTGCTGGCCAGCCACATTATCGAGCATTTCTCCTACCGGGTGATGGAAAGCGTGCTGGCCGAATGGCACCGCGTGCTGGCTCCCGGCGGCGATATACTGGTAATCACGCCGAACTTCGGCTACATCGCCCACGGCTACGTGGACGGCTGGATGGAATACACCGAGGCGCGTAACCGGATGTTCGGCGGACAGGATTACGACGGCAACTTCCATTACATGATGTTCGACAGTCCGGCCCTGGCCGCGGCCATGACCGGCACCGGTTTCAGGAAAGTCAGGGATGTCACTTCCAATTACGAGAACCGCAAGGTTCCGATGAGTCTCTACTTCAGCGCGGAGAAATAACCATGGACCAGGTTATTGCAATCCTCCAGGCAAGGATGCACAGCGAACGGCTGCCGGGTAAAATACTGGCCGACCTGGCCGGCAAGCCCCTGATAAGCCACGTCATCGAGCGGCTGCAGGCCACGCGCGGGATCGACCGCGTGGTGCTGGCCGTCCCCGAAGTCGAAGCCGCCTACCTGGCGGAGGTGATCGACGATTCGGGAATCGAGCTGGTCACCGGCGGCGTCAAGGACGTGCTCGGCCGGTTCTACAAGGCGGCCAAGCGTTTCCAGGCCCCGTTTTACGTGCGCGCCACCGGCGACAATCCTCTAATCGATCCCGGTATGCTGGCCCGCTGCATCACTGAATGCAAGACCGGTTTCTGGGACATGGTCGGCGCCCACGGCATGCCGCTGGGGACCTCCGCCGAGGTTTTCCCGGCCGGCCTGCTCGACTACCTGAACATTTTCGGCCGCCTGCCCCACCACCGGGAACACGTCACCACCTGCCTCTACGAGCAGGAGGAGGATTTCCGGGTCAAGCGGCTGACTCCACCGCGCCGGCTCCAGGCCCCGGAGTACCGCCTGACCGTGGATACCCGGGAAGACCTGGGCCTGATGAACGTGATCTACGACAACCTTTACGAGCCGGGACGGATCGTCGACCTCGAGGAGGCGATCAAATTCCTCAGGGAATACCCCGACTTCGCCGAAATCAACAGCCACGTGCGCCAGCGGAACTGGCGCGAAGAAAGCCGGCGCTATTCGAGCGCGGTGGCCTGAAAAGAAAAAACGATGAAGTTCGACGGTAAAATCCTGTTCCGCTGCGACGGCACGGTCCAGCTCGGGCTGGGCCATCTCTCCCGCTGCGCCGTGATCGCCCAAAGCCTGGCCCGCGACCGCTGCCTGTTCGCCGTAAAAAGGAGCGAGCTGGCCGAACGTTTCCTGGGCGAGCGCTCGCTGCCTTTCGAAAACGTCCCGGAAGCGCTGGAAGGGGCCGCGGAGGGAGCGCTGCTGGTGGAGATGGCGCGCGCTGCCGGAGCGGATGTCGTGGTGCTCGACGCGCGCGACAATGCTCCGGAGCTGGTGCCCGCGCTCAAGGAGGCCGGCCTGACTGTGGTGGATTTCGAGGACCGCGGGCCCGGACGCAGCCTGGCCGACCTGTTGGTCGACAGCCACCTCCAGCCGGGCAGCGCCCAGGCCGAATACGACGGAAACGCGATCTGCGGCTTCGGACCCGCCTGGGCCATACTGCACCCGCGCTACGGCCGGCTTCACCGGCAGATAGTTCCTCCGGTGGCCGGGGCGCTGGTACAGGACGACCCGCTGACAGTCGCCGTCTCGCTCGGCGGCACCGACCCCTCCGGCCTGACCCTGCGGGTGCTCAAGGTGCTCGAACGCTGCGAACAGCCGCTGCGGATCGAGGTGGTTCTGGGCCCCGGCGCCGGACTGGAGCGGTTCGATTCATCGAGGCACGAGCTGCACTTCAGGCATGCTCCCAAAAGCCTCGCCCCCATCCTGTACCGCAGCGGCCTGGCCGTGGTGTCCGGCGGAATCACCATGTTCGAAAGCCTCTGCCTGGGCCTGCCAACAGTGGTGGCGCCTCAGCACGAGGAGCAGTTTCACAACGCCTCCCGGCTCGCCTCGCGCGGCGCGCTGCTGGTGATCCCGCCGCCTTCGGACCCCTCGTTCGCAATCGGCCTGGAGGTGGTGCTCAAAGAGATGCTGCAGGACCAGGAGCTGAGGGTGGGGCTTTCCTGTCGGGCCTGGTCGGTGGTGGACGGAAGTGGACTGGAAAGGCTGTGGCTGGCCCTGAACAGGTTACTGTCCCGGAATCTGGCGGCTGCCGGCTGAAACGGCCGGATATAGAATCGAGGAGCCGGAAGTGAGAGAAAAGAGAGGCGTATTCATTATCGGAGCGGGAGTGATGCAGGTCCCGCTGATCGAGGCGGCCAGGCGGATGGGACTGCGCACGGTGGTGACCGACTACAACCGCAATGCGCCCGGTTTTTCGCTGGCGGACGTGTCCCTCGAGGTGTCCACGCGCAACATCGACTTCAATGTGCTGGCCGCCCGCCGGATCGCCGAACAGGTGCCGATCCACGGCGTGCTCACCGTGGGCACGGACGCCAGCCGGACGGTGAGCGCGGTGGCGGCGGCCCTGGAGCTTCCGGGGATCCGCTACGATGTGGCCGAGCTGGCCACCAATAAAGTGAAGATGCGCGAGCGTTTCCGCGCCCACGGCGTGCCCTCGCCCGACTTCGAGTACGTCTGGACGCGGGAGGAAGCCCGCCGGGCGGTCGAGCGCCTGGGCCTGCCGGCGGTGATCAAGCCGGCGGACAACATGGGGGCCCGCGGCGTGAAGCTTCTCACCGACACCGGCCAGCTCGACGACGGTTTCACCGAGGCGCGCCGGGCCAGCGTGAGCGGCATGCTGCTGGTGGAGGAGTACATGCGGGGGCCCGAGCTTTCGATCGACACCCTGGTCTGGAACGGCAATATCGAAGTGGTCGGCGTGGCCGACCGGATAATCAGCGGCGCGCCCTACTTCATCGAGCTGGGGCATACCCTGCCCTCCGCCCTGCCCCGGAAAGTGATAGACCAGGCGGTCGAGGTGCTGAAACAGGGAATCCGCGCCCTCGGGATCGACATCGGCGCGGCCAAGGGCGATATCAAGCTCACCCCCGAGGGGCCGAAAATCGGCGAGCTGGCGGCCAGGCTTTCGGGAGGCTACATGAGCGGCTTCACCTATCCCCTGGCCAGCGGCGTGGACCTCATGACCGCCGCGGTTCGGATCGCGATAGGCGAAGAGCCGGGCGACCTGCGGCCCAGGTTCGACCGGGTGGCCATCGAGCGGGCGATCATTCCCCGGCCCGGGGTGATCACCCGGATCGAGGGGATCGACGAAGCTCTTGCCTTGCCCGGCGTGGAGCGTATCTTTAGCCTGCAACGTGTCGGCGACACCCTCCGCAGCCCGACCTGCAACATGGACAAGTTCGGTAACCTGATCGCGGTGGCCGACACCCGCAGCGAAGTCTTGAAACTGGGCGCCCGCGCCCTTTCCCTGATCAAGGTCCATACCCGAGCCCCGGTCTCCGGCCGGGAGCTGGTTACAGCCAAGAGCGCCTGATGACAGAAGTCCGGATCGGTGATGAACACTGCGGCTGGCTGAAAGTGGGAGACCGCCGCCGGACTGCGGTCATGGCCGAAGTGGGGATCAATCACGACGGCAGTCCTGAGCGGGCGCTCGAGCTGGTGCAGCTGGCCGCCGACTCTGGCGCCGACCTGGTCAAGTTCCAGTACATCGATCCCGCGGCCATGGTACACCGGCTGGCCCTGCCCGAGCTTTACGCCCTCTACTCCCGGTACGCTCTCCCTCTGGAAGATTACCACCGGATTGTCGAAAGCTGCCGCCTGCGGAAAATACCTTTCGTCTGTACCGTGTTCGACCTGGAGGGCGCGGCCCGGATGGTGGAAATCGGCGTGAGCGCCTTCAAGGTGGCAAGCTGCGACATGACCTTTCTGCCGCTGCTGAGAGGTCTCGGCCAGTACGGCCTGCCCGTGATCCTTTCCACCGGCCTGGCCGACATCGGCGAAGTGGCCGCGGCCGTTCGCGAGCTGAAAAAGGGCGGCTGCCGTACGCCGGTCCTGCTGCACTGCGTGAGCGCCTATCCGGCGCCGCCGGCCCAGGTCAACCTGACCGCCATGGACCATCTGCGGCGCCGGTTCCGTCTTCCCGTGGGCTATTCCGACCACACCCGGGGCACCCTCGCTCCCGCCCTGGCCGTCGCTCTGGGCGCCTGCCTGATCGAAAAGCACTTCACTCATGACCCGCTGGCTCCCGGCCCCGACCACGCACTCAGCCTGGGCCCGGACAGCTTCCGCCGGATGGTGGAGGAGATCCGCCTGGCGGAAGCCATGCGCGGAGACGGCCGGAAAAAGCCGGCTGATATAGAAAAAGAAGAAAGGCGCGTGGGCCGCCGCGGCTATTATCTGGTCCGGGAGGTGAAAAAGGGCGAAAAAGTACTCCTCGAAGACCTGATCGCGCTCAAGCCCTGGACCGCAGTCGGCCCGTTCGAAGTCCACCGTCTGCGGGGCGCGGTCTACGCCCGCGACCTGGCCGGGGGCAGTCCCCTGGGCCGCGACGACGTCATTTTCCGCAAATCCCTCAAATTAAAGTAATGAAAGTCCGATGTCCGCTCGCAAAGTAAAACTGACCGCCGCTCTGGTCGGCTGCGGCCGTATCGGCTGGCTCCTGGAGGACGACCCGCTGCGGGGCAAGCCCTGTACCCACGCCGGCGCGCTGAGTGTTGACCGGCGGGTAAAGATCTTAGCGGCGGCGGACCCCGATCCCCAAAGGCTGGCCGATTTCGGCAGCCGGTTCGGCGTGGGTGCGCTTTATCCGTCCCACCGCGAGCTGCTCGACCGCCACCGCGTGGACCTCCTGGCCGTGGCCGCCCCCACCGAATGCCATGCCGATATCGTGACCGAGGCGGCCGCGAGCGGCCGGGTGCGCGGGATCTACTGCGAAAAGCCGATCAGCCGCTCCCTCGCGGAGGCGGACCGGATGATCGAGGCCTGCGAAAGGGCCGAAGTGGCCCTGGTGGTAGGCCACGAAAGACGGTTCGGGGCGCATTTCATCAAGGCCCGGGAGCTGGTGGCCGGCGGCGCGATCGGCCGGGTGCGCACACTGATCGGACAGGCCCTGGGCGGCGAGCCTCCGGCCGTACTCAAAAGCGAGGCCGGCGGCGGCCCCCTGCTGCACGACGGCACCCATCTTACCGACCTGTTCGGCTACTTCTGCGGCCCGGCCGCCTGGGTGATCGGCCGGGTCGAGCGCTCCCACGGCTCACAGAACATCGAACACACCGCCAGTGCGCTGGTCGGCATGGAAAATGGAGCAACAGGCTTTATCGAGGGCGGAGGCAGACGGTCTTATTTCGCTTTTGACCTCGAAGTGCAGGGCGAAAAAGGCGTGGTGCGAATCGGCAACCGGCCGCCCGAATTGTGGCTGGCCCGGCCCAGTCCCCGGCTGACCGGATTCAGCGAGCTGATTCAGGCGGACTTCCCGGCTTACGAGCCCAACAACGGTTTCGTGGCCGCTTTCCGGGCGCTGATCGAGGAAATCGAGACCGGGAAGCCCTCGCTGAGCACGGGCCGCGACGGCCGGGCCGCCCTGGAAATGATCCTAACAATTTACGAGAGCGCGGCCCGGGGCGAAAAAAGAGTGAGGATCGGCCGCGCCTGACCGGCCGGCTCCGGCCGGACGCACCTGATCCGCCCCTCTCTCGCAGTTCTTGGTTTCCAATCCAACATTATAACTATCCGAAAAGAAATGGGAACTAGAATTCAGTCTGAGAGTCTATCTACTTTCCTTCCAAAAGCATATTTGTTCTTTTGTCGCCAAAAGAACCAAAACCGTTTCTTTCATAACTGAAAGAAACAAAGGTTATTACCGGCTCTCGGGTCTTATACTCCGCTCCATCGGCGGTCGCCTTCGAGGACTCCACCGCCACGCTCCCCCACATCCGTCCTCGAAATGGCCTGCCCGCCAGTGGAATAATCCATCAGGCCACGATGGAAATTGCTCGGCTTCTACACGCTCCATCCGGAAAATCTCAAGGCTCGGAACTTTTACGGCCCCTGTTTCGATATATCCAGACTCTGTATATATCCAAGTCTATTTCTTGCTCCCAGTAACAATTCACTAAAGTTGTGCATATATCGCCATTTTATTATATTCCAGTCATCATTTGATTCTGGTGGTCAATTTCAGACTGAGGGGAGGGGATATGAGGATGCCGAGAGCGATCGTTACATTTTTCCTGCTGATTTCATTAGCGGCTTATGCCCGGCCTGAATCGGCCGAAAGCGGCGTCCGGGTGGTCGAATTGCCCCTGGAGGGTTCCGTTCCGGATGCGGAAAGAGGGCCGGACGGTGCGCTGCATGTTGCCTTCGTGGCTGACAGCAACCTTTATTACAGCAAAAGTACGGACGGCGGCAAAACTTTCAGCTCTCCGCTGCAGGTCAACCTCGACCGGGGCAACGTGCACGGCGGGCGCTACCGCGGCCCGGACCTGACAGTCGACGGGGATGGCCGGGTGCACGTGGTCTGGTACAACAACGGCTACCAGCGCAGCCTGCCGCAGGACCAGTGGGGCGTGGAATACGCCCGGCTGGCTCCCGGCGAAAGCTCGTTCTCCGGCCGGCGAAATCTCAACCACCTGCCGAGCGATAATTATTCCGTAGCCGCCGATTCCAGAGGCCGGGTGGCGGTCTTCTGGACCGCAGAAGGCCTGTTCACCAACCTATCCACCGATGGCGGGGACTCGTTCGGTGAAGCGGTACGGGTGGGTGAAGGCGGGATCGACCCCTGTGAATGTTGCGCCACCCGCTGCCAGTTCACCGCGGACGGCAGGCTTTATCTCACCTACCGCGAAAAGGCGGACAACCTGCGTGACATGCACCTGGTCGAGTTCCCGGATATTTTCGGCAAGACCGGAAGTTTCACCAGGAGCAAAATCAGCGGAGAAACCTGGAAGATCGACCTCTGCCCGATGACCGGCTCCTGGCTCGCTCCTCTGCCGGATGGCGGCCTGACCGCAGCCTGGGATAACCGCACCACGGTCGAATTCGCGAGCTTCGGCCCGGACGGCCGGATGCAGGGCAGCGCCCTTCGGACCGCTGTCGACAAGGGCCTTTATCCGGTCATTCTGCAGAACGCCGCCGGGGAGATACTGGTGGCCTGGAAGTGGAAGAGCGAGCTTTTCTGGAAGCTGTACCGAAACCTGGAAGACCAATCCCCCAAGACGGGATCATTCGCCGGCAAGGACCCGGACCGGCCGGCCGGAGTGGTAACAGCCGAAGGCGATTTTCTGTTGTTTCCCTGAGCGGAAGACTGGATTCAGCCCCTGAAAAATCTGGCAATCAGGGTGAGGACCAGGCTGATTATGATGCAGGTGGTAAGGGGGAAATAGAAGGAGAAGTTCTCGCGGCGGATCACTATGTCCCCGGGCAGGCGGCCCAGCCAGGGGATTTTAGGCCCGAACATCAGGACCAACCCCACCACGGCCAGCGCCAATCCGAAAAAAACCATCAGCCGTCCCAGATTTACATTCATCGCGGTTTACCCCCCGGCTCAATTGCCGAACAGGTTGGACTGGCCGGGAGTGTCGGTGATGCCCCGGGGCGGTTCGAGGCCCAGATGACGGTAGGCCAGGGCGGTGGCTTCCCGGCCCCGGGGAGTGCGGTTAATGAAGCCCCGCTGGATCAGGAACGGCTCGTAGACCTCCTCCAGCGTGTCCGGCTCCTCCCCCACGCTCACGGCCAGCGTGCCGATCCCCACCGGCCGGCCTCCGTACTTTTCGATCAGGGCGCGCAGGATCGCCAGGTCCATTTCGTCCAGGCCGGTTTCATCGACTTCCAGCATTTCCAGGCCGGCCCGGGCTACAGCTCCGGTGATCTTCCCGTCCGCTTTCACCTCGGCGAAATCCCTGATCCGTCTCAGCAGGCGGTTGGCGATGCGGGCGGTGCCGCGCGAGCGGCGGCTGATTTCGGCCGCGCCCTCGCCGTCTATCACCACGCCCAGGATCCCCGCCGAACGCCGGACTATCCGCTCCAGCTCCGCATCATCGTAAAAGTTGAGCCGGCCCACCACGCCGAAACGCGAGCGCATGGGGCTGGTCAACAGGCCGCTCCGGGTGGTGGCGCCGATCAGGGTGAAGCGCTTGAGGGGGATCTTGACGCTGCGTGCATTGGCCCCGGAATCGATCATGATATCCAGGGTGAAATCCTCCATGGCCGGGTAGAGATACTCCTCGACGTTGCTGCGCAGGCGGTGGATTTCATCAATGAAGAGTACGTCGCTTTCGCCAAGGTTAGTGAGCAAACCCGCCAGGTCGCCGGCCTTCTCCAGCACCGGCCCGCTGGTGACCCGGATCGCCGCTCCCATCTCGTGGGCGATAATGTGGGCCAGGGTGGTCTTGCCCAGGCCGGGAGGACCGCAGAACAGGCAGTGGTCGAGAGCCTCGCCGCGGCTGCGCGCCGCCTCGACGAACACCGCGAGCTGTTCCTTGAGCTTGGGCTGGCCGACAAACTCCTGCAGCGTGGCCGGCCGCAGGCTCCCCTCGAAGCGGACATCATCGTCCAGCACGCCCGGGGTGGTGAGATCGTATCTTTTCGGACCGAGGTCTTCCATTGGCATGGCCTTCTACTGGTCGATCAGAGGTTCGAGAGGGCGCGCCGGACCAGCTCACCGGTGTCCGTGCCACCGTCCGCGGCAGCCAGCGCCTTGGCCACGGCCTTTTCCGCCTGGGCCCGGGAAAACCCCAGCGACTGGAGCGCGGCCACCGCCTCCTCCGCCTGGCCGCCCATCACCGCCGCGGCTCCCGCGGTTTCCGCAAGCGGGGAAATTCCTCCCAGCTTGCCTTTCAGCTCCAGCACCAGGCGTTCGGCGGTTTTCTTTCCCACTCCGGGGATACGGTCCAGCAGCGCGGTCTGGCCGGTTTCGACCGCCAGCACCAGCTTGTCGACCGGCAGGCTCGACAGGAGCGACAGCGCCAGGCGCGGCCCCACCCCGCTCACCGAAATCATTTTTTCGAACGCCCCGCGCTCGGCCCGCGAGCCAAAGCCGTAGAGCTGGAGCGTATCCTCCCGCACATGCAAGTAAGTGAACAGCCTTACCGATTCACCGGCGGCCGGCAGGGTGTCGAAAGTGGAGAGGGGCACGTGTACCAGATAGCCCACCCCGCCGGCGGAAACCACCGCCGCGGCCGGCGATTTTTCCACGAGTTTGCCTTCGAGCAGAGCGATCATAGCGCAGGCCGGCTCCCTTAATTACCAGAAGTATAATACGGATTCCGGGGGATGCAATATCATACGATGTGCCGGTGGGAATGGCAGAGGGCGATGGCGAGTGCATCAGCGGCGTCGTGCGGACTGGGCGGCTGGGCCAGACCGAGCACGGCCTGGATCATGCGTTGGACCTGTTCCTTGGAGGCATCGCCGCGGCCGGCGACCGCTTTCTTGACTTCGCGCGGGCTGTATTCAAACACCGGCAATCCGGCAATGGCTCCAGCCAGAATTACCACGCCGCGCACCTGACCAATCGCCTTGAGGCTCTGGACGTTCCTGCCGTAGAAAGCGTCCTCGACCACCAGGACGGCGGGCTGGTAACGCCGGATCAAGTCGGCGACGAATTCGTAGATCCGGTGCAGCCTTTCCGGCAGGTTTTCCCCGCTGACCGCCCGGCTCACTCCGCAGGCTACCATCCGGCTGGCGGAGGCCTGGCTGGCCACCACGCCGAACCCGGTCACCGCGCCGCCCGGATCGATACCGAGGATGGTGGTGGTCCGGCCGGCTGGCCGGGCCTCAGGAGGCCTGGAGCTTATGCATCACCTCGTCGCTGATGTCGAAGTTGGAGTTGACCCGCTGCACATCGTCGTTGTCTTCGATCGCCTCCATCAGCCTCAGCACCTTCTCCGCTTCCTTTTCATCGAGCCGGATCGTGCTGGAGGGCACCATCACCTTCTCGATCTCCCGGGCCTCGATTCCTTTTTTCTGGAGCCCGTCCCGGATATTGTGCAGGGCCTCGACCGCGGTGGTGATCACGTGCAGGCCCGCCTCGCTGGTGAAGTCCTCGGCGCCCAGCTCGCTCGCCTCCAGGAAAACCGCCTCCTCGTCGTACTTTTCAGCATCCACGTAAATCTGGCCCTTGGGAGTGAACATCCAGGCCACCGACCCGGCTTCGGCCATATTGCCGCCGTGCCTGGTGAGGATGTGGCGGATTTCACCGACCGTCCGGTTGCGGTTGTCGGTGAGCACCTCGACGTAGAGCGCCACGCCGCCCGGCCCGTAGCCCTCGTAAACCGCCTCCTCGTAGCTCACGCCTTCGAGCTCGCCGGTGCCTTTCTTGATCGCCCGCTCGATGTTTTCTTTGGGCATGTTGTTCGCTTTAGCGGCATCGACCGCGACGCGGAGCCTGGGATTGGAATCCAGATCGCCGCCTCCGTGGCGGGCGGCCACCGAAATTTCCTTGATCAGCTTGGTGAAAATCTTCCCCCGCTTCTCGTCCTCTTTTCCCTTTTTACGTTTGATAGTCGACCACTTGGAATGGCCAGACATGTTTCCTCCGGAATTTTTATCGTTTTTTATTTCCCGGCCGCAAGCGATTTGATATTGCCGGACTATGGGGACTGCAACTGTTGGGCTCGATCATAAAATATAGCTGACCAGCGGGTAAAAATCAATCGTTTCCCGGCGGCGGAAGGCGCCTTAATAGTTGTAATTAGACCCTTCGGCTGTTATTTTGAGCGCTTGTCGATTCCAGGTGGATTTCGAGGTGGACAGATGAAAAAAACCAGAACAGTGCTGCTCTGCGAGGGCGCATTCGATGACTTCGGCACCAGTAAGACTGCCTACGGCGTGCTGCGTTTCACTCCCGAATCGGTGGTGGCGGTTATCGACAGCCGGCAGGCGGGCAAGGATTGCGCCGAGGTGAGCGGTCTGGGCCGGGGAATTCCGGTGGTGGCCAGCCTGGACGAGGCACTGTGCTATAAACCGGACCGGCTGTTGATCGGGATCGCCACCGTGGGCGGCGTACTGCCCCGCCCATTACGCTCGGTGGTGGCCCGGGCGCTCGAAGCCGGGCTGGAGGTGCACAACGGGCTGCACGAAATGCTGGCCGATGATCCCCTTCTGGCCGAAGCCGCTCGGCGCAACGGGGCGAAGATAGTCGACCTGCGCCGCGAGCCGGAAAACCTCGACTGCGGTACCTGCCTGGCCCAGCAGGTGCCGGCCTTCGTCGTGCTCACGGTCGGCACCGACTGTAACGCCGGTAAGATGACAACGGCGATCGAAGTGGCGAGGGGAGCACAAAAGCAGGGAATCAAAGCGCGGTTCTGCGCCACCGGCCAGACCGGGATCGCTATCGAAGGCTGGGGGATCGCGGTGGACCACGTGCTGAGCGATTTCACCGCCGGCGCTGCGGAAAGACTGGTGGTCGAGGCGGGACGGGAGGACGGCGTGAAGCTGATCCTGGTCGAGGGCCAGGGCGCGCTGGCTCAGCCGGTGTATTCCGGGGTCACCCTGTCGCTGATGCACGGCTGCCTGCCGGACGCCATGATCCTCAGCCACCGGGTCACACAGCACGAGCTCGAGATAGTCCGTCTGCCGATGCCGCCCCTGCCGGACCACGTCCGTCTCTACGAGGAGGCGATGCGGCTGGTCAAGCCTGCACGCGTGATCGCCCTGTCGCTCAACACCCGCGGCCTGGATGAAGATTCCGCCCGGGAGGAAATCCGGAAGGCAGGCCAGTCGACCGGCCTGCCTGTCACCGATCCGGCGCGGTTCGGCGTCCAGCCGCTGCTGGATGCGATCCGCGCCACCGGCCTGAAAAAAATCCCACTGTATGCCGGACCCGGCAATTGAATAACTCCCCGCCTTCGGCTGTCATAACGGTAAATGAGAGAGGAGCCCGGCCTTGGTTGACGCCGCCGGAAGATTTCTGCTGATTCTATCCCTGACTGCGATTGCCTGCAGTACGCCGCCGGAAATTCGGGCGCTCAAAGATGCGAAGATGTACCGGCGGCATGCCCAGTACACAAATGCCATCCAGGCCTACCAGTTGGTGCTGTCTGTGGATACGGCCAATACCGAGGCGCTGGCTGGAATGGGCCTTTGCCAGATCGAGCTGGAGAACCTGGACGAGGCGCGGGCGGCCTACGAAAAGCTCGGCATCCTGCACCCGGACAACGAAGAGGCCTTTTTCAGGCTGGGGCAGATCGACCTCGCCCAGGGCAATTTCGACCAGGCGGTCGGACATCTGCGCCGGGCGCTCTCGATCAACGACTGTTTCGCGGACAGCCATTTCCAGCTGGGACTGGCCTATGGCTCGCTGAAAAAATACGACGAGGCGGAGGCCGAATTCTCCGCCGCGGTAAATATAAATCCCAAGTACGTGGACGCCTGGTTAAACATGGGCCACGTCCTCACCCACCAGAAAAAATACGAATTGGCCCTGGCGTCCTACTCCCGGGTGCTGAAGGAAAAACCGGAACACCTGATGGCGCTCTACATGTCCGGAGACACCCTTTACGCGCTGGGACGCTACCTCGAAGCCGAAGCGATGTTCGAGCGGGCGCTGAAAGTGAACAGCGGTTTCACTGCGGCGTTCGCCGCCCTCAAAAAATGCCAGGAAAAACAAGCCGAGAACAATTGATCCGACTCCGCAGCCAGGCCGGGAAGTACCCTGCCGATTATTCTTCGCTCATTTTCTCATTTACCGGGGCTGCCTCGAATGGGTCGGACTTGCCCCGCGGAATCGTTTATCTCGAATAATACTATATCCTGCACAGTGATCCGGCGCGCCGTGTCCGCGCATCAATGGTTTTCAGGATAGTCCCGACCGGATTCTCCGGCAGGATATTCCGCCGCTGAACTTCGGCGTACTTTTGTCGGCAAAATAGGCGTCCGCCGGACTGGTTTAAGTCTCCCCGATTTCTGCCGATATTCCATGAAGGCCGCCCCCCGCTGCTCGGCTTGAATCCGAGGCGCGGTGGTATTATGTTGATTCCAGATGGGAAAGAACATGAGGGAGAACGTGGAGCGAGCGAACCTGACCGGGCCGGTCCTGGCACTCCTCGTGCTGGGGAGCGTGACCTTACATTTTACTGAGGCCCGGGCCGAGGCATTCGGCCGGAGCAAGGCCGGCGGCATCATCCATGTCGTCGATCTCGTGAAACGCACCGGCCTTCCGCTGATCACCAGGGCGGCGGACCGGAGCAATCGGCCGGCGGACAATCCGCCGTATTACCGCCAGCCAAAGGTCGTCGCCGGGCGCTACGATGAGCTGATCCGCCAGGCCGCCGACCACTACGGCGTCGATTTCAACCTGATCAAGGCGGTGATCCATGCCGAAAGCGCTTTCAATTCGAGTGCCGTAAGCCGCAAGGGCGCCCGCGGCCTGATGCAATTGATGCCAGGCACCGCCCGCGCGCTGGGAGTCCGGGACTCGTTCGACCCGCGGGAAAACGTGTTCGGCGGGACCCGCTACCTCAAGGCCATGCTCGAGCGGTTCGACAACGACCTCCAGCTCAGCCTCGCCGCCTACAACGCCGGCCCCAACCTGGTGGACCGCCTGGGCGTGCCGCCTTACCGGGAAACTCACGATTACATCCGGCGGGTCACCAGCCTGATGAAGCGCTACGGCCGCCTGAGCACGCACAGCGACCGGATCTACCGGGTGGTGAAAAACGGCCGGACTTACATCACCAACCGGCCGCTCCCCTGAAAAAATCCGGAGAGGAAATTAAAAAGGCGCAGCCGGCCTGGCTGCGCCTTTTTGTTTTATGTCTATTGGATGACTCTATTTACCGTCCCCTGCGCCGCGCCTCGTGCGCCTTGTCCAGCAGCGCGCCGATATTGGCCAGGGTTTCCTTTCTCAGGCGCGACGCCACCCGGTCCAACAGCCGCTGGATCGTCTCGCGGCAGGACGGGCAATAGGCCACCGAGCCATCCCCGGTCAGAAAGAGGTCTTCCAGGGCCAGCTCGCTCAGCAGCCGGTCCCGGTCCCTGATCTCACCCCTTTCGATTCCCTTCTCGATCTGCCCGTAGTCGATTTTACAGGCTGGACATCCCATCGTTGAATCCCTTTCTGCGCACAATTCGGCAGTTGCGATATTTTCTGAAAAAACGCCCGGCTGCGCTATTGGCTGCCTACTTAAATATCGAAAGGGCGGGGTCCGGTCTTTAGTATTAAGTTTGACGGGTCAGCAGGAGGTGAGGTCCCGAGTGGTGGTGATTTTGGCGAACCAGAGGGCCATGGTGCGCAGGCTGCCCAGCTGCAGCTCCTCGTTGATCGCCGCGGTGGCATCCGCCGGGACGAAGACGAAGAAGTCGCGCATGAAAGCATCGCGCACGGTGGCTTCCACGCAGACGTTGGTGAACACGCCGGCGACGACTACCTGCCTGACGTTCTGGGAGCGCAGGGTCAGCTCGAGGTCGGTGGCATGGAAAGCGCTGTAGCGCCGCTTCGGGATAATTTTTTCGCCGGCCAGCGGCGTAATACCCTCGGCCAGCTCAGTATCCCGGCTTCCTTCCAGGGGAGTGGCCGGCCACCAGCGGCGCAACACCTCCCCACGGTCGATCTGATCGCCCTTGTTCATCTGGGCGGCGAAGATCACCGGCCTGGACCGCCGGCGGAAAAATTCGACGAGACCGGCCACGCCGGGCACCACCGCCCTTCCATTGGCGGAAAAGAGTGGAAAGGAGGGTTCGAGAAAGCAGCGCTGCATATCGATAATCACCAGCGCCGCCAGTCCCAGTTCGAACCGGAGCTCCCGCGTGTTGTAGGGCGCGATCAGGTGGAGATGGTCGGCGGTTTTTCCGGCGACATTTTCTGCAGTAAGGTAGTCCTGCCTGAGGCTGCCGAGGTCCGGGAAAGGCATTTACCGGCTCCAAAGTCTCACTTCTTGAGCAGAATCGAATCTTCCTGGAGCAGCCGCTTGAGGTAAGTCCTGTCCGAGACGGCCATCCCCGAGAAGCGAATACCGGCGCTGCAACCGCCGCCCTCCAGCGGAGTGGTCCAGCGTACCGTGCCGAAACACATGATTACGGTCTTGCCGTAGTTCCGGTTGCCCGCCTCATCGTCCCGGAAGGCTTTCAGGTCCGGCAGCTCGATCCGCACGCTGAGCATGTCTGCCTGGGCGAGCTTGTCGCCGGTTTCAATCTTCGCGCCGCTCTCGCTGAAGTCGACAGTCCTGGCCTGGATCAGGTTCAGCTTGTCGAAGCCCGAGAGCACGGAGTATTCGACTTCGAAGACGAGAGCCAGCCTGGGATGGCCGCGTACTTCCTCGACTGGCATTTCAGCCTCCTGTCAAAAATAGTGATAACCAGGTACACAATAAAAATATTGAGGCGTCAGCGCTGTTTGTCAACTTCAACCGACCTCGGCCGGGGATGCTAAGTTGCCTCCCATTCTATCGTCGTATGGAGAGTGAGGTCGGAATCAGTGCCGGTCCGGCATCTGATCTGATAAGTGGGGACTGCCTGCCTGAATGCCGGGCTGTACCAGCCGAGACGCGGTTCTTCCTGCCCCCGGTGCAGGCTGGTCACGAGGCGGCCGTCTGGCACCAGTTTGAGCCGAACCGGGCCGGACAGGATTTGCACCGGCTCGGTTTCCCCCCCGCCGGCGGCGATTTCGCAGGAGGGGTGCAGATGGAAATTCAGGCAGACTTCGTGAGAAACGATGGTCTGCACGCCGTCCTCGATTTCCAGGCGAGGGATTTCGCGCCAGGCGGTGATCCGCCGGCGGTGCACCACCCCCATCCGCCATCGGCAGCCGTGTCTGTAGCCTGTCTGTTCACCCTCGATCACGATCCTGTCCGGCTCCTCCTCCAGGGTGGTAAGATAAGATTCGATCGGGTCGCCCCACAGGAAAGCGGCCAGAGCATCCGATTGCGAATCGCCATCCACCGCCAGCGTGTTGTGCGCCGGGGTGGAGCGGAAGTACTCGCGGAAGGCGCGGTCGGACAGATAAAAGCCGGTGCCAGGATCGATAAATATGGGCCGGCCGGCGACAAACAGGCTGAACGACAGCCGGTCGGCGTGGGCGTGCCCCCAGGTCCGGCCGTCGCCCCAGTGGCCGCATTCGAAACGCAGGTAAACTTCGGCTGATGGCCGGAGCACGTAGTGCCCGCTCGAATCGAAACGCCGGACCGCAGATGGTTTCACCCGCTGAGCCGGTGCGGCCTTTCCCCGGGCGCGTTCGCCGCCGAACAGCCAAAGGCTGTCCGGATCGGGGCTGAATTCGTGGAGAAGTTCCTGCCCATCCTGAGCCAGCCAGAGCAGGTTGAGGCCGGCGCCGTAGCGCCGGCGGGAGTCCGAGGGAGCCGGGCCGGGCAGCCAGGAATCGTCACTGTCTCCCAGCTCGCTGATCGAGCCGCCGCCATCGGTGGCCTCAGCGAGGAATTCGTAGGCCGACCGCAGCCTTTCCCGCGCCGGCCCGCCCAGAAACTTCCGGCCCAGACGGCCGCAGACCAGATCGGAAAACACCGCCAGCCGGCAGACCAGGGCCAGGTAGTGCAGCGAGCCTTCCAGGCCGCCGCCGTCCTCCAGGATCAGCTCACCGATCAGGCGGTTGAATCTGCCGCTTCCAGTCGCGAACCACTTCCTCGCCTGCGGCATGGTCGGCAGGGCGCTGCCCAGGACCGCCAGGGCCGCGGTTTCCCCGGCCAGGTGGTTGAATCCGCTCGACGGGCTGCTCAGATGGCCCTCCACGTATTCCGCGTGAAGGAACAGGAGCCTGGCCATCGCCTGCCGGAACCGGCGGCCCCGGCAGGCCCTGGCCTTACGCAGGCAGTTGAGCGCGGTGACGATGGAGAGAGAGCGGAGGGCGACCTCCAGGGCATTGGTCCAGTTGATCGTCCGGCCGTACGGGTTGGCTTCGTGCCAGGAAATCAGGTAATTGACCGCCGCCCGCGAAAAGTCCTCGTCGCCGGTCAGTTGCCAGGCCCGGGCCAGCACGGTCACGAACTGCAGGCGGTTCAGCTCCCAGATACTACGCACGTCGAACCCCACCTGTCCGTAGCGCTCGCTCCAGGCCGGCAGCCTCTTCTTCCCGGCGGCGTTTCCCGAGCCGAGCGGGTCCTCGAACCAGTCCACTGCCGGCCCGCAGTCCAGGAGCCTGCCGAACAGCGGTATTCTCCCGGCGACGATCTCCCGCGCGGTGTCGATCACTTCCCGGCAGCATTCCAGGTCCGCCTGGCCGGCGAGGCTTTCCTCGGCGAAAAGTGGCCGGCTGACCAGCCGGTGAAGGTGGCCGCGCCGGGCCACCAGGCTCGCCTCGGCGGCGGTGATCTTCCAGCGCCACCGGTCAGAAACCCGCAAGGACACCCGGCGGGCGATCTCGAGCGGTCCCATCGCCCGCAGGCGATGAATCAAGGCATGGTAGTCCATTTTCACCCGCTGCGATATTTCACAATCAGGGAGCTTGGCTAAGCGGGTCGGGAAAACACGGTTAGCCCGATATTCGGCGAATTGCCGGAACTGAATATACCCCGGCGCAGTCAAGCCGGCAACCCAATTACGCCGGCCTGTCCCCGGGATTTTGAATTTACCCGGAAGAGCAAAAGCTCCTTTTCGTCCGAACGCCCTTCCGGCCATTTATTCTAAGCGATATCCCCACTGCCGCCGGTTCCGGTAATTGCACTTCAATTACGACAGGCTGCAGTTGATTTATCTTTTAAATTCTTTTATCTTAGAAATTTATGCCGAATTCGATTACTTTTTGAGCAATCCAACAATCTTAACTTTAAATATCTAAGGCTTGGCGGCTAAATGCGAATCCTGATGATTCATACCGATGAGTTCAAGTACTTCGTGACCGAAAGAACCAGCGCCATAGGCAAGGGTCACGAGCTGGAAGAGGAGTTGCGCTCCGGCTCCACCGGCGACTCGCTGGTGGTTTTCTGCTGTTCGGAAAAGGGAGACGAAAAGGGTGTGGACAGCGTGGCGGGCCAGGTGGCCAGGGTGGCCGCCGACCATGCGCGCCGGATCAAGACCGGCACGATCATGGTATACCCCTACGCCCACCTGTCCAGCAATCTGTCGAGCCCCAGAGTGGCGACCCGGGTCCTGGACCGGATTTTCGAGCTTTTGAGCCAGGAAAAGGACCTTGCCATCAAGCGCTCGCCGTTCGGCTATTACAAGGGCTTCAGGATAAGCTGCAAGGGGCACCCGCTCAGCGAGCTGGCCCAGACCATCGTGCCGGACAAGGCAAAGAAGGAAAAGGCCGGGGACGGCGCCGGGACCCAGGCCCTGACCGCCGAAAGCAAGCTCACGAGCCAGTGGTTTGTCTCTGAGCCGGGCAAGGAACTGGCGCCGGCGGATGGATTCGACTTCAAAAAGAGGCAGAACCTGAAGAAACTCTTCCGCTACGAAACGAACAAGGACCGTTCGGTGACCGAGCCGCCGCCGCACATCGAGCTGATGAGGCGGCTCGAGCTGGTGGACTACGAACCCGGCTCGGACCCCGGAAACTTCCGCTGGTATCCCAAGGGCCACCTGGTCAAGCAGCTCTGCGAGGAGTATGTCAGCGAACTGATCGCCTCTTTTGGCGGAATGCGGGTCGAAACGCCGATCATGTACGACTACCAGCATCCCAAGCTGAGCCGCTACCTGCAGCGCTTCCCGGCCCGCCAGTACGTTCTTATATCGGAAGACAAGGAGTACTTCCTGCGTTTCGCCGCCTGTTTCGGCCAGTACATGATCCAGCACGACATGCAGATCAGCTACCGCCACCTGCCCTGCCGTCTGTACGAACTAACCCATTACAGCTTCCGCCGGGAACAGACCGGGGAGCTGGCCGGGCTGAAACGTCTGCGCACTTTCACCATGCCGGACATGCACACCCTGGCCCGCGACATGGAACAGGCCAAGAGCGAGTTTGCCAGCCAGATCGCCATGTGCCGGTCCTGCATGGAGGCTTTCGAGCTGGATTACGAAGTGGCGGTGCGTTTCGTCAAGGACTTCCGGGAAGACAACCTCGAATTCGCCGAAAAGCTGGGCGAGCTGGTGGCTCAGCCGTCACTGGTCGAGCTGTGGAACGAGCGTTTCTTCTACTTCGTCACCAAACTCGAGTTCAACTTTATCGATGCCCAGGACAAGGCGAGTTGCCTGTCCACCATCCAGATCGACGTGGAAAACTGCGAGCGGTTCGACATCACCTATATCGACGAACACGGGAAACCTCAGCATCCGCTCCTGCTGCACACCTCGATCAGCGGCTCGATCGACCGGGTGATGTACGCCATGCTGGAAAACCAGGCGATCCGGATGCGCAAGGGCCAGAAAGCTCAGTTCCCGCTCTGGCTGGCCCCGGTCCAGGTAAGGCTGTTGCCGGTGAGCGAGAATTTTGTCGAGGCTTGCGAAAAGGTGATGGCTGCCCTGCCGTTCCGGGTGGACCTGGACGACCGCGACCTGACTGTGGGCCGCAAGATCCGCGAGGCCGAAAGGGAGTGGGTGCCCTACGTGGCGGTGGTGGGCGAAAAAGAGGTGGCGGACGACACTCTGAGTGTCCGGACCCGCGACGGCAGGCAGCGCCCGCTTAAGCTCGCCGAACTGGAAGCCGAACTCGAGGCGGCCACCAGCGGCAAGCCCTATCGGAGGATCAACGTGCCGGCTTATCTTACCAGAAGACCGATTTTCGTCGGGTGATCGGATCCATCGAAAAAAGGCTTTCCTTTTCCAGGGAAAGCCTTTTTTATCTAAACCCGCCGCTTCGTTCTGACGACTTTTATAACAGAGCGCTGTTAATCCGGATTATTCACAAATTCGAACCACCCGTAGGGGCGGACTCCTATGTCCGCCCGTTGGTTGGAAATTTCTCGATGGTAATCGGGCGCACACGCAGGTGCGCCCCTACAATAAACTTGAAAAGAAAATTTTTTAATAAACCCTGTAATTCATTTTTAATTTTTGGAATTTATTCCTCAGGCCGGAAATGCGGAATAATCGTTTTCGACATGCCGTTAAATTGACCGCTCTTACCCTGCTGATCCTGAGCGGCCTTTCCTGCGGCGGAGACAGCGGGCCGGCCGGGCCGCCATCCGGTGAGACAGTGCCGGTTGAGTGGGCCGCCCAGCTTGAGGGCCGCTGGCGCACCGATGAGGCCTTCGTACTCGGCCTGCCGGTCACCGAACTGCTGGTACCGGGAATCGTTCCGGGCCGGTTCGATTTTAGGCTGACCGGCTTTGGCAACGACCTGGTGGTGAGCGTAACCAGCGACCGGACCGGTCTTTTCTCCCTGATCAGTTCCGGCACCGCCGCAGACACGGCAGACCCTTTGAAGACGATCAGCGGCGCCCATCAAGTGACCGGCAGCTTCAGCGTAACCGAAGGAGTTCTGGAAGTGACGCTGTTATTGGAGAATTCCACCCCGGTCGAACCACGCCAGGTTTACACCGGCGGCGCCCGCTTCCTGGGCGATACCCTGCTGCTGGACTTCACGCTCCAGGTACCTCCGCACAAAGCGGTTCCCTTCCTGCCCGCCGAAACCGGCTTTCTCGCCAGGCTGGTGAAAAACGGCACCGGTCTTTGAGACACGTTTTCAGACTTTTTTCCCGCCGCCGTCATTCCCCGTTCCGAGGGGTAAAGCCATTGACAAGACTTCCGGGCGAAAGCTATATTAGCCATTCACTTACGAACCTGTAATTCGAGCCGGCAACTGCCTGACGGAGCGGACGTTCCAGGCCGGGTGCTCCGTCCCCTGGAGGTCAATAATGGATAAGAAGTCAATCGAAGAGCTTGCGGTCAACACGATAAAGATTCTGTCGGCGGAGGCGGTCCAGAAAGCCAACAGCGGCCATCCCGGCATGCCGATGGGCATGGCCGATGCGGCCCTGGTGCTCTGGACCCGTTACTTGCGCTTCGACCCCCGTCATCCGCACTGGCTCGACCGGGACAGGTTCGTACTGAGCGCGGGCCATGGATCGATGCTCTTGTACAGCCTGCTGCACCTGTCGGGCTACGGCCTGACCCTCGAAGACCTCAAGAACTTCCGCCAGCTCGGCAGCCTCACTCCCGGTCACCCGGAATTCGACCATCCGCCGGGCGTGGAGACCACCACCGGCCCGTTGGGCCAGGGCTTCGCCAACGGCGTGGGCATGGCGATCGCCAGGCGCTACCTGGCTGCCAACTTCAATACTCCGGATTTCGCTGTCTACGACCACAAGGTCTATGCGATAGTCAGCGATGGCGACCTGATGGAGGGCGTCTCCAGCGAAACCGCTTCCCTGGCTGGCCACCTGGGCCTGGGCGAGGTGATCTACCTCTACGACGACAACCATATCTCTATCGAAGGCGACACCGCGCTGGCTTTCGACCGGGAGGACGTGCTGAAGCGCTTCGAAGCTTACGGCTGGCACACCCAGGCGGTGGACGGCCACGACCGGGAAGCGGTGTCGCAGGCAATCGAGGCGGCGCGCAAAGTCACCGACCGGCCGTCGCTTATCAAGTGTCGCACCACGATCGGTAAGGGCAGCCCGAACATGGCCGGGACCGCCGAAATCCACGGCGCGCCGATGGGCGAAGAGGAGTTGCAGAAGACCCGCGAAGCGCTGGGTTGGAACTACCCGCCTTTCACCGTGCCCAAAGAAGTCTACGACCTGTTTGCGGTCAATGCCCACCGGGGCGGGGAGGCATACGAACAGTGGGAGAAAAAGCTCGCAGCCTGGCGTAAGGCCAATCCGGAGAAAGCGGCGCTCCTGGACCGGTTTTACGACCCGGTCATCCCCAGTGACCTGACGGAAAGGCTGCTGGCTACCTGCGGCGACAAGCCGGTGGCCACGCGCTCCAGCGCAGGCAAGGCCGAACAGGTGATAGCGGAGATCTTCCCCAACTTCATCGGTGGTTCGGCCGACCTGGCGCCCTCGACCCGGACCCTGATCGCCGGGGCCGCGGATTTCAACCGCGACTGCCGCTCGGGCCGCAATTTCCACTGGGGAGTGCGCGAGCACGCCATGGGCTCGATCCTCAACGGTATGGCGCTCTACGGCGGCCTCCGGGTGTTCGGCGCCACCTTCTTCGTTTTCAGCGATTACATGCGGCCGGCGATCCGTCTGGCCGCGATCAACCGGGCGCCGGTCACCTACGTTTTCACCCACGACAGCATCTTCGTCGGCGAGGATGGGCCGACCCATCAGCCGGTCGAACAGGCCATGGCCCTGCGGGTGATCCCGAACCTGCTGACGATCCGGCCCGCGGATGCCACCGAGGCGGCCGTGGCCTGGGAAGTGGCGATCACCAGCCGGAACCGGCCGGTGGCCCTGCTCCTGACCCGGCACAACATACCAGTGATCGACAGAAAGCAGTACGCCGATGCCCGCCTTTTGAAGAAGGGGGCCTACGTGATAAGCGAGGCCGAGGGCGGCAGGCCGGAGCTGATCGTTATCGCCACGGGCAGCGAAGTCCACCTGGCGCTCGAAGCCCAGAAGACTCTTGCCGCCGAGGGCCGTAAGATACGGGTGGTGAGCCTGCCGTGCTGGGAGCTGTTCGACGAGCAGCCCGAGGAGTACCGCAGAAGCGTGCTGCCGCCGGACGTGGAGCGCAGGCTGGTGGTGGAGGCCGGGATAATTGTCGGCTGGGAGCGCTACGCCGGGCTGAAAGGCAAAATTATCGGACTCGACAAGTTCGGTTCCTGCGGACCGTGGCAGGAGTTGGCCCGGCTTTACGGCTTCACTGCTGAAAACGTGGCCACCCAGGCCCGCAAGCTTCTGGATTAACTTCGCGAACAGACATTCCCCTTATGGCAGGAAGCCAGGCCGGGATAGGAATCTTCCCGGCCCGGCGCTCTTTTTCGTCCCCCGGCGCTCCATCATCGAGGAGCCGACAGCGTCCGTGGACCGAACCGGGGAAGCGCTCCCCGCCTGGACTTCCGTTTGTTACGCCTCCAGCCCGCCCGGTCGCAGCTGGAGCTGCTAAAAAGATCGGCGGATTATCCGTGGCCGGCTTTCAGCCGGCCTGGGGCGGGCGGCCCCTGCTCCGTATCCCATCGCCGCTCATGCATGAGTCAGATCCACAGGCTAAACCGCAAAGGCCAAGCTGCCGGGGAGTACCGCCAATGTCTGAAAAATATTTCTTTCGCCCGCTGACCACTCTTCTTCTCTCGGGCCTGTTCTCTTCGGCCCTGGCCTTGGAAATCCCTCTCAGCGCGCAGGAATTCGAGGGTTACGCACGCCGGGGTGAAATAGTGACCCTGGGTGTGCCATTACCACGCGGTTCGGTAAACGACCCGGCGGTTCTCAGGGTAACCGCGGCGGACGGCAAGCCCCTGCCCGCTCAATTCGAAACCGCTTCAACCTGGCCAGATGGTTCGGTGCGCTGGCTGCTGGTCAATTTCCCGGCCGACTGCCCCGCCAAAGGCACTGCCCGCTTTTTTCTGCGCGACAGCGGCCCCATTGCCGAATATCCGCCGCTGGCGATCCGGGAAGACGAGCGGAAAGTGACAGTTGAAACCGGCGTGCTGCGCTGCGAGATCGACCGCCGGAATTTCGACCTGTTTGGCCGGATCTGGCTCGATCATGACCGCAATGGTGATTTTTCCGCCGAGGAGCTGGTCACTCCGGGTGAAAGTCCAGCCGCGGTGCAGGCCGTGGATGATCTTGGCCGCCCGCTCGACAGCCGCTCGGGTCCGGTAAAAAGCTTCACGGTGGAAGCGAGGGGGCCGCTGGTGGCGACGATCGCGGTGAAAGGGAACCTCTGGGAACAAAGCGCCGACGACCAGACCGAGGCCCGGGTGGAATACACGGCCCGGTTGTATTTTTACGCCGGCAGCGGCCTGGTGCGGGCCTTTTTCACGCTGGAGAACCACAATCCCACCAAGCCTCTGCCGGACCGCGATGGGGATCCCAGTCACTGGGTGATGGGCCGCGAGGGTCATTTCTTTTTCGACGACCTCTCACTGGTCACCCGCCTGGCGTTCGAGGGTCCCATCGAGCTTTCAGTAGGCGATGGCCGGGAAGATGTCCTCGACCGGGTGGTCCTCACCGGCCCCGGTGGAGTCTACCAGGAATCTTCCGGCGGCGAAAACTGGTTCCACCGTAACCACGCCAACCACCTGGGCAAAATTTCCCTCACTTTCCGCGGCGCTGATTTTTTCCTGGACGGCACCGCTGCCTACCGCCGGGACCGGCCGGATGCCTGGCTGCAGGCTTGCGACCGCAAGTTCGGCCTGGCTGTGGCGGTACGCCATTTCTGGCAGAATTTCCCCAAGTGCCTCTCGGCTTCCCCGGATGGCAGCGTGCGCGTGGCTCTCTGGCCCGGGGAATTTCCCGACCACCACGAGCTGGAAGGCGGAGAAATCAAGACTCACGAGGTGGCTTTCTATTTCCACACTGGAGCGCAGGGCAGCACTCCGGCCGAAAACCGCATCGCCACGCTAATGGGTTCCTTCCACTACCCGCTGGTGGTGCGGGCTTCCGCAGACACCTACCTGGCCGGCGGTTTCTTCGATGATGCCGCGGTCTACGATCCCCGGCGGTTCCCCGAATACGAAAACCTGATGCACGGCGCCCTGATCGGCCCGGAAAACAACCTGACCAGGGACATCGAAACCATCGATGAATACGGCTGGCGCAATTTCGGCGACACCTGGGCCAGGAACGAAATCGACCAGACACGAGGCCCTCACACCGGCCGCATCGTGCTCAGCCACTACAACCACGAATACGACCACGGTTACGGTATGCTGTTCCAGAGCCTGCGCACCGTCGGCGGGTCCCCCGAAATAAGCTGCCGCTGGTGGCGCATGGCGGAGGCCGGCCTGCGGCACGAAAGCGACATCGACCTGTACCATACTAAAGCCAAAAGCCCGCGGGACGGGGTTCACGACGGCGGTAAGTTCACTCATACCCAGCATGGCGTGGAAGCCGCCCAGGTGGGCCATCGCGGCGGGCCGCGGCGGACCTGGTTCGGCAAGCTGCGCTGGCCCTGGGGTGAAGGCAGCAACCCTGAATCGGGCCATTTCAACAACCGCGGGATGATGGCCCTCTATTATCTGACCGGCGACCGCCGGGTACTCGAATCTGCCGAGGAGATCCGCGACCTGGTTTACTGGAAGATCACCGAAAACCGCTTCGCCCAAATCGACCAGCCGATCCGCGACGCCGGCAATAATCTTCAAATCATGACCGATGCCTATCTCGAGACCTGGGACGACAAATACCGGAGCGCCGGGGAAAAGATCCTCCTCGCCACCGGCCCCGACAGCCAATGGTACTTGACCGAAAACGGCCGCCGGGACAACCCGGACAAAAACGTGAGCGGTTTCTGGTCGACCGCGATCTGTATCAATGCCGCGGCCCGGTTCACCGAGGCGGTGGAGTTGGGAACGGGCCGGCCTTACGACCTGGGACGCCGCTACGTGGTGCGCTACGCCGATTTTGCCGCCCGCTTTCTGGCCGGCGGCCCGGGCGTGGGCTTTTACAGCAACTGGACCCCGGCCGGCGGGGGTTCCGGCAGAGGCTACGGCCCCTGGACCTATCGGCTCAGCGACGTGGTGATGTGGGGGCACAAGTTCAGCGCTGACCCGGCGGTAAAAAAGCGCTGCCTCCAGGCGGCCGCAGACGCCTTCGCCAGCGTAAAAAAACAGTACCCCGCCGCCGCCTCGGGACCGGTTTACCTGGATGCCAAACCCAACACGATGATGACCGGCGGCGGGCACCAGTACACCGCGTTCGTGCAGCATGGCGGCTGGAAATGACTGCAAGGGAAAGCCTCAGGGGGTATCCAAATGAGTTATGAGTCAGACATGTAAGCGGGATAATAAAGAATGGTATTGGCTCCCCCGTAAAGAATGATCTGTGGAAGGTGGAACTGAAAAATATCGGCCACGCTGGCTCGACCTCTTCGAAAGCGGCGAGCTCGGGCGGCGTGCCGCCGCTGCCGCTGCGCTTGCCTCCGCCTGCCGTCTCTGCCCTCGCGGCTGTGGTGCGCGCAGAGCGGATGGAGCCGCCGGGGCCTGTGGGGCCTCCTCTGTCCATAAGGCCCTGGTGGCAAGAGTGTTGCCGCATTTCGGGGAGGAGCCGCCGCTGGTCGGAAGCCGTGGCTCAGGCGCCGTGTTTTTCGGCGGCTGCGGCCTGCGCTGCGTTTTCTGCCAGAACTACCAGATCAGCCAGCCCCCGGACAATGATTTCGCCGCGGCCGGCGTAACCGAGCTGTCAGCCGGGGAGCTGGCCGGCAGATTTCTCGAGCTCCAGCAGGCGGGCTGCCACAACCTGAACCTGGTGACAGCCGCCTCGCACCTGCCTGCGGTACTCGAAGCACTCGACACCGCCGCCCGCTCCGGTTTCAGGCTGCCCGTCGTTTATAACAGCGGAGGCTATGAAAGCCCGCAATGCCTGGAGCTCCTGGATTCAGTAGTGGACGTCTACCTGCCGGACATGAAATTCGGCGGGGCCGGGGCGGCCGCCCGGCTGGCCGAGGGGCCGGATTACGTGGCTGTCAACCGGCGCACCATCAAAGAAATGTTCCGCCAGGTGGGCCTGCTGGAGACTGGCCGGGAGGGCCTGGCCAGGCAAGGATTGATCGTGCGCCATCTGGTCCTGCCCAACGACCTCTCCGGCACCCGCGAAGTGCTGGAGTTCCTGGCGCGGGAAGTGTCGCCCAGGGTCCATCTGAGTCTGATGGCCCAGTACTATCCGACTCACCGGGTTCAGGACTCGCCTCAGCTTTTAAGGCCAATCACGGAAACCGAGTACGAAAAAGCCCGGGAGCTGCTGGAAGAATTCGGGTTCGAAAACGGCTGGGTGCAGATGCTGCAGAGCAGTGACACTTACCGCCCGGATTTCTCCAGGCCGGACCCTTTCGGCCCTTAGCCGCCGGCCTGTCTGGTCCCCAGGCCCGATACAACGATGACCTGCGGCGTAAAAGTGGCTTGATCGGCTGTTTTTTGTTATATTGATAGTTCTTCTTCTATGCAATACGCCTGCGGGAATCCCTCCGGGTTTTTCCGCCTCCGCGCCCTGAGGGCGCGTAAACCTCGAGACCATAATATCCGTTACTTCGATATAAGCCGAAAGGAGTCAAGCCGATGGACAAGGTTCGGATCGGGATGGTGGGCAGCAAGTTTGCCGCCGACTTCCACGCGGACAGCCATGCGCGCAATCCCCGGGCGGAAATCGTCGCCGTGGCCGCGATCGACAATCTGGAGGAATACTGCTCCAAGTGGGGAATCAAAGAACACATGACGGACTACAAGGAGCTCTGCCGGCGCGACGATATAGACCTGATCGATGTCTGCGTACCCAACTTCCTGCATCACGAAGTCGTGATGGAGGCCGCCGCTCAGCGCAAGCACGTGATCTGTGAAAAGCCCCTGGCCATCAGTGTCCGGGACGCCCGCGAGATGGTGGAATTCTGCCGGAAGCAGGGCGTGAAGCTGATGTACGCCGAGGACTGGGTGTTCGCCCCGGCCCTGGTGCGGGCGATCCAGCTGATCGGAGAGGGCGCGATCGGCCGGATGCTCTGGATCAAGGCCAAGGAAGTGCACAACGGCAGCCACAGCCCGTTCGCCCAGCAGAAGAAATACTGCGGCGGAGGTTCGCTGATGCACCTGGCCGTGCACCCGATCGGATTTGTGCGCTACCTGTTCGGCGAAAAAGTGGTGGAGGTCAACGGCTGGGTGACCGGCGGCGAGGATAAGAACTACTACCACAAAAATTACACGGGCGAGGACTGGGGCGCCTGCATGCTCAAGTTCGAGTCCGGCCGCTACGCTTTCTGCGAGGGCAACTACATCACCGTGGGCGGCATGGACGACAAGGTGGAGATTTACGGCAGCGAGGGCCGGCTGGCTATCGACCTCACCTTCTCCAGCCCGATCCAGGCTTACAGCCGGCCGGGTTTCGCCTATGCCATCGAAAAGACAGACACCACCAAGCACTGGACCTGGCCCGCGGTGGATGAGTTCGCCAACCTGGGCTATGTCGACCAGCTGCGTTATTTTGTCGACTGCGCGCTGAAAAACGAGGAGCCGAAGTTCGGGATCCGCGGGGAGGACGGCCTGGCCTGCGTGGAGATCGTGACCGCGGCTTACGAAAGCGCTGAAACGGGCAAGACGATTAAAGGCAAGTGGTGATGGCAAATTGATGGAGAAAAACTGAAGTCAAAGGGTAGCATCTCTGACTTTTTTTCAACATTGAGAAGTAATTCTTGTAGTTCTATAATTGTTTTTAAAAGTACATTTTTATACATTAGTTTATATTCATAAAGGATACTGGTATGGCCGAAGAAAACGAACATGGACTTCTCCCAACTGTTACTGATAGTGGTTGGCGAAAACTAGTAACTCCGTTAAGATCCGATATTTCAGTAAGATATGTAGAAAAGATTCATTCCGCGCTAAAAGTTGGTCTCTATGACGCCGCGGTAACATATACATGGGATTTAGTTGAAGAAGATTTGAGGTTAAAAGTTGAAGCATATGGTATTGATATTTTTCAGTCTGTTGAAGACAATATATTATACAGGGAAAGTGGAGAGACACTTCAAGAAAGATGGAGAGATATATCTTCTACTAAATTATTATCCGGTTGTTTTAAATTAAATATAATTAATCGTTCAGCATTTAGGCATCTTAATTTTTTGCTTTCGGTCCGACATCATGAATCTGCTGCACATCCAGTCGACGAGGAAGATGAAGTGGATTTTGATACTGCTATTTTTTCGATAAAAGATTCAATAAAATTTGTTCTTTCAAAAGAACCCCCACAACCCGGTTTAAATTTAAGATCATTTGCAGATAATATAAAGAATAGGGATATTAGTGAAGATATCGATGAAGTAAATGCTCACATAACTCATCTTAGCACTCAACACTGTAACACCGCGCTAGGGATGTTAATTTCAATCTATCTAGGTGGCTCTAGTGTGGTCAAGTCTAATATCCAATTAATTATTAAAACTATTTGGGATAAGGCATCGCATAGCGCAAAAATCAAAGTAGGACAAAAATACGCAAAATTTTCTGCTGAAGGAGACAAAGACTCAAAATCAGAATTATTCTCCTTGTTATCGTTAGTTAATGGTATAGTATTTATTCCAGATAACTTAAGAGCAATTTTATTTAATAAAGCTTCTAAACAATTAATAAGTATCCACTTTGATTGGCATAATTTCGTAAAAGAAGGGATAGCCGCACGCCAATTATCAGAATTGGGAGTAGCTTGTCCGGATGACAGCCTAAAAATATTAAGTGAAGCTATTGTTATATCTTATATAGGTAATTTTTATGGAGAATCTCGTTATGCGCAACCTTATCTTAGAGAATTATTAAATAATTTTACATTGCGTCATTGGAGAGCAATTTAAGATTCAATTAGGTACTCAGAACAAGTTCATTCTGAATTGTACAGTGAAAAACCATATAATAGATTACAACTACTTTGTCGAGAAATGTTGCCTAGCCTCGTGTCCGCGAAAGATAAGCAGTTATGCGAATTTGTTCTCGCTAATACCCGAATGGAATTTGTGATAAATATCATTAATAAAAGGCGCTGAAATATATTTACATTTAATATTATAAATTATGTTAAAATGCAATTTATAACTCTATTATTACCTTATATATATTGTTTTAAATAGACGAATCAGGAATTAAATGGGGATTTAGCTATGAAACTCCTCGCCGTCTGCGTGGGCCTGCCAATCGAGGTCGAACATGACGGGAAAACCGTCAGCACCGGCATTTTCAAGAAACCGGTGGCCGGCCGGGTGATGCTGCGCCGCGGCAACCTGGACGGCGATCGTCAGGCAGACCTGGAAAACCACGGCGGTGAATTCAAGGCGGCCTATGCCTACCCCCACGAACACTACCCGTTCTGGCAGGAACAGCTCGGCCGGAACGATTTCACCTGGAGCCAGTTCGGCGAAAATTTCACGGTCGAGGGCTTCATTGAGGAATCCGTCCTCATCGGCGACGTGTACCGGATCGGCGGGGCAGTGGTGCAGGTAACCCAGCCGCGCCAGCCCTGTTTCAAGCTGGGTATCAAAATGGCTGACCCGGCTTTCCCCAGGAAGTTCCTCGCCTCCGGCAAGCTCGGCTTCTACCTGCGCGTGGTGCAGGAGGGCGAGGTGGGCGCCGGAGACCCGATCAAGCTGGTGCTGCGCGGCAAGAACGGGATCAGCGTGCGCCGGGTGTGGGAGCTGGTGTACGGTGGTATAAAAAGCCCGGAGGAAGCCCTCCGGGCTGCGGAAATCGAGCTGTTGAGCGCGAGCTGGCGCAAGGCTCTGGCGAAATTAGCGGCCTCAGATCCTGACTAACGCTTATAGCTCAGCGCCACCCCGTCATCCCCGGTGCGCAGGATTATGGTATCGAGCTGCGGGTGGTTCTGCACGTAATCGAGGTAATCCTTCATCGAACTGGCCAAGGCCACCGCGTTGTGCGCCACAATCACTCCGCCGGAGGGAATCCTGTCCCAAATGGCGTCCAGGTAGCTCTTGTATTGTTCCTTGGCCGCATCGATAAACACGAAATCGTACTTCCCCTCCAGCTTCGGCAGGGTCTTCAGCGCATCTCCCTCCACAATCAGGATCAGGTCGGACACCCCCGCTTTGGCAAAATTTTCGCCTGCCAGCTTCACCTTCACCGGGTCTATCTCCAGGGTGGTGATCCTGCCTAGGCCGCCGTCTTTCAGGGCCAGCGCCATCCAGATCGAACTGACGCCGTTGGAAGTGCCCACTTCGAGCACGTTTTTGGCGTGGTTCATGCGGACCAGCGTAGCCAGCAGCCGGCCGTCGTAGGGCGGCACGTTCAGCATCCGGTTGACCCGGCCGAATTCGTGCAGCTCCATGAGCAGCTTGTAAGCCGGCTTTTCCAGCTCCGCGGCGGTGAATTCAACGTTCTGCGCCCGCAGTGCGCCTGCGGCCAGAGAGCCTATCAGCAAAGCAGCCAGGGCTACTTTCATTCTCTCCTCCTTGTTCTCTGATACCGTGGTGAATGACAGCACTGTCGTTATTATATAAGACACCCGGAGGCAAAAGAAAAGCCCCGGCGAAAATTCGCCGGGGCAATTTTACATCTATTTCATTCCTGAGCCGGTATCAATTTCCTGTCATCTGGCTTTTAACTACTAGCTTTTGGCTTCTGAATTCTGACTTCTGGATTCTGGATTCTGTATGGATCAGTTGGGTCACCTACCGATGTCCCAGGTTTTGATCTTGTCCGGGTCGGTAATCACCTTGGGCTTGCCGGCCAGGCTCGAGTTCTTGGGCGACAGCTCGGTGGCCACCATGTCGATATTGTCGTTGGGACAGCGGTAGATACAGATACCGCAGGCCACGCAGTCTTCCGGAGTGATCTTGACATAGCTCTCCTCGTGACCCCAGGCGCGGGTCAGGCAGAGCTCCTCGCAGATCTGGCAGCCCACGCCGCAGCCGCAGAACAGGCAGCGCTCTCCTTCCTCCACTGCCTCCTCGCGGGTCATGGTGTATTCGTACGGCTCATAATTACCCTTACGCCGGCCGGCATCCACGTAGCGCGCCGGCACTCTCGGCTTGAGCGGGAAGTCCGGGTTGCGGTCGATCACTTTTTGCGGGTCCACCGGGTGCATTTCGGGCATGTATTCGAGGAAAGCCCGGTCGCCGCGCAGGTTCTTGTCGAGAGTGACGGCGGCGTTGGCCCCCTCGGCCACCGACCGGATCACCGTGGCCGGGCCCATTGAGGCATCGCCGGCGGCCACGATCTCGGGCGCGGGAGTGGCGCCGGTGGCCTGGTCGTACTGAAGAGTGCCCCAGTCGGTCATGGCGAATCCCATTTCCTGCGTCTGTTCGTCGACATGCTGGCTGATCGCTACGATCAGCGTGTCACAGTCGATCTCGAACTCGGCCTCTTCCACCGCCTCGGGCGGCCGCCGGCCGCCCTCGTGGGCGATCCCGAGCACGTTGTTGCGCATGCGGATGCCGGTGATGTTGCCTTTACCGTCGCTCCTGATCTCGACCGGGCTCACCAGGTACATCACCCGCACTCCCTCCTCCTCCGCCTCGTAGACTTCCTCGGGGATCGAGGTCATCTCTTCCTTGGTGCGGCGGTATACCATGAATACCTTTTCCGCGCCGCGGCGCACGCAAGTGCGTACTGCATCCACGGCGGTAAAGCCCCCGCCCACCACCACCACCCGCTTGCCAATCGGCAGGTCCACCCCACGCTGGCGCTCCTTGAGGAAGTCGATGGCCATATAATAGCGCTTGAGGTTCTCGCTCTCGCCCGGGATCCCCAGCCGGTTGCCGGACTGCGTGCCGAATGTCAGCACGAAGCCTTTGTAGCCCTGGCCCTTGAGACTATCGATAGTGAAGTCGCGGCCGAATTCCCTGCCGGTCTCGAACTCGATTCCCAGCGCTTTCAGCCCGTCGGTCTCCTTGTCGATAATCGCGCGCGGCAGGCGGAACTCGGGGATGCCGTAGCGCAGCATGCCTCCCAGCAGCTTCTCCCGCTCGAAGACTTTCACGCTGTAGCCGGCCCGGGCCAGCTCGTGGGCCGCGGTCAGCCCGGCCGGGCCGGAGCCGATCACCGCCACCCGGGTACCGTGCCGGTCTTCATTTTTAATCACGGCCGGCGTCCAGCCTTCTTTTTCAGCCAGGTCCATCACGAAGCGCTTGATCGCCCTGATCCGGATCGGCTCGTCCTTCACTCCGCGGGTACAGGCCACTTCGCAGGGGAAGTTGCAGACGTAGCCACAGACATACTGCAGCGGGTTCTTGCTCGTGATCTGCTCGTAAGCCTCCCTGAACCTTTCCTGGGCCACCAGGCGCACGTAAGCCTGGGCCGGGACGTGGAACGGGCAGGCGTAATCGCAGGGCGCCACCAGGTATTTGTCGATCAGGCGCGCGTAGCCTTCGTAGAGAGTCAGGTTGGGCGCGGTGGTTACGCTTTCCACGATCATGTCCCGCATCCGGCGCGCAGGCTCGAATTCATGTTCTTCGACGTACTTCCGGAAGTCGCGGAAAAAGTCCGGGAAAAAGCCGAACCCGTAGAGGATGGTGGCGGCGCAGACTCCCACCAGGTCGGCCCCGGCCTGGATCATCTCCACTGCATCATGCCAGGTAGTCACTCCGCCGGTGCCCAGGATCACCGGCCCGGGGCCCACCATGCGCCGCATCATGTAGACGTCGCGCAGTGCCAGGGGCTTGAGCCAACTGGAATTCATGCAGTACATCCCCTGCTCTTCCTGCAGGTAGATGTCGCTCCGGCCGGGCTTGTCCTGGCTGATCTGGGTCAGGGCCAGGCGGTTGCCCACGCCGCAGACCATGTCCACGCCGGCATCGTAACAGATCTTGGCGATCAGGTGCTGGCGGCTGCCTTCGGGGGTGAGCTTGACGCAGAGCGGGATTTTGGTTTCCTGCTTGATCGCGCTGATAATCTCCCGCAGGGCGTGCGGGTCCTGGCCCTGGCTGGCGCCGGTTTTGCGGATCGCCTTCTCGGGATTTTCAGCCAGCTCCACGTTGAAGCTCATGTTTGGGCAGCACATGTTCAATTCGTTGATGTGCGCGCCGGCCGCCTCGAACTTCTTCGCCATGTTCACCCAGCCCTCGACCCCCTCTTCCGAATAGGTGAAGTTCGAAAAGAGCACGAAGTTCGGGATTTCCCGGCGCGCCTGCTCGATCAGCCGGCAGGCTTCATCCAGGTTCAGCCGCTTTTCGGCGGTGAAATAGAGCAGGTGCTGGGTCGGGTCCCAGCCGTAGCGCGGGCGGCGGTTGATATAGGGCGGCGGGTCGAAAGTGAGCTTGCAGCTTGCGCCGGCCCAGCCATAGTGGGCGGCCCGCTTGAGCTGGGAGAGTAACATGGTGGTCGGTCCGCTCGAAACGAAAAACGGATTGCGGAATTTGATACCGCAGACTTCCACCGGCATGTCGAAATTCACGTCAGCGAAAGGCTTGCGGTTCAGGTACAGTATGTCTCCGCGCGGAAGATTGAATTTGCGTGGCATCTGCGCACCCCTCGATCCCTGGATCGTTGATTGAAAAACTCTTCATCAGTTCAATCGAACCGGCAACCGCTTTGTTACAGAGAAGATACTCCCGGCCGCTTCTCCTTTACCGTTCCAGCTCCACCTTCCGTCCGGACCAACGCTCGTATTCATCGATCACGTCCTGCTGGCTGACCCACGGCTTGTAAACCAGCCGCGCCTTATAGCCGTAGCTCTTGCCTACTTCATATTCCGGAACGATGAACTGGAAATCCCAAGCCGGCAGAGTACCGGGACCCACCGGAGAGCCGCTGGTGGGCGAGTGTGAAAAGCGGATAGGTCCCGGGCTGTCGAACATGATGATGTGCACCATGGGACCGCGCCGGCCGTAATAGAACGGGTAGCAGTAGACGCTGTCTGAAAAAGTATTGTACAGCATCTTGGTGAAACCCGGCGTGAAAGTGAGGTCGAACGTGTCGAACTCGTAGCGCACCGTGCCGGACTTGGAGTGTTCCGGAGTCATGTACCTGATCCACCGTTTGCCGGCTTCGCTGCGGGGACGGCCGATATAGTAAATCGGCTTCTCATCTTCGTTGGAGTTCTGGATATAACTGGCCCAGAACATACCGATGTAGCCGTAATCGAAAGCAGCTTTGCGCGGGATGCAGAAAAAGTCCATGTCGAGGTAGTGGGGGGCGGTCAGGGTAAACTTGGTCCAGCTTTCCAGCTTGTGCAGGTCGGAGGGGGGCATATGGAGCTGGACGCTGTTGTCTGACAGCCGGGCCAGCACCATTTCGCTCCAGCGCGGCTCGAACAACGCCTGGGTGGGCGCCCACCACTTCGCACCGTCGAAAATGTGCTCGAAGTTCAGCCCAGCCACCGGCTTTTCGAAATGGTCGCCCGGATCGGCCCGGTGCGACAGGTAAGCCACGCCGTTGTACCCCTGGCGGTGGCCTTCCCAGGCCGTGTTGTCGGTGATGACCGCGGTCAGGTCGCCGGCGGTAAGCTCTATTTTGTGGACGGCCGTTCGAGTGGAATCCTGAGCGGCGAGTGAAAACGAGATGAACAGCATGGAAAGCAAAAAGAGGACCGGTGTCCTTGTCATTACAGTTCCCCCGTGTGAAGTTGACCGATTACCGCCAGCCGCAGGCAGGCCGGGCCGGAAGAGCCCGGCTCCGGAGTTGTCGTTTCAGCTCGTGTAACTCACGTTGGGCGGCGAAAGCTCGCCCTTGACCATCTCGATATTGTGGTTCGGGCAGCGGAAGGCGCACATGCCGCAGGCCACGCATTTTTCCAAGTCCACCTGCACCCGGTTGCCTTTTTGGTCCCAGGCCTGGCGCATGCAGAGTTCTTCGCAGATCTCGCAGCCGATTCCGCAGCCGCAGTGCAGGCAGCGGGAAGCCTCGGCCACCGCCTCTTCCTCGGTCAGGGTCTCCTCGTAGAGCTCGAAATTCTGCCGGCGGGATTCGGGCGGCGCCGCCTTCACTTCCACCCGCCGCTGGATCTTCACGTCCCGGTTGCGGTTGACCACGTCCAGCGGATCGACCACCGACAGCGGCGGATCGTAATCGAGGAGCGCTTCCCCGCCCCTGAGCTTCTTGTCGATCGAGGCAGCGGCGCGCTTGCCCTCGGCCACCGCCTCGATCACGGTCGCCGGGCCCCGGGAGGCGTCGCCGGCCACGAACACGTCCGCGGCGCCGGTCGAGCCGGTCGATTCATCGTAGGCCAGGGTGTTCCAGCGGGTCACTTCGAGTCCCAGGCCGCAGGCGTCCTCGTCCAGCTCCTGGCTCACCGCGCTGATCACGGTGTCGCATTCGAGCACGAATTCGGCGCCCTCCACCGGCTCCGGGCTGCGGCGGCTGCCTGCCGGGGAGATGCCCAGGACGTTGCTGCGCAGGCGGATACCTGCCACCTTGCCGCGCTTGGCGATCACTTCCACCGGGCTCACCAGGTACATCACCCGCACACCCTCCTCCTCGGCCTCGTAGACTTCCTCCGGCACCGCCGGCATTTCATCCCGGGTGCGGCGGTAGCAGATGAACACTTCCGGAGTACCGTTACGCACGGCGATCCGGGCGGCGTCCACCGCGGTGAATCCACCGCCGATCACAACCACCCGCTTGCCGAGTTGGGGAGTCTGGCCCAGGTGGTGCGAGCGGATATAATCCACCGCGCTGATACAGCTCCGAGCTTTCTCTCCAGGCACGCCCAGGGCCAGGCCTTTCCGGGCGCCCACGGTGATACAGAACGCCTTAATGCCGACCTTGCGCAGGTCGTCCAGGGTGAAGTCGCGGCCCAGAGTCCGGCCGTACTCGATTTTCACGCCCAGCTCTTCAAGCCAGGCGATCTCCCGGTCGATCAGCCTGCGCGGCAGGCGGAACTCGGGGATCCCCCAGCGCAGCATGCCGCCGCCGGTGTCCTCCCGCTCGAAGACTGTCACTTCGTAGCCGGCCCGCGCCAGACTGGAGGCGGCGCTGATCCCGGCCGGACCGCTGCCTATCACCGCCGCTTTCAGCCCGTTGGCCGGGGTCTTGGCCAGGTTGGGCTTCCAGCCGTTCTTTTCGGCCAGGTCCATCACGAAGCGCTTGATGGCGCGAATCCTGACCGGCTCGTCCTTGATCCCCCGCGTACAGCTTTCCTCACAGGGGTGGTTGCAGATGTAGCCGCAGACGTGCTGCAGCGGATTTTTACTCGTAATCTGCTCGTAGGCTTCCGCGTATTTTCCCTGCGCCACCAGCCGCACGTAGGCCATAGCCGGCACGTGATGCGGGCAGGCGTAATCGCAGGGGGCGGACAGGTTCTCGTCCTTCTGCCGGGCGTAGCCTTCCCAGAGGGTCAGTTCGGGCGCACTCTTCACCGAATCGATGATCTTGTCCCGCATGTCGAGCGGACTGGCGTAACCGTGCTCTTCCACGTACTGCCTGAAGCCGCGGAAAAACTCCGGGAAGAAGCCGAAACCATAGATGATGGTCGCCGAACAGATTCCCACCAGGTCAGCCCCGGACATGATCATCTCCACGCCGTCGCGCCAGGTGGTGATGCCGCCGGTGCCGAGGATCCTGGCGGCGGGGCCGCAGTGCTTTCGCATCATGTAGACGTCGCGCAGGGCCAGGGGCTTGATCCAGTAGCTGTTCATGCAGTACATCCCCTGCTCTTCCTGCAGGGCGATGGTGCTCCGGCCCGGCTGGTCGATCCGGATCGCTGTCAGGGCCAGCCTGTTGGCCACGCCGCAGACCATGTCCGCGCCGGCCTCCAGGCAGAGCTTGGCGATTTCGTGCTGATGGCCGCCCTCGGGGGTAAGCTTGACGCAGAGGGGAATCGTGGTTTCGGCCTTGATCGCCCGGATGATGGCCGCGATCGCCTCTCCCTGCTGGCCCAGGCTGGCGCCGGTGCTGTGTTTTTCAGCGGTCTTGTCTTTGGCCAGCTCGACGTTGAAGCTCATGTTCGGGCAGCACATGTTCAGCTCGTTGATGTGCACCCCGGCTTCCTCGAACTTCTTCGCCATGTTGACCCAGCCCTCCAGGCCGGCTTCCGAATAGGTGAAGTTCGAGAAAAGGACGAAATTGTCGATCTGCTTGCGGGCGGCCTCGATCAGGCGGCAGGCCTCATCCAGGATGATCCGCTTTTCCGCGGAAAAATAGAGCAGGTGCTGCTCTTCGTCCCAGCCGTAGCGCGGCTTGCGGTTGATATAAGGCGGCGGGTCGAAAGTCAGCTTGACGCTCGCCCCGGCGAAACCGCATTCGGCAGCCTTGATCAACTGCTGGAGCATCGAGGTGGTGGGGCCGCTGGAAACGAAGAAAGGATTGCGGAATCTGACTCCGGCGACTTCCACCGGCAAATCGAAATCGAGGTCAGAATAGTGTTTCCTGTCCAGATAAAGCATCTAATTCCTCACTTGGCGTTAAATTCCGACTATTCGGCTGTGGTATTCCGAGAGGCGCAGAATGCTGAACAAAAAACCGGAGTGACTCTAACCTGTAAATCGGTAAGCAGTTAAAATTAAAAACCTGATGGTTTCTTTGCAAGCCTTTTAGCCGGCATTATTCAAAAATATTTTTCTGTTCGAGTTTTTTGTAGGGGCGCACCCGCGTGTGCGCCCGATTACCATCGAGAAATCCCCGAACAACGGGCGGACACATGGGTCCGCCCCTACGTGATTTAGGATAATTTGTGAATAATCCGAGTTAGCCAAGGCAAGGCCGGACCGGCTCTCCGGGAGTACAAGACTACCAGCCGCTGCGGCCTTTGCGGGCATTTTCCTGCAAGGGCGGCTCGGCAACCGCGTCAGCCTGGACTGACGGGATTCCGGTTTCCGGAGCCTCGCCCGGGGCGGACCGGGTTCCCTCCGGGCGACCGCGTTCCGTTTACCACTAATCAGGGATTCGGGAAATTCTTTCCAGTGAGTCCGGCTGAACCCCCTGTGCTCCCTGACTCCATAAACGTAATGGAGATTTCATAGTTGCCTGCAGAAAAGCAGCGGCCGGCCGAATAAAAAAGCCGTCCGGAATCTCTTCGAGCTCCAGACGGCCTGATAACTATTAAAACCGTACGGTGAGTTAATCGTCTCTTCTGCCGAACAGACCGGCGCGCAGAGCGAAGTAAAGCAGCTGCATCACGGCGGTAATAGTGGCGGCGACGTAGGTCATGGCGGCCGCGTTGAGCACCTTGCTCACCCCGGCGGTCTCCTCCGGGCCGGACAGCACTCCGGCCCGGACCAGTACCTCCTTGGCCCGGGCGGAAGCGTTGAACTCGACCGGCAGCGTGATGAACTGGAAAACCACCAGGCCGGCAAAGGCGACCACGCCGAGCTGCATCAGGTGCATCGACTGCAGCAGCATTCCCAGCATAATCATCGGCCAGGCGAGCCAGGAGCCGATACTGGCCAGGGGAACCATCGCGCTGCGAAGCTGCAGGGGCGCATACCCGGCCGCGTGCTGGATCGCGTGCCCAGCCTCGTGGGCGGCCACGCCGGCCGCGGATACGCTGCGGCCCTGGTAAACGTCGGGACTCAGCCGCAGGGTTTTGGTCCGCGGATCGTAATGGTCGCTCATGAAACCGCCCACTTCCTCGATCCTGACGTCGTGGATGTTGGCATAGTGCAGCACCGCCTCGGCGGCCTCCGCACCGGAGAGCTTCCTGGCCGTGGTACACTGGCTGAACTTGCTAAAGGTGGACTTGACCTTCATCTGGGCCCAGAGGGCCAGTACGATCGTCGGGCCGATCAACAGCCAGTACAGCGGATCTATCCCATACATGAATCCCATCGTTTCCTCCCTCTGACTTATTCGACTTCCGGTTTATTGTTTCCTGATCTCCCGCTCGGGCGGGAATCGATTATCCTACCCCTATTTCAATCCCCGGTTCCTCGAATCGCAACAAGCGTACCAGTATGGAATCTAAGCCATAACTTATTAATTTGTAGTCACTTAATAAATATTATGTTTTTAAGGAGAAAAATATCTCTGCCATTTCCGCCGCTTATCGTCTCAATACCTGCCCTTATGGCAGAGCTTTCACCTGTAAAGAGACATACCATTTCGTAACAGACTGGAAACATAAATTTAAAGAAATCTTAATACAAGGTTAACAGAACAGAAATAGAGACCTTGTATTTTTACGTTTATTCGCTCGAGCGGTAAACGAGAGGCTTCGTTCGGCCGGGTTATTATATACCAAACCGAGTTATGTGGAGGACTGATGCGTTGGCGCAGGATCACCGCTTTTGCCGTGCCCGCCCTGGTTGCCGGAGCCGGCCCGCTTCTGGCGGCAGAGGATTCCCCGACCGCCGCCGAACTGGCGCGGGGGATCAATACGGTCTGGGTGCTGATGGCCGCCTTCCTGGTTTTTTTCATGCAGGCCGGGTTCGGTATGCTGGAGGCGGGCTTTACCCGCGCCAAGAACGCGGCCAATATCCTGATGAAAAACATGATGGATTTCTGCATGGCCTCCCTGGCCTACTGGATAGTCGGCTTCGGGCTGATGTACGGAGCCGGAAACGGCCTGATCGGACATTCCTGGTTCTTCCTTGCCGGGATCCCGGCCGAAACCAGCGGCGTGCCCACTCCCGCTTTCTGGTTCTTCCAGGTCGTATTCGCCGCCGCCGCCGCGACGATCGTGGCCGGGGCCATGGCCGAGCGGACACGCTTTACAGCTTATCTGCTCTACAGTTTCTTAATCAGCGCTCTGGTCTATCCGATAGTGGGCCATTGGGCCTGGGGCGGCGGCTGGCTGGCGCAGTTGGGATTCCAGGATTTCGCCGGCAGCACGGTAGTACACACGGTGGGCGGCTGGGCCAGTCTGGTCGGGGCGGTGATGGTTGGCCCGCGGCTGGATAAGTACCGCCCGGACGGCCGGATCAAGGTGATTCCGGGGCACAACATCCCCCTGGCTGCGCTCGGTTGCCTGATACTCTGGTTCGGCTGGTTCGGCTTCAATCCCGGCAGCAGCCTCAGCGGCATGAACGCCGACCTGATCGCCAAGGTGGCGGTCAACACCAATATGGCGGCAGCTACCGGCTGCATCACCACCATGCTGTTGGTCTGGTTCCTTTACGGCAAGCCCGATCTGAGCATGGCGATCAACGGCGCCCTGGGCGGCCTGGTGGCGATCACCGCTCCCTGTGCGACCGTCACGATCGCCGGCAGCGTTCTGATCGGCGCCCTGGTTGCGCCGGTAGTGGTCCTGGGTGTCACCCTGCTGGACCGCCTGCGCATCGACGATCCGGTGGGTGCTGTCCCGGTGCACGGCCTGTGCGGCGTCTGGGGCACACTCGCACTCGGACTGTTCAATTCGACCGATGGCCTGTTCTACGGCGGCGGCTTCCGGCTCCTCGGCGTCCAGGCCCTCGGCTCCTTCTGCGTGGTGTCTTTCGTAGTGGTCAGTATGTTTCTCATCTTCAAGGTGCTGGACCTGATAGTGGGACTGCGAGTGAGCACGGAAGAGGAAATCCGGGGCCTCGATATCGGCGAGCACGGGATGGAAAGCTACGCCGGATTCCAGGTTTTCCTTACGGAATAGGATAATCAGTACATGTTTTCATAAATACGGTTACGTGGAGTTAAATTGGTTTCCCCTGTGATTATGCCGAATTTGTTTTCTCAAGATGATCCTTATCGTAGGGGCGGACCCCTGTGTCCGCCCCACGGCCGCAAGTCCGGGCGCACACGGGGGTGCGCCCCTACAACAAATCATACATTCTGCGGCGACTCTCGTTTTGGCGCATTCAAAGTTGAAGAAATGCTGGCTTGGTCATGACCATTCGCTTAGAGCAATCGTTTTAAAATACGTCACCGAACTTATGATGCAGAGTACTTAGGAGTCGAACCAGATGAAACTGATAATCGCTTTGATCCAGCCGGAAAAACTGCCCGCGGTCAAGAAGGCCCTGTTCGCGGAGGAAGTGCACAAGATGACGGTTTCGAACGTGATCGGCTGCGGCCAGCAAAAAGGCTTCACCGAAACCTACCGCGGCGTGATCCACGAGGTGAACCTGCTGAAAAAAGTGCGGCTGGAGATTGCGGTGAACGAGGATTTCGTGGAGCCGACGATCCAGGCGATAATCAAAGGGGCCAGAAGCGGCAAGATCGGCGACGGTAAGATTTTCGTGGTGCCGCTGGAGCGTTGCGTGAGGATCCGCACCGGGGAGGAAGGCCGGGAGGCGATAGGTTAGATTGCCCAACTAAAAGAGATCACTATGCTTGTGCAAGGGCCTGCCAATTCAGACAGGCCCTTTTTTCATGCATTTTTTTGAATACCAGGGAATCGAACAATCCTTATTATTACACCATCAGGCAAAAGGGCTGCTTTCTCTTAAGCAGCCCTTTCGAACTTCAGCCAGCGAACGTTTCTTTCCGGCCGGTTCATTCCTTGATCAGGATGATCAACTGGTTCACCTTGGCCACCCTGTCCGGCTGCATGGCGTTCATCACGCGGCCCGCCTGGCGCTTGCCCATGCGGGTGAGGATTTTGGCCGCGCTGAATTCCGGCATCTGGTCCATGACCTTGCCGGCGTCCAGGGGTTTCATGCTTTCCAGGAGCTTGGCCACCTCGGTATACTGCTTGTTCATGACCGAATCTTCCTCGGCGCTGGCCGATCTAAGCTGCGCCTGCAGCGAATCGATTACGGCCTGGCGCTGGGTCAGCTCCTCAGCCTTGCGCGCCTGCTCCAGCTTTTCCGCTTCAAGCCGATCCTTTTGCTGCTGGATCATGAACTGGTCCTTGGCGTAGACGCTCAAGCTGTCCGGAAGCACGCCCGCAGCCAGCAGACTGTCGATGTTCGCCTGGGGCGGCGGCGGCACCGAGTACTCCTTGGTGTACCAGATGATACCGGTGAACAAGCCGATAATCAGCATGAACGACAGGATGAACCCACCGATGAACTGAAGGAATTTGGTCATTTCGCTTCATTCCCTCGTTTCAGTTCGCCTGATTTCTGCATTTCCCGATCCTTCCGGAAAACTCTCACTGGCCTTCGCTGCGGCCGTTGGTGAAACTGCGGGCGCTCATTTCGTCCATGAACTTCTGTTCCATGGTGCGCAATTTTTTCCTGTATTCTTCGTATTTCTTTTCTTTCAGTTTTTCGAGTATCTTCTTGTCCTTGGAGATCTCGATAAGCTTCTCGCGGTGCTGCTGCACCAGGAGAGCGAGCTTTTCGATGGCCTTTTTCTGCTGCCTGATTTCAGCGCCGAGCTTTTCCGTGTAAGCGCTGTAGGCGAGCATCTCCGAGGCTTTCATGCTGCTGGCTCGGCGCCGGGAATTGTACTCGCCGATCTGCTCTTCCAGCCGGTCGAACATCTTTTCCAGCAACTGTTCGTTGCTCAGCAGTACCGAAAGCGCCTTCGCCAGCTCCCTTTTCTGAATCTCCTCCCGGGTCCTGGTGGTCTCCATGACCTTTTGCAGCCTGAACTCGAACTGCTTCATCCCTGAATTACCCCGGTATCAGTTTATTACACTTTCCCTGCGACCTTGTTCAATGGCGGCTTGGCTGGTCTGCCTGACGGCGCGGTCTGGGGCCGAGGCGTTGCCGCCGGCCTGGCAGCCGCAAATGGAGTTTTCGGCCCTGCGGGTCTTGCCGCTGCGGAGGTTTTCTGGTTCTCCTCGAGGGCCTGGCCCCCCTCGATTTTCCCGAACAGAGCATCCAGCTCCTCCAGAGTCTTTTCGAAGCTGGTATGTTCGTTGATGTCCTGCCGCAGGAACAGGTTGACCTTGTCGATCGCCCGGATCGACTTGTCGATCCGGGGATTGCTGCCCGGCTGGTAGGCGCCGATGTTGATCAGGTCCTCGGCCTCGCGGTAGACCGCCAGCACTTCGAGCAGGGAATTCACCTTCCGGCGGTGCTCGGCCGTGACCACGTCGATCATCACGCGGCTCACACTGTTGAGCACGTCAATCGCCGGGTAGTGGTTGAGCGAGGCCAGCTTGCGGCTCAGCACGATATGGCCGTCCAGGATCGAGCGCATGGCGTCGGCGATCGGCTCGTCCATGTCGTCGCCGTCCACCAGCACGGTATAAAGGCCGGTGATACTGCCCCGTTCGAGCTTGCCCGCCCGCTCCACCAGCCTGGGCAACATGGCGAACACGGAGGGCGTGTAGCCCTTGGTCGTGGGCGGCTCGCCCACCGCCAGGCCGATTTCCCGCTGGGCCATGGCCATACGGGTCACCGAATCCATCAAAAGCATTACGTCCAGGCCCTGGTCGCGGAAGTATTCGGCGATTGCGTGGGCGATGAAGGCGCCTTTGAGCCGCACCAGGGCGGGCCGGTCGCTGGTGGCGGCGATCACCACTGAGCGTTTGAGGCCTTCCTCGCCCAGATCCCGCTCGATGAAATCCCTGACTTCCCGGCCCCGCTCGCCGATCAGCGCGATCACGTTCACGTCCGCCTCGGTGTTGCGGCTGATCATCCCCAGCATCACCGACTTGCCCACCCCGCTGCCGCTGAAAATACCCACGCGCTGGCCCTTGCCGCAGGTCAGCATACTGTCGATCGTCCGGATGCCGGTGGGGATCGGCTCGCGGATGCGGGCGCGCTCCAATGGCCCGGGCGGCTGCCGGTAGGCCGAAACTTTTTCCTGGAGGTTGAGCGGACCCAGGCCATCGATCGGTTGTCCCAGGCCATCCAGGACCCGGCCCAGGAGCGCCGGGCCCACTCCCACGGTGAACATCGTTTTCTCGGCAATCACTTCGCAGCCCGGCGCAATCCCTTCCATGCTGCCCAGCGGCATCAACAGGACGTTGTTTTCCTTGAAACCCACGACTTCCGCCTTGTCCTCGCGGCTGCCGTCCCGGCTGCGGATGAGGCAGATCTGGCCGAGCGACACGGCCGGGCCGATCGATTCGATGATCAGGCCCACCACGCGGTTGACCTTGCCGTTGAGGACTATTTCCTCGCTATGGTCAAGAACGTCGAGATATTTTGCAGCCAGATTCACTTGTCGGTTCCCTTATCGCTCTCCGGCGCCTTCTTTTCCCCATCGTCTGCGGCCTGGAAAACCTGCTTCATCGCTTTTTCGATTTCGGCGAACCGGCTTTCGATCCGCGCATCGATATTGCCCGCCTCGGTTTCCACAACGCAGCCGCCGCGGTCCACCTTCTTGTCCGGTCTGATCTCCAGCTTGCCGATCCCGTCGCCGATGAAGATGATGTCGTCCTGATGGGCCCGCACTTGCTCCAGGTCGTCCGGGTTGATCCGGATTATCACTTTTTCCTTTTCGGTGACCATTTTCACCGCCGACTTGATCGTCTGCTTGATCAGGTCGTTGCCATAGAGCGCGGAGCTTTCGACGAATCTCCGGGCGACAGCCAGCGACAGCTCCAGCACGGTCTCCTCGGCCTGGGACAGAATCATCTGGCGGGCCTGGTCGAGTGAGGAGATCACGCTGGCGAGCTGGGCCGCCCTGGTTTCGATCTCCTGCCGGGCCGCCTCCTCTCCTTCCTTCTTTCCCCGTTCGAAGGCCTGGTCCTCTTTCTCCTTCAGCTCGGCCTCGAATTCAGCCCTGGCCTCGGCCAGCTTTTCCTCCAGCGCCTGCCGCATCCGCTCATCCGCCAGGGGGTCGGCCTGCGGTTCATCGATCATCTCGATTCCGCTGAATCCCTCTCCCGCGGGCTCCTTAAAAAACACCCGCCGCAGCGGGGTCTTCGTCTTGATCACGACCATGCTCTGTACACCTCCGCCGGGCCGGCCCGGGGACTGTTCATTCGACCAGCGTATCCTCGGCGCCGCCCTTGCCGCTGATCACTATCTCGCCGTCCTCTTCGAGGGAGCGGACGATGTCGACGATCCTCTGCTGCACTTCCTCGACGTCGCGCAGACGGACCGGGCCCATGAAGTCCATCTCTTCCTGGATCAACTGGGCCACCCGCTCGCTGACATTATTGAAGACCTTGGTTTTCATTTCTTCGCTGGTGCCCTTGAGCGCGACACTCAGGTCCTTGACGTCGATCTCCTTGAGCACCCGCTGCATGCTCTTGTCGTCCAGCAGCAGGATGTCGTCGAAGACGAACATCAGGTTTTTCACTTCGGTGGCCAGCTCGGGGTCTTTCTGCACGAGGTTATCGAGGATTTTGCGTTCGGTGGCGCGGTCGGCCAGGTTGAGGATTTCGGCCACACTGCTGGCGCCTCCCGCCTGGGAGAGATCCTGGCCCAGCACACTTTCGAGCTGGCTTTCCAGCACTTTTTCGACATCGTTGAGCAGCTCGGGGCTGATCTTGCCCATGGTGGCGATGCGATAGACGATTTCGTTCTGCAGCTGCTCCGGCAGCTCGGCCAGGATGGAGGCCGCCTGCTGGGCATCGAGGTGGGCCATGATCACCGCCACGGTCTGCGGGTGCTCGTGCATGATGAAGTTAATGAGCTGCGCCGGGTCGACTTTCTTAAGCAGCTTGAAGCCCGACACGTGCAGCGCGCTCTGCACCTTGGCCAGAATCTGCGCCGCCCGGGGTCCACCGAGCGCCTGTTCGAGAACATTGCGGGCGTAGTCGAGCCCGCCCTGGGCGATGTACTCCTGGGCCAGCACCATCTGGTAAAACTCTTCCACGACGGCATCGCTGACGGCTGAGGGGATATCATCCAGGTTGGCGACGTGGATCGAAAGCTTCTCGATGTCGCGCTCGCTCATGTTCTTGAAGATCGCGCTGGAGGCTTCCACTCCCAGGCTCACCACCAGGATCGCGGCCTTCTGGACGCCAGTCAGGTTTTCATAGACTATCTCGGCCATTATTCACCGGACTCCTCTTCGACCATCCAGGTCTTGATCAGTTTGGCAACGTTAGCCGGCTTCTCCTTGGCGAATATCAGCACCTGCTCCTGAATCTGGGCGCGTTTCTGGGCTTCGAGCGAAATTTCTTCCTCGATCGGCACCGCGGTTTCGATGCCTTCCTCGGCCGCTTCCTTCGGCGGCAGAATCTTGAGCGAGCGCAGCAGGCTTCTGGCAAACAGGACGAAAATCAGGATCGAGATCACCAGCAGCAGCTTCTGGGAGACGTTGTACCAGAATTCCCGGCGTTCGGCCTGTTCCAGCGCATCGCGCTCCTGGTCGACCTGCGTGGTGTCGAACTCGTACTGGTTGATCGCCATCTGATCGCCGCGCAACGCATCATAACCTACTGAATTCTGAACAATTAAAGCGATATTGTCAAGTTCCTGCTGGCTGCGCGGCACTCTGGTCGGCGCCGGCTCTTCGCCGGCGGCGGGCGGAACCATCTGAGTGGCGTGGTTGACGAAGACCGCCACCGTGAGCCGCCGGATGCTGCCCGATTCCTGGATCACGTGCTCCATTTGCTCGTTGACTTCAAAGTTGGTTATGGAGCTTTCGTTGGAGGTGGAAGATTTCTCCTGGTCGTTGGTCTGCACGGTTTCTTCGCGCTGTTCGCCGCGCACCACCGTATTCGGCTCGAAAGTCCGGATGGTCTGGTCGACTTTCTTGAAGTCGATTTCCGCCGAAACCCGCACTATGGAGTTGTTGGCGCCGAGTACGCCGTTGAGCAGGGACTGGACTTTCTTGGTCAGGTAATCCTCCATCCGCTCGCGCAGCTCGAGCTGATGGGCGGTCAGCTTGACCATCGGGTCGACCGCCTGGACTGTGGAAAGGAGGTTGCCGTAAGAGTCCACGATAGTGATGTTCTCGGGCTCCAGGCCCTCGATCGAAGTGGCCACCAGGTTAGTTATACCCATAATCTGCTTGGGGTCCAGATTAGAGGAGGGTCTGATCTTGAGCATGACCGAAGCGGTGGGTTTCTTCTGGTCCTCGCTGAACAGCTTCTCTTCGGGGATTACCAGGTGCACCCGGGCCTTGTCCACGTTGCGGATGGTTTCGATAGAACGCGCCAGCTCTCCTTCCAGCGCCCGGCGATAATTGACCTTCTGAACGAAATCGGTGACGCCGATATTGACCTTGTCGAATATCTCGTAGCCCACTCCACTCGTGCGCGGAAGCCCCTTGCCGGCCAGATTGAGCCTGGTCTCTGCGATATTGGTGCTGGGGATGAGGATCGTAGTGCCGTTCTGTTCGAGCTTATAGGGAATCTTGCTCGCTCCCAGCTCCACCACGATATTGTTGGCATCATCCTCGGCCAGCCCCGAGTAGAGCAAATCGTATTTTGGGCGCTGGACCCAGATCATCAGCGCGATCATACTCACGATCGTGAGAAAGGTGACCGCGAACAGGCCGAAGCGCTGGTTGGGGCCCAGCTTGCCCCAGATTTCCCTGGCTTGTGTCAGAAAGTTCTGGAAAAACTCGTTCATTTAATCCTTCCCCCGGTATTAGTCTCGAGTAATTTAGCTTGTCAATCCATTTTCATTTTCACATGGACATGCTCTTGATTTCCCGGTAAGCGTCCAGCATCTTGTTGCGCAGTTCCATCAGTAACTGGAAGCTGGTGTTGGCTTTCTCCACCGCGACCATCACGTCGTGGACGTCGGCGATCTCCCCGGCCATGAAAAGCTGCACCTTATCGCTGGCATCCTTCTGCATATTGTCGACGTCGTGAACGAAAGTCCGGATGGAGTCCCTGAAGGAAACTTCCTTGGGTGGCTGGACTCCGAGGCTTTCCTGAGGGCCGGCCGGAGGATTCAACGGCCTTGACTGGGATTCCCGCAGGTACTGCTGGAGTTCCGGCCTGTATGCTTCGAGACTGAAATCAGCCATATCCACCTCGCCGTTTCCCGGAGTGACCGGTTAACCTTTTGTATCGAGCCGATCTCCCAGACCGATGGCCTTCTTATTTTCGACCATGCCATCCAGCCTGTAGAAGCTGTAGTTGCCAGATTTGACCACTGTCTGCTCGACCGCCCCGGCGACCGGGTTGGGCCGGATCGAATAGACGACCCCGGTCACCAGACTCGAAGGAATGAAGACGTCCGCTTTCTGTTCGGGGACTTCCAGGGCCGGGGCCAGTTCCCGCCCAGGCAGGTCGGCCGGCCTCTCCACCGGCTTCTGCACGTTGGCCGGGCGTTTGAGAGGAACGTTCTGGAAATAGGGTAGTACTCTCATCTCAGTTCTTTTCGCTTCCGGTAATCCCGGAGCCGGTCAACCGGCTCAGATCTCCAGCGCCTTCTTAGTCATGTCCTTGCTGGCGTTGAGTGCGGTGATGTTTGCTTCGTACGCCCGCGAAGCGCTGATCAGGTCCACCATCTCGTTGATCACGCTGATATTGGGTTTGGCCACGTACCCCTGGGCGTTGGCGTCCGGGTGGGTCGGGTCGTAGACCAGCCGCGGCGGCGCCGGGTCCTCAGGGATATCGGCCACTTCCGTGCCGCTGGGCACCGGCATCTGCCCCCGCACCGGCTCATCCTTGAAGTGCGAGCGGCTGGTCGGTTCGAGCTTTATTTTATTTTCGATGTATTTGGGAAAGACGGTGACCGGGGCTTCCCGGGTAATCACCAGCTTGCGGCGGTAGGGCCCGCCCTTTTCGGTGCGGGTGGTTTCTGCGTTGGCGATATTCTGCGCGATGGTGTCCATGCGCTGGCGCTGGGCGCTCAGGCCCGTGGCGCTGATGTTCAGTGAGCTGAATATTTTTTCAAGTGCCATCGGTTACCCTTTCCTTTATCACGCCACCGGCTCGCCGCGGATCGCACTGCGCAGCCCGCCGAATGTACTGTGGCTCATCCGCGAGGCGAAATCGAAGGAGAGCTGGGCCTTGGCCAGCCGTACCATCTCCTCGTCGATATCCACGTTGTTCACACCCGAGTGCAGCTCGGTGTCCTTAGGCATGTAGGGCTCCGGCTCCAGCTCTTCCAGCTTGTTGGCTCCGATCTTGAAGTGGCCTTCATGAGTCTGCTTGCCGCTTACGCCCTTGTCGATCCCCAGCGCTTTGCGCAACTCCTCCTCGAACTGCACCTCCATGCGCCGGTAGCCGTGGGTATTGACGTTGGCGATGTTGTGAGCGCTCGCTTTCTGCCTGAGAGCGTAGGTATCGAGCCCCTTGTGCAGAAGCGGCAAATTCGTTTGCTCGAACAGAAATTTATTCAGCATCCGGACCGTCCCCGTTAAATTCGAGGGCCTTGCCTTCAGGCCATCGTTCTTTTCAGACCCTTACCAGACGCACATCCTGTCCCTCCGGCTGCGACTACTTAATCTCCGGTTGGGCGGGGCGAAATATTTGCCTGCCGGGCGGAAGTGCAACATCCATGCCAGCGTATAGCAGCCACGGAGGCATCAGAAGACGTTTCCGGCCGCCCGGTTGCGCCTGATAGTCGAAATGAATAAGTACAAATAATAAACTCCCGAACGGTTCCGGCACGCCCGACCCTAAGCGCAAAAGAACCGCCTGGTCAATATATTCCGCACGGTGTGCGCAAAAATAAATTGACGGATATTTCGCCCGACCCCTTGCATTCATTAAATCTGTTTGTTATTATATCCTCATTACCAATATATTATCATGATTCATTATCGAATCGGCCGGAGTTTCATTCAAACAAATCATTTGATCCAAACATATCAAAAACAACATTCGTTATCGAAATGACGGTTGTCCCGCAGTCGCCGGAACGGCCTCGGGCAATTCCAATTCATTCCAGTAAGAATCGGGGGATAAATGTCGGATTTGATAAAAGTCTTCCTCAGCGGAGTGGAGGAGGTCGCGCGTAACATGAAAGACTGTGCTGAATCAGGCGCAGAGTATAAGAGCGGATATTCCAAACTGGATGAAAAGCTCGACAGGCTCACCGAGCGTATCGACAGACTGCTGGCGCTTTTCGACGATCAGCTCGGCAGTCCGATTCAGGTGGGGGTGAATAAGAGCAAGCGGATGAAGGACATCAAGAAGAGAATTCAGAACGTGATCGATCAGCATCCGGGAGGGATTCACCCGCCGCAGATTGCGCGAATCATCGGCACCAAGGTTCAGAACCTGTATCCTCACCTGAAGGCCAAAGTCGAGCTGGGGGAAATTGCAAAAGATAAAAGCGGAACCTATTCACCGATAGCGAAGAAAATCCCGGCAGCAAGACCCAGGTAACCGGTCCGGCCGCAAAAAAGAAAAGGCCGTGGCGGCTTGAATCGCCGTCCCGGCCTTATTCATTAACTCAGTGAATTTTATCCCGCCGGCTTGACCTACCCTCTCTCTTTATTTTTGAAATCGGCGTTTACTTCATCAGCCAGTTTCTGCCTTTGTTCCCGGTCTTTCAGCGTGGCGCCGGCGTCAAATGTCACAGCCCGGTATTTCTTCCGGTTCTCCGCAAGCGCAACGGCCGCCTCGGTGGAAAACAGCCTGAGGACCTGCCTGAAATCCAGCAGCTTGTCCCTGGCCTCGCCGATAAGCTGATTGGCAAGCTGAAGCTGCTGGAAAACGCCGTTCTGCCGCTGGCAGATCACGTCGATCCGGTTCAGGACGCTGTCCACGGCGAGTTGAGTGGACTCGGTCACTGACTGACTGCGAACCGCATCCGGTATAATCAGGGTATCTTGATTCCCTCGGTTGCGTATTCGTTTAATTTATTGCGCAGTGTCCGGACGCTGATCCCAAGGACTTCCGAGGCGCGCGTACGGTTGTTGTTTTCCGATTCCAGGGTGCTGAGAATGAGCTGCTTTTCCATTTCCCGGAGGGTCACTCCCGCGGCGATTCTCCCATCCAGCTTGAATCCTCCGACTTTTTCCACCCCGTCCAGTTCGAACTGGAAGTGCTTTTCGTGGAGCGTTTCGTCGCGGCAGAGCACCACCGCCCGCTCGATATGGTTTTCCAGTTCCCGGACATTGCCCGGCCAGTCCTGAGCCATCAGCTTGTTCATCGCCTCGTCGCTGATGCTGCTGATGTTCCGGCCGTTCTCCTCGCAGTACTTGCGCAGAAAATGATCGACCAGCAGCGGGATGTCCTCCTTGCGTTCGCGCAGCGGTGCAATGAAAATCGGCACGACGTTGAGCCGGTAATAGAGGTCCTCGCGGAAATGGCCCGCCTTAATCTCCTCTTTCAGGTCGCGGTTGGTGGTGGCGATAACGCGGACGTCCACGCTAAGCGGCGAGGGGTTGCCCACCCGCTCGAACTCCCTCTCCTGCAGCACGCGCAACAGCTTCGACTGCAGCGGCAGGCTCATCTCCCCGATCTCGTCCAGCAGGAGCGTCCCGGTGTGCGCCAGCTCGAAGCGGCCCTTGGTGGTGCGGATCGCGCCGGTGAACGCACCCTTCTCGTGCCCGAACAGCTCGCTTTCCATCAGGCTCTCCGGCAAGGCGGCGCAATTGACCTTGATGAACGGCTTGTTCTGCCTGTCGCTGTTGTAGTGGACCGCCCTGGCGACCAGTTCCTTGCCCGTGCCACTTTCCCCCATAATCAGGGCGGTGGCTTTGGTGGCGGCGATCATCTCGATCGTGTCGTACACCTTCCTCATCGCCTCGCTCACCCCGACGATGGAGCTGAACGTGTATTTGTCCTTGAGCTGGTTGCGCAGCTGATTGTTGTCGTTGCGCAGGGTCCGGTTTTCGTCGCGCAGCTGCTGGCGCTCCATGGCCCGGTCCACCACGATTTCTATCTCGTCAGCGGAGAAAGGCTTGGTGATGTAGTCGTAAGCGCCCAGCTTCATCGCGCCCACTGCGTTCTCTATCGTGCCGAAAGCGGTGATCATCACCATCTCGGTTTCCGGGTTGATCTTCTTGACCTCTTCCAGCACCTCCATGCCGGTCACTTCCGGCATGCGGATATCTGAAATCACCAGATCGTAGTACTCCGCCTTGACTTTTTCGATCGCCTGCGCGCCGTTGCCCACCGCCTCGACGACGTACTTCTTGCGCTGGAGGGTTTCGACGAGGAAATCCCTCATCAGGGGTTCGTCATCCACAATGAGGATTCTTTTGAAATCCATTACGCACCCCTCCCCTTGTGGTAATATGGCAGAAGGATTCTGATTTTCGTTCCCACATCGCGCTGGCTCGTAACCAGGATCGCGCCTTTCTGCTCCTGGATCATTTTCTTGGAAATGGCCAGACCCAGGCCGGTGCCGTCTTCACGGGTGGTGAAAAAGGGATTGAATATTTTTCTCTGGACTTCTTCGCTCATCCCCTCTCCCTCGTCTTCTATCATCAGCTCGACCACCTCGTCCGACTGGCAGTTCGGCAGGCTGTCTCTGACCGGGGTTATTTCGGAGCAGGCCAGGCTGATCGTAAGGCAGCCGCCGCCGGCCTTCATCGCGTGGACGGCGTTGCGGAAAATGTTGAGCAGCACCTGCTGCATCAAGCTGGGGTCGATCCTGGCGCCGATCGTCTGTTCGGGGAAAAGCCGCCTGATAGTGATCGGCAGCGTCTGGCTTTCGATTTCGACTTCGAGGTAGGCGAGCACTTCGTTGACGTAATCGACCAGGTTGGTCCAGTGGAGGTCGGCTTTGAGCGGCCGAGTGTAGATCAGCAGGTTGGTGACGATCTTGTCCAGGCTGGCCACGCCTTCGATGATTTTCTTGACGAGGTTGCGGCGCGGGTCATTGTCATCGAGGTCACGTTCCAGAAGGGCGGCGAATCCGCCGATGCTGCCCAGGGGATTGCGTATTTCGTGGGCCACGTTGGCGCTCATCTCCCCCAATGCGCTCAGTGTGCGCGACTTGGACACTTCGTCCCTGAGCTCGTTGATCGCCGAGAGGTCGTTGAATATCTCCAGAGCTCCCACCAGCTTGCCGCTGCCGTCGGTGATCGCCCGCACGTGCGATTCCACCGGCACCTTGCGGCCGTCGCGCGCCGACAAGTTTCGCTCCAGCGCCTGAGCGCCAGTCTGCTTCTTCAGCAGCCTGAACAGCTCCCCCCGGCTCCCCGCCCGTTCGACGAACGGCAGCCGGTCATACGGCCTGCCGATTATTTCTTCCCTGGAATAGCCGGTAATGGCCTGAGCCGCCTGGTTGAACAGCACGACCGAACCCTCGAGATCGACAGCGAGAATTCCGCTCGTAATGTTTTCGAGGGCGCTCTTCATACAGCTTTCGAGGATGTCCATCGCCTCTGGCGACTGTGTCCTGGCCCCGTGGTCGGTCATATTCTTTTCAGCAGTTCTTTCTTTTTGCTGTTGAATTCGGCTTCGTTGATAATTCCAGCCTGTCGCAATTCATCGAGTTGGCGGATCAACCTGACGGTGTCGCTGGCAGCGGCCTCGCCGTCAGTTTCGGTCCGGCCGGCGCCGCCTTGCCCTCCTGTGTCTTCCGAGTGCGGGCCGGGCTGTTCCACCTCGACATCCCCCAGGTCCGGAATCCTCACCTGTTCCTCGACGCTCCGGAACCCGGCCAGCTCGCCCTCCAGCCGGCGAACTCTCTCCGCCCCCACCCTCACCGCCCGGCGCAGAGCCAACACTTCGTGGGCATGCTTGATCTTGAGGCTTACGTCTTCCAAGCGGAAAGGCTTGACGAACGCATCGTATGCTCCCAGCCGGGAAAGCGATTCGACATCCAGGCTCTGCGACGAAATAAGAAAAACCAGCGCATCGATTTCGCATGCATGCAACTGGTCAATTAATTCCTTAATCGTTTTCTCGCCTAACTTTCGATTGAGGATCGCCAGCCTGAAAGCGCCGTGTGGAATCAGCGTCCTGGCTTCCGCGCTGTTCTTGACAGCGAACACTTTGGGCCCGAGATGCTTGAGGTGGTTGCCGAGCAGGTCGCGGGTCAGCAGTTCGTTATCGACGATCAGGATGTTGATCTCATCCATCCAGTTTCAGTCACTCTAAAGGTAACTACCACATCAGCTTAGACCCGGTCGAGTCGATACCGGTTACGCAGGCCTCATTCCTCTTCCTCTTCGTCTTCGGTATCTTCTACATCGGACTTGCCGCCGGTGGCCTCCTTCATAACCAGCCGCTTGAATTCGATCTGGTTTTCGTCGAGCACGGCCATTATGCGTCTCTGGCGGGAGTCGTTCTTGCGCACGATATCGTTGATCCCGACCAGCACTCCGGGCCAAAGGGTCTGCAACACGTAAATCTTGCGCTCCACGCCGAACTGGTCGATGAACTTGGACTCGAAGTCCACCTTTTCCGCCTGTACCTCCTCCCGGAACTTTTCGAGCTCTTTTATCTTGTCGAGCAGCTCCGCCAGCTCGACTTCCTTCTCCTGCGGGAAATGCGGCAGGCGCTTCTTGAGCAATTCGAGGAAGTCGAGGCGCTTTTTCAGCAGCTTGTCCTCTTCCTTGAGCACTTCGAATTCGTCATCGAGCTGCTTGTTTTTTAATTCGATGTCGCCCTTGATGATCTTGCCGACCTTGATCTGGGTCTTGGTATCGCTGATCGAGCCGATGATTTTAGCCCTCACGCAACTGCCGCTGAAAACGTTACTGCCGGCGATCATGCCCTTGTCGCGCAGGGCCAGGACGTCGTGTTCGGCGTGGATGCTGCTGTTCATGATGTAGCTGCCGACCTCGATGTCCTTTCCGGCGGAAACGGATCCCTCCTGAACGAAAAGCGCTTTGACCGATCCGCCCGCCACCACTTTGGCTTTCTTCTCCTGCTGGGTCCCGATAATACCTTTCTTGACTTCGATGTTGCCGCTGGTGGACACCAGTTCCGCGGCTTCCACCGTGCCGCGTACGACGATGTTGCCCTCGGTGTGGACGCTGAAGTCCGCCTTGACGTCACCGTTGATCACCACGT
>Ga0214473_10000246_pt1 | contig 76574 bp, 57 predicted proteins | sample RVTome_7_FD_203509 | JGI IMG/M metagenome (GOLD analysis project Ga0214473, IMG submission 203509) | Soil microbial communities from uranium-contaminated site in the Upper Colorado River Basin, Wyoming, United States - RVT98D197 | ecosystem: Environmental > Terrestrial > Soil > Contaminated >...
TGCTGAAAAACGATCAGCCCTTCGACGGGTCGAAGTTCTACAAAATGCCCGAGCCGCCAGCGGCTTGAACTTTTTTCCGACTTCCGGCCTTGCTTTTTAAGAGAGAATCTCCAAGCTCGGGACGTATATGAGAGGCTTGTACGATAGCTGCTCTCGCTTGGAGGCGCCACAGGTCAACTGCAGTATTGATTTACACCCCGCGCGCGGATACCCTTTACCCCTATGGCTTTCAAACCGAAAAAGGCGTACATCGTCTCTCACACGCACTGGGACCGCGAATGGTACCTCACCTTCCACGAATTCCGCGTGAACTTGAACGCGGTGATTAAAAAAGTGCTGGACGTGCTCGAAAACGATCCCGCGTTCGAACATTTTCTCCTCGACGGTCAGTCGGTACTGCTCGAGGACTATTTCGAAATCTATCCCGAGGACGAGGACAGGATCAGAAATCTAACGAAGGCCGGGAAGCTGTCGCTCGGACCGTGGTACATGCTCCCCGACGAATTCATCATCTCGGCGGAGTCGCACGCGAGGAATTTACTCATCGGAAACAAGGTGTCGAACAAATACGGCGGGGCGCAAAAAGCCGGGTACATGCCCGATTCGTTCGGACACATCGCGCAAATGCCGCAGATCCTGAGATTGGGCGGGCTTGGTTCCTTTGTTTACACCCGCGGAATGGGCGACGAGATCGACGATACCGGATTCGAGTATATATGGCAGGCTCCGGACGGGAGCGAGGTCATCGCGGTCAACCAGTGCGGCGGATACTGCAGCGCGGGCGCACTTGGATTCGACGATTACTGGTACGCGCACACGCAACGGACCGTCAAGCCGGACCGCGCGGTCGAGCAGATTGGAAAACTGTTTGAAAGAATTGGGGAGAGGTCGAACGGGGACATTGTCCTGATAAATAACGGCTGCGACCATTTACCCCCGCAACAGGAGTTCGGAAAAATCCTCGACGCGCTCCTGAAGGCATTTCCGGAGACAGAATTCATCCACAGCAACCTTGCCGACTATTTCGACGCGATCGAGGACGCCGGTTTTGTCACGAAAAAATATTCCGGTGAACATATCGGCGGAAAACTGAATGTGATCATCCCCGGAGTATGGTCGACACGGGTTTACCTCAAGCAAAAAAATGACGAGTGCGAAAATCTTCTTTCGAATAACCTCGAACCGCTTTCATCCTACAGCCATTTTATTTTGGGAAAAGAATATCCGTCCGGGCTGATTGAATATCTGTGGAAGCTCCTTATGAAAAATCATCCGCACGACTCCATCTGCGGATGCAGTATCGATGAGGTCCACAGAGAGATGCTCCCAAGATTCGACGGGGTCATTCAGGCGGGCGAGCAGCAAATCAAAAACCAGTTGATGCAACTGGCGCCGACATTCGCGCGCGAGTCGAAAGACGATAAGGAAACAACCTTGTGTGTCTTCAACCCGCTTCCGGAGCGCCGCAGAGAGGTTGTATGCAGATTAGTCGTACTTCAGCCGTTCGGGATCGATCCCGCCGACCTGAGATTGTATGACGAACAGAATAACGAAATCCAGTTCGAAATAATAATGAAACAGTATGTCGAGCGGTTCTGGGGTGTCGATTACCGCACAATGCTCGACCCGGTCAAGCAGGTCGAGAAATTCCATGGCTATACACAAATTTTCAGGGACAGGATCTGTAAGACGGAGGTCGAGAAGGACAAGTCGGATTGTTTTATTTTTATCAGATTTATTGCCGACCTGCCCCCGGTCGGACATGTACTTTACAGACTTGTCGAAAAGAAGTCGGACGGGGATGCGAAAAGACCTATGGGCGGCGTTACGGTGGCTGGGCTCAATATCGAAAACGAATTCTACCGTGTCGAGATGAAGGACAACGGCAGTTTCGACATCCACTGCAAAAAATCCGACCGCTGGTTCCGCAATCTGAATATTCTTGAGAGCACCGAGGATGTCGGCGACGAGTACGATTACTCGCCGTGTGAAAATACACAGACTGAATCGACAAAATATTGCAGGGGTTATAAAACAAACGGCGAGGGCAGGGGGCTCAATCATAGTTGTACCGTGCTCTACAATTTCGAGCTTCCGGTCGGGATAAGCGACGACAGGAAGTTCAGGAAGAAGGAGACTAAAAGGTGCCCGGTGGAAATTACTGTCGGGTTTGAGGAGAACAGCCCGGTCGTTCATATCCAGACTGTGTTCACAAATGAGGTCGACGACCATCGCCTGCGAGCCATGTTTCCATGCGGGATTGCGACCGACAATGTAATATCCGACGGGCATTTCTACACGAATGTCCGGCCCATCGACAAAAGTTCGAAGGACGACTGGTCGCAGCCGATGCAGCCGTCGTATCCCCAGCAGGACTTCACGCTCCTTGAGGATAAAAGCGGGGGACTCGCGATATTCAACCGCGGACTCCGCGAGTTCGAGGCGTACAGGGATGAAAATGGCGGGGCAGGAATTGCTCTCACACTGATGAGGTCTGTCGGTTGGCTTTCGAGGGATGATTTTCCGACCAGAAAATTTTCGAACGCGGGTCCTGAGGTCGCAACTCCCGACGCGCAATGCCGCGGTAAACAAATTTTCAATTATGCTGTCGTCCCATATGAAGGAAACTGGATCGATGCGGGCATAAAGAAGCTGTCGCGGCGATGGAAAGTCCCGCCGCTCGTGATACAGGGGGTCGGTGACGGTTCGATAAGTGGAGGGATGGGATTAGTCGAGCTGATTAGCAATACAGCATCGATTACGGCAATAAAAAAACATGATGTCCGCGACACTCTTGTTGTCCGGCTTTATAACCTGACCGGGTCGGACTCGATGGAAAGTCTGAGATTCGGACGAAAGGTCGGAAATGCGTGGAAGGTCAACCTTCTGGAGGAGCGAATTGGCGAATTACCAGTTCAGGGCGGTGTTGTAGAGCTCAGGTTAAAACCGCATGAAATATGCAGCGTCGAGGTTACGTTTCTGTGAAATTGACTCGTGCCAGCGCCTCGACAACCAATGGGTCAAACTGCGTTCCGGCCTGGGTCTTGATTTCCCGGAGCGCTTCCGAATGAGAAATTTTTTTCCTGTATGGCTGGTCGCTCGTCATCACATCGTATGCCTCCGCGACGGCAAGGATCCGTCCGGTGACCGGAATCTTGTCCCCGACCAATCCTGACGGATAACCTTTCCCATCCCACCTTTCATGGTGGCTTACCACACCCTCGATTACTTCTGTTTGGAATCCGAGAGGCTTTAGCAGGAATCGTCCCAGGACCGGATGACGCTTGATCTGGTCCATCTCCTCGCTGCTCAGGTTCCCGGGCTTTACAAGAATCGACTTGCTTACTCCGGTTTTGCCTATGTCATGGAGGAACCCGGATTCCCTTACAGCCTCTACCAGTGAAGCTTCAAGTTTCATCTCCCTCGCGATCTCGACGGCAAGCACGGACACTCTTTCCGCATGCTGCCGGAAATTGGGATCGGCCTCCTCGATGCCCGAGGTCATCTGGTCGATCAGCTTCTGATTGAGTTTGAAAAGCTGTTCGGTCAGATAGCTCTGGTCGAGGAGGATCGCAAGAATACTGGTCACGGACTCGATCCAGCGGACCGATTCAGGGCCGAAATAATCCGGGAGCGGATGCTCAAGGTTAAATACGCCGTGGATCCGGGCACTGTAGATTACCGGCACGCTTAAAAGTGTGCGGGAGCCCGGCGAGAAGCTCAGGAACCCGGAATCGCGGACATCCTCCACCAACACCGTGTGTCCGCCCATCAACGCCTCGACAGGGGCGGAGTTCTTCGAGTCGGCCAGGCTCAGCCTGCCCTCTCCGCCCCGACCATCGGATGTAACGCTTTCGGAAAAGAACAGGATATTCATATCAGACTGGTATAACAGGAGGTCGGCTCGCAGACAGCCGGTCGTTTTCATGGTGTGGTCCAGGATCTCACCAATCAGGAGCGCCGATTCGAAAGGGCGGGCGATTCTTCCCAGAATCCAGCATACGATGTCGTTCACTTCCCTGAACTTTCCGGTCTGATCGCAGTTCCTGAGCATAAAATTACCTCCGAAGTCCGATTATTGCCATCATCAATATTATCCTCATCGGACGCCGGTTTCGAAATAACAAATTGATAATTGGATAGGAATTTTCTAATGGGGTAAAGTACCGCTCACTATGGCAAAAGGGGGAAATTGAGGGTATTCTGTCGCGGAACGGTGATAAAGATGAAAATTTACCAGGTGTTTCAACTGATAGCGGTCATTATCCTCGCGGCGGCATTGGCGGGGTGCCCGGGACCCGGCCGCACAGGCTCTGACGGTACCGGGACGTCCGGGAATGACGGCGCCGCACAAGAAATAGGCGATGATGGGGCCGCGGGAAACGCAGGTGGATCGGATGAAACGGAGGAGGTTTCTCTTAGGGATGTAGGGCGCGGCCTGCAGGTCTGGAAAGCGCAGAATTGTACAACTTGCCACCGTATCGGGGATGATCCCGGTGGAGAAACCGCCCCAAATCTCACCGGTGTTGGAGACCGCTACACCAAGAACCAGCTAAAAGACCTGCTCCGTGATCCTAAATCCCAAAATCCGGACGCGAAAATGCCCCCACAGGCGATGCCGGAGGAAGATCTTGAATACCTGGCAAGGTATTTAAGTGTCCTGTCCTCAGAACTAAATCAGGAGTAATGTTAGCGGATACCAACAAAAGTGGGGGGACAGCTTTGAGGTGTTGCGAGGTTTTATTAACGTTGAATAAAAAAAAGTTTTTGATTCAAACAAACACATTCATTTTGGCGCATTATTTCGGAACACGCATAGTTAGCCGGGTTTTTCGTTGACAGTTTATATATTTAATATAATCCTATAATGTAAAATTTAAAAAACAAGTAAGAATATAAATCCCCTATATAGTCTGCGACGCTCTCATTTTTCTTGACACCCTATTATTACGATTGATAGTCTTTGCCACGTTGTCTCGGCTGCGAAAGCCGGACTCCCTTTTGACGGCGTCTGAACTATTTCAACTACCAACACCAGGTGGAGGTTACCATGCATCGGCATCTGGCGCGTATCTTATTCGTCGCGATTTTACTTATGTTGGCCGTCGGTTGTAACGGTGGAGGTTCCCCAACCGCACCGAGTCCCGCCGGCCAGGACTCCCAGAACCCTCAGGTCATTACCGACCAGGGAACGAATCTCACCCCATCGATTGTTGCCATATCCGATGAGGAAAGGATCCTGGGTAATTTTTACTATACCTCCGGCAACGATGAAGCGCTTGCCTGGGGAACGGTCTATCTCAATCAAAGTGGATGGGATTACCGGATCGATTATATCGGCCCTAAGCTTCGCGCGCTCATGCGCAGCGATGTCAATCGGTCCGGGCAGGGCACTTTCGATCTGTCATGGTTGGACCTGATCAGTTGTGGCGTTGCATATACAAACAAACCCGTCCCTACACCCCCCGATTTAGCCACGTATTCCCCGGGAGAGTTCATGGAATACAGGGTCGACATCCAGAATAACGTTAATCACAAAATCCCCAACCAGACCGTTGCGGCCACGCAGGTAAATATGTTCAATGTACCGCTGGGTTCCGATGCCAGGGATATTTGGACCGATGTGGATATTCCCAAGACCGGAATGAGCCTCTATGGAGACTGGACGGTTGAGCCATGGCTCATTGATGGAATCTATTTCACGCGCGTCTCGGTCGGGTTCCCGTTTCTTAAAGGGCTTATTAAAATTATCATCTTCGACTCGAAAGCCGGCGCTTTCAAAGTTGAGGAAGGCGGACCTCTGAAGTTCGATCCGGTCGCCAAGGGAGTCACCACAACGCCTGAGGTTGCGGTGGGCGAGACCGTTCATGTTCAGGACAACGGATCATACGACCCGGACGGCGGTCCAATTACCCTCTATGAGTGGGACTTCAACAACGATGGCATCTTCGATGCAACCGGCTCTTCCGCCGATACTTCGTATGGCGCGCCCGGGGTATATTACGTAAACCTTCGTGTTACCGACGATGAAGGCGACACAGACGATCTCACCGACGATCCCGGAGATACCCTGATTGAGATCACCGTGACTCCTCCACCCATACCTCCGGTTGCGATAGCGACAGCCGATAAGTATGAAGCTTACATTGATGAGGATATCTCGTTTGACGGCGCCGGGTCATACGATCCGGACGGCGGCGATATCGTCCTTTACGAATGGGATTGGGACGGCGACGGCATATACGATGAACTGGGATCCGCCCCGACTCATTCTTATTCCGCTACCGGCACATATTACGTACAGCTCCAGGTTACCGATGACGAATTGCAGGTCGATACGCTCGATCAGCCTCTCGAAATCGTCATCAACGCCTATCCGGATCCTCCGGAAGCCTGTTTTTCATGGCTGCCTGAAGAACCGATTGTGTGCGAATCGGTCACTTTTGACGCCGGGTGCACAACAACAAACAGCTCCGGAATAGTCCTGTATGAGTGGGATTTCGATGGTGACGGCGTATACGACGCTGAAACCGAAGAATCCACTATCGAACACCAGTATAACGTGAGCGGTGAATATAACGTGGGACTGCAGGTCACAGATGCTGTCGGTCAGAAGGACACGGTCGGTAATCTCGTAACAATCGACCAACTTGCGCCGACCGCGGTTGCCGCCGCTAACAAGTACAATGTCGTCGAGGGCGAATCCATCGATTTCGACGGCTCCGCTTCTCATGACAACGACTGCGAGGGCACGATCACTCAGTGGGAATGGGACTGGGAGAACGACGGTACATGGGATGCCACGGGACAGTACCAGTCGCATTCATATAATGTAGAGGGCACCTACTATGTCGATCTCCGGGTAACGGACGATGAAGGTTCAACCGATACCCTGGACCAGCTTCTGGAAATCATCGTTAACGCGGAGAAGTTCCCGCCAGTTGCCTTTGCCACCGCCGATCCCAATCCCCAAACGGTTTGTGCCGATGTGACGTTGTCGGACGATGGTTCTTACGATCCGGACGGCGGCTACATCACTCTTTACGAGTGGGATATCGACAATAACGGGTCATGGGATTACACCGGAGCTTCGATTACTTATAACTGGGATACTCCGGGCAATTACTTCGTCAACTTCCGCGTAACGGACGATGAGGGAGAAACGGACACAATAGATCAGCCTCTTGAAATTGTAATCCAAAACGTCCTCCCGACCGCTTCCGGTACGGTTGATACGAACACCGGCGACACGACGTATAACTTCGAGTTCGACGGTACGGCATCGCATGACAATGACTGCGAGGGAAGCATCACAGACTGGGAGTGGGACTTCGATTACGACGGGTCCACATTTACAACCGATGCTACCGGTTCGGTCGTTAATCACACTTACGATACCCCAGGCGTATATGATGTCATGCTGAGGGTAACCGATGATGAAGGCGGCCAGGACCTTCTCGACCAGCCTATTCAGATAACCGTAACAGCCGAAGGATGTCCTGGCGGCATTCATCAGTACACCGGTGGAACAGGTTCGGAGCGGGGATTGTCGGCTCATTACTCAACCTTCGCGTTCTCGGCGCTCCCGAGGGCCGATGTCGCTTTCATCGAGTCAGGCTTGATGGCCGGCATGGGTATCGTGCAGGCAGGACCTAATTCGCTTGTTACATTCGATCCCGATGTCGACGACATTGATCCGATCGATGACCTTGTGTTGTTGAAGCCCACCGGCGGAAGCGGGCCTAAAGTACTGACCACGGAACTCGACGGAGCTCCGTTCGACGGCATGGTCGCGGTCGTCACCGGCGACAAACCATATGAGCTTCGCCTGCTTGATTCCACCGTTCTTGCCGGCAACTTCTTCCCGTTCGCAAAATCATTCGCTGCAACAGAGAAAATCGCGTCAGTCGATTTCGCGGCTAATGGGAACATCTTTGTTGTGACCCTTGACGGAACCGCGACGAAGCTCTATCGCGGAACCAAAGCGGACGGCCCCGATTACTACCCGACCGCAAACTGGACGTCCTTAACGATTACACCGTTAATCGGCTCAGAAACGGATATCTTCGATATCGCGGTCAACTGGTCCAACGGGCTTCTCTATGTCTTCGATGCGGGGACGAATGGCAGGGGACGCGTATCAGTATTCAATACTTCGACATTCGCGCTTGTACAGTCGGTTCAAAACATCTTCGAGACCCCCATTGATTTCGAGTACAACAACACGTTCGGGGCTGCCGGATTCGCGGATATCGAGATCGACCACGTCGGTGCGAACGAGGACTGCCACATCCTGCTGTATGGGAGACTCAACCCAGCGGATGCGGAGCTTCGCAAGTTCGATGAATCCATGAACCTGATCGATGTGGCTGAATATAGCGGCTCACCCTGGCCGTCGATGACCATTAATCCCAACACTGACATAACGACACGGGACATCATGATGCCCGGTCAGTCGAAACTGGGATTCTGGTTCGCGGACACATACCAATAAGCAATTTTAAGTGTTTACTATCAAAGCCCCCGTTCACGCCGGGGGCTTTTTGGTTTCGCAAAAATAAACATTGAAATTAACTCATGTTACCTTGCTGAATCCGGCATTTTGAAAGGAAAAAAAATACTTTGTGAAATACTTGACAAGCGGTTCGAAATGATTTATATTATCTACGTTAAATATTAACTGTGCTATCGCATGGGGGCGCCATGGAAGGTAACGGAAAACTTGAGGTTGACGAGTTTATTCGCAATCTCCAACTACTCGCTTTTCTTACACGCCACTATCTGGAGTCCCAGTTTGTCGATGAAGTTGCTGAGAAACATTTCAGCTTCGTCCACATGAATCTCCTGAGGATTCTCGACACAAACCCGGGCCTGACAGTCGGCGACATCGCCAAATTCATGAGCGTGAGTTATCCCGCCGCGACCAAGACCATCGACAAACTGGTGCGTCTCGGTTTCCTCAGGCGGCGCGAGGATACTCATGACCGCAGGATCGCGCATCTGCATCTCACCAACAGCGGCAAGAAAATGGTCGACAAATACATCGACCTGAAGCGCGACAAAATCCTTGAGGTCGTTGACAGCTTCGGCAGGGACAGCATGCGCCAATTGAACACGGGAATGAATCAATTCGCCCGGGACGTGGTGGATACAATTCCCATAAAGTCCGGCGTATGTATTCAGTGCGGCGCATTTTCACCGGACCACTGCTATCCGATCGAAGAGGAAAAGAAGTGCGGCTACCTCGAATCCACCAGGGTTGATTGAGGGCCCCTGAAAATTGGCAAAGAGTCGGGCGCATCAGGATTCAGAGTGGGTAATGCATGTTTTTTCTGAAGAGCATTAGTATTGCCTGCGGTAGTTCCGGCTAAATTGTAGCGCTGACCTCCCGGTCGGCTGGATCGGGGACGTCCCGTCCGCGCCTGGATAATCCGATTAACAGCCCTGAGATAACCACGTGATTGCGTGTTTGCCGACGGGGACGTCAGCGGTCCAGCCGACCGGGAGGTCAGCGCTACAGTACCGACTGCTGGAATGTTTGCCTGAATCGAAGGATTCTGTGCCGACGAGCCGGCGCAAAGCGTGGAATATTACTTGTGAAAACCAGAAAGCCCGCGACATCGCCGGGCTTTCTGTTTGTGTTAGGCTGTATCAGAATCTACCCTATTTTCGAAAGTCTTCTGTGGTTCCGGCCAGTCGCCAGTCCGTACAAACCGGTCGAATTAACCTCGAATCCAAGCCGCCTGAAACATCTGACCGCGTTCCTGTTGCTCATGTTCACATGAAGGCTGGCATGCGGTATCTGGAGATCCCTGAGACGCAGCAGTGTCCGTGTCACAAGCATCCGGGCGAGGCCCCTTCGTCGATGCCGGGGAGCCACCGCCACGAACTGGATTTCACCGAACACGCATCCCGGAAGCCTTCTCGCGAGTACAACCGCGACAGGCTCATTGTTCCAGGTGACCAGGAATGACGCGTCCGGACGAAATCCCTGCATCTCCGTAAATTCCTCGATCAGGCGGTAACACCCGTTTCGCGTGCCAAGATCGGGATAGTATTCGAGCTCGGGATTGTTCACGTACGCGAGTCTGGTTACGGCTGAGAATGCCGGAAGCAGGCTTTTATCGAACGGAATGATTGTGTAGCCGACCGGTATTTGTATATTGGTGTAAATATGATCCAGTTTTTTGTACATCGAAAACCTGACCGTTTTCAGGACTGGGTTTTCGAACGGGTCGACCGCAATCTGGATCCGGTTATCAAGTGCTATCGTCATCTCATTTCCTCCCGCTGCCCATTAACTTGCTCCAACGTCCCTGCGCACAATAGTGCAACAAGATGACCAAATCGGCGTTAATTCCAGGGGGGTTATTGATAAAACGTCCAGCGAAGCGGTATTTCAGCGGTTTTCATGACTGAAAGCGGGAAAAAATACTCCGATTTCAGGAAATTGAAAAATAAAGTAACCGGTTATACGTTCTATCCATATCCCAAATTGTGACATCGGACGGCAATACTGGCGCAGTATGCAACTTGAAATGGCAGGATCCTGAACCTGGATTTGGAATTACGTTAACATTCCCGGGGGAGAGCCTATAGTGTGCTATTCGATATTCAGCAGGTACTCGCGCGAATGGGCGACATAGAATCCCAGCGACCTTAAAAACCTTACCCCGGCATGGTTTGTCCGGTTTACGTTTAACATGGCCTGCGGGAATTTACGGTCGTGAAACGCCCACAATGCCCTGTTCACCAGCCATGAGCCTATATGGAACCTTCTGTGACGGGGCGTGACGCCGAAAATACGTATCTGCGCGATTTCGCTTTTTTTAGCCTGTCCGCAAAGGATGAAACCGCACGGCTCCCTGTTGAAAAAAACGAGCCACGTTGCTCCCGATAGAAAATCGGGCATGTTGCAGATATCTTCGACTATCCTCTGGCATCCCTCGCGACTGCACAGTCTGGGGTATATCTCGAGCTCGCCGGAATCCGCGAAAGCGACAGCCATCGATGCGGCAAAGGCGGGAATTAGAGGACCGACCCACGGTTCGGCGCGGTAGCCGAACGGAAGCGAAACGTCAGGCGGAAAGACATCCATGTCCCTGTACATGGAAAATCTGACAACTTCCAGGGCAGGTTTATCGAAAGGGTCCATTAATACAGCCCTTCTCTCTTCCTGCCGGTCGCCTGATATTTTGCTGCCTTCTTCACTCACTATAACTTCTCAGGTCAGGGAACTCCCATGCTTAATAATTATTAATTAAATCTTGAAGAAATTAAAGCTATTGTAACACCTCAGCCATCTGACAGTCGATCCGCTCCATAACTGTCGCGGTTCTGTTGTGTTCGCCTTCTCGATAAGCCCGTGATAATCCAATCAACAGAACCGCGACAGTTATGGAGCGGATTCCTCCAGTTCACTCACATGGCTGAAGTGTTACAAAATTGGTCGAGGTGGTCTTTTCGAACCATCCTTTTTTCGGGCTGGGAAGCTGTTTTATATATTGAGTAAATTGGTAAGTTCCTACTCTCCCAACGCCGCCTTGTAGTCCGCCAGGAATCTCTCAATACCGAGGTCGGTCAACGGATGTTTGAACAGGGCCTGCAGCGTCGAAAAAGGCACAGTGGCGATGTCCGCGCCCATCATGAGGGAGTCGATCACATGACGAGGATGTCGGACGCTCGCGACGATGACCTCAGTGTCGAAGTCATAGTTCCCGTATGCCGTAATAATTTCCTCGACAAGCAGCATGCCGTCCTGCCCGATGTCGTCCAGCCTTCCGACAAACGGGCTCACATAAGTCGCTCCGGCTTTCGCGCAGAGCAAAGCCTGCGTAACGCTGAAAACCAGGGTCACATTGGTCTTGATGCCCTCTGCCTTGAGGGTTTTGACCGCCTTTACCCCGTCGGGAATGATGGGTATTTTAACGACCACATTTTCAGCGACCTGTGCCCACTCGCGGGCTTCCCTCAGCATCCCGTCGTAATCCGTCGACAGCACTTCAGCCGAAACCGGGCCCGGTACGATCGAGCAGATCTCCCTGACCGTTTCTTTGTAGTTTCTCTTCTCTTTTGCTATGAGGCTTGGGTTGGTCGTTACACCGTCCAGCACACCCCAGCTCATCGCGGTGCGGATCTGGTCGACATTCGCGGTATCGATAAACAGCTTCATCGGGAATCTCCTCACTCTCGGAATTGAGGTTCCGATTCTATCGCGGTTAGTGACTCAATGCAACGGAGTCAGGACTTCAATCCCGCTAAACCGTTAAGATTATTACAGGTATTTCCGCCAGACCTCATCGCTTCTCACAAACTTAAATTCGAAATCCTTATATAGACCAATGGCGGCTTCATTGTTTTCATCGACATCCAATTCCACCGACCTGATACCGGTGCCGTAACAGAGTCTCAGCCAGTGTCCCAGGAGTACCTTGCCCCAGCCCATTCGGCGGAATTCAGGATAAACCCCGATTGACGCCAGGTAGGACGAATCGTATGGTCCCTCCGACAGCTCCTGCAGGCGCTGCCCGAAGGAGTAACCGATTATCCTGCCATTCATTTCTGCAACGGAAATAATGTTTTTGCTCTGACCGCCGGAATTCAGGATCTCGATCCAGTCGGAACGGACAGGAGCCCTGTAATCCCAGTGACTTTCGAAAGCCGCCCGGAAAATATCCATCAAAGAGGGAAGGTCGGTCAGACCCCTCCAGGTTCGAACCAGGCCCCCGTCCGGAGGAGGGGGATAGATTTGGACAGTTCCCTTGAGCGGGAAGAGTCGGTACCTTTCGTACGCACCCATTCTTTTGAATCCAAGCTCGGTAAAAGCCACCACCCATTCGCCATACATCGATCGGCCCTCGACGAATCCTATTCCCAATTCCCGCCCGCGATTTACATTATGGTTAATGAGCGTTTTTACGATCTCGAGAGTGCCCGATTTCCCCGGCTGAGCATAAGGTCCCCGTATGTAGGCATACGATGGAGCGGGTTGTGTGTACAGCCAGGAGAACCCCGTAATTTCGGCTTGGTCTGCGTTGGAAAGAATGAAAATGTCTTTTTCAGGATCAACATCGGGACGAGTAAACAAGCTTTCCCAGTGGTTTTGAGAGAGCGGAGGGATGCCCGAGCCGCTTTGCGCGAACAAACGGTGAATTTCGGCAAGAGCGGGTAAAGCTTCCGTATGATATTGAATCAGCACAGCTGGAAAATATATCGAAAAACCGCTGCATTAGTCCACTTTCACGATGTTTTATGAATTTTACTAAATCGGAATCGTACTATACATAAAAAAATTGTAACACCTCAGCCATTTGACGGTCGATCCGCTCCATAGCTGTCGCGGCTCTGTATGAGAATGTGCTTCCAATCAACAGAACCGCGACAGTTATGGAGCGGATTCCTACAGTTCACTCACATGGCTGAGGTGTTACGAAAAAATCATGTGTCTGCTCCAACCGGAACTTATGCCATTCCCAATTAACAGGAGTTGATTGAATGAGCGGGAGGATTTTCGAGATGGTTCACCTCCATGCTACGTTCGAAGACTCACTCCGCATGGAGGCGACATAGGGGGATTGGGGTTTGAAACGATTCCGAATAAACGGGATTGATATTACACAAAAACCTGTGTCCGCTCCAACCGGAGCTTGCGTAAAAACCTGTGTCCGCTCCAACCGGAGCTTGCGTAAAAACCTGTGTCCGCTCCAACCGGAGCTTACACAAAAACCTGTGTCCGCTCCAACCGGAGCTTGCGTAGGTTGGAGCGGTTTAAGATCAACCGAATTATCACAGTTTCGGAGAACTCCGCTTTGTTGAGGACAAAACATCAACTAAGGTCTTTCCATAAATAAAAAGATGCCCACCTGAGGCGGGTGGGCGGGTTGCTGGAAATGTTACTAAGGAGGATCTGTTATGAAAAAATGGACTTTTTTCCTTAAACCGGCTGCGGTAACCATCGCGGGCCGCAGCCGGAACGGACGTAGGAGATATAGGCCTTTATTCGGTTCTTTTTCATAGCGAGGGGAGATGAATACTTAACGGCAATATGTCCCTCAGCTAATTGACTACTTACACAAACCATGCCAAACTGGTTGCCTTCTGGAAAGAAATGGAATCATTAAGAATATTCAGCGTTTTACCCCTTGAATCAGGCTTTGAATAAGGGATTGCGGGTTATTGACTAAGTAATTAAACGCCTGTTTACTAATTGTTTTAACCACTGAGGCGCATTTTGCTACATTTGAGGTCCGAAATGCGGAGCAGATTGCGACCTAAAAATATACCCCGCATGTATCTGCGGGGGGAGGATAGACGCGGAAAATAAAACTACTCTACAATATTCACTTCGTCATCGGGTCCTTCCCTGAGCCTTTCTATTCTCGCGCTTTTTGCCCATGCTTCCTTGTCAATTACATTCTCGAGAGGATCTCCGGCGAGGTAATGCCGTAAATTATTGATCCAACCATGGTGAGTACGTTTCCAGAAGTGGGGTCCGATGCCTGAAATCCTCGGTGTGATCAGGGTTCCTTCGAGGCGCCAGAGGTAGCTGTCGTCCGGAAGAGGTTCCCTGGTGAAAGCGTCCAGTCCCGCGCCTGACAGACGGTGGTCCATAAGGGCTTCGACAAGCTCATCTTCGTTGACCGCGCTTCCCCGTCCGACATTGAAGAAATACGCGGTCTTTTTCATACGCTGGAGCTCGTCATATCCAATTATGTGCTCCGTGTCGCCAGTTTCAGGAATGCAGCAGACAAGGAAATCGGATTCTTCCAGAAGAATCGGCAGGTCCTCGGGAGGTCCCAGGTGGTCGACATAGTCGGGTTTGTTGTTGTAGTCGCGAAGCGTGGTCGCGATTACCCGCATTCCGAGCGCCTTGCCCCGTTTCGCGAGCTCACGCCCGATCCGCCCCAGCCCCAGGATCCCCAATGTCGAACCGGTCAGCTCCTGGAAATTCGGGTAATGGTCCCATGCGGTACCTCTTGCCCAGTGCGCCCGCATCTGGTTCCGTACGCAGATATTGAACTGCCTTGCGAAATAGAGCATCATCCCGAGCGTGTGCTCCGCGATTGTCGCGGCGCGGGTTCCCCTCGACATTGTCAATGTGACTTCGCTTTCGATAAATGCCGAATAGAGCTGCTGCTGGATGTCCGCTGATGCCGAATGCAGCCATTTGAGATTACGCGCCAGCGGGAATTTATCCTCAGCGAGTTGCCAGCCAAAAAACACTTCCGCGTCGGGCAAATGCTGCAGAAGCTGCTCATTTGAAGCTACGGAAATAACCTCGTGGTCGTACGCGAGCGCTCTCGTCTCGGCAAGCGCCCATTCCGGGTAGTTCCACAATTCGTAGCGATGATCGTAAAGCTCTATCAGGATTTTCATCTCAAAATCTCCTGGCGGTCGGGCGATGTATGTTACCACACGCGAACGGTTCACTTAAAGTCCCTGCGGGTCCCTATAAAGCAACTTTACGATGGGCGAAAGAAAATTCCTTACAATGTTAAATAAAAAATCTGGTACAATTTCCCGAGTAATGACACATCCCTCTGAAAATGGCGGCGGTTTTAATTTCCAGTTGTGGACATCGGACTGGGACCGCGGGCTCAACGTTTATACCATCGGCGAGTTGCCGTCCATCCCTTCGGACACCGCTTCCGGCGGCGATGCGGTTCCTGTCAGCATCAGGATAATGCGGGAATTCTTTCTGGGGGCCGCTTCGGCATACGCCCCGGAGATTTGGTTTGAATTCGGATCACCCCATGTCGACGGGGCAAATCGAAATGAAAAAGTTGTAAACGCCTGCTACTCCGCTCATGGAAGGGGCACTACCGCGCTGAAAATTCCGTGTGAGCTATTTTTCCGGGATGACATGGAGCTCGGGATTTTTGGCGTACTTCGCAATCGCTTCTCCAATGACGGGATGTTCGCGATCCATGTCAGTGAGTTCAGGGACAAGCCAAAATACGATCCGTTTGACAGCCGCGGACGCGTGCGTCAACCCGTGCTTCCTCCCGACCATCCGGATCATCCCGATCATAGTCGATCCGAACTCCCCGAAATTAAGAATCTCAGGAAGGACATTGTCCAGGAAACCGATGATACGGATTCATTCCCGGGAGTACGTGAGGTTGTCACAATCCGCGCGTTCAGGGTCAGCCTGAAGGGGAATTCCATTCCGGACGATTTGGTGGTCCAGATCTGTCCGAGATTCTGGCACATGCCGACCGGTTTCGAGGTTGGGTGAACATCGATAGCGCGATTTTTTTTGGCGGTGACAGGCACCCCGATTTCGCCTGTCAAGATAAATGGATGCGTGTTATCAGGCACGAGGCGAAATCGGTGTGCCAGTCCCCGCTTAGCGAAATCGGTGTGCCAGTCCCCGCTTTAATTTTGTTTCTGGAAATATGCGGATTATGTGTGAAACTAATTAATTTATCTGATGGATTTCGACTGTGGGGCTAGAAGCACAATCACATTCAGAACAACGAAGACCAGGTCCCTTGTGATCGCGCCCCAGTCAGCCTGTGTCCCCGCGAGAATCGCGACCGGACCCTTGTCAAGCCCGCATCCGCATTCGACCTCCATACCCCGCGCTATCGCCGAAAAAATTATCACGATGAAAAAAATGTTCAAAGCCAGCGTGAGAAGCGCGCCCGGACGTACAAGTTTGTTTGTTATCAGCAGGATTCCGGCGACAAGCTCCAGCGCGGGCAGGATTATCACAACCGGGCTGACGAGGTAACCAAGCGGTCCTGTCAGAAGGTCGTACGCCACAACCGCTCGTCCGAACATCCACGGCATCGCCAGCTTATCAAGGCTTGCCATGACGAAAATAAACCCAAGGAGGATTCTCGAGATGTGATATACGGGGGAGGGTATCGGTGTACCGTCAGTTTTCATTTTCTTGCCGCTCTACTCCGCCTGCTCGGGTTTCTCGCCGGGATCGGGACCTTCAACCAACGGATTTATCGCGCTTAACCATTCGTCGATGCCGTTTTTGAAGCGGTAGACCTTCTGGAAATACTCCCAGACGAGCGAATCGGCGAGGTCCGCGGAAAAGTCGCACGATTCGTCTTCACAGTAAACAACGATGCAATCATCGGGGGAGATTATGTCGCGATATTTTTCATGGTATTCATCGAATGCGTCAAGGGGCCAGTTTATCGCGCCGGGGATGTGTCCCGCTTCATATTCTTCAGGCGACCTCGCGTCCACGAAAATACATTCGCCCTCATCCCAGAGGAGTTTTGTCTGCTCAAGGTCGATGATAAGGTACTCCACCATCTCCCTTTGTGTGGGTTCGTCATTCCCAGCGTTTTCGGTACCGCCAGTTTGCTCGTCTCCTGTGTTGTCATCTTCAATCTGCTCCGGACGTCCCTTATGCGACCAGTTATCGTTCAAAAAAACGCCCCGGTGATCTTTAAGGGAAGCCCGGCTTATGGTATTGCTGTCGGCAAGAGCTGATAGTACCGGCGTACGAATCCAGTTAAACAGAATAGAAGCGACCGCGACGATCGCGAAAATCCAGATTGCCCTGATGATTTCGGTTTTGAGGTTATTCCACATGGATGTTACCCGTAATAGTCGCCAAGTATAGCATCACTGCGGAGTAAATTGCCTTTGCGGTTGTTTTAGGATAGTTCTTATATTGAAAACGTTCATCTCGCTGTATGACCGGACGCCCCGATTCGTCTATAATACATGCCGTATGGCAGAACTTACACCGACAGAAGAACTCGAAGAGATAAAGCGCAACTCGACCGCCCTCTCTGCACGGATCGAGACCATTAAAAAGGACCTCGATCTCGCGTCGGTCGATGCCGAGATTTCGGCGCTGGAGAAAAAACTCGAGTCCCCCGATATCTGGAGCGATCCGCAGGCTGCCGGAAAATTGAATCAGGACCTTGCACGTCTGAGAGCGCGACGTAAAACATGGGACGACCTCGAAACCGCTTCCCGGGATTCATCCGAATTCGCGGAGCTTGCGCTTGCGGAAGAAAATCCGTCGGATCACCTAAGCGACGCACGTCGGACATACTCCAAAGTGCTGAACGCGGTTGAAAAAGAGGAGACAAAGCTCCTCTTGTCCGAACCGGAGGATTCCGGGGGCGCGATCTGCTCGATTCAGGCGGGCGCGGGCGGTACCGACGCTCAGGACTGGGCTGCAATGCTGCTGAGGATGTTCCTTCGATACTGCGAGCGCGCGGGCTTCACAGCAACCGTACTGGACGAGCATCCCGGCGAGCAGGCCGGTATCAAATCCGCGACATTCGAGGTCGAGGGCGAGTACGCATACGGCTACCTCAAATGCGAGGAGGGCATCCACCGTCTTGTCAGGATCAGCCCGTACGGCCAGAACCGCCGTGAGACAAGTTTCGCGAGCCTCGATGTGACTCCGATAGCCGAGGAAACTGAGATCGATATCGATGAAAACGATCTCAAAATCGACACCTACAGGTCGCACGGCGCCGGCGGACAGCATGTTAACAAAACCGACAGCGCGGTTCGAATCACACATCTCCCGACAGGACTTGTTGTAAGCTGCCAGAATGAAAGGTCGCAGCACAAGAACAAGGCGACCGCGATGAAAATCCTCAAGAGCCGTCTTGTCGAGTTGGATCATGAAAAGCAGGCTGCCGCTGCCGAAGCCGAGCGTGGCAAAAAACACAAAATTCAGTTCGGCGGTGGACACATACGAAATTATTTTCTCCATCCCCGACGTCAGGTTAAGGACGCTCGCACCGGCTATGAAACTGGAAACGCGGACAGGGTCCTCGACGGCGACATTCAGGATTTTATCGACGTGTATCTTCGCTCGATGGTGAAAGCCAAAACATAACCCATTTTTTAAAAAAAGTTTCCCGCACGGAGGGAAGGCATCCCTGCCTTCCTGCCTGAAGCCATCCCTGGCTTCATCTGCCAAAACAAGCAACATGCAAACCGCTGCCTGAAGCCATCCGTGGCTTCATCTGCCAAAATAAGCAACATGCAAACCGCTGCCTGAAGCCATCCGTGGCTTCATCTGCCTGCGTTGCTTAAACAGGTTACCATCTTGTATCATTACTTGCATGCAGACCTTCACTGTCCTCCTCGAACAACAAGCCCGACTTCCCCACATGGAGCTTGGCGAGCACATCTCCTCGATCATCGGTGTCCACAAACAGACCGTCTTCTCCATCCTCCGACATCAGGACGGCATCATCTTCGAAAATCTCGACCGGGAAAAAGCGTTCGATGTCGCTGTATACCTCACGTCTAAAGGGTTTAAAGCGGTGGTAGTTCCTGATAACGATGTGTTCCCGTCACCAAAATTCCGACTGGTCCGAAATGTGGACGTGATCGATGACGGACTCGAAATCGAGAATCCGTATGGCGATCGTGAGACCATACCCGGCGAGAAAATCCTCTACATGCAGACCGGATGGGTCGAGGAGAACCTTCGTGCTGCCGATGAAAGGCGCGGTTTATTCGGCGACCTGTACAGTGTTGGGCGGGTGGTGGTCGAGGGTCCGCCGTGGAAACGCCTGACTCTATCGCACAACCTCGGATGGGTGCTGCACACCGCGTACGATAACGACAAAAACGAAGTTCTTCAGATAATCGAATCGAAGTTCTACTTCGACTACCAGGGCGACAATTTCTCATCGTCGCGTGAAAGGTTCATCAAGCTTTTAAAGGACATCGACGAATTTGTTCCCGACGAGCGTGTCGATCCCTCGGTAAAACTCGCGCAGGAAATAGACCGCGAGGTCCCGGACGAGCTCAAGTACAATACTCTCGAAGACCTCGAAAAACGTCTGAGATGGTCGATGACATTGAGTACCCGTAGTGCGAAATAACAGCAAAATATGTCTTGGACCTTTCCTCAAAAATTTAACCTGATCCATAGTAATTAATCGCTCTGATTTTGACAGGTCAGATAATTTATTTCATAATAGTTAAGTTTTAAATTAGAAGGGAACCGTACCCAGGAACAAATTTTTCCATGCAGAGATGTTAGGGGGGGTGGCTTTTAAATAAATAAATAAATTTGAGAATGTAAGATGTCCCATCCATATCAAAAGCTCAGCGTTGCGGTTTTATTGATAATTGCCGGTCTCCTTTTTATTGGTTTTTCGCTGACTGGCAATTCGCATTCCGACTACCTTCAGAAGTACGGACCAGTACAAGAGATCGACCTTACGGAGCCCGATACAAATGACGACTCGGCGATGTCAACCGCGCTTCCGCGTGATGACAGGATCAGGGTGGCAATCGCGCCCGTAATCTCGCCAATAAAGTCCTTTGAAGTTTATGAGAGTCTGGTCGATTACATCGGGGAAAAACTGAACCGGACGCCAATTTTTTTGCAGAGAAGAACTTATGCGGAAGTGAACGACCTCGTACGCTTCAGGCAATGCGATTTGGCCTTTGTCTGTACGTACGCTTATGTGCGCGGGGCTGACGAATTCGGCATGGAGCTGCTTGCTGCTCCCAGGGTAGACGGCAAACTACAGTACAATTCCTACATCATCGTTCCAAAAGGCAGCCGGGCCGATTCCCTTGGCGACCTCGAGGGCAGGTCTTTCGCGTCCGCCGATTTGATGTCGACTACAGGCTGGCTCTGGCCGATGCTGTGGCTGAAAGAAAACGCGAAGGCTCCGGAATCGTTTTTCTCCGAACATATTATTACCGGAAGCCATGATAACTCCATATTCGCGGTGGCCTCCGGCACTGTCGGGGGAGCCGCGGTAGACAGCATTGTGTACGATCAGGCTGTTAATGACGATCCGGAGCTTGGGAAAAAAGTTAAAATTATTCAGACATCCCCGCCATTCGGGATGCCGCCGTTTGTCGTTCCGAAACAGATCGATCCCGCGCTCAAAGAATCGCTGCTTAACATCCTGTTGAATATGCATGAGGACGAGCAAGGCAGGGAGATACTCGCGAATTTAAAAATTGACCGGTTCGAGATGATTGCCGACGAATCCTACGACAGCGTCAGGGAAGCTGTCCGTGTTATAGAGGGTGAGCCTTGATCAAAAGGGCGGAATCCAAACCCGGATTTTCTTCAGGTCTATGGAAAGTCCTGTCGATGCCCGTTTACCTGAAAATTTTCAGCATCGGAGTCATCCTCGCGCTTCTTTTTGGCGGAGTCATGTTTTTCCAGACACGGACCAGCATGTCGGCTGCCCTGTATCAAAATCTTGAGTTGAGAGTTTTCTCGGAAACAAGGTCTCATGCCCTTTCGCTCGAACAACCGGTAATCACCGATGATGTGGTCGCAATTCAGAGGATTTTGACCGATACGCTCGAAGGCCACCCGGAAATAAAATATATGATCGTAAGGGATGTGCAGGGGAGGATCATAGCCCATACCTTTAACAAGGCCGTTCCCGAAGATCTGATTGCCCCACCGGCTCCAAACACCGGGTCGGGCGACACAATGAGAGTCCTTGAAGACGTGGAGAGCAAAATATTCGAGGTTACAAACCCGATTCTCAGTGGACGCGGAGGCGTGCTGCAGCTCGGTATGTCCGATGAGTCCGTCCGATCGGAACTTGCGGACCTGACCGGATCCATGTTTCAGATTTTTATCGCAAGCGTGGTTATCGCCTTCGCGCTGAGTCATGTACTCGCCCAGTTCCTGACATATCCGATAGCTCATCTTAAAAAGGCATCGGAGAAAATTGCGGAGGGGGATTTTACATCCCGGTCAGGAGTCTTTTCCGGCGACGAAGTCGGGCGGTTATCCGAATCCTTCAATAAGATGGCGGAAAGTCTACAGATTTACAGTCTGGAAGTGAAGGAAAACGAGACGGAGATGCACGGACTGATTCAAAAAATAGTAAATGCGCAGGAAGAGGAGCGAAAGGTTTTGTCGCGCGAGCTGCACGACCACCTCGGACAGTCGCTGCTTGCACTGCTTTTATCAGTCAGGGCAAACTGTGAATTAAATGGCGTGGATGGATCTGTTAGTAACGACGTTGAAGACAAAATACAGGGACTCATAGACGAGGTCCACCACCTTGCGTGGGGAATGCACCCGTCCATTCTGGATGATTACGGACTAGAGCATGCCCTTACAAGGTATATCGATGAAACCGCAAAGCGTACGGGAATCAGGCTTGATTTTCAGTACGGTAAAAATCAAAATGGGTACCGTCTCCCAAGATCGGTCGAGGTGACGCTTTATCGCATCGCGCAGGAAGCGCTTTCAAATGTGGTACGGCATGCTGAAGCCGAGAGGGCAAGCGTTGTGGTATTGCAGGGCAGTAATGAGGTCATTCTGTTAATTGAGGATAGTGGAAAGGGTTTTAATGTTAATGAACTGCCACGGGACACAAGCATGGGTCTGATCGCGATGCGTGAGCGCGCGGCCCTCCTCGGAGGTTCGTTCAGAATCGAATCCCGTGTCGGGCAGGGAACAACAATGCGGGTACGAATACCGGTGGATGGTGAAACTCAATGGGAATAAAAATTTTGATAGCGGACGATCATGCTGTTTTCAGAAGTGGCGTGAAAGCGCTCCTGGAAAAAGAACCCGACTTTGAAGTCATCGCCGAAGCCGGGACCGGCGGCGAGGCTGTCGAGGCGCTGGATCATCACGACATAGATGTAGTCACGCTTGACATTAGCATGCCCGGTCAGTCGAGCACAAAAGTCGTGAAGGAACTTCTTCAGATAAAACCCGACCTTGCAATTGTGGTGTTAACGATGCATGAGGACGAATTTTATATGGAAGATTTGTTCAAAGCCGGGGTCAGGGCGTTTGTTCTGAAAAAGTCGAAGAGCCACGCGCTTTTTGACGCCATCAGGTCCGCCCATCGCGGTGAAAATTATATCGATCCGTTGATTGCCGGCCGCGTTCTATCTCCCGCGTCGGGGAAGCGCCGGGTCAAGCAGGCCGAAGCAGGCACGGCAAAGCTTACGCAGAGGGAACGCGAAGTGTGCAAGATGCTCGCGCTTGGACATACGAATGCGGAAATCGCGGATAAACTTAATATTTCCGCTCGCACAGTCGAAACTCACAGGATGAACATACTGTCGAAGCTCGATTTGAAAAGCAGGGCGGACCTTGTCCGATTCGCGATCGAGAATGAGATAATAAAACTTTATTGAAGACTATTCGCTCCGTCTGAAGTGCCCACTTATTAACAGGATCGTTTGCGTCCATCATGCGAAAAGTTGCCGGTCCCCTTTTCGCAGAATTATTCACAGACAACGCGCGACTCAGTAATTCCTGGCAACCAAATGTGAACGTGTTAACAAGCCTGCCTAAAAATCCGTAGTTATTACGGACATCATTAGACGAAAAACCGTAATTTTCGCTGATTTAAACCACTTTGAGACTCCTATAATTCGACTAGTCCTTAGTCCGATTTAACTTTGTTTTTTCTCGCTCTAATATCCCTGTCACAATTCAGGAGCAAGAATCCTGACAAACGGAAATGGTTATGAAACACAAAAAAAATCCCATTAAGAACCTTGAATCCGCCAACAGAATATCAAGAGATTCAGGTCCGAATGAAGCGTCGGTCGGTATCGCCGAAACCTTCGCGTCGGGAGATGTCGAGAGCATTGAGCGGCGCAATCTCATAAAACGCCTCGCGACTATTGGCGCTGCCGGGCTGGCATTTGCGGTTGCCGGAGGCGTGCTGGATCCCCTGACATCGGCCGCGAACGCGCAGGATGCGGGTGTTCAGCAATATCGCTGGGGCATGGTCATCGACACCCGGCGATGCGTCGGCTGCCGTGCTTGCACTATTGCCTGCAAGGCCGAGAACAAAACCCCTCCGGGCGTTTCCTATTCAAATGTCCACACGGACCTTCTTGGCGACCGTCCCGGCGAGCCCCCGCTGTTCATGACCAAACAATGTTTTCATTGTGAGGTTCCTTTCTGCGTTCCTGTTTGTCCCGTTGATGCGACATGGAAGAGAGCTTCGGACGGTATTGTGGTTGTGGACTACGACAAGTGCATCGGATCCGGACGCTGTGTTACCGCATGCCCTTACGGGAATCGTTACATGGACGAGGGAAACAATTATCCGGCTGTCGCCGGGGACACAGCATGGGCGGGCGTTCCATCTCCCGAATACGATCAGTTCAGGGTCCGTACCGCGGGTGAGCCTCCGATCGGCAAAGTCCGCAAATGTACGTTCTGCATGCATCTTCAGGACGAAAACGGGCAGTACAATAAAGCCGCGGGCTTGTGGCCTTCATGCGTTAAGACATGCACCGGGCATGCGTTACATTTCGGCGACTTCAACGATCCCGAGAGCGAGGTCTCACTCCTTCTTAACGAGCGGTCCGCCATCCGGCTTAAGGAAAATCTGGGTACCGATCCTAATGTTTATTATCTGATGTAACAGAGGTCTTTTCGGAGGACTTTGTGTCATCAGGGACACCGGTCAGCCATGCTAAATGACAATGAGAAGGAGATCCTAAAATGCCATATATCTTCGACGAAAAAATGAGCCGCAGGAAATTCATCAAATCCGCCGGTGCGGCAGCTCTCAGCGCGAATGCCGCGATTCCGTTTGTCCTTGGTTCCGCCGGCGCGAGCACGGGACACGAACTGGCTTCGAACGAAAGCATGGAGAACCAGTGGGGACGTGAAGCGGGCGAATGGATTCCCTCCTGCTGCAATATGTGCGGAGGCCAGTCCGGCATCCTCGTTCATGTTGTGAACGGCGTCGTCGACAAAATCGAGCCAAATCACTGGAATCCGAACAATTATACGAATATCTCGTCGGATTTCCTCGACGGCTATACTGAAGAGTACGGCTGCAAGGACGGCGGCGCCATTTGTCCGAAGGGGAACGCCGGGATCATGGCTCTCTACGACCCCGATCGAGTCAAAGCCCCATTGAAACGCGGAAATCCCGACAAGACACCGGGAGCGGACCCCCAGTGGCAGGAAATTTCGTGGGATCAGGCGCTTGATGAAATCGCGGACCGGATGCGTGAAATTCGGGAAGCCGGCGATGCGCATAAGCTGCTCTGGATTAGCGAAGACCATTCTTTTACCCACCCCCAGGGCGATTTCTGCAAGCTCTACGGCTCTCCGAATTATTCGAACCATTCGAATCTATGCGATGTGGCTCGCAAGGCTTCATTCAAAACCGTGATGGGCTATGACCGACCGCTGGCCGACTTCATACAAACAAAATATATTCTTCTCTTCGGTTGGAATCCGACCAGCGCCATCAAGTGGGTTCATCTTCCCAGGATCATTACGCATGGCATCGAACGCGGCGCGCGGATGGTCGTTGTCGACCCGTATCTTTCAGATACCGCCGCCAAGGCGCACGAGAGGGTCTCGATCCGACCCGGCACCGACGGCGCGATGGCGTTGGCCATGGGCCATGTCATCATCCGCGATAATCTTTACGATCGGGATTTCGTGCAGACCTGGGTTTCGGGCTTCAACGAGTATTCCGAATATGTGAGCGACAAGACACCGGAGTGGGCGGAGGCAATAACTTCAGTCAAGGCTGATGTCATCGAAAGGCTGGCGCATGAACTGGCGACAACCAGGCCGGCTCTTGTGGATGTCTGGAGCGGACCCGGCCAGCATACGAACGGCGTCCAGGGCGGTCGAGCAATTGCGGCGCTCAACGCGCTGATCGGGTCATATGACCGTCCCGGCACCATGGTCATCCCCGACAAGAAAGGCGAAAAGCATACCGAGATCGAAGCGGGCGAAGAAGTCGCCGCGAACCTTGCTCAGCCTCGATTCGATGAGCTGAACAAGTTTCCTCTGGGCCATAAATCCGGTGTTTACACGCAGTTGTTCAGCAATCTGGCAAACGGCACAGGTCCTTACAATGCCAGGATGATGGTATGCGTATTCCAGAATCCAATGATGAGCATACCCGGGTCTCAATTGGTCGCTAAGGCGCTCGCGAAGCTCGAGACGTTTGTCGTTATTGACACAATGATGAGTGAAACCGCGATGATGGCGGATTATGTGCTTCCCGGCACAACCTATCTCGAGCGTTACGACCTGAACTCCCACTGGGTTACATGGCCGGTACTCGGACTTCGTCAACCGGTTGTGCAACCAATATTCGGGCAACTGACCGAATACGAGGCTGTAGCGGCTCTTGGTCGTCGGCTTGAATTGAAAACCAAAGACGGCAAGGACTTCTTCAATGTAGGTCTCTTGAGCGGTCAGCCGATTGAAAGTTTGACCGCCTGGTATGAGGATTACTTGTCAAATGAACTGGTGAACGGAGAGCCAAAGATCACTCTTGAGGAACTGAAACAGCTCCCGGGCGCCACCTGGATCTCCCCTAACGGAACGAAATTCGAGAAGCACGCCCAGCCCGTGGCAGCCGATAAGCTGGCAACCGCCTTCTATGACGGCGACCCGGCGGCGGACGGCACGCGTGTCTACGATAAACCTAAGGCCGATGGCGGTAAAGGCATTGGCATTGTGTCTGGCGGAGTTGTCTTGCGTGGTTTCGATACGTCAAGCGGTAAGGTTGAGTTAGCCACTCCCGGTCTGGCGAGCAAAACAGATGCTGCCGGCAAACCTGTCGATCCGCTGCCTGTATATTCCCCGCGCGACTGGCAGCCTGATGCCGAATACCCGCTTTTCCTGATCAACTGGAAGGAAGCCAATCATACACATTCGAGGTCCCAGAACAACGCCTGGCTCCTCGAGATCGGGCCGTCCAATCCTCTGAAGATCCATCCGGATACTGCTGACAGATTGGGAATCGCGGATGGGGACGAGGTCTGGGTTGAGTCGCCGAACGGCAAGGTGCAAGCGACGGCCCTTGTCACAGACCGCATCCATCCCGAGGTGGTCGGAGCGCAACATGGTTTCGGCCACACCGCGCTGGGCACACAGGCCAAGGGACGCGGATCCAATTTCGGTTCGCTCAACGTCACAAAATCCGACCCGCTCTCGGGACAGGCCGTTCATAAGGAAATTTGCGTTAAGGTTTATAAAGTCTGATTTCCCGTCATGAGGGGGGGAAATCAATTACGCTCCTGGATTTCCAGGGGGTTGCGGAGGAGCAACATGCTTAATCGTGTTCTAATCTCGTTATTCATCATGGTTGTCGCGGCTGTTATATACGTTCCGGTCGCGAAAGCCGATTTCCCCGATGTAGCCACCGACCACTGGGCCTATGAAGCGGTCGATTACCTCAACGAAGAGGGTTTCGTTACCGGCTATCCGGACGGCACGTTTAAAGGCGACCGGACTCTCACCCGGTACGAGTTTGCGATGGTCGTAAGCCGTCTTTACGACCAGTTCCTGGACCTCATCGAGGATGCCGGAGGTTCCGAACCCGGGATCGATACCCAGATGATCCTGGATACGCTAATCGAGGAGTTTCAACCCGAGCTCGATGAAATCAGGGAACTTGCCGAGTCGAACGCCGAGCGTATCGGCGTGCTTGAAGGGACCGTCGGAGAAATCGACGGCAAAATTGAGGATCTCACCTCGCGCGTCGATTCGATTCAGCAGCCGCTTCATTTTTCCGGCGATCTGAGATTGAGGTTTGAGGGAAAGTACCCGGATTCCGGCCTTCAGACCCAGCGTCCGAGATTCCGATTCCGCTACGGATTCACTGCGGATATCAATGATGAGCTTACCGCCGGGGCAAGATTCGCGTCCGGTGAAGTAGGCGGCATAACATCGACCAACGAGACCATCGGCGATGCCTTCGGGTTCGACGAAGTCGTGATAGACCGCGCTTTCCTTCAGTACAAACCTGCAAGCATCCCCGAATTTACTGTCTGGGGAGGCAAATTCAGTCCCCCCTGGAAAACAACTTTATTGTCCTGGGACAGCGATGTCACGGTCGAGGGAATCGCGCAGCAGTATTCAGTCGATAATTTCGATTTCTACCTGGGCGAGCTGGTCCCAACCGATGAAGGTTTTTATCTTGTCGCGCAGATCGCGGCTGAGGACATTTTTACCGAAGGTCTCGACGGCGCAATTACATATCATTACATCAACGAAGATGCCTGGACGCATATCATGGCGGATATGATCGCGGGCGACCTGAAGAGCAACTTTGTCTTTGCCAACCTTGAAAGCCCGACCGATTATCGCGCGATCGAGGCGTATGGAAAATTCAGTTTTGACGCGGGCGGCGTCCCGGTTGCCGTAGAAGGCAATTATTTGCAGAATCTCGAAGACGCCGTACCGGGCGCGGCGGAATGGAATAAGGCGGCATGGGCGAATGTGGCCATCTACGGAAAGCCCAGTGAGATTGGCGACTGGCAGCTACAGGTCGAATGGGGACGCGCGCAGGCCAATTCCGTGCTAAGTTGGTTGACCGATGCCGATCGCGGCTCCGGCGACCAGGAATGGTGGGGAGGAAATATTTCCTACCGCTGGATGCGCAACACGGATCTGGTCGTTACGTTCCTTACGGTCGACAGGATCTCAAAGGATTCGAACTACGATCTCCTGCATGCCGATGTCGTTACGAAGTTCTGATCTCGGCGGGTTTTGCTCAAAAGCGGGACAGGCATAATTTTAATTTGTCACAGAAACTACTCCTCTCCGGTCTGGCTCAGACAGCCCCGGGTCGGTTGAGGAGTAGTTTGTTTTTAGTAAATGTAACACCTCAGCCATTTGACAGTCGATCCGCTCCATAACTGTCGCGGTTCTGTATGAGAATGCGCTCACAACAACAGAACCGTGACAGTTATGGAGCGGATTCCTATGGTTCACCCCCATGGCTGAGGTGTTACACTAATTTTCTACCAGCCCCAGGACCAGCAGGGGCTGTCATCGTACGTGTCGTCGTACGTGATCTGGAACGCCTCGTTTTGCGCTTTGGCGTAAATATACAAATCCGATCCCGTCATTCCATCTGTCGAGAACATCACGGAAGTCCCGTCCGGCGAATAGCTTGGATGTCTGTCGTCCATCCAAGAACTGTAGAGCAGATGGTCCTCGAGCGTGTCGGGATTTATTTCGAAGAGGTCGGACCAAAATCCCATGGGGTCGGCCTTTGAAGATTGATACGCGATCCAGTCCTGTCCGCCCGGCTGAGCGGGATTCCATGACGGGCACGCGAAATAGGACTCGCCGGAAACGAGCTGGGTAAATTCCTTTGTCCCTATGTCATAAATCCACAGCCCGTTTGTATACGGCATAAACTGAGAGATGATCATCGCGATGCGGGTTCCGTCCGGACTCCATCTCGGGAAAGTTATCTTGCCCGGTGCGGTGGCGAGTTTGGTCCATTCACTTCCGTCATAATTGAAAGTTACCAGGTCGATTGTACTGGTCCAGTCGATTCCGGACGCGACAACGATATGGTCACCGTCCGGATGAAAATCCGCATGTCTGTAATATGTGTAGTCGGGGGGTATAATATTGTTTGAGCCTCCACCGATCTCGTACACCACGATATTGCTGTTGAACGGTGTCGGCGAGAAAGTAAGAAGCGCGCGAGTCCCCTGAGCGTTGATTCTTGGCTCCTCGAAAATCGCTCCCACGCCCACATAATCGGTTATCTGCGTTTCCACCATGGTATCGAGGTTCAGCAGGAACATATTCGCGGCGCCTTCTTCTCCCGACGGACCCGGTTTTCCGGGAGCCGAGAAGACGGCAAGTCCGCTGAACTCCGGGACGATATATTCCTTAACGTTAATCATTGTTAGGGCGTATCGGTGGTTTATGTCTCCGAGGTACGTGTCCTGCATGGCGTCGAGGACCTTTACCAGAGCCGGATATTCACCGGGGCCGGCGTCGGTCTCATTAGCGATATCAAATCCGGTGAAAACCAAGGTCCAGAGCGGGTCCCCGGGTCCGATTCCCCACTTCTGGGGTTCCTCTAAACCGGACCAAACGTCCGGACATTCCGCGTACGCGAGGTAAGGAAGAAATTCGGCCTGCCTGTCAGCCATTTCAATACCCAGGTACGCGGTGTCGCCGGCCTGATTTTTCAACGGCTCGTCCAAGTACATCGATAACATGTACGGTTCGCCGGCGTTCGCGCTCGAGGGGAAATCGGTATTTATATTCACCGGGGGATCGACAATCGGCGGCTCCCAACTCGCGTCGATAGCGTAGCCGAAAAACGCCCCTCCGGGCTTCAATGTCAGCTTGTAATCGCGTTGAATCGATGCCCCTGCCGGGAAACATGAGCGGGGGTCCTGCGTGAATTCGATATATGGATTTACGGTCGCTGTGAAACTTCCAGGAGTCGCGAATTTGCCCTGCGAGTATTCAAGGATCGGGAACGGCCCGGACCCCGGCGCGAATTCGGTGGTGTTCCAGAGACGAGTGTATCCGTCCGGATTGAGGAGGGTGAAGTCGCCGCTGGACGCATACGGAACTCGCGCGTCCAGAAGCGGGAAATAGAGACTGCCGTCCGAAATAACCACGCCGCGAACATCGAATCCGGTGTACTTGTCAAAACCCGCAAACGGATGCGTGATTTCGATCTTCGCGGTGATGACCATGTTTACGAGGTCTTTGTCCAGAGATACTAACTTCAGGCAGTTGGTGCACGCCGTCTCTTCCAGAAACCGACGTGCGTTTAAATGGAACATCCCCATCCTCGCAGGGGTGAACTCGATTGTGTCGAGTGTCGGCGGTATGTAGCAATTCCAGAATCCCCAGAGCTGATGTCCGCCCTGGATTGTCGAGTCAACGGACTCCCTTGCCGGAGCGGTCAGGTCTGAAGGAGTCATGGGATCATCGCTCCCCCCACAGGACACCATAATTATTATTAAAAATAAATAAGCAAGTGCGATGACACTTACCTTACAGGCGATTTTTACCGGAAACATTTTTTTGTCCTCCACACTAAGCCACATTTCAAGAATACCACTTGTTACTAAAAGGAACAAGATTGAACGGCACGAGTTTGAAGAGATTTTCAGTTAATTTAATTCAGAAGGAGAATTTGTGGTCCAGGCTGGGCCATAGACGGGTTCGAGATAGTGGTCCCTTATATATGCACTTGTATCATTATATAAGCGAGGTTGTGGAGCGGGATTATCGATTGTCCTGACCGCATTTTCAGCGTCACGGCTTCTGAAAAGACGCCGCGGCATCGGAAAATCGACCGCGAACCAGTTTGTGTCGACATCCTCATCCTCTCCAGCCTCGCCAATACAATAAACCCACCCGTTCTGCGACCCTACGATTATCAGCCCGTCCGCCACGCATGGCGTTGCGTCGAAATCGAACAGGTCGTCGAAGCACCAGATCGGGTTACCGGTGTCCTCATCGAGGCACCAGAACCGCCCGTCGCGAACTCCGACAAGCACAACACCGTCGGTCACGACCGGAGACGACCATATCCTTGAATACAGATCGCGCTTCCAGATCAGGCCGCCGTCGTCCATGCTCAATGCCGACAGATCGCCGTTCGCGCAGCCGACATATATGGCATTTTTGTCGGGATTTATCGCCGGAGTCGCCCAGACCCCGCGGCTCATCCTCACATGCCAGACCTCCTCGCCCGTTTCGAGATCGACACACCACACATGCCCCGACTCGTCGACATCCCCTGTCGCGCTTGCGGAATAAATTTTTCCGTCCCAGTGCACCGGGGATGCGTCGGTGTCGCCGTATGTCCTGAATTTCCAGACCTCTTCGCCCGTTACGGTGCTAAGACAATATAACCAGCCCTGACTCGAACCCGCCAGGACCTTGTCATCGACCACGCACGGAGACGACTCGACACTCCCGGCAGTGTCGTGTTTCCAGAGAATCTCGCCCGACTCGGGATCGAAGGAGTAAATATTCCTGTCTTCGCCTCCGATGAACCCGCGGTTGTCGACAACGGTCGGGTTGGAGTCCATGTCGTTTCCCGTGCGGGTCTCCCAGTTCATTTGTCCGTTCAAATTGTAGCAGTGAATTTTGTTGTCCCGACCGCCGTGATAGATGAGGCCGTCAATGACCGATATGCTCCCCTTCACGCAATGGTGGTTCGGGTAATACCAGAGAAGCTCGCCCGTACGCGCGTCATGGCAGTAAACATACGAGTCGCCCGACCCATAATATGCTTTTCCGTCCACGTAGCAGGGCTGACCTGTCCAGCCGAGTCCCTTCCACTCCGACATGTCATTCAATTTTTCGTCGCCGCGCTGCTCGTATGAGCCCTCATATTTTATTTTCGTTCTGAAGCGCCATAACAATTTCGGACGTCGGGGTACAGTCCCAACTCCTGACAGATTCCGCTCCGGATTCCCGCGGAACATTGTCATGGAGTTAAGAGAGAGTTGGGTTTCCGACCATGTGAGTGGATCCTCGACAACTGTCTCCACAATTACTTCCTTAACCTGTGGAATATCTGTCACGATCGTCGAAATTGACTCAAGAGGAACCTTAGATTCAGCAAGCGCGCACGATGAGAATAGTGCTGCAAATCCGATTATCACAAAGATCTTTATGAAGTGCCTGCGATCCATTGCACATCGTTAAAATCGACTGAATATCCGCTCCATGACTGTCGCGGTTCTGTTGTCAGCAGTACTTTGTTAGCTGCACTTTTTTTCATACAGAACCGCGACAGTCATGGAGCGGATATACCAGTATAGTGCTGCCAACAACAGAACCGCGACAGTCATGGAGCGGATTCCATTGGTCCACTCAGACTGCTGAAATGTAACAGTTCCTAAAACATTAACGTAATGCTCCCGCCTGAATTCGCGGGGGCAGTAAGTGTCTGATCTATAATCGACAGGCACTCCTCAAGGTGAGCTTTAGTCATTGTATCCATTCCGAATGCCGAGTCCGAACTCAAATTATTCTCAATGGACTGCTTCAAAATATTCAGGTCTCTTCTGGCAAGAGCGATTGCGTCCTCGGGCGTCCCGTTCGCAGGACTGAGCACGATGCCCGTGATCATCTGCAGATGCGCCCTTTGGAGGTTGCGCCTGAAGCTGTCGATTGGCGAGCCAGTCTGCAACTCCGACCAGATCGAACCGCGGACGGTGTCGAAAAGCTCGACAATTGTAAATGGTTCTTCGCCATCGAGCATCCGTCGTTCGTTATTGATTACGCGAGTGAGCACCAGGGGATCGTACAGCCAGTAAAACGGCTCCTGCTGGGCAATCAGCACGTAAGTTTGCAGGTCAAAATCGAGGGTCCCCTGCATCAGATCGCCCCAGTTCAAAGTCGAGCTGCGGTCCTTTCCAAGCATGACCAGCAGTTCAGGATCGTATTGATAATTATCGGATGCCCATAATTTATCGCGGAGGAATTCAAGCGCGCGACGCTGATCCTCGGCGCTGACCGGTTCGTTAGCGTAATGTGAGTCGATATCGCCGACATGGTCGCGGTACATCCGCACACCGCCGATCAGTCTCGGAACCGAACTCGCGGCTTGTATATATTCCCAGAACGCGTATACGAAAGAAAGTCTTATTCGCGCTGGACGGGTTCCTGGGACGGAGTAATAATCGAGAATCCGATCAATAATTTCTTTCGATGATGCAATCCGGTCGTTACTGTATCTAATTGGATCATCGCCGAGGTCCCAGAGCCATGTGTCAGGATCCATGTTTCTGGTCCAGCCGCTGTAATCCTCGTCCGTGGCATACCGATAATCCGGAGCGCGCATTGCGATCTCATTCAGCGCGGGAGTTTCATCCTGCGATGTGGACATATTCACCGGAGTGTATCCGAACTCGATCGCCCAGTTATCGTAATCGCCGGGGACGGTCTGGAAATACTCTCCCTGAACAGCACCGGGAGCCGAGATGTTTACCGTTGTGTAATCCATTATGGACTCGGAAAGCCCGTGCCGCTGCGTCCAGTATGGCTGCTGCATTTTCCAGTACGATGTCCCTGCGCTTCCCGCGAAGTTATGTCGAAGCCCGAGCGTGTGTCCCACCTCATGCGCGACAAGCGAAAGCACGTAATTGTACACAAACTTCTCAACCTCCGGACTTTCGAGGTCGAGGTCGCTCCTGACACGCATAATTTCCGACGCCCTGGCCGCTTCGAAGGCTTTAAGCGAAAATAGCGCGTCACCATCCAGGTAGCGTTCATTGCGTTCATCAAGGATTTTGAGTGTTTCGTCGTTCCACGGAACCTGCATGCCGTTGAGATTCGGCCAGCCCGGAGGCATCATCAATTCAAGCGCCGCGTTGAGCGGATCGACCGACATCTCGTAGTTGAGATAAGGACCGGTTAACATATCGGCGTTCATGCCGATATCAGCGTCATAGATCTCGCCGGTGCGTGGATCGGTCCTGCATGGTCCGATCGCGTAGACGGACATTGGATCGACAAACCAGCGAATGGCGTTATAACGAATATCAGCAGGATCCCAGTCGGCGTCATCCGGCATCTGTTTCGCCTGGATCGCGTTGATGAATCCAGCTTTCTCAAAAGCGGTGTCCCAGAATTCGATCCCGGCCCTGATTGCATCACGGTATTCGTACGGAGTCGTGTTTTCGATCCAGAACACTATCGGCTGGACGGGTTCGCTCATGGCGGCGGTCGGGTCCTTCTTCTCAAGACGCCACCTGTTGATGTACCGGAGATACCTCGTCTCGGTCTTGTCGGTCCCGACCGAATAAAGCATCGAAACGTCCTCGAAGAATCCCACTCTGTCGTCGGAGAGCCTCGATACATAGCCGGGTGGCGGCGGTTCGGAAAGCGAAAAATGGAACCCAAGCTCCTGCCCGTCCATTTGAGGCCAACCCTGAATATCGCCAGCGCCCTGAAGTATCACGCGGGAGTCGATTTCATCGTTCAGCGGAAAACCTTTGATTTGAGTTATGTACGATCCTTCATAGTCGATGATAAACATATAGCCGTAAAAAGAGCCCATCATCTCAAGGTCGAGAAAACTCCCGAGAAATAAAGTGAGGTCGAAAACAATACGTCCGTCCTCGTTTTCCGCCTCGATGGGGACACGTCCGAAAATTCTATCCGATACTCCGTTCTCTACCGCCATCGCCATTGGCTCGCCCGCTACTGTCGATACCTGCGTGTTTGGCGTTACGAGTTCGACTGTCTGGCCGTCCCTATGAAACCTGACAAGGCTGTTATTCCACAGCATCGGCGCCGCGAACATGTCGTCGCCCGTGCCTTTCGACAATGTCACCGACAGCAGTATCTCGTGATCGAGCTGGTCGGGACGCAGTTCGATAAGGTTCTTGCGCGTCTCAGCCTCGGTGTAATATTTGAAAAGGCCTTTGTTTACGGTCCAACCGGGAACCATATCCTCGATGGGTCCGGGGATCTCAACGAATCCGGCATCCGACATCGGTTCGGTAACTTCTTCAGTAACTTCTTCTGTCGTTTCTTCCTCGCATGGGATCAGGTCTTCCTGCGCTCGAGCCTGCACGCCGGAGATTAAAACCAGAAGGAGAATCGATAAAATGGATAACAAGAGACGGTTCATGTTGTCTCCCTTCGTCAATAGATGATTAGGCGGTAAAAAACGGCCTTTACTGACGAATGAAATTTAATCTAATCTGATAATTCTACATAAAATAAAGGAAAAATGTTCTTTATTGGACTATTTTTTTGGGACTCCGTGCTCAAAGTGGGTCACGCATGTTTTTTTCTGAAGAGACTCATTTTAAAACGTAGCGCTGACCTCCTGGTCGGCTGGATTGGGGACGTCCCGTCCGCGAAAGGGTAATCCGCTTGGCAGTTCCGAATATGCCGACGGGGACGTCAGCGTTACAGCCGACCAGGAGGTCAGCGTTACAGCCGACCAGGAGGTCAGCGTTACAGCCGACCAGGAGGTCAGCGCTACAGCCGACGGGGACGTCAGCGTTACAGCCGACCAGGAGGTCAGCGTTACAGCCGACCAGGAGGTCAGCGTTACAGCCGACGGGGACGTCAGCGCTACTGTAAAAATCTGAACCCGTTTCGGAATCCATAATCCCGCGCGAAAAATTGCTTATTACCAAACTACAAGCCCTTCGGTACCCATTTAAAATTGCGATTCAAAGCTATTTCCATTGACAGGCCGGTCATTTTTTGTATAATTGCGTGGATTTTTTGACCAAAGGAATTTTGTCGGGGGGACGGATGAGCTTACGGATATGGGTGGACGAACAGGTTATCTAATACTGGAAGACGGCCGCGAGTTTCACGGTCGGTTTCAAGGTTCAGACAATATTGCCTCCCCTTCAATCGGGGAGGTTGTTTTTAATACCGCGATGAGCGGTTACCAGGAAGTGCTCTACGACCCGTCGTACTGGGGACAGATTGTCGTGATGACGTGCCCCCATATTGGCAACACGGGTGTGAACGCCCTCGACAACGAATCCCGAAAGATTTACCTCACCGGATTCGCGGCGAGGTCGTTCGAGCAGCCGTCCAACTGGAGGAGTGAAGGGACTCTCCAGAACTTACTGTCAAAATCCGGTACGCCGATGTTCGAGGACCTCGACACGAGAGCGGTAACACGTCACCTGAGAGAGAACGGATGTCTGAGGGGCGGATTTTTTCCGGATTCGACTAATAAAGACGATGCCCTCGCAATGGTTCACAAGCATCCGTCAATGGAGGGACTCGACGGCGCGCGTCATGTGACTTGCAAAGAACCCTATGATTGGACGGACGGGACGGTCGAGAGGTGGCTCGGGATTTCGGAAGCTGGAAATTCCGACTGGCACGGGAAGGTCGCGGTCATCGATTATGGAGTGAAGCACAATATATTGAGACGTCTTGTCGATGTCGGCTCGCGTGTCAGAATTTTTCCGTACACTATAGATAAAAAAGTTATAGAGGAATTTCATCCGGACGGGATTTTTCTTTCGAACGGTCCCGGCGACCCTGCCGCGGTTGTCGGTGCGCTTGAAACGATAAAATATTTTCTCGGGAAACTCCCGATCTTCGGAATCTGCCTCGGACATCAACTGCTTGCGCTCGCGGCCGGCGGAAAAACATACAAGATGAAATTCGGGCACAGGGGGATCAACCATCCGGTCGGGGAAAATGCGTACGGAAGGGTGCAGGTGACGGTCCACAATCACGGATTCGCGGTGAGCGATGATCCACTTCCGAATGGTGCGAAGCTGACATTGAGAAGCCTTAATGACGGGACGGTCGAGGGACTCGAATATTCAGATTTGAATGCGTTCTCGGTGCAGTTTCATCCCGAAGCTTCGCCCGGTCCGCATGACGCGTCCGATGTGTTTATCAAATTTCGAAAAATGATGGAGAGACATGCCGGCCAGAACTGACCTGAAATCGATATTGATCATCGGATCGGGCCCGATAATGATCGGTCAGGCCTGCGAGTTCGACTATTCGGGCACGCAGGCGGTCCGTACGCTGAAAAAACTCGGATATCGCGTCGTCCTGGTCAACAGTAATCCCGCGACAATCATGACCGACCCGGAGCTTGCCGACGCGACATATCTCGAACCACTGACAACCGAATATGTGGAGCAGGTGATCGCGAAGGAACGTCCCGACGCGCTCCTCCCGACAATGGGCGGACAGACCGCGCTTAATCTCGCTCGCACGCTTTATAAAGAGGGCATACTGGAAAATTACGGCGTCGAATTGATCGGCGCGGGATTCGACGCGATCGACACAGCCGAGGACCGGGGCCGTTTCCAGAAGCTGATGGTCGATCTCGGGCTCGATATTCCAAGGGGCGGAATCGCGGGGAGTCTTGAAGAGGCGGAAAAATTGGCGAACGAGATCGGGTTCCCGCTTCTGATTCGCCCGGCGTACACTCTCGGCGGGATTGGCGCGTCCGCGGCGTACAACATAGAGGAATTCATGCTCCTCGCGCAAAAGGGGCTGACAAGCTCGCCTGTCAGTAAGGTTTTGATCGAGGAGTCATTGATCGGATGGAAGGAATTCGAGCTTGAGGTCATGCGCGACCGTGTCGACAATGTCGTCGTAATCTGCTCGATAGAAAATATCAACCCGCTCGGAATTCACACGGGCGATTCGATCACTGTCGCTCCCGCGCAGACACTGACCGATAAGGAATACCAGGTCATGCGCGACGCCGCGATACAAGTGATACGCGGGGTTGGGGTCGACACTGGCGGATCGAACATCCAGTTTGGATTGAATCCGGACACCGGGCGCATGGTCGTGATCGAGATGAACCCGCGCGTGTCGAGATCGTCCGCGCTCGCGTCGAAGGCAACGGGATTCCCGATCGCGAAGGTCGCGGCGCAGCTTGCGGTCGGATTCACTCTCGGCGAGATTCAGAACGAGATCACCGGACAGAGCGTATCGGCGTTCGAACCGACACTGGATTACGTCGTCGTTAAAATACCGAGGTGGCCGTTTGAAAAGTTCCCGACCGCGACACGGACGCTCGGGTCGCAGATGAAATCGGTCGGCGAGACAATGGCGATAGGCCGGACCTTCTGCGAGGCATTGCAGAAGGCGATCAGGGGGCTTGAGACAGGACGTCACGGGCTCGGTGCGGACGGGTATGACGCGCTTCTGGTCCATAACATCGAGGCGCACATGCGTCAGGATTGGAAGGACATCGTCACGCTCCGCCTGAAAAAGCCCGACCCGAACCAGATTTTCTTCCTTCGATACGCGCTTGCCCTCGATATCCCCATCGAAACAATTTACCAGGCGACGGGAATCGATCCGTGGTTTCTGAATCAGATAAATAAACTTCTTCAGATCGAAGGACAGCTTGTCAGACTCGCGCGACATGAGGATAACCCGCTCACCCATCGGGAATTCCCGCAGCTTCTGATGGAGGCGAAACGTCACGGCTTCAGCGACATCCAGATCGGAAATCTGACGCACCAGAAGCCGTCCGCGATTCGAAAAGCGAGAGAAAATCTCGGCATCGAGCCGTGCTACAGGATGGTCGACACGTGCGCGGCGGAATTCAGCGCGCTGACGCCGTACTATTACTCGACCTTCGGCGAAGAAAATGAAACCCAGCCTATGAAGGGCGAGTCGGTTGTCATTCTCGGGAGCGGACCGAACAGAATCGGTCAGGGGATCGAGTTCGACTACTGCTGCGTGCAGGTCGCGATGACGCTGCGGGAGCACGGCTATAAAGTGATCATGGTCAACTGCAATCCGGAGACCGTATCGACCGACTATGATATCGCGGACCGGCTCTATTTCGAACCGCTGACGTTCGAAGACGTGATTGGGATATGCAAAGCCGAAAAACCTCTGGGAGTTGTCGTTCAGTTCGGGGGGGGAACACCTTTGAAACTGGTTGGCGATTTAGCCATGTCCGGCATATCGATACTCGGGACGGGCTGGGAGGCGATCAATGTCGCCGAGGACCGCGGACAGTTCGAGGTTCTTTGTAACAGCCTCGGAATCAAGGCACCAGAATTCGGGACAGCGACATCGGTGGAAAGCGCGGTTGAGGTCGCCCGAAAAATCGGCTACCCGGTGCTCGTGCGGCCGTCCTATGTTCTGGGCGGACGCGCGATGGAAATAATTTATGATGAAAAGCGTTTGAAGAGTTTCTTTTTCGAGGCGGCGGAAGCGTCGGACGGCGACCCGGTCCTGATAGATAAATTTCTGGAGGACGCGTTCGAGTTCGATGTCGATGCTGTCGCGGACGGGGAGACGTGCCTCATCGCGGGAATCATGCAGCACATCGAGGAGGCGGGAATTCATTCCGGCGACTCCGCGTGCGTGATCCCGCCGTACATGCTGAGCGACGAGGTCCGTGCCGAGATGATCCGTGTGACGAAAATCCTTGCGGACAAGCTTGGACTTATCGGACTTTTGAATCTGCAATTCGCGCTTCTGGATAATCAGCTTTATGTATTGGAATTGAATCCGCGCGCGAGCCGGACCGTGCCGTTTATTTCCAAAGCGACAGGCGTCCCGTGGGCGAGGATCGCCGCGCGTGTGATCATGGGAGAAAAACTGGCGGACATGAATCTCCCGGACGATCCGAAGCCGCCGCATGTCGCGGTGAAGGCCGTCAAGTTCCCGTTCGCGAGGTTCGACCACATCAATTATTTTCTCGGGCCCGAGATGAAGTCGACCGGCGAGGTGATGGGAATCTCGGACACATTCGGGGACGCGTTCGCGAGGGCGCAGGCTGCCGTCAGAGCACCGCTTCCGGTCGATGGCGGTGTATTCATTAGTGTCAACAACAACGATAAAGAGAAGGTCGTTCCGATCGCGAGGGAGCTAAATAATCTCGGGTTCAAAATCTGGGCGACGAGTGGAACGAATGACAAGCTGATCGAAGAGGGGATACCGTCGAATATGCTTTATAAAGTAGGGGAGGGGCGTCCGAACGTGGTCGACCAGATGAAAAACGGACTGATTCACATGATCGTCAACACTCCGCTTGGACGGGAGTCGCGATATGACGAGCGGGCTGTCGGGAGAGAGGCGTACCTGCTTGGGATTCCAAATATAACAACATTATCCGGAGCGTGGGCAGCAGTCAGCGCGATCAAGTCGCTAAGGGAGCACGGTCTGACAGTCAAGCCGATCCAGGAATATATAGAGAATTTTGCTCATCGGCAGGGATGCCGATGACGCTGAAATACCATGGCCGGGGACGGCCATGACACGTTGGCACGGGGACTGGCAACGATTTTGCCCTGCTGACAGTTTTCACCTATGCTAGAATCTGCATGGGCAAAATCGGTGCCTGTCCCCGTGCTGATTTTGATGATACGTTGTGCAGACCGGTTGATTTCAATACAAATCCCAGATCCTTAGGCCGATATTGGGACCCAGCTCGTAATAATACCCGTTATTTATTAAAACCTGATTTGGTTTAGTGGCGTCTTCAACACCGTACAGAGGCCCGAGAACAGTGGGTGAGTCCGGAGGCCAGACCGAAATGACATTGGGAGGCGATGTCCAATACGGCTGGACAATCGCGAAAAGGTCCTCAACCGCTATGTATTCCCCGTTCGGAGCGTCGGGATGAACAATTGATGTAATATACGTCGGCGATTGCGGAACAGAAATGTCGACAACCTCAATTATCGCGTCTCCGCAGATGTACATGCTGTCGCCATCGATATAAAAATTGTCGAATGGCGTGAGCGGCGAATACGTGCTGAGCGGATTCGGGTGAAGCGGATCGGCGATGGATACGACTTCGATATTATCTCCCGCATGCACATACAGGATGTTATCCTTGAAACCGATCTGGGTGAGAGGTCCGGAAATTGCATCAAATTCTACAGATGTGATGACCGGCCAGGCGGACAGGTCCCAGGTTTCCAGATGGTCGCCTGAATTCGCCGTATACAGAACCCCATTGTAAATCCCAAGGCCCCAGACCGTGAGCAGGAGGCTTTCGTAACCCACGGCTATGATGTCGTCCGGATTAGAGCAGTCGATCAGGACCAGTCCCATATCATCGGTGCTGGCGACCATATAATTCCCTTCTGCGGCCAACCAGTTAGGGCCGTGATTAAGCAGTTCGTCCTCTATAACATCGGTGTTCGGAGGATCGGCGAGGTCGAGGTTTTTAACGGCGAAATATCCACTCGAAGCCACCGCATAATAAAGGTGATTGTAATTGATCACCGCATTTCCGGGATTAGCTGTGTGCGTCACTCGTCCCGTATAGCTGAACGTACCAATTGCTGATGCATTATAAGCCCTGATGCCTGCTTCTCCGCACGCGGTGAACAGAAAATCGCCCCGAGGCTCCATATCTGATATTCCACCGGCCAATGGCGCAACATCGCCTGAATATACAGGGGCCGCCGGAGTGGAAATATCCATCGCAGATATTGTGTAGTCGCCGCTTCGAATCCACGCGAGGTTTCCGATAACCGAGATACTGTAACTCTCATAGGATATAGGAATTAACGCGGGCCATGTAACGCCACCCGTCGAAATATGAACTGTATTAAACGACGGGGTCATTAAACCCATATGGATTCTGGTTACGAAAAGGTAATTGTCTATAGCGACCATGTCATCAAGATGGCCATTGCCCATATCCTGTCCATATGGCGCTGGGATTGAGCCCTTGTCCGTTACATTGAAAATTTCAATTGTGAAGGCATCATACATCACGGCAAGCCAATAGTCAGGACCGACCGAATCATGAACCAGCTCCAACTTTGTTGGTTCCCCAGTCAAATGTAACTCAGCGGAAAATACCGGTGTTGTAGGCCCCGAAGAGATATCGTAGATCCAAATTAAATTATTAGGATCGTTGAAATGAGCGACATAAAGGTAGTTCTGCTCAGCCTTCAGGCATGGGACAATACCCGTGAAACTAATGACATCCTTGGTCAATACGGGACTTGCCGGGTTGGTAATGTCCAGAACGTGGATTCTATAATCATAATCTTCTATCTTTTCGGTAATATAAACATACGGGTAAAAGAATTCCGGATTCCTGAACACGTTTATCTCCAGGTGACAAACCTGCGACATGTTCGCGGGATCGGTAACGTCATATACCCAGATGTGTCCCTCGGATGATGTCACCGCGTAATTATTCTGGACATCAATTGTCTCAGGATTGAAGTACAAATAGTCGGGGGTGACATTCACCGCGTTCGGTGTAACATCTTGGAGGGTAATATTCGGCTCCAGCATGTACAGAAAAGCCTGATCGCTGGTCTGTGTCATAACACGAAGCTGGTACGTACCCGGTTTGAGGTTGAATGAGCCGAGATCGATGGTCGCCACACCGGCCCATACAAATAAGTCGGCCAGCATATCGGCACCGTCGTAAAGAGTCAGTTGTGTCGGTTCCGGATTGGCATAGAGCGTTATACTGCCGGTAAGCACGTTCAACGCTGGGATAATTAAATTGTAGTAATCCCGGTAATCGGACGGAGCGCAGAGCTGATCGACTGTCGGATTAACAAGGTCAAGGGCGGACGCGTCGCCGGGATCGTTGTTTGTGTCCGCAACACAGTCCGGGTCGGCAATTTGAACTTTAACGGCATTGTAAGCGGATAAGAAGACATCCGGACCTGCCGCGCCTGTCTGTTTGTAGGTTCCCCCGGCTGTTGAACCGGCACTGCAAACCACCAGTGCTTCGGTTGGTAACGCAAGTTTCGTCAAGCCTGTGCAATCCGCAATGTAACGCGCGCGCTTTGTGTTCTGATCGAGATAAACAGCATCGACGCCTCCCCATAATATATCAGGGGCGATAATCCTCACTGTTCCAATCTGCGGACTGATGTTCCCGGCTTCCTGACCCTGCCAGTCGTACACACTCGCCTGCATTTTCAGAATTCCACCGCCCGTACCAGACTCGGTGTCATAGTAAAGCGTGTTGACAACTTCACTGAGTCCGATGCGCCACGGTTCGGGCTGATTCGCCTCGATGGGGAAGTCGTCGGGAATCGCGGACGGCGGATTCGGGGACGGTGCGGCCCAGGAGCAGTCGATAGCATAACCGTAGATGATTTTGATCCCGGGGTCCATCTTGAAACGTATGTTGTAACGTCGCGTGTTCGTCGAACCTGCCTTGAATACGCCCCGACCGTTGTCGCTGTCGAGCGGCTCATCGGCGACCGCCGCAAGCGAGCTTTGAGCATAAAGGATGTCAGCGAAATATTTGTATGGATTTACTGAAGCTGTGAGAACCGGTGTCGGAGCGGCGCCCAGGATTCCCGGCGTGTAACCGAACATCCCGGGAGTGGTGAACTCGGTCGGGTTCCACCAGCGCGTGTACCCGTCCGCGTTTTCGAGAATGGTGTCATCGACATCGGCGAAAATCAGCGACCCGACTACTAACGAACCGGGTGTTATCAGGATGCCCCTGACATCGAATCCAGAGAGCTGCGGTTTGCTCCCGAACGGGTGGGCAAGAGAGATGTCCAGGACTATAAGGCCGTTCGCCGGGTCCGATTCACCGGGAACGATTGCGGCTGACACTCCCATTGTCGAGTTTAGAACGCCTGTGAGATTGAGGTGCAGCTCCGAAGAGCGAAGCGGGACAACATCCACCTGATTTGACGCCGGGTTATAGGCAAGGTTGAAATAACCAAGACAAGTATGGCTGTTGTCGGAAGAGGTTTTAGTATTAACAGCGCCTCCTGTCGAAGACTCAATGTCCGGTATGGCCGGATTTGTCTGACAGCCGACGACCGCCAGCACAATAATCGCAATCCAAAGGGTAGTGGGGATTCCTGATCTGATCATGCTCTTTCCTCCGGTTGATGAGAAACAAACTTTTCGAATTATAGCACTCTGAACGGTGTTAAGTTCATTAATCCGTGAATAATTACCGCCAAAAATCCATTCTGCCGCGTCGAAGTCCTTAGAAACCCTAACAAAATGAAGAGATTTAGAAATTTGGGGACTGGCAAAAATTCGGCACCAACAAACTTGACCTGTGCTGAGACCTTCCATGCCGAATTTGTGCCTGTCCCCAAATTTCATTATGTTAGGGCTTCTTAATTATCCTTGCTTGTTGTATTAATAAAATAATTTAGTATAATTTTTAAAAGCTGGGAATCACAGTGAGCAAGGGGGAATCACCTCGGCTTCAAGCCGGCTTGAGGCTTCCTCTCTTACAAAAAATATAATTTCCAAGGGGGGGGGGGCAGAAACGAACCAGGCGATGAGCGTAGATATTGACTCGTTTGGACAAGTTGTTGTCGGTGGTTGTTTTATGGGTACAACCGACTTCGATCCCGGACCGGGAGTGGTTGAATATACAAGCAACGGGGAGGGGGATATTTTTGTAAGTCAACTTGATTCTGCGGGTAACCTGCTCTGGGTTGACGTCCTTGGAGGAGCCGGTCATGATTTTTGTTTTGGTGTAGCTTATGATCCCTTCGGTGCCGTCTATGCGGCAGGCAGGTTCACAGGCACGGTGGATTTCGATCCGGGCTCGGGCGTCGAAACCCACATATCTGCAGGTGATACGGACATGTTTGCGGCCAGATTCGAATCTGCTGGCTCGTTAGCCTGGGCGAGAACATGGGGTGGCACAAGTGCGGATGAGGCTCTTGGCGTAAATACTGATTCAACGGGAATTGTCGCTGTCGCCGGGCAATTTATAGGTACAGTGGATTTCAATCCGGACGCGTTTGGAGAGGACATCCGGGTCTCTAATGGTTCATTCGACGCCTTCATCAACGTTTTTGACTCCGCCGGTGTTCAGCAATACTCCAGAACATGGGGGGGCGCCTACCAGGACCTGGCTTATGCGATCAGGTGCATTAAAGACCAACTCCTGGGTATGACCTATATTGCCACCACGGGGTGGTTTAGCGATACAGTGAATTTTGACACAAGCGAAGGCACAGACAATCGAGTATCAAATGGGTTCTACGATATTTTCCTGACGACACATGATGTGTATGGAAAATGGATATACGCCAACACATGGGGTGGTCCGAATTATAACGGAGGATGTGCAGTCTCGTCGTTCGACAGCACGGAGAGCCTGTATGTTGTCGGCTACTACTCTGACACAGTGGACTTTGACCCCGGAGTTGATGTCGATGACCATACATCGGCAGGCGGTTACGATAGTTTTCTGACTAAGCTGAATTTCCTGGGGGGCTGGTAAAATTGAGCCCCCAGTCCGGCATGCCGGTTGGGGGCTGAAAAATACGTACAAACATATTTGATCAGGTGGCTAGCCACCTGAAACTTGCCTCGAATACCCCGAATTCCGGCGGTTCCCGGAATCGCGGACAGCCGGCCTCAAGGTTTTATGGCCACAGGGTTTCGTGTTCTGAGCACCGCCACACGCCGCCATCAGACATAGCCCATGTGCACGTTTCCCTGTGAGTGCACATGGAGCATAGCCCGAGCGTTTTACCGGTTGCGCGGTCCTGGGATGCAATTGTCGGAGGAAAGTACTTCGGCGATTCCATTCCCGCTGGCGCCGAGTAACTTCTGCAGTAGTGGACCTGGAATCCGGCTCTCCAGTTTTCGCATGGGGTGTTCCTGGTGCAGGAACTGCAGAGATCGTCCCTGGTCGGCGCCTCCGCATATCTATTGAAATTGTGTACCCCTTCGGAAACCCGCTTGGTTTCCTGTCTTGTGATTTCCTGGTGGAGCGTAGTCATTGTCAACCCCCTTTTTGTTGAAGCAGTTCGTACTGAAGTGCTCCCACCACGAGATTAGCTGAAAAGATGGTCGATAATTTCAAAGTCCCAGAATCTTCTACCGACATTTTACCACATATTGTGAAAAAAATCACAATACGAGGCTAAAAATTGTGAAATAAATCACAATAAGCCTGAGCGGTGTTTTTCGCCTGGTCGCCTGCGAGTTGCCCATATCCAATATATGTTAACGGGATAATATGTATGAAATCTATTTTCCACGCTTTAGCCCGGAGACCTGCTCCGGCAGCGCCGTGATTAATGGGATTGTCGAAAAGTGGACGGGACGCCCGCGTTACCGCCCTGATGCCTATATGACACGTTTCAAGTCTAATGTGGTATAATTCTTATCGTGCCGGCGATAAGCCTCACCAGGATGTTGTGCCTGATTCCTCCTATGTTCTGAGAGTCATTGTTTTCAGGAGATGACCGTGCCTCGGAAGTGCGTTGGTTGGCTGTATTTTCCGGTTATTTTTATTTCCACCGCAGCGATCTATCTGCCTGCGCTCAGGGTCGGATATCTATCGGACGATTACGGATTCTCCACATTGTTCACGATATCATGGAGCGATCTTCTGCGATGCATCCAAATGGTTCATGATGGAGATCTTTCGCTCAGTCCTTTCCGCCCGGTAACAATGGGAAGCTTCTGGCTTGATTATCAGATATGGGGCTGGAACCCATTCGGTTTTCATCTGACAAATATACTCTTGCACTCAATTAATGCGACGTTGGTCTGGCGGTTTGTTAAAGCGCTGCGGTTGCCGGATGTGCCGGCGCTGGCCTCGGCTTTAATCTATGGATTCTATCCCGCGCACCCGGAAGCTGTGACGTGGATTTCCGGCAGGTTTGACTTGCTGTCTCAGACATTTTTCCTCGCCTCAATCGTACTTTGGATTGAGGGCAGAAGACAAAAGAAAAGCCTGTGGATGCTTTCCAGCTCGTTATTTTATTTGCTCAGCCTTTTCGCAAAAGAGACGATAATCGCGGGCATTGTCATATTCCCGGCGGTCGACTGGCTCTTTTTACGTGATCTGACGAAGCCGGGAGATCGTCACAATCGGGGATTCCGGTTTGAATGGCTTATAGCGCAGGTCGGAATGGTCCTGCTATTGATCCTGACACGGCTTTTGCTCTATGGTTCATTTGTTGGCGATGCCGGTTGGACCAGGGGCACGCCTTTTCCCGGACGCACAATCAGCGGTCTCTTAAACGCACTCTGGATCGATTTGGCTATACTTTTCACTCCGGTGAACCGATTCCTGTTCGATGACTGGGTTATCGCAGTCGTAACCGCATTCATCATGGCTGGTTTCATTGGTGGAATATATGTTTCGGTCATGGCCGCAAAAAAGAAAGAGTATGCGCCACTTAAACTACTTATCCTGGTGTCGATCTGGACACTCAGCCTGCTTGCCCCGACCTTACCTCTTGGACCAGTCGGAGATTCTCTGGCAGGTTCCAGGTATCTGTATTCTCCCGCCCTGGGATTAGCTGCCATAGCGGGTCTCAGCTTTTACTATCTTCCCCGCGTTGTGGATTATCGGCGATGGCTGCCGGCGCTGTTGCTATGTCTCTGGCTGGCAGTCGCGGGAAGCATTCTGTGGCAGCATAACAGGCTGTGGTTAGATACCGGCGTTATCGCAAACCGGATTGACCGGGTCATACTTGACAATACGAAGGATATAACCGATGGCACGACTTTAGTTGTGGTCAACCTGCCCTGGTTGCGGAAGGGCGTTTACTTTGCGCCCAACGGCTATAATTTCTATCTTGAATGCGTTTATCATCGCCGGCATCTGGAGCTTATGTACGTGCAGAAGGACGATTCACAAATCGATCAATGGTGGGAGCGCCTGAAGGATGGAAACAAACCATATATTGGATTTGTATGGGATACAACGAAGGAGATTCTGGTTCCTTTACCATAATATTTATTCAGGATGGCGGAGAGGGGATTTTGAGTCGGGGATATGTCGAAAAAAAATCCCCATCGCAAGGGATGGGGGGGGAGGGTAATAGAATTCTCAAACTGGCTGGGGAGCAAGGAATCGAACCCTGACCAACAGGGCCAGAACCTGTTGTCCTACCGTTAGACCACTCCCCAGCGCGGTGTAACAATCTATTATATCATCGATGTGTTGTCAAGGGAATCCGGACATTGTTTTGATGGAACTGACTGAGCGCGCGGGCATGGACTGGAAAGTCCATGCGACGGAAGGACACGGCTTAGAAAAGCCGTGCTACTGCAGGACACGGCTTAGAAAAGCCGTGCTTCGCATTGCACTTGATTTTTCACCGTCGGGAAGTATGCTACTATCCTGCCGGTCTTTCAGGGGAACCGGCCGGTTGCCCGACAAGTATCTGCCGGGCAATGGTGGTGTTGAGTTGGAATAGGGTGACCTGTCCCGATGTTGAGTGGAAATCAATTCATTCAGAAATTAAGAGCCGGAATTCTTATCCTGGGAGTTCTGGTGTTTGTGCAGACTCTATCTACCGGATGTAAAAACAAAGATAGTGAGGGTCGCGCGCTTAATGTTGTCGGGTCCACATCGATTCAGCCGTTCGCGGAGCTTCTTGCCCAGGAATATATGAAAAAATTCCCGGACCGTCAGGTTGAGGTCCAGGGAGGGGGTTCGACCGCCGGGCTTCAGGCGGCGGCTGAAGGACTGGCTGATATAGGCATGTGCTCGCGGAATCTCAAAGATGACGAGGTCGATCAATTTACTCCGGTTCAGATCGCCCGTGACGGGCTGGCCATCGTTGTCAATCTTAAAAATCCGGTGAACGGGCTGACAATGGATCAGCTTCGCAATCTTTTCACCGGAACAATCTCAAACTGGGATCAGGTCGGTGGAAACAATGCGGAGGTCTGGATGATTACTCGCGAGGAAGGATCGGGCACGCGCGAGAGTTTTGTCAAACTGGTCATGGGCGACGAGAAGATATCGAGAAAGGCGCTGACACAGGAATCCAATGGGGCTGTTAAAGAACTGGTCAGGGGCGATCCAAGCGCAATCGGATACATGTCGCTGGGCCTGGTGGGGGATATTCTAAAACCCGTTCCGATTGACGGTATCGCTCCGACGCATGAAAACGTGCTGAACGGGAGCTATCTGCTTACCCGTCCTTTCCTGTTCGTCACAACAGGCGCTCCAAGTGTTGCAGCGCAACAGTTTATCGATTATGTGCTTTCCGAAGAAGGACAAGCCATTCTTGAAAGAGAAGGGCTGGTGAGGTCGCGATAAAACTCGATAAGGTAATCAGGATCATTTTGCTGCTTATGGCGCTGTCAGCCATTTCAGGCCTGGCGCTTATCACTGTCCTTATCTTCAAAGAAGGCCTTCCGATTATCTTCAAAGTCGGAGGGAGTGCATTTTTCCTTTCATCCGACTGGGCGCCGACAGAGGGGCATTTCGGGATTTTCTCCATGATCATCGGCTCGTTGGAAGTGACTATTGGAGCCATGATTATCGGTTTGGTCTTTGGATTGGGTCTGGCGATTGTCCTGACTCAATTCAGCCCTCCGGCATTGACCGGAGTTCTAAAACCGCTTGTTGAATTGCTTGCGGGTATTCCATCGGTCGTCTACGGCTTCATGGGAGTGGTCACGCTGGTTCCTTTAATTCGGGACCATCTTGGCGGACCGGGGTTATCGGTACTGGCGTCATCTATAGTCCTGGGAATCATGGTTCTTCCAACAGTGACGAGTATTTCGGTCGATGCTCTGCAGGCTGTGCCGCGCACGGTATGGGAAGGCTCAATCGCAATGGGCGCGACTCGATGGCAGACGACATATATGGTCATGTTGAAAGCTGCCCAATCAGGGATTGTTACGGCATTTATCCTTGGAATGGGCAGAGCTGTCGGAGAAACCATGGCTGTAATAATGGTCGCCGGGAATTCACTGGAGACACCGCATTCAATTCTGTCTCCGGTTCGCACTTTGACGAGCAATATCGCGCTGGAGATGGGTTATGCGTCAGGCGATCATCGCCAGGCGCTTTTTGCCACCGGCGTGACTCTGTTTGTAATCATTATGATACTCAACTCCGCTGCGCTCGCGGTTTCGAGACGCACGGCGCTCAAGGCGGGTAAGAGATGAGAATATCGCCTTACACGGCACAGCGCATTGCGGTCGCGATTATGTGGGGGATTGCGGCGATAACAATCTTCGTCCTCTTATTTATCGTCATCTACATATTGGTTCATGGGCTTCCATATGTCACATGGCAGTTCCTGACCGAATCGCCGGTAAACATGGGCCGCGACGGCGGCATCTTTCCAATGATTGTCGGAACAATCATGGTCGCGGGTCTGGCTGTTGTTATCGCCGCTCCGATCGGACTTGCCACCGCCGTTTACCTTACAGAATATACGCGGGAGAACCGCATCACTGCCGTTATCCGGTTCGGCGCCGACTGCCTGGCCGGTATTCCTTCGATTATTTTCGGACTCTTCGGTTTCGTCTTCTTCGCAATCACTCTGGGCATGGGGCTTTCCGTAATTTCCGGAGCGCTGACACTCGCGCTCATGGTGCTCCCTACAATTATTCGCACAAGCGAGGAAGCCATCCGGGCTGTGCCTTATGCTTATCGCGATGTCAGCTACGGGCTTGGCAGCACACGATGGCAAATGGTGACATTTGTCGTGATTCGCTCTGCGCTTCCGGGAATTGGCACCGGAATTGTGCTGTCGCTCGGACGAAGCATCAGCGAAACCGCCGCGGTCATGCTGACTGCCGGGTCCGCGCTCAGGCTGCCGGAATCATTGTTTAATTCGTCCCGTACACTTGCTCTGCATTTCTATATCCTTTCTCGCGAGGGCATTTCCATGTCAAATGCCTACGCGACGGCGGCCGTACTCGTTATATCCATTCTCATTCTGAATCTCATCGCATACTGGCTGATGCAGGTATTCTCGGACAGGATCAGATGATCTAAACAATAATGGTCAACGGGGCTAAAATAAGGGTCCAGGATTTATCGGTCAGCATGGATGGTAAACCGGTATTGAAGCATCTCACTATCGATGTTCTTTCGAACGAACGCCTCGCCATAATCGGCCCCGCAGCTACAGGTAAAACGACTTTCCTTCGTACGCTTAACCGTCTCAATGATAACAATCCCGGCTTTAAGCATACCGGACAAGTCTATCTTGAAGACAAGGAAATCTACAGCCCGGATGTCAATGTCGCGGACCTTCGCCGACGTATCGGAATGGTTTATGCCGTGCCCATTCCGCTTCCATGGTCAATCTATGACAATCTCGCTTATGGAATGAAACTGGCCGGTATTCATGACAAGGAGAGGCTCGATGAGAGAATAGAGTCCGCTTTGAAAAGTGTCGTTTTATGGGATGAGGTCAAGGACCGTCTGAAAGAACACGCGCACTGCCTTTCCGGAGGGCAGCAACAGCGTATGTGTATCGCGCGCGTGCTGGTGCTTGAACCGGAAGTGCTGATACTTGACGAGCCATGCTCGGGACTCGATCCGATATCGACGGGTAAGATCGAGGATTCACTTGGCGAGTTGAAATCGAAAATTTCAATTGTGCTGGTTACAAACAATACCAAACAGGCTGCGCGATCGTCCGACCGAACGGCATTTTTCCTTTACGGTGAACTGATAGAACTTGGACCGACGCCTGAACTCTTCACAAGACCCAACGATAAGCGTACAAATGACTACCTGATCGGGCAATTCGGATAGATATATCTATGGACTTCAAGATACAGGCGATAGGATTGAATCTGCACTACGGCAAATTTCACGCCTTGAAGGACGTCAACATCTCTATTAAACCCCGGATGATCACAGCGATCATCGGTCCGTCGGGATGCGGCAAGTCCACTCTGCTGCGCTGTTTCAACCGGATGAACGAGCTGATAAAGGGTGTCCGGACTACAGGGCAGATACTGCTGGACGGCACCGACATCTTCAGTCCCAAAATCGACCTCCATGACCTTCGCCAGCGTGTTGGCATGGTTTTTCAGCGCCCTAATCCCTTCCCGCTTTCGGTTTACGATAATGTCGCTTACGGACCCCGCGTTCACGGGACGGGCAATAAAGCAAAACTGAACGCGATAGTCGAATCCAGTCTCAAGTCCACCTGGCTGTGGGATGAGGTCAGGGACAAGCTGAATTCTCCGGCATTCTCCCTGTCGGCGGAACAGCAGCAGAGGCTTTGCATATCGAGGCTTGTGGCGATCGAGCCGGAGGTTCTTCTGATGGACGAGCCGTGCTCGGCATTGGACCCTTTCGCCACGGCTCATGTGGAAGATCTCATGCGCAGCCTGTCGGAGAGATACACAATCGTTATTGTCACGCATAACATGCAGCAGGCCGCGAGAGTTTCGAATGAAACGGCTTTCATGCTGCTCGGAGACCTTGTCGAGTTCGGTCCCACTGCTCGAATTTTTGAGAATCCATCGGATAAGCGAACCGAAGAATACGTCTCAGGTCGATATGGATGAAAATCGGATAATTTTGAGGAGGATTGGAAATGACCAGACACCTTGCGCTCGAGATTGACAAGCTCAAGCAGATGATCCTGCGTCTTAGCGATACCGTATCCGAATCGGTGCGGAAATCGGTCGAAGCTCTGCGAAAGCGGGATGTGCAGCTTGCGGAGGATGTCATAAAAGCCGATAGCGTGATAGACCGTATGGAGGTCGACTCGGAGGAGGAGTGCCTGAAGGTGCTTGCGCTTCATCAGCCGGTTGCAGGCGATCTCCGCTTCATTGTCGCGATCCTGAAAATTAACAGCGACCTCGAACGCATCGGCGATTTCGCGGTACATATTTCCGACAAGGCTATTCTGCTGTCACAGCAGAAAGCCGTGAGTGTGCCCGATGAGTTTTTCGAAATGGCTGAAAAGACCCAGATTATGATGAAGAAGAGCATAGAAGCTCTGATGAATCTCAATGTGGACCTCGCAAAATCAATATCAAATAGTGACGATGAAATCGACGATCTGAACAAAAGGATTTCCGATCAGGCAAAGGCTGAAATCAGGATACACCCGGAAAATCTCGACCCTCTCTCGAACCTGCTTTCGGTTTCCAGAAGCATCGAGCGCATTGCTGACCACGTAACAAACATCGCCGAGGATCTCATATACATGATCGAAGGCGAAATTGTCAGGCATAAAGCGCGCGACAATAAGCTATGAGCGATGCAAATTAAATGGCGCTTCGGGATTACGGTCCTGTGACGACCATAATATAGTGTGCATGCCGGGGGGGGGCGGGGCTGTTGAAAAAGTCTAAATTCTCAGTGCCATGCCCAACTTATGTCGGAGCGTCAGCGGAGACATAAGCTGGGCATGATGCTGAAACCGGCATAAATAGCGGCAACGTCGGTTACATATCGATCTCGTAATCGAACGGAATGTACGAAAGCCAGTCGTATATTAAATCAGGTGTTTCATAATGATTTTTATACACAACAGCAACTCCCCGATGCTTGCCGTTTCCGCAATGTGTAACCAGAAGGCCGGACATCATGAAATAAACATTGTCAGTCGGGTCCGGATCTTCGCAATCAAAAAGGGTTGGGCTGGATCCTGGCAGGCAACCTGGGTAATAGGTATGCCCATTTGGCTTAGGGCCATACCACTGCCCAAATTCGAATTGCACTGTGCTGCAGCCATTACAGCACTGCTCGGTAATGATTTCATTATTGTTGACCGTCAGTTCCGCAAAGTAAGGTTCGGGCTGATTTGCCGAATACGGAAAATCATTGAGCGGGTCGGTCACGGGCATGTTTACAGGCGGTTCCCAGCATGCCTCGACCGCGTATCCAACAGCCAGCGGTCCGGGCGGAAGCCAAATGTGATATGTTCTGCTCACCTTCCCGTTTACCCGGAACATATGGCGATTTTCATCAGTGTAATAATTTATAAACGCATTGAGGTTTGCGGAGGGCGTACCATTAGAGTATTTGCCGGGCCAATAATTATATATCGGCATTGAGGACCCTGAGTCCCATGCCGGGTTCCATCGCGGCGTATACCCGTCCGGGTTCAATAACTCAGCATCTCCCGCTTCCTTCCAACTGATATGGAAATGCTCGTAGAAGGGATAAATATAATACGATTGCCAAAATACATCATACGACCCATTGAACATGATAATTCCCTTGACGTCAAAGCCGGTGTATTCGGGATTATCCGGAAACGGATGTGTTATCTGAACGGTCAGATTAATGGTCCCGTCACCGTTGTTGTGAATCCCTGTAACCTTAATGCAATCGGTACAGTACTCCTCAAGGAATTTAAGGGCGTTCAGATGTAACCGTCCCTGCCTTTTGGGAACCACATCGACGCTTGTGTGATCGTTATTGAAAAAAAGGTTATATTCACCCCAGAGCATGTGATTATCGTTGATCTGAGACGGGGCTTTCAGATTAATCGGAATTTTAGTTCCGGGGTCAGGCTGGACGGGGTCCCTTGTGCCGGTTGAGCAACCCACAACAAAGAGGATTAGTAGAAGATGCAGTAATCTGTGATGCATGAGTCCCTCCTAATGCGTTAATTACCGCTTCAAGTTACATTTTACCATATTGAAAAAAAAACAATATGCCAGGCGTATTTTTCTGAGGAAAAAGTGTTCTGATAAATCAGGTCCTGATTCCCATGCTTGCGCGGAATTCATCGGGATGCTGGCATACGCTTATCGCCGTTTCCATAGTTATCTTATTCTCCAGGCACAGGCGTTTCAGGTCCATGTCGAGCGTCTTCATCCCGTATTTGGCGCCGGATTCGAGCGCGGTCGGAATCTGGTGAGTCTTCGCTTCGCGGATCATGTTGCGTATGCCGTGCGTCGCAACAAGTGTCTCTACGGCTACAACACGTCCGCCGCCGGTCTCGCGGGTTCGGGGGAGAAGTGTCTGCGAAAGAATTCCCTGCAGAGCCATCGAGAGCTGTAAACGTATCTGTGCCTGCTGGGTGGACGGAAACACGTCGATGATTCGGTCGACCGATGAGACCGCGGAGTTAGTATGCAGGGTGGCGAATACGAGGTGACCGGTTTCGGCAGCGGTGAGGGCTGTCGAGATGGTCTCGAGGTCGCGCATCTCGCCGAGGAGGATTACGTCGGGGTCCTGGCGCAGGGCGGCTCTGAGAGCGCGCGTAAAACTGATCGTGTCGGAACCGACTTCGCGCTGGGAAATCATCGCGGTCTTGCTCACATGCTTATACTCAATAGGGTCCTCGATGGTGATGATATTGCAGGGCTTGTTTTCGTTGATGAAATTGATCATCGCCGCGAGCGATGTTGACTTACCGGAACCGGTAGGTCCGGTCACAAGCACAATGCCTCGGGGTTTTAGAGACATCTCCTTGCAGACCTCGACCGGGATGCCCAGCTCCTCAATTTTCGGGACCCTCTGCGGGATGGTCCTGAACGCGATCGCAATAGCGTCCCGCTCGTAAAAAACATTGACTCGGAACCGCGAAAGTCCGGGCAATTCATACGCGAGGTCGCAGTCGCCGTTCTCTTCAAGGTTATTTTTCTGGTAGTCGTTAATAATCGACAGGGCGAGCTTCTTTGTGGTTTCAGGAGTGAAAACCTCATACGCTTTGTCACGGATCAACTTGCCGTGCAGGCGAAAAATCGGGTAGTCGTTCGCGCGGACGTGGAGGTCGGTGCAATCGTTATGAAAGCCCTTTGTCAACACTTCATCCAGTTCGAACGATTTCCTGGGTTTTTTATCTTCTTTTTCCTCGGTCCGTGCAGACTGAACCATCTATGGATCACCGCCATAACCCTTCTTAGTCAATTTCTCCAGAGCCATTATAACATAGAAATGCAGGTAAAAAAGGTAAAACGCATAATCAAGCCGGTCAGGTACCGTCCTGGGTATTCAGCCGCGAAATTGGATTTTTGTGTTGACGGTCTTGATGTTGACGGATTTGCGTGGTATCTATTTAGTGAGGATGCGGCGCAGGCGTAACGGTTGTTTTTCGGATTCCGGGCTTTGTAAGCGGGCGCGACAAAATCCAGGCCCGGCGCTCCCCCAAAGAAGGAAATTCGAATGAGACTATACAATAAAGATGATTATCCTGTTGCTCTGCGATTGACTCAAAGTCATCCGGGGTGTTACCATGATAGTTTGGCTGGGAATGATTTGACATACCCGGTGTTTGCGTGTCTTTTGACCGCGCCGGATCTCCCGCCGTTTGGACTAACGGAACTTGAAAGGTCTAAGAACCGGTCTGCGCGCGGACACTGAATATTTGGACAGGAAGGTGTTGCGCGCAAGGCTGTTAAGGATGATTTTTTATGGAATTTACAGGCGATTCACTTGATGGCGAGCTTCTGACTCAATTGACCACCCAGGTCAGCCGCAAGGTCAAGAACCTTCGTACGCTGCTTAAGGTCACGCAGAGCATCAGTTCGGTTTTGGACCTCGACCAGCTTTTCACTATTATCGTTACAGAAGCGGCGGATATTTTCGGCGCCGAGAAAGCCAGCCTTATGGTAATCGAGCAGGGGACTGACACAATGCGAATTCGAAGCGCTTTGGGTCTGCCTAAGGATGTCATTGATGTAGCCCGTGTCAAAGTCGGACAGGGCATTTCCGGTGCCGTCGCGAAGAGCGGGGAGAGTCTGTTTATCCGTGACATTGAAAATGACCCCAGATACGGCACAAATGCGAGCAACGGCAAGAGGGCACAGCGGTACGATACAAACTCGCTTATCTGCGTCCCGGTGAAGGGCCGCGACGGCAAGCTTCTGGGCGTACTGAATGTCAATAACAAGTCGAGCCACGAAGCATTCACCAAGGACGACCTGGACCTGTTGGAGGTTGTCGCCGGACAGGCCGGTATCGCCCTTGAAAACGCCACGTTGTTCCGTACAGCCCAGGACCGGATTTCCGAGCTGGAGACAATCCAGGATGCGGGCAGCGAGATCATCGAGGCTCCAACCAGCGATGCCGTGCTGAACGTCATGGAGCAGAGAATTCACGATATTTATCCCGAAGCGGAATACGGCGTCGTTTTTGTAGACCCCGACAACCTCTTTGTCGAATTTCATAAAGGCAGCGATTATCTCAAAAATTTCTTCGAACGCGGAACCGCCAAGAATATCGACACCGAAAAGTTTGAAAACCTCGACCAGATATACCAGCGTCCGCTTCTGTCGGATTTCGACAACCCGATCTCGGTCCGGATCTACGATGACGAGGCTTTGGAACACGGCGTACTTTTCGCCATACCGATCAAAAGCCCCAGGGGAGTGCTCGGGTACGTTGAATTCTACCTGAAAAACGAAAGCCAGCTTGACATGGACGCGATACGTGTCTTGTCCATCGTTGTGCATGTCGCCGCCGCAAATCTCGAAAATCGAAGGCTTTATGAGGAGATGGGCGAAGGTTACACAGAGACGATTCGCGCGCTGTCAAGCGCAATCGACGCGAAGGACAAATACACCATCGGCCACTCGGAACGCGTGGCATTGTTCGCGGTGGAATTATCGAGAGCGCTCGATTTCGATGACACGACCCTGAATTATGTCGAGCGTGCGGGAATTTTGCACGACATCGGCAAGATCGGCGTCAGCGAATTGATCCTCGGCAAGCCGGGGCGTCTCGATGAGCATGAATTCCAGGAGATGAAGGACCATCTGAGGAAATCGGCCGAGATACTCAAGCCGATCAAGTTCCTTGGTCCCGCGTACGAGGGGCTCAGGATGCATCACGAGCGCATGGACGGCCGCGGCTACATGGGCATACCGGGCGAAAGAATTCCGCTGCTCGGCAGGATACTCGCGATCGCGGATGCGTTCGACGCGATGACGTCCGACAGGCCGTACCGCAAGGGCCTTCCGGTTGAAGTGGCAAAACAGGAGCTCAAGAAAAATGCCGGCACGCAGTTCGATCCCGACCTGGTCGAGATTTTCTGCCACGTGCTTGATATATATACAGATGACTATGGCAGGATGATATTCGACGGGCTCGAGGAGATCAACAGGCGCAGCCAGGTCAGTTTCAAATACGGCAAGGACGCGATGTACACGGTCCTGAAACCGCTGAGCGAGGAAGAACGAACGAAGCAGGATGAGCGGCGCAAGACCGCGGCGAAGAGAATCGCCGCCGCCAAAGGAAACGGCGAGGCCGAATCCAAACCGGGAGCACCGGGGAAACTTGAGGACGAAAGCGAGAGGAGCATCGCCGAGAAAGGTTGAGAAATTAGCTTTTACTAAGCCGCGCCTAATGTGTGCATTCTTTACAATGACGGTCATGAGGCGGGGACTGGCACACCGATTTCGCTTGATGACCATCTTCACTCTTTTACATATCTTGGCAGGCGAAATCGGGGTGCCTGTCACCGCTAAAAGATGCAAAATTAACGCGCGCCTTAGTAAATGCGATTAAAGTTGATAAGATGCCGTAAGGCATTTTTTTTCTAAAAATTAAGATTAATTTTAAAAAAGATGTTTAAGGGCTTGTGAAAACCTTCATAATCAAATAGAATTAAACAAAGTAATTTTTGTAAGGGATATGCAGAGTAGCGCATGTCCCGCAACAGGTGACCTACCTCAGTGGCTCGCTTGAGGCGGTGCCAACAAGCGTGACCCAAGACTGAGCACTAGAGTAGCCACACTGTCCATCGCAATATAAATGCAGCAAAAGCCGGGTTCCTGGTGAGCCCGGTTTCTTTATGTCCGCGAAGTTTCATATGAATTGTGCTGAATGCCAGGTTTTAGATCGCCTCTCTCTCAGTTAACCTTATCACCCGAATGTGACATTTTTTATCCAAACAGTGTTATTCTTGCAAATCAACGTAAATTATCTAAAAATTGTTTAACCGGGTTGACCTTTTTCAACCGATGTAGTATCTGAAAGGGATAAACGTAAGGTGGCGAGACAAAACCGTGCATGATGTCGCGATTCAAAATCCTCCTCCGCGGACAGCCCCGTTCGGCGTCCTGTGGTCGGTTACCCAAAGGTGCAACCTTCACTGCAAATACTGCCATGCAAGCGGATCGAGCACGGATTTTTTCGAGCTCCCGTATGAGGACCTGAAAAAAATCGCCGATATCCTCCACCGCGTGAACTGCCGTAATATCGTAATCAACGGCGGCGAGCCCCTGTGCCGCGACAACATCTTCAACCTTATCGACTATGTCCGCAGGGACGACATCCGCGTCGCGATCAACACCAACGGGACGCTCGTGGATGAAAAAGCGGCAAAATTTTTCGGCGACAGGGAAATGGTTGTCGGTGTCAGTATCGACGGACCGAATGAATTCATCAACTCGATTACGCGGGGCAGCGGGACCCTCAAGAAGGCGGTCAATGCCGTTAAGCTGCTGGTCAAACACGGGGCGATTGTAAATATTCTTGTCGATGTTACCCGCTTCAACTTCGATTATATCCTCGGCATCTGCCGACTTGCCGACAAGCTTGGCGTCGATATCGTCTGCCTTCAGGATTTTCACCCGATCGGACGGGGCGAGGGGAGATACGGCGATTTCACCCTGACGCCCCGTCAGGAAAAAAGCATTCTCAGGACAATGACGCAGATCGCGAAACGATTTCCCGATTTGAAAATTAACCAGGAGGGGTTCGCGTACTGGGCCACGCTTGGACATCCCGACGACGGGCGCGAGAAAAAAATGGAGCCGAACAAGATCTGCGAGGGAAAAAGCTGTCAGCGGGGGATGTATATCGATGCTCACGGGCACATGTACATGTGTCCGTCGCTCTGGATGATCCCTATGGGAAACATCTTAGAGGACGACATCATGGACGCCTGGGAAAATTCAGAGGGAAGCAAAATTTTCAGGGACCTCGGAGAGATCCCGGTCACAAAAATCCCCGGCTGCGCGGATTGCGAACATAACCGTCAGTGCTGCGGCGGATGCCGTGGAGACGCGTTTATGCTGTACGGCGACTGGCTCGCCGCTCATCCGCGATGCCCGTACAGTCCCAATTTCCCTTACAGAAAAAAATAATCGGCCAAGCGTTTCCATTTTTAATCGGTTATTAAATTCAGATATAGTTACGCGTACAGTAGCGCGGGCCTCTGGCCGGCAGTCTTGCGGACGTCCCGTCCAGGTTTCTACCAAATCAAATACTATCCTCACTCTCAACCGTTGACGCTGTCGCGGGCGGAGCATTTGGGATCCCCGGCGAAGTGTATGGGATACTTGAAATCACCAATCCCATTGTCGTTGTCGGTAATGGATTAATTATGGTCGGTAGACGACCAATATCGTCCTTTACCTCCCAGACCACCTTACCGCCGATGAAAATCAGCCCGCATGTCAACGCTATGGCGATGCCAGCCAGCAATTTGATTCCCGTCATGACGCACTCTCGCTTTTCTGTGGCAAATTATTCGTCTTCCTCGTCGTCCTCATCCTCCTCCTCATCATCATCGTCCTGATCCCCTGGATAATCCTGAGGTGGAGGCAGACCGGAGGTGGCGGTCGGTCCGGTATCGGTACCGGGAAGAATTACATCGAGACCGCAGCCCGTGTTGAAAAGTGATGACGACAGGATGCCGAAGGCAATGGCTCCGAGAATCGCGATTCGTCTGAACATGTCCTTTCTCCTTCACCGCTTCCGGCTGTCGTTATTATATTTACACTAATTCTGAATATTAATCAATCGGCGAGCAAAAAAAGAAGCCCCATTGCCGAGGGCTATGGGGCACGGAGTTCACTTGGAGTCTTGCGTCGATTTACTAATCATCGTCTTCTTCGTCCGCCTTACGAATTGCCTTTTGCACTTGCGCCTCCAGGAAGTCGATGCGGTTCGAAGACAGTTCGCGAGATCGTTCCGATTTTTGGAAGAGATGCGGGCCGGTTACGTCGACTACGTCCGGGCCGAATTCCTCCATGTCGAGATCGAAGGTGAAGACCAGTTCATCCAGCCGGAGCTTTAAAGCTCTAGCCATTTGGACTCACCTCCAGAAAATTAAGGAGAAAACTTGATTAACATAACTACCTTCATTTCTTATCAAGGTGCCGTTCTGTTTTATTACAGGCAACTTCGGGTCCAATGCCGACGGGCGGTTTAAGGCACTGAATGCCGGTGAATACCGCTTAATGAGGGAAAAAACCGGAATCGCGTCAGAACCGCGTGTAATCAATGATTCAAGGGACGCCTTAAGCAACCTGTAAATTTCCCCATGTTTGTGATGAAAATAACGCATCTTTCTGTCAGAGGCTGGCAAGCGCCCATTGGAGGACACTTTTATAACCTGTCGGGACAATTTGTCCATCGGTAACAATTAATTCTGCAAGTGATTAATAAGGAATCCGCTCCATGACTGTCGCGGTTCTGTTGATATTCGGGTACTACATCAGCAGACCTGTCCAACAGAACCGCGACAGTCATGGAGCGGATTCTGATGGATCGGTCTTCCTTTGCGGTTACTGACCATCAACAGAACCGCGACAGTCATGGAGCGGATAGCTGATTTGCCATACACAATTTAATTTTCAAGCTTTTACCGTAACGTCTGGACTAAACCCGTTTTAGGGTTTAAAATTTGTTTTGGGTAAGCGGATTAAAATTATCTTCATGGGAGGAGACTTTTGTGTCTCAAAAATTAATTATTTTCATGCTGGTCCTGATTGCGTCGGTATTGGTTGTGTCGTGCGGTGGTCTTAAGGAAGATCCTACTACCCTGCAAGTAAACGACGAGACAATCAGAATTCTTGGCGCGAACTTCCCCAATCCGCTACCCAGTATAATCGCATTCACCCGGGACATTCCCGATGATGAAAATATCTACGGCATGAACCGCGAGATCTTTGTCACGGGTCCGAACGGCAACATGGAGGCGCGTCTTACATGGAACCCGGCTGACGACAATTATCCCGCTCTTGCGCCCAACGGACGTGCCCTGGCGTTCGTTTCGAACAGGTCGACGGGTGGCTACGGCTCTCACGACATCTTCAGATTGGGACCCGGAAACTCGATTCAACAATTGACGAATGACAGTTGGGAATGGGACGCGCACGCTACCGACTGGGGTCCCGGATTTATTACCGCCGCGAGAATAAACACGCTTATCGGCGCGCCATTCGATGTCGGTCATGTGATCAAACTAGATCCATGGGGAAACTGGCAAACCTATATAAATACCGGTCACATTGTCAGTTACGCGCCTGCTGTCGGACGCTCCCCCAATATTTTAGTCTTCTCGGCGCGACCGGCGGGCGCGACATACTGCGACGACCTCGAGCTTTATCTTCTCACCGATTACCAGGATGAGGCGATACGGCTGACCTTTTTCGGCGAAAATTCCGACGATCCATCTGAACTCATCTACACAACTAACGCCCAGTTCGACCGTCAGGCGCGACGGGTCATCTTCCAGACAACGTACTGGGGCGATAATGAAATTGCTTTAATCAATCTCACCGATTCAGCGTCTGATTTCGAGCCGGTACGTCTCACTGTCGATGTGGGTGAGGATGTCGAACCATGTTTTGATCCCTCCGGACAGTGGTTCTGCTGGGCGTCGAATCGAAACGGGAATTTCGAGCTCTACAAGCAGTTGGTATACGACCCCAACTCTCCCAGCCCAATCCCACCCGTCATCCAACTGACAAACACAGAGTTGGACGAGCACAATCCCGACTGGGGTTCGGTTCTTAAGATAAGGAAAAACACCCCGTTTTGATTTATTCGTCTTGTTTTGAATTTTTTGTAACACGGGCTTTCTAGCCCGTGACCGTGTCGCACGCACTTTCCAGTGCGTGCCTCCCATTTGCCTCTTTTCCCCCCTCCTGATATATTTGTCCTTCGGATAATTAGGATAAACATGAAAATTCTCATCACGAACGACGACGGCATCAGGGCCCAAGGGCTTATCTCCCTTGTAAAAGCGCTCAAAAATCTCGGGCGTGTCGTGGTCGTAGCGCCCGACTCGCAGCAGTCCGCCGTTTCGCACTCGATCACGCTTCATAAACCGCTTCGATGCGTCGAGTCGACGGATTTCCCGGTTGAGGGTGTCGAGGCGTTTTACACGAACGGCACTCCGACAGACGCGGTCCTTCTGGGTATTCATGCCATCTACCGCGAGAAGCCCGACATTATCGTCTCCGGCATTAACAGCGGACCCAACCTCGGCGGGGACGTCACATATTCCGGGACTGTCGCGGGCGCGATGGAGGGCGTTATCGCGCGTGTACCGTCCATTTCGGTCAGCATGGGCGCGTTCGAAAACCTGTTATATGACGATTGCGCCGCTTTTATTCTGGACCTGGTCAGGGTAATGTCGGCTAACTCCCTACCGGGTGAAATTCTCCTTAACGTGAATTACCCGAACATTCCAAAATCCGAGATCAAGGGTGTCGCTATCACGCGTCTCGGCCAGCGGTGGTACGACGATGTCGTACACAGCAGGATCGATCCGAGGGGCAGGAAATATTACTGGATCACCGGCAAGAAGGTACTTACCGGCAAACAGGACGGGACCGACGCGCATGAGCTCTCGAAAGGTTATATCTCGATTACACCCCTGACATTGGACATGACATCGGTCGGGCAATTACACGAATTAGCCCGGATGCTGGGATGTCCTGACGATTCTGCCCTTAACGATTGCAGGCTGCCGTATAGTGTTTTTTCAGCGCCATCGCTTTCAGACTCGGTCGACTGAATGCTCTATCCCCCCCGTTAAAGGATGATTTTCCTAAAAAGCCTGAGTATACTGACATCCCCCAATGGCATTCTGCCTGGGGTTATTTTCACGCACGATTTTTACCGTGCGATGGAAGGCCGTTAAAATGGATAAAACTGGCAAAATCGATAAAAAAGGGAAATCGGGAATACAAGAAATCGATATGGAGCACTACCCCCTTCCGGCCGCGAAAGTCCCGAAGAGTCTGAAACCGCAGGAATGCAGGTGGAGGGCCGATCCGAAGTCGCTCGGATTCAAGACCACCGCAGAGGTCAAGCCTCTCAAGACCATTGTCGGGCAGCCCCGCGCATCGAACGCTCTCAAACTCGGGGCCGAGATAAGAGGACACGGGTACAACATCTTCGTTACCGGGCTATCCGCGACGGGCAGGGCCGAGGCGATCAAGAATATATTCGCCGGATTCAACCTGAACGAAATCCCCGGCCGCGACCACTGCTATGTCAACAACTTCAGATCGCCCGACGAACCGCGTCTGCTTGTCCTCCCCAAAGGGAAGGGACGCAAGTTCAAGGCGGAGATGGCTCGCCTGGTAAATAACCTGAAAAACACCGTGCCGCATGCGCTCGAGGACGAAACAGTGCTGACCCGAAAGCGCGAGCTTGCGGAGCAGTACGCGCGCAAAGAAGCCGAACTCTTCAAGAAGCTCGAAAAAAAGGTCGCAAAGGCCGGTTTCGCGCTCGTGCAGGTGCAGATGGGGCCTTACACACGCCCGGACGTGTTCCCTGTCATCGAAGGCGAGCCGATACCTCCGAATCAGGTTGGGAAATTTGTTGAGGAAGGGAAATTCCCCAAGGAACAGCTTGACGAGCTTTACAAGAAATACACCGGATACAAGGCCGACCTCAGGAATGTCCTGAAAGCGGTCAGGCAGCTCAATCGTGAGCTTGCTGAAAAAACAGAATCGATCGAAAAAGAGGTACTTCAGGAGCTGCTTCACGATATCTGCGAAGACCTCGGTGAAAAATTCAATTTCGACTCCGTCAGGCAATACCTGTGCGAGTGCGAGGAATATATCATAGCGCATCCGGAAATTTTCTCAGCCGACGACTCTGAGATGCCTGGCGCCAATCCCGCAGTACCGTCCATACCGAATCCATTCGAGGATCCCAGGGCTTCAGACCCGTTCAGGCAGTTTGAGGTCAACGTTGTTCACGACGCAACCCTGGATGGTCGAGAGCCGGTTATCATCGAAAATCACCCCAATTACCATAATCTCTTCGGATCAATCGAGCGCGAGATGCGTCTGGGCGGGTTTTTCTCGACCGACTTCACACAGATACGAGGCGGGAGCATTCTCAGGGCGGACGGCGGATATCTTATCCTCAACGCGATGGATGTCCTTCAGGAACCTCTATCGTGGCGGACCCTCATGAGAACCCTGAAAACCGGGAAGCTCCAGATTCAGGGTCTCGATACGCTGATGTCAATCGCCCCGGCGGCTCTTAAACCCGAACCGATCGACATCGATGTGTCAGTAATCATCATCGGCGAAGAATGGCTTTATTATGCCCTGACTTATTATGAGGACGATTTCCCGCGCGTTTTCAAGGTGAGGGCGGATTTCGACAGCCTGATGCCTCGTGGCAAGAAAGAGATCAACTACTACGCCGCGCTCGCGAGCAAGATGAATAAAAAAGAGAACACGCTTCATCTGACGGCGGGAGGTATCGCGAAGCTTGCGGAACACGGCGCGCGGATTGCGGGATCAGGCGGCAAGATTTCGGCCCGGCTTGGTGAAATCGCCGACATCATCAGGGAAGCCAGCCACAGCGCATCGGATAAGGGTAAAAAACTGATCGACGCTTCCGATATCGAATTTGCGGTTGGCGAGATGGAGTTCAGGCAGGACCTGATCCGCGAGCGTATGGACGAAGCATATAAAGAAGCTTTGTACATTATCGATACGAAGGGCGCGAAGGTCGGGCAGATCAACGGCCTTGCGATTATTTCGCTTGGTTCATTTACATTCGGGCGTCCCCAGAGGATCACATGCGAAGTGTCCATGGGCGATGCCGGTGTTGTGAACATTGAGAGAGAAGCGAAATTGTCGGGCAGTATCCACGACAAAGGCGTTCTAATCCTCGAAGGCTACCTCAGGCACATGTACGGCATGGACGGTCCGATTAATCTGTCCGCCAGCATCACTTTCGAGCAGTCATACTCGCATGTGGACGGCGACTCCGCGTCGCTTGCGGAATCTCTTCTACTCCTTAGCGAACTTTCCGGCTTGCCGCTCAGGCAGGACCTTGCTGTCACCGGCAGCATCAACCAGAAGGGCGAGGTCCAGCCAATCGGCGGTGTAAATTATAAGATCGAGGGCTTTTTCCGTGTCTGCAAAATGCTGGGCTTGACGGGTACTCAGGGTGTTGTGATACCGAAGTCAAATGTCAGCGAATTGATGTTGTCCGATGAGGTCCTTGCCGCGATGGCGCTCCGGAAATTTTATATCTACCCCGTATCGAAAGTCGATCAGGCGATAGAAATCTTCACCGGAGTGACTGCGGGTCGCAAGTTAAAGAAAAGCGGGTTTACAAAGGGCAGCGTACATGACCGTGTGGATATCACCCTTTCGGATTTTTATTACCATACGAAGGGCGGGGGCGATAAGGACGACGAGGAGCTGGAAGCGCAGAAGATTGAATCGTTGGGACGTAAACCGAGAAAGAAAAAAGCCGAGACAGATTCTGAATAGGCTCTTTGCTTCTCAGGCGGTGACAGGCACCCCGATTTCGCCTGTCAAGATATGTAAAAAAGTGAAGTCTATCATTAGGCGAAATCGGTGTGCCAGTCCCCGCTCAATATCTGTTGCCTGGAAAGTTGCAGAGAATATGCGCAGTTTATTTGGCTTTACCATTGGCCTGTATTGTTATAAAATATTTCCATCGGTTAAGTTGTTATGAAACGTATAAGGGCATTTCTTTCAAATCCTATTTTTTCGAAAGTCGGTCCGGTTGTAGTTCTAGCGCTGTTACTCGGCTTCACATGGGCACTCAGGTCCGGTGTCCTGGAACCTCCGAAGAAAAAAATAATGCTGATCGGCGTCGATTGCCTCGATTGGGACATCCTCAATCCCCTGATCGAACGCGGCGAATGCCCTAATATCAGCCGACTGATAGAAAACGGAACCAGCGGCATTTTAATGAGCGAGGGTGAAACCATCTCCCCCGTAATCTGGACCTCTATCGCGACAGGACAGCCCCGTGAAGTTCACGGAATTGTCAATTTCTTTCGCATGGACAAAAACAAGCCTGTGACAGCTGGCGGCGAAAAGGAAAGAATTCCGGTGACAAGCGCAGACAGGAAGGTCCCGGCACTTTGGAATATTCTGACTATGGAATCGAGGGATGTCGCTTGTCTTGGATGGTGGGCGACATGGCCTGCCGAGGAAATCAGCGGAAGCATGGTAAGCGGTTTTTCGACCTACAGCCCCAAAGCGTACGTAAGCCGCGGTGTTCATGCCGGTGTGGATATCGAACACCTTACTTACCCGGAGACGCTTAACGAAAATATCCAGGACCTCATGATAGATGTCGATACGGTCACTCACGAAGACCTCGACAGGTTTCTCGATGTCGACAACTGGAACAGCCCCATGTTTTTGAAAGAGGAAATGAACCGCGCGGTCGAATATACGCTTCCATGGTCATACGCTACCGACACATCATATATAAATATTTCAGAATATCTACTCGACCGGAACGAATACGACCTTGTCATGACCTACATCCAGGGCGCCGATACGTGCAGCCACAGGTTCTGGGAATTTCGCGAGGATCAGCACGCCCTTTCGTCTATCCTTCAGGAATATGGCCTTTATCCCGAGCTTGAAGGGGACTATCGAAAGTTCTTCTCGAAAGCCCTCGATAATTATTACATCTATGCCGACGAGCTTATCGGACGCCTGCTCAAGTATGTCGACAAAAACACGGTCGTGATACTCTGTTCCGACCACGGCTTTGGAACATTTAGGGAGGACACCAGGGGTCCCAACACCATGTTCTCCGGAACGCACCGACTTGAAGGCGTGGTCATAATGTCGGGACGGGGGATCAGGAAAGGTGTGAGGCTCCCCGATGATACTCCCCCAACCATTTTTGATATTGCACCCACGATTCTCGCTTTGCTGGACCTGCCTCTGGCTGGAGATATGCCGGGGATGCCTATATTCGACTCATTTGACGCGAACTTGCGCTCGGATTACACCCCGACATATGTAAAATCATACAATGTCAATTTCAATGCCGGTGAAAAGCTGGAGACCGTCCCGGTCGATGCCGAGTACGAGGAAAGGCTAAGGTCGCTAGGTTATATTCAATAAAAAAACCCGGTGTCCCGGGATATTAAATCGACTAATACATAACAACTTTTTTTTCAGTTCCCGACCTCGGGTCCCAATTCTTCATCCGGAGAATTTGTCCCTTCGTCCGCTGGCTCGTCCTCGTTAACCGCGGTTCCGTCGGCTTCAACGTCGGGAAAGATCGATTCGTCTTCCTCCGGGACAAGGTCCCATCCGACCGTGCCTTTCCTGAATGTAAATATATACCCCCGCTCCTGTAACACAATTCTGTCCGGAGTTTCCTCCAGCACGGTGATCTCAGTCCCTGTAAACGGCATTATTACAGGCTTTCCGAGCTCGAATCCGATATCCCCGGTCGAGTAGATATTCGCGAGACGGTTTGTCTTCATCGCCTCGCCGGTCTCCTGCAGAAAAATATCCCTCGTGATGGGCTTCACTGTGGGACGCGGCGCGATTTTTTCACGGTCCAGCGCCAGTCCGAGATTATTGCCCGGACCAGACGAGGCTCCGGGAAGGGGTCCGCGCGACCCGAATCCGCCGGTCGGAGGGCTGCCCGGACTCGGTGACAGGGCGACCATTCCTTCGTTGCCCGGAAGCGGGGGAAGCATGCCCAGCACGCCCGAAAAGTCCTGGGGAGGCGGGGCGGATACCAGTCCCGACCCGGTCATGTCGCTGGGTGTCGGCTCCAAAAGGGGAGTTGTGAAATCGGGAAGCCCCTGCTGTTGTCCGCCGGACGCCAGTGTCCTGTACTGCTCCTCGCGGTTGATGTCCTCGATTATGGACTGGATTACCGGCAAAAATGATTCATCCTCGACGAAATTTGTCAGTTTCGTAAGCCGCTCCCGAGCGCCTGTCAGGTTGTTTACGGCGATGTCGGTCAAAGCGGTCCCGATCACCGGCGCCGGGTCAGCGGGAAGTTTTTCCAAAACTGATTGGAATTGTACAATCGCCTCGGTCAAAGAATCGGTAGAGGGGTTCGATAGATCGGCTGCGAAATCGAGGCTGTCGGGCCAGTCGTACGGAAGCACATCCTCGAAGCGGCCGAGCAGGTAACCGACAACCTGGTATGGATCATCCGCAGGCACACATTCGAGCGTGTAGATACATCCCAGCGCGAGCCGGCTTTCACGGTCTTCCGGATTAAGCTCCAATTCGGCTCGGAAATGCTTGATTGCCTCATCGCCCTGACGGTTATATATCGCTATCCGTCCCAATGCGAGGTGCGCCCCCTTGAGTTTCGGATAGTATTTTAGAGCGACTGTGTATTCATATAGCGCCCTGTAATAATCTCCGTCCAGCAATGCCGACTGCCCCTGCGCAAACCGTGCGCGTGCCCTGTTACGATTATCCTGCGCGTCTTTAAGTCCCAGGAAACCGCCGACCACCAGGATCAATAGCAGGAATACCGCCAAAATTGTCCGGGCAGGCGATAGTCTGAACCTCAACCGATTCAACCGGCGCTTTGAAGGCACGGTGATCGTGGGAACGGTTTCCGTATCGGTCGCCACCGGTTCTTCAATGGGCCTTTCAACCGAGGGAAGTTCGGGTGGAGATAGATTTTCGTGAGTTTGTTCTGACATCTTCAGCCGTCGTATTATGATAACCGATTCTCTTATAAAGTTCGGCAGACTTACGGGAATAAAAGGAATATTTTATCACCGTTTTGTCGGATCGATCCCGAGCGACCTCATTTTCTTGTATAGGTGGCTACGTTCCAGCCCAAGTTCCTCGGCGGTGCGCTTCACATTGCCCTCGCACGCCTCAAGACGCCTGAGAATCAATTCACGTTCGCAAACCGCGATGGCATCCCTCAAGGGGACAGTCTCGAACTGCCCCAGAAAGGCGGATGTCGGGTCATGCCCGGACTGCGCCGCCACATGGAAGGGCCGTTCGACTCCCGGGATTATGCCCGCGAGGTCGGCGGGCGTGATTTCGTCGCCGGGGGTTAATATAACGAGGCGCTCCATCAAATTTCTGAGCTCACGAACATTGCCCGGCCAGTTGTATCCCGTGAGAACCCTGAGCGCGTCTTTTGTCAACTGCTTTGGACGCTGATTGTGCTCCGCGGCGTACAGCGCGAGAAAATGTTCCGCGATCTTTTGTAAATCATCGATGTGATCCCTCAACGGAGGGACTACAAGCGGAATAACATTCAGCCGGAAGAAAAGGTCAGTGCGAAACTCCCCGCGTTCAATTCGTTTCGACAGGTCCTGGTTTGTCGCCGCGATGACCCTTACATCGACCTTGATCGGTTTCTTGCCCCCGACCCGCTCGAATTCCTGCTCTTCGAGGACTCTCAAAACCTTCGCCTGTGTCGCGAGGGACATGTCCCCGACCTCGTCGAGGAAAATCGTGCCCCCGTTCGCGAGCTCGAACTTGCCGGGTTTCGATTCTGTCGCTCCCGTGAACGACCCCTTCTCGTGCCCGAAAAGCTCGCTCTCGATCAATTCCTGCGGGATCGCGGCGCAATTGACCTTTACGAAGGGTTTGTCGCGGCGTTTGCTCGCGTTGAAAATGGCGCGTGCGACGATTTCCTTGCCGGTGCCATTTTCGCCGGTGATCAGAACGCGGGTGTTTGTCGGAGCGACCTGGTTGATCAGTGCCCGGAGCTTTTCCAGTGACGGGCTGTTGCCGACAAGAACGTGGTCCTCCGACACCCTTTCTTTTAACAGAATTATCTCGCGTTCCAGATCGAGCTGCCTGAGCGCGTTTCGGATGGTGAGTAACAACCTGTCGAGGTCGAGGGGTTTTTCCAAAAATGTGTATGCACCGAGTTTGGTAGCGTCGACCGCGGTCGATATGGTCGAGTGCCCGCTCATCATTACGACCGGGCGCATGGGATCGTCCCGTTTCAGCTCCCTCAAAACCTGCAGGCCGTCGGTGTCGGGCAGCCACACGTCGAGGAGGATGCAGTCGAGCGATTGTTCGGACGCGCGCGCGATCCCGTCGCCGCCCGTAGCCGCAGTCGCGACCTCATACCCCTCGCCCTTGAGAATCCCGGAGAGGGTCTTGAGGATGTTTTCCTCGTCGTCTATAACAAGCACTCTGACCATAATTCTGAATCTATAAGCATAACATAAATCACCCTTTGTAACACGGACTTTTAGTCCGTGACCGCGTCGCACGGCTTTTCTAAGCCGTGCCCCTATTTGCCCATCCACCATGTGTTATAATCTAATTATCTTCTGCATGGGGAGGTTTCAGTATGAGATTCCCTCGAGCCGCGGCTTTTATTGTCGTCGTCATTACGATACTTATTGTCGGATGCGCGAATGACAACAACAATCCGCCTGTTTCACCATCGATTTATAACCCCACCGCCCATATTCCCGACACGGTCCGGACCACCAATCGACATCTCCTCGGATTTTGGGAAATTACCATTGCGGAAGATCGCTCAAGCGCGGATGTAGTCCCGCTCCGTGGAGCGGAGATGCATTTCAACATGGTCCATATCCTTGAGACGACATGCGCGGACTGCCTGATAATAAACAATCTGCAGCCACTTCCCGACGGCGCCATCAGCATCGACCTGACCCTTAAGCATCCGTTTCCCGGACTTGAGCAGTTTACCGGCTTTGATGTACGGGGAATCCTTGTCACGGGATCGGATTATGAATTTCCCGAAAGTGGCAGGAAAATCGCCTGGGGAAATCAAAATCTGAAACTTCTGAACGCGGATGGATACACTTCGCTTTTCAACCCGACCGATTTTCCCGAAAATCCGGACGTGCCTTATATTCTTCGCTACACAAAGGGCAAATACGCCTCAGACACTGCCGACCTGACATCAACATTGAACCCGTTTCTCGCATACTCAGAGGATCAACCGAGAAGGATTTTTCTCGCGGGAACATCGCAAACGCAAACCGCGATATTGCAGCTACCGACCGGTCCGATACGATTCGGTTATGCCGTGGACGCATCATGGTTTCCCCCGGACGGTGACGTTATCGATCCGCTAACCGATTTTCCCCCGGAAGCGAATTCACTTGAGGCATATAAAATAAGCGTCAATACCGATCTTGAATTACCGCCTTATACCGGAAGCTCGGTACCGATCGAGGTCGAAATCTGGGACCATCAGGGTCCGGAAACAATTTCGTCGGTAAAAATCGAATCGCCTGACGTATTTAACGGCGAGGTCGCACTTGCATATTCAACGACCACCCCTGAAAATAGCGCGATTTTCACCGGCTTACTTGTTAATGAATTAGGAACCGGACAAGGCGAGCATCCGTTGCTGGTGCGGGTCGCAGACACCCAAACTGACCCGAATATTGGAGCGGTTGATGCTTGGCAGGTGCAATCAGTTAAGGTTGCAGGTGATTTTGCCTGGGCTCGCACATGGGGCGGGAGTGGTTCTGACTATTGTGCAGTAGTCGCGGTTGACGGCTCGGGAAACGAGTATGTGACAGGCTCCTTTGGGAACACTGCCGACTTCGACCCTGGCCCCGGCGTCGATAACCATACTTCCAATGGCAACGGAGATGTTTTCCTGAGCAAATTCGATCCGTCGGGGAATTTCCTCTGGGCGAAGACCTGGGGGGGGAATGGCGTGGACTTGGGCCAAGGAGTTGCAGTGGACGGATCGGGAAATGTGTATGTGACTGGCTACTTCCATGACACTGTCGACTTCGACCCCGGTCCCGGCGTTGATAACCATTCTTCCGATGGCCTCTATGACATATTCCTTGGCAAATTCGATTCGTCAGGGAATTTCATCTGGGCGAAGACCTGGGGCGGAAGCAGTTCGGAATTGGGCACTGGAGTCGCAGTGGACGGCTCTGGAAATGTGTATGTAACAGGCTGGTTCAATGATACTATCGACTTCGATCCAGGTCCCGGTGAAGATAACCATACTGCCAATGCTTTTGTTGACGTTTTCCTGAGCAGTTTCGATTCGTCAGGAAATTTCCAATGGGCGAAGACATGGGGAGGGATACATGGCGATTTGGGCTATGGAGTCGCGGTGGACGATCTGGGAAACTTGTATGTGATAGGTGTCTTTACTGACACTGTCGACTTCGACCCTGGTCCCAGCGAAGATAACCATGCTTCCAATGGCTCCGAAGATGTTTTCCTGAGCAAGTTCGATTCGTCGGGAAATTTCCTCTGGGCGAAGACCTGGGGCGGAGGTTCCGAAGACGTTGGTATTGGTGTAGCTGTGTATGGCTCGGAAAACGTGTATGTCACAGGCAGCTTTCACGCAACTGTCGATTTCGACCCGGGTCCCGGCATCGATAACCATACTTCCAATGGCGCCTCGGACGTCTTCCTGAGCAAATTCGATTCTTCGGGGAATTTTCTATGGGCGAAAACCTGGGGCGGAAGCTCCCTAGACTATGGCAATGGAGTAGCCGTGTATGGCTCGGGAAACGTGTATGTGACTGGTACTTTCGATGGAACAGTCGACTTCGACCCGGGTCCTGGTGAAGATAACCATGCTTCCAATGGCTATTGGGATATTTTCCTTAACGGGTTCGATTCATCAGGGAATTTCATCTGGGCGAAGACTTGGGGTGGAGTCAGTTGGGACAGTGGCTTTGGAGTCGCGGTTGATGGCTTGGGAAACGTGTATGTCACAGGCAGCTTTCACGCAACTGTCGATTTCGACCCGGGTCCCGGCATCGATAACCATACTTCCAATGGCAGCTATTATGACGCTTTCCTCAGCAAATTCGAGCCATGAAATAATCCCGGTCATCCTGATCATCGACGAAATCAATATTCCCTGTGCTTACTCCTGGCGACCAACTCTCTGTACCGACTCCAAGCGACATCTATAAGTTTGACTTTCCCATAATCGCCCGGAGCTTGGAGTTGTATAATCTTATGCACAATTAAAGATATATTAAGGGAGTGTGCATTAGATGAAACAACTCCAAGCTCCGGGAGATTATGGGAAGATTGGGAGATTGTTGATGTCGCTTGGAGTCGGTACAGAGATTTTTCCCCGATATAAAGAAGCCCTCGGTTGGGAGGGCTTCTTATGCATTATTTTTTATTCCTTATTTCTCCGGTGTTCGCGCGAGGAACAGCGATACCTGCCAGTCCTGGTACACTCGCGATGCGAACTCGAATCCGGCCTCCATCAGCCACGCGATCGTCTGCTCCGGCAGCACAGGCTCCTCTGAAATCTCCCCATTCTCGATTTTTTCATCCTTGATCCTGTAAAACTCGTTGAGAAGCTCCTCGCCGCCCTTGATGTCCATCAGCGCCGACTCCTTCTGCAACCGCGCGATTCGATTCGCGATCTCCTTCACCGGTTCCGGCAGATGCTCCAGAAGAATGTCGCCATGCAGGAACCATCCTCCCGGCCTCAGTACCTTCGCGAGCCTGGTATAGACCTCCCTGACCGCGTCGTGCGGAAGATGGTGCAGGGCCGAGTAATGGATGATGACGTCGAGAGGCTCCTCGAAAATCTGGTCCCACGGGTCGCGGAAATCGGCCTTCGCTAGCGTTATCTGCCCGGAAAATTCATCCAGGTTCGCGCGCGCGGCCTCGAGCATCTTTATTGAGCCGTCGATCGCGTACACATGCGCGTCCGGGAATAGCTCGAGAATCTGGCTCGTGAGCATCCCGGTACCGCAGCCGAGGTCGAGGACATTCTTGGGCGACGGTTTTATGACGTTCAGAATATCGAGAAGCACGGAATGTGCCTGGAAACGTGTCGGGTCGAGGATCGGCTGGAGCTTATCAAAATTCGGAGCCAGCCAGTCGAAAAACGCGAGATCGGATACCTTTCTGCCCTTACTCCTGCCGGGCTTTCGTTTAGAACCCGGAATATTGTCCGGGAGGATTTTCGATGGACAGAAAAAAGCGTCAATGGTGTTATTGTCAGGTGCCATATTTATCACACGACCGCCGAGCTTGTACGGCCTGGTCGATTCCTTTCTAGCAATAATATCCACAGGATCAAGCCCATTTGGACGTCTTTGATGCGCTGAAACCCTATTGTTTAGTAGTGTTTCAGGCTGATTGCATCGTTTTGGATTCTACATCGAATCACGTCGTTTTATCGAAAAATGTAACTTGATTAAGGGACTCCAATCTTATCTTGTGCTACACTTCCCCCCTGTCATTATGAACGGAACCACACGAAAACTGACCCTTGCGCACTCTCCGGACAGCGACGACGCCTTCATGTTCTGGGCTCTCGCTAAGGGATTTATCATTCCAAATGGGCTTGAATTCGAGCATACCCTCTCGGACATCCAGAGTCTGAACCAGGCGGCGCTGCACGGCGCCTACGATATCACCGCGATAAGTGTCCACGCGTACCCCTATGTCGCCCGTAATTACGCTCTCCTGAACGTGGGCGCGAGTGTAGGGGACGGGTACGGTCCGATCGTTGTTTCCAGGACCCCGTTTAACATTACTGAATTGAACAATAAGACTGTCGCGATTCCAGGCTCCCTTACCACCGCATCGCTCGTTCTAAGACTCGCGCTGCCCGGTGTGAGAACTGAGGAGCTCGCTTTCGACAAGATCATCGATACCGTCAGGGCGGGCAAGGTCGATGCGGGCGTTATAATCCATGAGGGGCAGATTACATACAAGGATTTTGGGCTTTATAATGTTCTTGACCTTGGCGCATGGTGGAAAGACGAGACAGGACTTCCGCTTCCGCTCGGCGCGAACGCGATAAAGAAGACATTGGAGCCCGAAACGATGTCTGCCGCTGCCGGGGCGATTCGCGAAAGCATCCGTTACGGGTTCAACCATCGAAAAGACGGAATCGGTTACGCGGTCGATTTCGGCAGGAACCTTAAAACCGAGAAAGTGGACGAATTTGTATCGATGTACGTCAACGATTTCACGCTCGACTGGGGCGAAACGGGCCGTAAAGCCGTCAGGGAGCTTCTGAAACGCGGTGCCGACGCGGGAATCGTGCCGGTGATTGATAATATCGAATTTGTGGGGTAAATTCAGGGCACGGGACATCGCATTTTCGTAATCACAGGCAATTGAATCATGGACGGAGATATCTGGAAGGATGACATGGACGAAGAAGCCTGGAATGACGACATGGAAGATATCGAGCCTGTCATCGACGCCGAGGTCGGGTTTCTGGGCGCACTCGAATCTCTCAATCCCCGGGCCATAATGCGCTGCTGGTCGGACAGCGACACATCGGCGCTGGTTTTCCCCGGCATCGATGTCGCAAGGGGACCGATGGCGATTGGCCTTGCCTGGGTCGATATTGTCGAGAATACGTCTCAACTAAATGTCTCGCTCAGGCCGGTAAGCTGCATACGTCGCGGCGACCTAGCCTGGACTTTCCTAGCAGGCAGGCTGATCAGCACCCACGGCGACGAAACGCTTTCCATAGAAGTTTATATTACAAACATCTGGCTCCGTGAACCGGACGGTTGGAAGCTCCTCCACCTCAATTGCTCTCCCGCTCCTCATCAACCAACCTGGCTCGAACAAAGGCTGAACTGACTTGTAGCACGCACTTTCCAGTGCGTGACCTGTTGTAGCACGGACTTTCCAGTCCGTGACCGGGTCGCACGGACATTCCTGTCCGTGCCCTCGTGTTTGGCGGTTTTAGGTGAAGGGGATGGGGGTTGAGGGGCGGGAGACAAGGCTACGCAACTGCGTAGAGGACGGCAGAGGGCAGGTCTGGGAGGATTTTTTCGGGGTGCGTGCACTTGATGGTGTGCGATGAGAAGCCGGAGAAATCATT
>Ga0214473_10000247_pt1 | contig 76455 bp, 58 predicted proteins | sample RVTome_7_FD_203509 | JGI IMG/M metagenome (GOLD analysis project Ga0214473, IMG submission 203509) | Soil microbial communities from uranium-contaminated site in the Upper Colorado River Basin, Wyoming, United States - RVT98D197 | ecosystem: Environmental > Terrestrial > Soil > Contaminated >...
GGGGAGTGAATTTTTAGATACAAAGGATTTCAGAGGATTATCCTGATCCCGTCCTCGTTTTAGGGGGGAGTGAATTTTTAGATACAAAGGATTTCAGAGGATTATTCTTATCCCGTCCTCGTTTTCGGCGGTATAGATGAAGATGCCATCTGTGTCCATGCCGTCCGGACCCTTGGTTGCGACCTGCCCGACCTCTACGGCAGCAGCCAGGTCGGTGACATCCAGGACTTCTATGCCCCAGTACTGAGTCGAGAAATAAAGGTAATCGTGGAACCAGACCACGTTCGAGCCATAGTAGCCTGAATTCGACGTCCACTTCGAAACATAAGCGGGAGCGGACGGGTCGGTCAGATTGTAGAGCTCGGTTTTTTCCCCGCTCCAGATGGCTGTATACAGGCGATCACCCTGGGTTAGAACGTCATGGCATGCCCATGTTCCGAATCCCGAGCCAACCTGCACAGGCACTGACGGGTCCGCAAGGTCAAATATTCTGAGCTTATCGAAGGTTGCCACATAAAGGTATCCATCCTGTACCCAAAGACCGTAACCCCGGTCGCCGGATGTGACTGTCGGGTACGCAACCGGATTTAAGGGATCGGTGACATCTACCGGTAATAGCGCGGTTCCATTTTTCGTAACGTAAACCCAATTCCCGACTACCAGAAGATCGAGCGCGTCGCTGAATGGGACGGTCGATTTGATTTCCGGGACATTGGGATCGACGACCATAAGTCCGTCTCCGTATGCGGCATAAACATAAGTGCCGTCGAAATCGACCCCCTTTACCGCGCTGGCATCGATTTCGTTTATAAATGTCGGTTCCACCGGGTTTGTGGTGTCGAGAATGACAAGTCCGCCGTTTGTATCGGCAACAAAAAGGCGATGTCCAACCGGGTCGGACTTGACCTCCCGCGCGTCACCCTCGGTGTCAAATGAGCCGACAATCTGAGGCCATGTCGGATCGAAAATATCATCCGGAACGACTGACAGGCTGACGGTGGTGAAGTCTTCATTGCCGGCCTGGTCCTCGGCGCGAACCGCCACGTAATATACCTGCCCATTTTCAAGACCCTTAAGCTCATACTTATGGTCGAATCCGATTCCGTCCGAGAAGGCGACATTGTCCTCATGTTCGGCGGTGCTGAAAACGATCGGAGGTTCGTCGGTCCAGTAGACATTGTATTTAGTGGGCGGTGTACGAACATCCGATGCTTTGTTCCATTGAAGGCCGGCAGCCATGTAACGTCCGGACGTACTCTGAACGCCCTCAGTTGTGTCCCATGTCGGAGGTTCGATGTCCACGCCGACCTCGAACGGTCCGATAGTGTAGGGGAAGGCGTCATAAGCGATCTCGATGCCTTCGTACGTGGTCACGTCCTTATACGATGACAATTCGAATTGAATAAACGCGTCGGTATCTATTCCGGCAAAGTCGGCGAAGAGGAAATATCGTTGTGTCCCGGTTGACGCGGACAATTCCTCGTACAGGTTTTTGAAAATAACGCGGTTTGCATGGATGGAAGCGTCGGCGACAAATTTGTCTAACCCGTCGAATGTGCCGTTCTTGTACGTGTCCTTGTAAAGGCTCATGCCCTTCAGCTTGTCGGACGGCATCCCGCCCTTCAGGTTTAGAATTATCTCCGTTATTCGGGTGGCAAGTCCGGCGGTGAAGTCCATATAGCCGATTCTCTTGTCATTGCCGCCCAGATGAATAAACCCGGGGTTATATGTTCCCACCGACAAAGTCAGAGTTGGTTCGACATACTCGGTTTTAATGCTGTATGTGCTGGAATCGCCGTATCCGTCCGGCGTAACTTTCAGGTAGAACGTCTGCCCGACAGCGCATACGGTACCGACAACCTCAAAAGAATTAATAGCGTGATTTTTGCCGGTCGACTGGTCGATCAGATATTGCGGCGCGAGGGACGGGTCCGTGTAGAGCCAGAGGTCGATCGATTCACCCCAGGTCCATATGTCGAGGAAGAAATTCAGGTGGCCGTCTTCATCGGCGGTGAATTTATAGAGGTCTTCAGTGTCGGTGTAATCGCCGGTGACGGCATGGATGCTGTCGATAATCTGATTTTCGTGATCGCCTATATCAACAAAGCCATTGGAGTCCTCTTCTTCCGTGTAAGCGTCCGGACCGTACACCGCCCTTTGCACATTCGCGCGTCCCCATCCGGTTTGTATGTCGAAGCCGGGGACATCCAGGTCATCGGCTGTCGCCTGGATTCGTTCGCGGAGCCATTCGTTTGTCGCATCCAGATAGACGCTTTCTAAAAGAGCGATTGCCCCGGCCACAAACGGCGTCGCGCCCGAAGTCCCCCGGAAATAGTTATTGTTGTTACCGTCCCAATAGTAGTTGGTCCCGCCTCCGTGGGTGGTGATGTAAAATTCGCCAAAGCCCATGACATCGAGCTGCGGCCCGTAATTCGACCCCCAACCGTATCCACCCGCGCCGGAAATTCGGACCTCGTCGATCGGCTGCCAATTCCAGGCGGGTCCGAACGGCACAGTGCCGCCAACGCAAATCACCATATTATAGGCGGCTGGATAATGAAGAGCCTGGTTGTCGTCATTTGCGGCCGCCGCCACAAGAACAAGTCCGCTGTTCCACGCCGCCTGCATCGAAGACTGCATGAACATATTGGTTTCCGTCGACGAGAACGACATGCTGATTATGTCCGCGCCATTTTGCCTGGCATAGACGACAGCGCTGAGGATCGATGAAAGGTAAGCGTAATCGAACCCGATCTTGCAGCCCATGATTTTTACGCCGGGAGCGACGCCGACGCAGCCCTTCTGGTTGTTCCTGGCCGCGGCGACGATCCCGGCACATGCGGTACCGTGATAAGAGTAATTTCCGTTATACTCCTTGATGTCTTTATCATTGTCGGCAAAATCCCAGCCGAAATAATCGTCGATATACCCATTTAAGTCATCGTCCAGGCCGTTGTCCTTTATCTCACCATCGTTGATCCACATGACATCGGCAAGGTCCTCGTGATCGTACATGACGCCGGAGTCGAGGATGCACACCACGACCGACTGGTCTCCGGGAGTGTCGTTCCAAACAACGTTAGCCCCGATCTTGGACGGTCCCCACATTTCTCTTGCTACAGTCCGGGGATCGGAATCGCCGTCGTCGGGATTTTCCCACATCGGATCGTCAGCGCCCGAGGGTACATCGCAGAAGGTGAAAATTATATTCGGTTCGGCATATTCAATAACAGAAAGCGCGCGAAGTTCGCTGAGTTTATCGGGGACTGTGGTGTTGTCGAGGATTTTCAGCCGGTAAACTGCGGATTCCCCGTCGCTGATCACTTCGAGAAGTTCCAGCCCGTGGTTTTCCAGAGCTTTGACGGCATTATGACGTAATTTTTCGATGTCTCCGGAAAATTCATCGACCGCGAATTCACCCTTCAGCGATACAAGGACCTCATCCGGGGCATACCTTCCGGGATTTTCCGATCGAGGCGGCATATAACCGACCGAACCGGTAAAGTTAAGGTCCGGCGATTGTTCGGGGATGTCGCTACCTGTGATTACCGACGAATTCTGACCGGATCCCGATGGAATAAGCGGATTTCCGGTGTTGCAGGAAACCGCCAAAATTATGCAGAGCGTGAAAATTATCGCCCTAAAGTTGAAAAATATCCGCATATAAAACTTATGCCTTTAGCAAATCTGATGCCATTGATTTTCAGTTTAGCATTCCCCTGTTTATGTACTATGGCGCACGTTAATTTTGCATCTTTTAGCGGTGACAGGCACCCCGATTTCGCCTGCTGAGTCTTGTGACGGATTGATGTCGTAGGAAGGCGAAATCGGTGTGCCAGTCCCCGCTTCATGTCCGTCAATGTAAAGTATGCACAACTTTTGCACGGCTTAGTATTATACACTATGACGCCCTAAAGAATAATCTTCAAACCGTCTTCGTTTTCAGCGGAATAAATGAAATTATCGTCCGAGTCAAGCCCGTCGGGACCGTTGGTCTGGAGGTACGAGTATCTCCAGATATTCGCGGGATTGTCGACATTCAGGACTTCGATGTGACGGTTATTCAGTCCGAAATAGAGCCGTCCCTTGAATAGGGTTATGTCGGACCCGTCGACACCATTCTGCGCGATCCTCTGGCCGATCTCGACCGGTTGAGCCGGATCGGCGAGAGAATAGATCGAGAATTTGTCGCTGTACCAGTATGTAACATATAATCTGTCGCCCATCGCATCGATCTCGTACGCGTTATTGCCCCCGAAATCGGCGCCGGTATTCACGGGGGCTGTGGGGTCGGACAGGTCGAACACCTTCGGCTGGGTGTTTGTGGCGACATACAGGTAACCGTTCTGCGCGTCCATGCCGTAGCCGGTGTCGCCGCTGGTAACGGTCGTGTACGTTATCGGATTTTCCGGGTCCGTGACATCGATAGGGAGTAAATGTGTGGCGTCGTTCGTCGCGTAGACGAAGTCGTTGTAAAATTGCACGTCGAGCGCGTATGAAAATGGGACAGTCGTTATCAATTGCGGACCGCCCGGACCATCGGGGTTAATAATCATTACCCCGGCGGCACCGGCGGCATAGACATAGGTCCCATCAAAATCGATCCCTGACACCGCCGAGCCTGATACCACTCCCGCCAGTGTCGGGGCTGTCGGGTCGCTTACATCGAGTATTCTGACTCCGCCATTATAGTCGGCGACAAAAACACGCTGGTTCGCGGGGTCGGATTTAACCTCCCAGGCGTTTCCTTGCGTGTTGTAAGAACCGACCACCTGCGGGTTGTAGGGATCGCTGATCATTGTCGGGGTTACAGACAGATAGACAGTGTTCGCGTCCTCGTTTCCGGCCTGATCTTCCGTCCGGACAGCTACGAAATATTCATGGTCGTTCGTAAGACCCGACAGTTTCCATTTGTAATTATAACTGCCGCCAGCCGATGGATTGACTCCGTCCTGATGATTCGCCGTCGTGAAATTGAACGGGAGCGTGTCTGTCCAGTAGACATTATATTTCACCGGCGGAGTCAGAGGGTCCGTTGCGCCGTTCCAGTATAGTTGCGCGGCCCCATACATCGGGTCCGCATCTTGGACTCCGACAGTGCTGTTCCATGTGGGAGGTTCCGTGTCGACTCCGACCTGGAAGGGTCCGAAATATCTTGGGAATTGATCGTAATCGACCTCGACACCCTCTTCGGTCGCGATATCTTTATAACTGGTCAGCGCAAGTTGATAGGTCGTATCCTCGGTAATACCCGAGAGGTCGATAGTGATGAAAAACCTGACCGGGCTGATCAAGAAGTTGATCTCCTCGCTGAAACCGTCGATGACCGCCCTGTTCGTGCCGTTGAAACTCCTGCTCGCGATAAGCGCGTCGGCAACTTCAAGGTTTTTAGTGCCGTTCGAATCCCTGTAAAGGTGAATCCCGGCGAGTGTGTTGGTTGGCAGAATCCCAAGCTGGCTGATTATAACTTCGGAAATATTTACGATGTAACCGGCGTCGAAATCGATCCATCCGACCGGGACATTGTTTTTCTGCTGATGAACGAAACCGGGATTCAGGCTGCCAGTTTCAATCGAAAGGGTTTGCTGGAGCAGTTTTACCGATAAGTCGTACGATGTAGCCGCTCCGGATCCCGGGCTTCCATAAACTTTGAAGTAATATGTCTCACCTGTCGATACATTATCCGCGCCTGCAACTTCATGCGTGTCAGCGGCATGGTTAGACCCGGTGGCCTGCCCGACGAGAAATTCCGGGGCAAGAGAGGGGTGGGAATAGATCTGCAGGTCAAGGTCTTTACCGTAGGTGAAAATATTAAGGTCGGCCGCGAGGTTGCCGTCACCTGGCGCCGCAAATTTATAGAGGTCCTGATTGTCGATGTAATTGCCGGACGGGATGGCATTTATGCTGTCTACAACGAATTCGCTATGGGGTGCGATATCGACGAAACCGTTAATGTCCTCCTCGGCGGAATATCTGTCCGCCCCATAAATCGCGCGGATAAGATTTATCCTGCCGTAACCGCATTGATTATCGTAACCGACTGCCATAAGGTCGTCGGCGGTATCACGCATTCTAATCCTGTACCATTCGGCTGTTTCGCCGGGGAAATAGCCCTTCAGCAGCGCGAAAGCCCCGGCGACCATCGGTGTGGCGTTGGAAGTACCTCCGAAAAAGAAGTCGTCCGTACCGTCCCAGTATTGATCTGCCCCGCCACCGAACGTGGTGATGTAGTGTTCGCCGAATGCCATTAATTCCTGCCCGTTACTGTAGGTTGAACCCCAGCCGAATCCGTTCGCTACGCTTAGTCTCTCCTCATCGATCGGCGCGTAAGCATAAGCCTGGCTGAACGGGGATGTCGCTCCGACTTTGACCGTGTTATCCCATGAGCACGGATAATAGATGTACTGGCCCTCGTTGTTCCCAGCGCCTCCGACGAGAACCAACCCGGCCGCATACGCAGCGTCCATGGTGTTCCGCATTGTATCGTCGTTATCGGTCGTGATGAAGGACATGCTGATGATGTCCGCGCCGTTGTCAATCGCGTACTGGACACCTTCGATAACTCCGGAATAGAAAGCCCCGCTGAACGCGATTCGAATACCCATAATTTTCGCGCCGGGAGCCATCCCGGTGCAGCCGACATTGTTGTCCATTGTTGCGGCTACAACGCCCGCGCATGCGGTCCCATGATAACTTCCCCCGCCTGTATCCGTAATGTCGGCGTTGTCATCGGATGTGTCCCAACCGTAGATGTCATCGATATAGCCGTTGCTGTCATCATCGATCCCGTTGGATGGAATCTCGTCCTCGTTGTGCCACATGCTTGGAGACAGGTCTTCATGCCAGACCTGAGTACCGGTGTCTATTACGCAAACGACAGAACCTTCGCCCTTTGTGTCGTCCCAAACGTAACTTGCGCCGGTCTTTGATGGTCCGAACTGCTCGAATGCGTTTGTTCTAGGATCGGTGTCGGTGTCGTTCGGATTTTCCCAGAGCGGGTCATTAGGTACATAGGGCGGTTGAAGGAAGTGAACGCGCCCGTTCGGACCGGCGATTTCGACCTCGGGGAGGGTTTTCAATTCAGCGATTTTTTCCTCGACAGATTTCCCATCGGTGATTTTCAACCGGTAGACCATTGCCCAGTCGGTCCGTATGGGTTTTATAACTGAAAGGCCGTATGTTTGGAGGAATGAATCAAGTGCAATTTGCGATCCGGGTAAAATTTTTCCAGATTCATCTATCGGGATAAAACTGTCGCTGAAGACGACAAGCACTTCCCCTTCGGCATAATCCGGGATGTCGGATTTGTGCGGATATCCCGGGGCGACCTCGAACGGCGCAGCCGATTCGCGATTGCCGGACGTATCGGATGACGATGTATCGTGATTATTGCCGTTTGGGAGAGTCGGGGATCTTCCGCCGCTGCAGGAAACCGTGACGATCCCCAGCAGCATGATAAAGCATACTGCGTAAAGAGGCGCTAAGCTTGCTCGCATACTGAAACCTCTCAGGTAAGAAAATACATAACCTTACAATTATAGAGCCAAGATACCATTATGACCAGTGAAATTCCCGATACTTGAAAAAATAATGAACGATAGACTGGTGGGAGCCGGGATTAATCCGGTTGAATTCTGGCAAATTGTGCATTAGATTAGACGCATAGATGCAAATTACAAACCGCGAAAGATTCAGGGCCGTGATGGATTTCAAGCCGGTCGACAGGATGCCGGTGATTGAGCCTTTTAGTTGGTGGACACTCACGCTGGACAGGTGGCGTAATGAGGGCCTTCCGGAAGGAGTGAATCCGGTGGAATTTTTCGGACTCGACCCGCATCACCAGAAATGGATCGGTCCCGGTCCCGATGACAATCCCGAAAGCGGTGACGGCGAATGGAATGTGGATTCGTTCGACTCCTACAACCATGTTAAAAAATATCTTTATCCTGTAATTGCGTTCGACAGGGATGAAATCGAAGCGGTTAAACCGAGATTTCTGAGCGGGGAGATATTCACATGGATCACGGTAGAGGGTTTTTTCTGGTTCCCGCGAGTGCTTTTTGGAATCGAGCGCCATCTGACCGCGTTTTATGAGCGCCCGGAGCTGATGCATGCGATCAATAAAGACCTTCTCGCGTACAACAAGCGCGTAATCAGCGAATATTGCGAAATTTTCACTCCCGACTGGATGACGTTCGCGGAGGACATGAGCTTCAACACCGGGTCCATGATCAGCCCCGTCCTGATCAACGAATTTATGCGTCCTTATTATCTCGAACTAATCGCGCACGCCCGTAATTGCGGCATCTCGTATATTTTTATCGACACAGATGGAAAGCATTACGACATCGTCTCGCTGTTCCACGAGGAGATCGGAATCGACGGGTTCGTCCCGATTGAACGCAACGCCGGAATGGACCTGAATGTGCTTCGGGAAAAATATCCCAGGCTCAGAATGATTGGCGGATTCCGGAAGCTGGCGATGGCTGGCAGCGAGCGGGATTTAGTCGACGAATTCGAAATCGCGCTGCCTGCGATAAAAACAGGCGGGATTGTTTTAGGTTGCGACCACCAGACACCGCCGCAGGTGTCGCTTGAGAATTACAAAAGATATGTTCGCCATCTGCGCGAATATGCGTTTAATTCGGGGACAGGCACCAATTCGGCTGTAGAGGCGTGACGTTTGTTCAGACTTGCACGAGCCGAATTGTTGCCAGTCCCCGAATTACATCCCCGAATTAACAAATCGTTTCCCAAGCCCCTAACATAACAACGGATGGGTTGAAAGGTTGACTGTAACAGAGGTGAATCATGTCAAGATTCATTGCCGTCCTGATAATTTTTATGATCGTCCCGCTTGCCGGATGCAACAGCGCTGGATACTGGCCGACATACCCTACCGGCGGCGAATACGGCGATGGAGGGGGATCAGGATACAATCCCTACGATCCGCCTTACTATGACACCGGTCCCGACTGGTCGAGAGACGCGGTAGGCGAATGGGAGGGCTTCATGTGGGAGGACTGGCGGTCCGACGGACGTCCGCTTTCAAAGAAAATCGTCGCTATGCGGGTTAACTTCACGCGAGCCACGTATAACTATTCGGGACGTCACGAATTTGTGAAGATCGATGTCCTGGTAGACGGCAGACCTGCGGCGTCCAAGGAGACCGAAATTACGCAGTATGGGCAGGTCTCCCTGGCGTCCTATAAAAGCAGCATCGACTTCCGTATGACAGGCAGGTTCAGGTATGACAGCGGGGACGGCGATATCGAGCTGACATGGGATGAGAAAGTCTATAATCCGTGGACCGGATACACGGACACCTATACGGTAGATCTCGGGGGCAATTACGAAGTTGGCAGGGTGCATCACGGCCTGTGGGCGGATGCGTGGGCGCTGTTCGACACGTATGGCGAAGGCATTTTTGATCTGGACGATACCGTCTGGGAGACGGCAACATCGGCAGGAGTCGCCAATATGGCGGAACAGGAAGAAATACAGATTCGACAACCCATCCAATGAAATTGTCCGGGGGTGGAAACACCCCCGGACGAAAAAAAACACCGCGCATAAGCGGTGAAATATTCATACCAAAAATAAGCCCCTTAGAACCACAGAGGTAAATTCGACAGCTTCGAGTTGTTTTAAGTCGCTACGTTGTTGTAGCGGGACTTAAACCGATGCTCTCGAACCATTCATCCCAATCGATACCTTCGAGTAAATTCTCAAACCACTCATCCCAGTCGATGCCGTCAAGCAATGTACTGGGTTCGGTTGGGAGATCACCGGTGACAATCACTGGATTGTCGGGGCTTGGGGCTCCCGTCGCCCACAGGATCGGGGCTGAGAGAGGACCGGTCAACAGCACAGAGAGCAACAAAAGTAGAATTACGATTCTCATGTCACGCACCTCTCAGTTGAACCATTCCCAGCGGTCGGGGTCGTCCCCAAGCCTGGGTGGGGGTGGAATTGCTTTCCTCCCGGCACGATTCGGGTGATGGTCAATCTGGTGTTTCATCGTCCTGCTCCTCATTAAGCTGTATTAAATCAGCTTAATTCAGGTTAATGTTTATCAAATTGGCTTAAAGATTGCAAGCCTGTTAATGACTTTATATCTGATTTAATTATCGGACGATGTGTCGGGGGCTTTATCTCGTAATATGACAGTGAACGGTCGAATAAAAAAACAGGCATATGAGCCTGTTTTGGATCGGTTGTCCTGGTGCCGGAGGTGGGACTCGAACCCACACATAGTTGCCTACGGCAGATTTTGAGTCTGCTGCGTCTACCATTCCGCCACTCCGGCACAATGGCATGGGTATTTTACCCGATGTAGCACGGACTTTCCAGTCCGTGATCCCGCGTCGCATGCACTTTCCAGTGCATGCGCTAATGGGTTGCTTAATACTGCTCGAGTACTGTTCGAGGACTGAGAGGGTGTGGGATACGGACAATGGACTGAAAGTCCATTTGACTCGGTCATGGACTGAAAGTCCATGCTACGTGAGTCATGGACTAAAAGTCCATGCTGCGTGATTTTTGGAAAGGAAATCGGGCTTTCCCGCTGTACTTTTCAGCGCAAGTTTAGTCTAATAGAATGGAATGGATTCGATGTAACATTTCTTAACTGCCTCTCGGATGTGATCTGGGATGAAAAAACCTGGAAAGATTTCATCGGTAGTATTTATTTTTCTTATTATTTTTCTTATTTCTTTTGTTTTAGCCGGGACAATGTCATGCGTGAAACAGGGGACTAAACCGCCGGAGACCTCCGATCAGCCTGTTTCCGTCGACCAGGGAGAGTCGCCTTATGCCGCGGCTGAGGCGCTCGCAAAAAGGCTTGTGCTCTATACGCTTGCCGTTCAGGAAAATGAGCTCGCGTCGATCACCGCGATGCCTGAATCCTATGCCAATGTCCAGGTTCCCGAGCTTGCGAAAACGCTGAACGAAATGTGGTGGTCGATCGACTGGCCCGGCGCGCACCTGAAACCGCTGGAACCGGCTGAGATCACCTCACTCGAAACAACCGTCTTTCCTCTCATGACTTCCGCAATCGAGGACAAGAACGATGAGAACGGGTGGGTGTTGATTGTCCTGAGCTTCGACTCTGAATTAATAAAGCGGATCGTGTCACAGGCGCATGAGGAGTGGGAGCCGGATCAACAAACGCTGTACTTGGGTTCGATCATGGAGGACTGCATGCAGGTCTGGTGTATAAAAGTGAAAGGCGAATGGAAAATCCTCGCGCATTTCGACTGCCAACCCGATGTAACCGCCCCGGAACGTCCTGAGCCACCGGCGGACCTATTCAAGCAGGAAGACACTGAAACAGGCGCCGGAACCCAGGGCACAGAATAAAGACCTTCGTCATTATTAAGGCACGCGTTAATTGTGCATCTAATGGCGGTGACAGGCACCCCGATTTCGCCTGTCGAGATATGTAAAAAAGTGAAGACGACCGTCAGGCGAAATCGGTGTGCCAGTCCCCGCTTTATGTCCGTCACTGTAAAATATGCAAAGCCTATGCGCGGCTTGATAGATTGAGATGACAAAAGCGCGGTTATAGCTGCTCTCTGTCCGCGACGCGCCTCAGGATTAAAAATTCATTCGACTCAAACAAGGCTACTGCCGGCCCTATTGTCAGTCTGTGGAACAATACACCGTACGCAAGCGCTGCCGGCATCAGCAGGTAAGAGAGCCAGTCGAGCTTGAACAGATGCGGAAGAGCGACAATCGCAAAAGGCAAAATAAATGAGACAGCGAGAGCGATAGTCACTCCCATATTTACAAAACCAAGAATAATTGTCGACCTGAGCGTGAAGGACGGTTTATCGAGCGGCATCCAGTATGGCCAGATAGACGACGTAAAATTTCCCACACTTAAAATCAGAGTGAACATCACCAGCGCGAGCGTGAGGGTCGCAAAAAATGGCCATATACCCGGAAAGAAGATCGTCGCAAGCCACGCGAGGATGAGAGCGTCCAGCAGGAACAGCATCGAGAAGAACAGATTCTTGCCAAGGAGGAAAAAACGCCTTGGGGCAGGGAAGGACATCAGCCGTACGATATTAGCGTCCTCGAAACCGAACTGGTTTCCGGCAAAAAGGACCGCCTGTCCGAGCACAATAAACAGGATCAATATCACAGTCACGTAAAGCCCGATATCATGCCATCTTCCGGTCAAAAGGCCGGATTTCGGATCGATGTTCCATTTCATGGCAAGGGCGATAATTATTGGGGCGATCGATCCGGGAAAAATTTTGTAGATGAGAAAATAGTGGCTTCGAAACGCGTACTCAAGCATGTCCTTGCGGAAGAGCTCGAACGCTGTCGGTCCAACCAGCGGCTCGAGACCTCTTCTGAGCACCCTTATTATTATTGTGGCCGGGTCGATCTTCGCCACGTTCCTGACAAGGACGCGGCCTTTGATGTCGGAATCCATCCATGCGGCGTGCAGCATATAATCCAGCACGAAGGCGGCTGCCATCCATGCGGAAAATCCGAGAAGCGGATGGGATGTGACAGTCCCGTCGCGGTATACGGAGGCGCTGACAAGGATGCTCGACCAGTCATTCCTTAAAATGGCAGCCAGGATGATCCCTATTTCACCGCCGGGATAATGTCGGAACGCCTCAAGACCCACAGGCCTGAAAAAAATACCAAAATTAAACCAGCTCTCGGTTTGCCTGATCCCTCCCGACCCCATTAATACCGACCAGGCCAGAACACCCGCCATGACTATAAGCGCGAGACGCATGATGCTCAGTTTCGGGAGCATTACATAAATAAAAATCGCGATTGTCTGTCCCGCAATAACCATAAAAATTATGTAGGCTAGAATTATCGGCACGGCTGCGAGAAACTGGAAAAATGAAGCCCCCGCGGCGATCAGCATAGCGCTGAATACCGCGAGAGGCATGATAATTCCGAGTCCCAGAATCGCGCTTGCCACATTGGAGGCGAAAATTGTGTTAAGGGATAACGGCCAGACCTTGAGTCGGTTGAGGTCGTAACCTTCGTTTATATAATGCCCGATTAATGAGTAGAGCAGGCTGAATGCGAGGGCGAGAGTAAGGAGGTCGGCGAAGAGCAGTTCCGGAATGATGAAAGGCATGCCTCGGATTGTGATAGTCCTGAAAATCACGACTCCGATAGTGATCGATGCCCCGAAAAACAGGAAAAAAAGAACAGATTCCAGCGAGGCGATCGTGTGTCGATTGTAAAGCCGCCAGGTAAGAAGCACCTTGTACTTTATCAGGCTTGAAAGCTGACTCAACCTTGCTCCTCCGGAGTCGTCAAACTGCCCGACATGTCGATTTCCTTCGCTCCGACAAGAGTCAGGAAAACGTCCTCGAGCGACGAATCAGGCCCGCAGCCGGCATCCCTGCGAACTTCATCCAGCGTCCCGCACGACAGCAGTTTGCCCTGATGGATGATCCCGATTTCGCGGCTGATACGCTCTACGGTTTCAAGGATGTGCGATGAAAAAAACACGGTCTTCCCCTCGTCGACCATATTTTTCAATGTCTGACGGACCTTGGAGCTTGTGGTGGCATCGATCCCGCTGAATGGCTCATCGAGAATAACTATCGGAGGGGAGTGTATTATGGCTGCCGCAAGGGCTGCTTTTTTCCGCATACCGAGGGAGAAAGCCTCCATGAGCTTGTTACCGTCGAGGTCGAGCATGGAGAGCAGTTCCTCACAACGCTTCTGTATCAATCCCGACGGCATCTCGTACATCCGTCCCACAAAATCAAGGTACTCCCTGGCCGACATCCTTTCGTACAGGACCACCGTCTCCGGCATGAAGCCGATCTGCTTTTTTGCCTGGAGAGGGTCTTTGGAGATATCGTAACCGAGAATCTCAATTGTCCCGCCGCTGGGTTTGAGCAGACCTGCCATCGCGTTGATGGTGGTGGATTTCCCGGCTCCGTTCGGCCCGACGAATCCGAAGAAGGTCCCTAGCCGGACTTCGAGGTTGAGGTCTTTAACCGCATAGACAGAGTCGTACCGTTTCTGAAAATTTTTGATTCTGATTGCCGGAGTGTTTGCGTTCATTGTTAATGCTTTCAAATTAATTGTGTCACATTATAGGCGTTTGAAGCAAGGACAACAGCCTGCGCGGAGGTTACAAACAATGAATAGCCGGACCGCGGACGTCACGGGACATTTGAAAAAATGGAAATCCAAACCCACCCAACTGAAAATCCGGTTCGTGCCATGCCCAACACAGCTTCCAGCTTGTTGGGCATGCCACTATTGATGCCGGTTTCAACAGCATGCCCAACTTATGTCTCCGCTGACGCTCCGACATAAGTTGGGCATGGCACTGAGAGTTTAGACTTTTTAAGAAGCCCTGTCACTTCCACGTTTGGCCAATCCGATTAAACACGGGGTTAGTGGACCAAAAATTACTAATTGAACGTTATCACCGCATTGAATTCCTCATCGTATTTATTCAGGCATATGTGAGTTTGCAGCCTGGTCACGGCTTCGACGGGTTCGAACGGATATCTCAAAACATCGGTGGCGCCGTGACGAACCAGAATATCAGCTTTATTCAGCTTACTATCCTTGGTTGCGATAAATACCGGAGCCGGAAATTTGGATGCACTGCACACACAGTATTCAACAGCTTTTACCAGGGCAAAGAGCTTGAAATCGACATCCAGTATTATGCAGTCGAAGCGCTTCCCCTCCATTGTTTTGCAGAGATTATCCAGCCTGTTGATTTGCATAATTCTGAACTTCGGCTTAAGGGGGTGGTTGAGCATGACACGTTCAAGATCGTCCTTGAAATCATGCGATTTCTGGGCGATAAGAATCAGATCCGTGAATTCAGCCCGGCTTGCCGGCTTGAAGGTCTCCCTCTCAACACAATTGGCAGCCTGAAGCAGCGATGAATAGAGCGGTACGGTTCCGGGAAGCCCATTGACTTTCAAAGCCCTCCTGACTTGTCTTTTCAAGTTGCATATCGATATATTGGTACGGTTCTGTTCGGAATATTTGATTGTATCCAGGATCGTTTTCATCTCCGTCAAGTTAACGTAATCGATTTTTCCCAGGTCCAGTACGATATTTCGCTCTTTTTCGCCGACAGCCTTGATAACCTCGAGCAATGGACCGGGATGAAAGTAGTTGGACCTCTCTTCGAACTGAAGGACGCGGTAATCCGCGTACTTTGTGACAGTGATATTCATTAATCAGCCCCTCCTATAAAGGATATGAATCACTGCATGGGCTATGTTATGTCAATTCTGGTTTATGCACGTTTCTCTCCGAGCTAAAAAGATAATATAAATCCATTAAAAAGTCAACCTCGTAATAATGAACTAAATTATTCACGTAATTTAATTTGAAAAATCGACAAGGTGTCCGCCTGCCGAAATATAACGAGCCATGGGAAATTATTTTACTAAAAATCCCGACAAGTTTCCTGAAAAATCTCAGGGCCAGACAACATCAACAAGCCATGCGGTAAAGGCGTCCGCGACAACGGCGCTGCCGGCCGGGTTCGGATGGGAATCGTCGCCTTCCGAATATTCATTTTTCAGATGGTTGAAATCGTCGCCCGCGGGATTATCGCCGGCGAGGATGTCGAAACAGTCGAATCCGATTATGTTGTATTCTCCATTATCGTATGTTGTCGTCAGCCAGGCCGAGAATGTCCGCGCGCGGGCGGCACGGTCGGGATTTCCCTCGGTTTTATTCAGGGGAGGGGGGCTCCACGGGATGAAAAGCGCATTTGGATTGGCCTGGCAGACCGCTTTTACCGTCGCATAATACCCGTAATATTCCTGAAGCATCTCGTCGGAGACAATGTCGCAGGTCGGGAAGCAGCTCTTGAAGGCGACGATGTCGTACTGTTCTCCCGGGGGCATCTCCCACATCATCATGTCTTCATAGTAATCGGTGAAAGTGGTTGGCCAGTTTTCGACATTTGTGTTATCGCCGACCCAGCCGTCGCCGTACGTCCTGTCGTGGACATCGAATCCCGCATTTTCGAGCTTTGTCCACATGCCGCCATCGTCAAGTAATCCCTGACCGACCGAGTGGTGAATGTACAGAAATCTCGGCGGGTGATCGGTTGGGGGAGTCCAGAAGTCCTGGTTTGGATTTACAGGGCTGACAACCGCCTGAAATCCGAAATGCGACGCGAGAGTTTTATCGTCGGCGCCAGTTGGGATGCCGAGTTCGTTCGCGTAAGTGATTCCGGGATGCGAAATTGTGAGCCAGCAGTCGACCGTGCCATTCAGGGCAGGGGACACAGGAGTGTCGATATAAAACGTGCAGAAATTGTCCCCGAAATCGACAGCAGTCATATCGGGTTTGAGCGCACCGGACCAGGCCTGAGAATAAGTATCGATCGCGTAATCGTCGACAAAATTCCCGGCATCCGGAGCGGCGTGCCAGTTGAGAATCGAGATCTCCGCCCGGAAATTCCCGCCCCCTTCGGAGCCGTCCCACCACATATCGGACGCAGAACATGAGATATTGGCGGCCGGAGACTCGAGCATGTTCGCTTCCGGCGGGAAATCTCCGGGGATATCGACAGGCGGGTCGGGACTGTTGACGTTCGCGACCCAGCTCGCGACGACCGCGTACTGGAATTTGATTCCAATCGCGGACGGGAAGCGGATTTCGTAGCGTCTGGTGTTCGTGGAACCGGATGTGAACATGCCTCTGTCGGCTGAATGTGTAGATAAATATTGGCATAGGTCATCTTCGGCACCGAGGCCGTCGCAGAAATATTTATAGGGGTTCAAGGTTGCAGAGGGATTCAGCGACGGGGTACCAAGAGCGCCGTCCTGGTAACCGAACGCTTTCGGCGATGTACCGCTGAACTCGGAATAATTCATCCAGCGGGTGTAACCGTCCGGATTTAAAAGACGTTGGTTGGTGTCTCCGGCGTAAATTAGCGTTGAATCGAAGGGGTGGGGGAGGCTCCCCGACCCCATCAGAACGCCCATTACATCGAATCCGGTGAATTTCGGGGCACCGGCGAATGGATGGGAGATGCTGACATCGAGTGTGACATCGACATAACCGGGTCCGTAATCGACATTTATCATATTTATACTTATCGATGCTGGGTCAGAATTAAGCCATCCGACAGCGTTCAGGGTTAAATCCGCGTGACGGACCGGTGTAATATCGAAGATTCCTGAATCTGTCCCGGAAATATTCCAGATACCCCAGACAAGTGTGTTAGCCATTGATTTCACGGGGTTTTGGACAATATCGAGGTCAGGATTGACAGAATCGGCATTTGTCAGAGCGCAAGCTGACAAAATTGTAATGAGGGCGATTGTAAGGACTATTGCTGTCGGACGCATGATGCAGGCTCCTATATGAATGGTCTTGTAAAGCTGAGATACACTACTGGTAGTTGAAAATCGCTTGTTGTTAAGCAAATTGTAGCACAAAATGGGCTGAGACTATTATCGCAAGGAGATCGCAAGGTTGGGAGTAACGTAACAGCTTCTATTTATAAGATGAGGCACCTGTTATAAGATGAGGCACCTGTAAAACCGAGGACGGTTGTACAGGCGCCATCAGGATTTGATTATTCGTAACACCTCAGCCATGTGAGTGAATAAGATGAGGCACCTGTAAAACCGAGGACGGTTGTACAGGCGCCATCAGGAATTAGTGATTCGCATTTTACTAGGATTTATAACGTCGCATAATAAGTATTATGTTATATCGAGTTGAAATTGCTTGTAAATCGGGCAAATCGGGGCTGTCCCCTGTGGTGAGAGCGTTTTAGTCCTTGTAGCCGTCGTCCTTGATGCGCTTTTTAGCGTCGAGGAGGCTCTTGAGCGAACTTTTTTCGGATGGTTTGTCGTATTTCTTGCCTGATGGCTTTTTGCTTATCCTGACAGAATCGGGGCCGTCAAAAGATGGTTCATCCCCGACCCTCTTTCTGGCGAGAATCTCCTTGATGCGGTGATCGACCTGGTCGGACGATACGAGGGTTTCGTCGGACTTAGACGAGAGCTTGTATTGTTCCTTGACCTTCTTGAGCGACTCGATATGCGTGGGTTTCTCCCGCTCGGCTTTGTAATTCGTCAGGAAACCGATGACCGCGTCCTTAGCGCGCTCCCTGAAGTACTCGACCGACTCGCCCGTGACAGTCAAACGTCGGACGGCGATATCGAACGGAAGGAGCACGGCAGCCAGCATAAGGAGGTGGAGCCAGAGGTCGAAAAACTTCGCCACCGGCTGGTTCGTGTGCCTGAAAATCTCCTCGGGGGCACCTCCGAGCTTGCCTTTTGTGATATCGGCCAGTTGCTGGAGGAGGAAGAGGTTCGGACCGCTGTTTTCATATTCCGGCGGGAAGCTGACGGAAAACCCGCTTGAGACCTGGTCGATCACATTCTCCTCCGAGTCGATCTGCGAGATATTGACGAGATAAGAACCGATTTCGGTAGCGTCCACGGCGGCCTCGTAACGACCCGGAGCCACCTGAAACAGGTTTATCTCCGTAATATTGCCAAGGGGATCGGCCACATTCGCCTTCAGGACAGCGTCGGTAATGATCTCTCCCCTGGAATCGATGGCGTCGACCGAGATATGGGCTTTCCCGGCCTGGAAATAGACGTTGGGGACAAGGTTCCCGGCCATCTGACCGCCGGTGAGCCATCGAATCGACTGTGTCCACATCTGCTGGAACCCTGTCCAATTCAGCCAGCCGGCGGCCCAATGATTTTTGGCGTCGGATGTGAATGCGAGGCTGCGTCCCAATCCGTACTGCCAATGAGAAAGGATAGGCTCATTGTTGTTATCGGATGACAGCGCCTCGACAGCAAGCGGTTTGGTTTCAGTCGAGATATATCCAAGGAGAGGCGGGGAGCCGGGGAAGTTGATGCCCTCGGTGCAGGGCGATTTCTGATTCGGAAGCGCTTTGGTGGGCTCCTCGACCAGAGCGCGCTGCGTCATTAGGAATGTTTCTTTTGTAAAAATCTGCGGGACAGAGTTAATATTATCCGTATAGTAATAATTTCCGCCGCCGAGGTTCGCGAGGTCCTCCATCAATTGTACATTCGCGTCAGCTCCGATCGACACTGTGGTGAGGGTGATATTGTACTCGTTCATTTTTTTGACGAGGCCTTCGAAATCAGCCCACGCGGTAATGCCGTCGGAGAGGACGATCATATGTCGGATTTTTACATCGGCATTACTCAGGGCGTTGTAGGCCTGTTCCATTCCGGCATAGACGGAGGTCCCCCCCCCTGCCCTGAGGGTTCCGATCATGTCCATGACATCGTCCTTGTCCTCTAGTTCCTGGAACGGCACGGTCCACTGGCTCTCATAATCGAAACCGACAACTCCGAGGAAGTCCTGTTCTTCGAGCAGATCGACAACAAGCCTGCACGCCGCCTTAGCGATCTCGATTTTCGGGGAACCGCCGAATGTCATTCCCATGGAGCCGGATTTATCCAATGCGATGGCGATACCGATGCTCGGCATCAGCTCCTTACGTGTGGAGTCCATGTTGACCGGCAGCATTTCCTCAATGGGCGTCTTGTAATAGCCGCCGGGACCGAAAGAATTTTCCCCGCCGACCATTGCGTAACCGCCGCCAAGGTCCCGCACCCAGTTCTGGTAAAGGAGCATCGTTTCGGGCATCAGGAGCTCGGCGCCGACATCGCTGAACATAATTATGTCGTATGGCGCCATTTGAATGAGGCTGGTGGGAAGGCCGGACAGGTCGCGGAACTCGGCGACGATGTTCTCTCTTCTTACCGAGTTGACGAGGAACGGGCGTTCCATCGGATCTCCGGAGACAAAGAGGACCTTCGGGGCGCCTTCGACAATGGTGTAATCGGTCGCGGTGTTATTTGCCCCCTCGATATCGCCATCCGCGATGACGTGGAGCTTGTAACTGTAGAAACCGCCCTCGGTCTGCTGCCTCGGGAAGGAAAAAACATTTTTACCGGGGACAAGGTTTACGTCCTGGGTTCCGATCAACTGGTCATTTTCGTAGACCTCAATTTTCGCGGATGTCTCCGATTGAGATTCGATAACCGCTCTCACGTCGAACATCTCGTTCTGTTCGACCCGCCTGGGCATGATTAGACGTCCGGCGACCACTTCGCCCTCGGTCGGTTCGCCGAACGGCACGCAGTCGATTTCGATCCCTCGGTTGGCTGCTATTCGCGCGGATGTGATAGCGTCGCCAAGATTTTCATTGCCGTCCGATAGTACGACGATCCTCGATCCGCGGTCTGTGGGCAGGCTTGCTAGGGCGAGATTGATCGCGCTGGAAATGTCTGTAAATTCCGACCCGATATCCGATTCCAATGTCCCAATTTCGGAGAGGTCGCTTCCGACTTCGGCTTCAGTGAACGCGTCACGGCCGAATGCGATCATCCCGGCCTCGTCTTTTTCGGGATCGGCGGACGCAAAAGCTTCGGATATATAGCCGTTCATCGATAGGTTAGCCGCTTCGCCGACAGACTTGGACGCGTCATAAAGGAAATAGACCGCCAGTTTGTCGGCGCGCTGGATGAGCCTGGTGTCGGCGAGCGCGAGAATTATGGCGGCGAGTATGACAAGACGAAGGAATATCGAAAGTCCGCGCTGGAACCGTCCCATGTCCGAGAAGCTCCTGATATGCAGAATCAGGAAGAACGGGACCAGAAGAAAAAACCATAGAGCCTGTGGATATCCGAATTCCATATTTATTCCAAATTTATTCCAATCAAATTCCGGTCAAAAGCCCTTTCTGTGATAGAAAAACCATTCGACACAAAGAATCGCAAGCGCAATAACCGAAAGCCACTTCCAGATACGCTTCTTGCCCTGGACTTCGAATCGCATGACGTTTTCCTCCCCTACCGATTGCTCCAGGTTTTGTACCGTTGCCACGTCGCTCTCGGCCTCGTCGAAGAAGTTGGCGACCATCGGGTAGAGCGAATCGTCCGAGCCTCCGACAATCTCAGCCTGGTAAACCCCTGCCCTGCTGACATCGATATATGCATGCCCGGCATCGATGGGAAATTCCAGTCTATCTCCACCCGGTGTATGAAGTCTAACCTTTTCACCGAGGGCGTCGACCCTGACAGCCTCGATTCCCTGCGTTTTCAAGCCCGATGAGCTGCTCTCAAGATAGGACCGGAAGTAATTTACGACGTTAAACATAAGGATCGGGAAGGTCGGGCGCGTGATAAGGTCGGTTGAGTTCAGGTCGAATGGAAAAACGACCGTCCTTAAATAATTCCTCTCGCCGTATATCATCAGGGAGGTCGAATTCGCGTCGATAAGCGACAGGGATCCGGGATTTGGAACCGCCTTGCCGCTTGAAAATACATTGAAACTACCGGGATTCACAAACCTGAGCATTGGATGGCCATCGTCCCAGTCGGTTACGGATGGGAACTCGACCGTCTCCCCGATCGTGCAGGGCAAATAATCCCTGTTTGGCGGGTTAAAAAATACATAGTTGCCGACAGGAAGCTCGGCAGGCGCCCAGTTCGGGAAGAAAATCAGGTCGTACGAGGCTCCGGGGACGAATTCGCTTTCCGCAATTTGATAAACCCTCAGTCCGGGCAGACCCGCGAGCGCGAGCGGGAGATAGGGATCGGAACCCGCGATTAAAACCTCCATCATTTCCGAAGCAGGCGGGATAGCATAAGCGACATTATCGGTGGGAAGGTCGTCGCTGATGTCCAGCCTGACTTCCACTACCCCGCTGTCATAGGGAATTTCGTCGTAGACCTTCGATCCCCGTGAGCCGGTGTCGGCCTGGATGGTCCGTACGTCGATAAGATTTCCACCCGCGTAAAATTCGACGCTCAAGTCGACAGGTTGATTGGTGAAGTTTCTGATCCCGAGAAAACAATTGAATGAGGCGCTTCCCCGGTTGTCATTGACACCGGTAATCATGAAATCGGTTATCGCAACATTCCTTGCGGGGCTTCCTGCCTGGAGGAAGTTAACCGGGTAGCGCGGTTCATCGAAAAGACCCATGTCCATGCCGGAGAAATCGCTGGCAAGGACGATTTTCGGCTTGTCAACGTCGGCGGCCTTGCTGATTGCGAGCGCGTATGCGGTCGCGATGTCGGAGCGTGTATCTTGCGGTCCGATGGACTCCATGGTCCGTTCTATGGCCTCAATGTTGGCGGTGAAGTCGAGTACTACCCTCGCGTACTCCCCGGCCTCGATAATCATGACCCGCTCTCTGCTGGAAAGCGCCCTGCAGTATGTTTTTATGCTGTCGGAAACTTTGCCGAACCGGGTCGATCCGCTGTCCGCCGTCGCCATGCTCGCCGAAGTATCGACGACGAAGATCGTGCGCTGGCCCTCGTTCAATTCCGCTTTGACGGACAGGTCGATCATCGCGGAGATAATGGCTATTGCGATCAGGATCTGGAGAAGGAGGAGGATGTTCCATCGGAGTTTCTGGAACGGGACGTTTGCCTGCAGGTCCTGGACCATCTCCGTCCAGAAGAAAGTGGAGGCGATAACCTTTTTCTTACGTTTAAGGCGCAGGAGGTAGAGGGCGATGATCACGGGGATCACCGCGGCGAAGGCGAAGGCTATTGGATTGTTTATTGACATAAGGTGATATTTGTTGTTATAATGAACATGTCCGCGCCCTGCGAAAAAAAGAAAACGGATTGGAACGTGATCTTATTCTGAAGTGATCGACCATGTCATCCTGGAACATGCTTCGAACAGTCAAGTCGGCAAGTGAGCTTGTTACATCGGTTTCCAGGCTCACAAGACGGTTCCCGGCAGAGGAACAGTATGTCATGGTTCCGATGCTTCGCGATATCGCTCTCACCATTCTTGAAAATACCGCGTTGGGAATGGCCCGTCTCGAACATGGTTCCAGGTACATCGCCCTCGCCAACGCGATCGCGTCGCTCAATGAACTCATATCAAGGTTTACTCTGATAAAAGCCATCGCCGATCTGTCGGATGAGGACTTGAAAGACGTGAAGCTGAAATGCGACGTGCTTCGGCATCAGCTCGATGTGGCGGTTAAAAACACTGAATTTGTCATTACCGAACCGCCAAATCGTTACGAGTAGCTATCTTCTTACAAGCCCTGTTAACACCAACTCCTTTAAAATGAAATCTTCAATGGGAATGTCTGTGGTCGTGAGCACATAGCCCACTCCGAGCTTCCTCGCGAATCCCCGAAGGTCTTCCAGATAAGTCACCATCCTGCGCTTATAGTCGGCGAGGAGTTTCGGGCTGACGGAGACTTCGACGACATCACCGGTTTCGCTGTCCGTAAGCGCCCAGTCACCGCGCAAATCCGGCTCGATCTCCGTCTTGTCTAAGACATGAAGCAGAAGCACGTCGTGCTTGTTGTGCATGAGACGCTTGATGCCGTCCTTGACGTGCACAGGGTCCAGGAAATCGCTTATCACGAAAACAAGGCCTCGAGCCCTGTGACGGAGCGTAAAAGTCCTCAGCGAGGCGTCGAAGTTTGTCATCTCTCCGTTGGGAACTTCATTCAGAAGGTCGATAATTTTCCCCAAATGACCTCGTCCGCGCATGAGTTGAGTGGATTTCCCGACTTTATCCGAAAAAGTGGTGATGCTGAGGCGGTCGAGGTTGGACAGTGATATATAAGCCAGGGCTGCGGCCAATTGTTTCGCATGATAAATTTTCGACGGGTCGCCCGCAGTCATCGAGGCGGACAGGTCGACAAGGACATGAACCGTCAGGTCCTCCTCTTCGTGAAAAAGCTTCAGGAAAAATCGCTCAAGACGGGCATAGATATTCCAGTCGAGATAGCGGAGGTCGTCGCCGCGGTGGTAATCGCGGTAGTCGGCGAACTCGACTGACGTGCCGTGCTTTTTCGACCGCTTCTCACCCTTCATGACACCGCCAAGGATCATACGGGTCTCGAGCTTGAGCCGTGCGAGCCTGTTCATGAATTCGGGTTCGAGGGCAACCTTCCGCGATTCCAGACCTGAGATGACCATTATATTTTAGACGCCTTAAGCATACGTATAAGAGTACAGAATTGTCTGCTAGGTTTCCTTTATTTTAGTTAAGAACATGGATTTTAACAAATAATATGTGAAGTTACTAAACCGCGCATTAATTCTGTCTTTTTTAGCGGTGACAGGCACCCCGATTTCGCCTGTCGAGATATGTAATAAAGTGTAGTCTATCGTCAGGCGAAATCGGTGTGCCAGTCCCCGCTTAGCGAAATCGGTGTGCCAGTCCCCGCTTAGCGAAATCGGTGTGCCAGTCCCCGCTAAAAATCAGCTACAAGAAATAATGCGGAGAATACGAGCGGTTGGTCAATTATTCATCCAGTTTCTCACCGCGTTCGACTTTACCCTGGCGAATTTTCTCGCGCTTTTTCTCGTCGAGGAGGTCCTGCACTTCTCGTATTAGTTTCTCATGTTCGTGTTTTCGTTCAAATGCCAGTTTCTTGAACGAACGCGACCTCAGCCAGAGGATTATCGGGGCGAGGACGAGCAGGATCGGAACCAGCAACATCGTTGTAGTCACTACATAAATCGGCGGAAGGTTCCAGTGCAAAAGCCAGGTCAGGGTCAGGTAAGTGAGGACCAGCAGACTCAGGACGGACAGGACGAGTTGCAGCTTCTGGCCTTTCGATTCGCTGAGGAAGTAAAGCTCGGCCCTGATGGTGACACCGATAACCGCCAGCATGATCAATCCCATGGAGGTATAGATCCAGTGCTGGTTTAAGGTATATGAGAGTTCAGCGGTTCCGATGTCGTTACCTCTTTACCTGTCCCTGTATTTGCTGTATTTGTGACGATTGGACGATGCCGGGATACGACGATGCGATTTTCCAGACGCCCTTCTCCTCATTCCCTCCTGGAAGGCGATCCCAAGGAAGGCGAGTATAAGCGGGATTACCCAGTCGGGTTTCATCAACTGGAAAGGACTGATCGCGACCCAGATCAATCCGGCGCCAAGGATGGCGAGACAAAACATTATGATTATGTCGATAGACAATATGAAAACAATTCCTCCTCCGAGGAACCATAGCAGGTCCGACGCCTCAGGTTTGATGAGGTTGATAAAAGTGTCGATGCCGGTGATGTTTATAATTTCACCGGCCGGGATGCCTGAAACAAGCTTGCCGATTATTACACCGACCAGCCCGCCGGCAAGGAAGAACACGAACGCGGACGCAAGCTGAGCGATAAATGTGCCAAGAAACCCGAGGAAAAGCACGAGGAATCCCGCCAGTACAAAAACGAAAATGGGCTCCAACGTAATAGATTTAGCGAAGAGGCTGAACAGGTAGACTCCATAACTCGCGCCGACGATGAATCCCAGCACCTTGATTGTGCCACGGTAGATCGGCAATCCTGCGAAAAGGAGCGCCAATCCAAGGAGAATAGTTATGATTCGCAAAATTTCCGGTGACATCAGCCCTGCCTGCGGTAATTTATTTTTTCCAGGCTACATTTTACTACATTATTCAGCATCTCGGTAGCAGCTACCCTCCGCTCTAATAAATGTAGCCGAGGCTCCTGAGCATATCGAGGGTGGAAGGGTCGATGCCCTCCAGCACATTTTCATTCTTGAGCATTGTCCTGAAGTCAGCGTGGTTAGTTTCGATCCATGAGTCCATTTCATCGGTAAGACGCACGGAGACTTCATCGCCCGGAACGAAGAGGTTGGTGCGCTCACTTGGGTCATTTTCGAGGTTGTAGAGGTCGTAAAAAATCCCCCTGCCCTCCTCGCCCTGCGTCCGGATGAGTTTGTAGGGCCAGTCTATCCACGCGTGGGATTTGAGGAAGACCATCGAGGCGTAGGGGTCGTCATTTTCAATTGTCCCGCCCATTAAACGGCATGGTTTATTGCTGATACCCGAGACATTTTCGATGTAGTCGGTAATATCGGTGATCGATAACATTGGGTCGGGATCGTCCAGGATCAACGGACCCTTAATCATGCACACAAGGCGGGTTTCATAGTCCTTCAGAGTGTAGTTATGCCCGAAATACCCGTCGTCATATAAACCCTCGCCGTGGTCGCTCACGATAATGATTATTGTATCGTTGTAAGTACCCTTCTCGAGAAGATAGTTAAACAACTCACCAACGCTCTCATCGACAAAATTGATATCCCCGTCGTATCGGGCGACCATGTTGTCGATGTCATCTTGCGACCAGCCATCCGGAAGCGTTTCGCCCATGTTGGTCGATTCGATCTGAGCGTTGATAGACTCGCACTGTTCCTGGGACCCGTCCGCGAAGCCGGAATAATCGGGATCGAATTTCTGCCAGTATGAATCCGGGGGCTGGTATGGCGAATGCGCGTCGAAATAATGAATCCAGACGAATTTCGGGACGCTTGGATAGAGATCGGAATTGTCATACCAGTACTTGAATGCTTTATTGACCTCACGTGAGTTGCGGACGAGGAATGTCTCCTTGATTATGCCAAGCCGCGAAAGAATGGCGTACGGTGTTAGCTGATAGCATCCCTGCAGGAATGGAGGTCCGGTCACTACTGTTGACTGATTGTATGTCCAAAAACCACGGTCGAAATTGAATTTTTTTCCGAGATGAACAGCGGCTGGAAATCCAGCGGTTATGTAACCCGCTTTGGACAGCTCTTCAGCGATGGAAGGGATGTCGGGCGAATCAGGATAGGCGGAGATATTGGACAAGACGTTATGAACCTGCGGCATCTCGCCGGAGAAGAGGGATGCATGCGACGGTCCGGTCAGGGGCATCGGTGTCCGGCAATTTGTGAAGATTTGATAATGGGCCCCGAATTCATCGAGGTTGGGGGATGTATCGCGGTCGTAACCGTAGCAGCCGAGATGGTCGGCGCGGACGGTGTCGAGTGTGACGAGGATGATGTCGGGTTTATTGGAGAAAAGAATTACCTGGGGGTCTGCAACAGACATTCCATAAAGTCCTAAAGCAACGAATGCAAGGCCAAATAAACCTGATGGTATTCCTACGACCCATTCTTTCCCTTTTTTCTCAAGGATTACAGCACCAGTGACCAGAAGCGCCGCTACGATGAACATTGCAATATTAACAGCAATCGACAGAGGGTCTTTGATCGAAGGGAGAAAAATATCGTTAACCCGGAATCCGACAACGAGGAAAAGTATGAGTGGCAGGTCAACCGAGGTAGTGATATTGATGCGTCGTTTCGGATTGGTGCCAATGATTATCCTGTCGAGAGTTCGTCCGATAAGCAGATGGTACAAAACTCCAAGTACGAGCCACGTGACTGTGGAAGTAAGGATAAGGTCGTCCGAGTAGCTTGGGTATGTTTTGCTCTGGTAGCCATACAGCACTACCCACGCATAGTCAAGCCATCCTGCTGCGCCCCAGAAGGACAATCTGAATAAGCAATTATATAATTTCTCGGCTTTTTCCAAGGTTGGACGCAATTATAACTTTTTTGCCATAGCTAATAAAATCGGAGCATGTTCTGTTTGAAAAAATTGCGGACGGGACGACTGCGCTACTGAAGTTGAATTCAACACTTTCCCTTGGTCAGTTGCTCGCAGATCGCTTTCGATTCGCGGTCGACCGTCTCATGCAGGCTGTTACCGTGCGAGTCCATTGTCACAATCACGGGAAAATCCTTCACACGAATAACCCAGAACGCTTCGGGAGTGCCCATTTCGAGATATTTCACATCCACAATTTCTTCCATGTACTGAGCGATCTGAGCCGCCGCGCCTCCTGTCGTGTGAAGATAAACAGCGCCATAAGTTTTACAGGCTTCAAGCGTCCTCTTACCCATTCCGCCCTTGCCAATCGCTCCACGGATGCCGTACGTTTTGATGACCTCATCCTCGTACGGCTCCTCGCGCATGCTCGTGGTCGGTCCCGCGACAACTATCTCCCATTTCCCATTTACTTGCTTAACAATCGGTCCGCAGTGGTAGATGATGGTCCCTTTCAGTAGCGGGAAAAGGTCTTTAGGTTTTTTTGTGACCATTAATTTGTGGGCAGCGTCGCGGGCTGTGACGATCAACCCGTTCAAGAGGACCTCGTCCCCTATTTTTAATGATCTGATCGTTTGCTCGTCGGTCGGTAAATTTATTGTGATAGCCATTTTATCGCTCCTATTGCTCGTGTTTATTGCTCGTAACTGGCCTTGTTACCGCTGATAGTCATTGTGCAGCGTCGATCCGCCCAGCACATGTAGGCGAGAGAGACGTAGAATGTCGCCGGGTGACGCTGGTACTTTCCGATTTTCACGCCAAGCACTGTCGTTTTGCCGCCGTAGCCCATCGGACCGATGGTCAGCTTATTCAGATCTCTGTAAAGCTTTTTTTCGAGCTTTGCCAATTCCGGGTCGGGATTGACATCATCCAGTTTCCTCAGAATCTGGTCCTTAGCGAGCGCCATGCCCATGTCGCGCGTGCCGCCGATTCCGACACAGGCGATTCCTGGCGCGCATCCCCTGCCCTGCGCGTTGTAGACCATCTTCATCACGGCTTTATAGACGCCGTCGAGGTCGCGTCCGGCCACGAGGTTGGTGTCCGGAAGCGCCATTTGAGCGCTGACATTCTCGCAGCCTCCGCCCTTGTTGATCATCTGGACGAGCCATGTTTTCTTGTTCCATGGACGGTAATGCACGGCGAGCGCTCCGGGACCAAGGTTATTTCCGGGATTGAAGCCGGAAATCGGGTCGACCGAGTTCGGCCTCAAATAGTTAAGATCGGTCGCCTTTGCGACAGCGCTTTCGAGGATTTTTCTCACCAGCAGGATTTTTTCGCCGTCGGGGTAATAAAAGTAGAAAATCAACGAGCCTGTGTCCTGACAGATCGGCAGGCTTCCCTCTCTTGATAATTTAATGCTGTTCAGCATGGCCTTCATCGCGCCCTTGGCGGGAGTGCCGGCTTTTTCGCGCTTGTACCCGTCCTCGAGGGCTTTGACGATGTCCGGCGGGAGGATTGTCGATGACCGTCTGATCAGCTCAATAAGTTGTGATTCGAGTTTTGCAGGATCCACGACGTGTCTCCTTAAGAATAATACGAGGTGTTAAGACTGTGGATTATAGTACGGAAATATCCCGTAAGCCAGAGTTTACTTTCACTTGAAAAAATTCAACACGCGTGCGTTATGAATCTGCTATTATTACAAGGTTTTAGGAGATTTGAGACATGGCATGGAAAAACCTTGCTGAATTTGTAAAGAAACTGGAAGAGTCGGGCGAACTCGTTCGGATTACGGAGCCGATCAATGCCGACCTTGAGGTTACCGCTGTCGCTGACCGCATGATGAAAACGACCGGCGGCGGTAAAGCTATGCTGTTTGAAAATGTGGTCAGAGTCGGTGAGTCGGAACCATGCGGAATCCCGCTTCTCATCAATATGTACGGGAGCAAAAAGCGGATGGCGTGGGCGCTGGGGGTCGAGGATGTCGAGGAAATCTCAGGTCGAATCAAAAAATTACTGAAACCGGAGATACCGAGCGGGTTTGTCGATAAGCTGAAGATGGTCCCGCAGCTAATGGAATTGACCCAATATCCTCCCAAGACTGTCAATTCCGGTCCGTGCCAGGAAGTCGTCATGGACCAGCCGGATTTATCAAAACTCCCGGTATGTAAGTGCTGGCCGGAAGATGGCGGTCCGTTTTTTACGCTTCCACAGGTCATAACAAAGAGACTCGGCGACGGGACGAGGAATGTAGGGATGTATCGGATGCAGGTCTATGACAAGACTACGACCGGCATGCACTGGCACATACATCATGGAGGCTCCGGATTTTTTCAGGACTATATTAAGGAAAATAAAAAAATGGATGTCGCGGTCGCGTTGGGAGGAGACCCATGTCTTGGCTATGTCGCCAGTTCTCCACTCCCCGACGGCATCGACGAATATCTCTTCGCGGGATTTCTCAGGAAAAAGCCGGTCGAACTTGTGCAGTGCAAAACTGTCGATTTACAGGTCCCCGCTGAGGCGGAATTTGTTATAGAGGGGTATGTGGAACCGGGCGAATTAAAGATCGAGGGTCCGTTTGGCGACCATACCGGATTCTATTCACTCGAGGACAACTATCCGGTGTTTCATGTAACCGCGATCACGCATCGCAAAAATCCGATTTACCCGCATACAATAGTTGGTGTCCCGCCCATGGAAGATTATTACATGGGTTGGGCTACCGAACGGATATTCCTGCCGATCCTGCAGATGGCGCTTCCGGAGATCATCGACTACTCGCTACCGGTCGAGGGAATTTTCCATAACTTCGTTTTTATCCGGATCAAAAAACGATTCCCAGGACATGCGTTCAAGGTGATGAACGCTTTATGGGGTCTTGGGCAGATGATGTTCTCAAAATTTATTGTCGTGGTGGACGATTGGGTCGATGTGCAGAATTTGTCGGAAGTTCTGTGGGTGCTCGGAAATCACTGCGAGCCGGGACGCGACACGCTTCTGACAAAGGGACCGCGCGACGCGCTCGATCATTCGACTCCGCTTGCTCATTACGGCGGGAAGATGGGGTTCGACGCGACAGAGAAATGGCCGGAGGAAGGCCACACGCGTCCCTGGCCCGACCGTATCGAGATGAACAGCGATGTTGCAGAGCGGGTGAAGGACATAATTGAGAAACTTGGACTCAAGTGACAGATAAAATAGTAAAAGACCCGAAGGTTATTTCAGCGATGTTTTCTGAGATCGCCGGCAAGTACGACTTCCTGAACCGGTTTCTAAGTTTCGGGATGTCCGCGAAATGGAAGGCGCGGCTGGTGACTAAGGCCGAGCTTCCGTCGAAGGGATTTGTTCTTGACGTATGCACCGGAAGCGGAGACATCGCGCTGGGATTTGTGAAATTGAGGCCGGAATACAATGGCTATGTGACGGCGATCGATTTTTCGGCGCCGATGATCGACCAGGCGAGAGAACGTGTCGCGAAACTCGGAGCGCCGTATCCCAGACGTATCGATTTCATCATGGGCGACGCGCTCGACCTTAATTTCGACGATGAAAAGTTCGATCTGGTGTCTGTGGGATTCGGGGTAAGAAATTTCGCGAGGCTTGATGATGGATTGAGCGAAATGACAAGGGTGCTCAAGGTCGGCGGGCAGTTGAACGTGCTGGAATTTTTCCGCGACGGGGTCACATTTAAGCCTTTTCAGTGGTATCTCGATTCTGTCGTTCCGGTTTTGGGGAATACGATCGCAAGGTCGAAGGCATACACATATTTAAGGCATTCAACCAGAGATTTTGTTTCTGTTGATGAGTTCGAGGCGCTGCTGATAAATTTAGGTTATGAAAACATCATCAGGGAGAGAATGACTTTCGGAGTCGCTCATATTGTGAGGGCGACAAAAGGCAGGATGCCATGAGTAAAAGGATTGTTGTCGGAATCACCGGTGCGAGCGGGGCGATATATTCGAGAAGGCTGATCGACATCCTCTGCAATCTCGATGTCGAGGTGCATATGGTTCTATCCCGTCATGCCATGAAAGTGATTCCGTACGAACTCGAACCGCTGAGTTTCAAGAAGGACGCGGACCTAACCGATGAAGTGCTGAGGTATTTTCACGGAAGCACTATTCAGCTTCACGGGTACCAGGAATTCACCGCGCAGATAGCGTCCGGGAGCTTCAAAACCGACGGAATGGTCATCTGCCCGTGCACGGCAGGGACGCTCGGACGCATAGCGAACAATGTCAGCACGAATCTCCTCGACCGCGCCGCCGATGTGCACTTGAAAGAACGCAGGAAGCTGATCTGCGTTCTTCGGGAAATGCCATACAGCGAAATAATGATAGAAAATATGCTCAGGCTTACAAGGGCGGGTGGGATAATCATTCCCGCGTCGCCGAGTTTTTATCACCGTCCGCAGACCATCAAGGACGTCGTCGACAGCGTCGTGGCGAGAATCCTCGACCATCTCGGGCTGGAATCGGAATTGAAAATTAAGTGGGATATCGATGCTTAATGGATACATCGGGCATACATCGAACATCTGTCATGGAGCAACCGGCAATCAGCAGAATCAGCGCGGTTCTGGGCGACATAAAAATTGCCCATACTGTCTTCGCATTGCCTTTCGCGCTTCTTACCACGCATATAGCATTTATGGAATCGGGCGGTTACAGAATTAACACACTGCTCGGAATTCTGGCCTGCATGGTCGCGGCCCGGACAGCGGCCATGAGCTTCAACCGCTACCTCGACCGCGACATGGACGCCAGAAATCCGCGGACAAGCAGCCGATCGATTCCGTCAGGACGCGCGCGGCCCCTGGATGCTTTAGTGATAACAATTCTCTGCTCGTTGGTTTTCATTGCTGTGTGCGCGTACCTCGGGAAATTGCCAATGATTCTCAGTGTCCCGACAATCGTATTTCTGCTTGGGTATTCGTGGAGCAAGAGATTCACCTGGCTGACCCATATCTGGCTGGGAGCATCTCTCGCGATTGCCCCGACCGGGGCGTGGATGGCGGTTACGGGGGCATGGTCGTGGCTCCCGGTGATTTTATCTATGGCGGTCCTGTTCTGGGTCGCCGGTTTCGATGTCATCTATTCGCTGCAGGACCTTGAATTCGACCGTGATAACCGGGTTTTCAGCATACCAGCTTCCGTTGGAGAGCGCGGCGGACTTTTTGCGGCGAGAATCCTGCATTTGCTAAGTTTCGCCGCACTTATCGGATTCGGGCTGGCCGGACAAAAGAGCCTTGGCGGCGATTATTTCGGGTTGTTCTGGTGGGTTGCGTTAATATTTACCGGGGTTCTCCTGCTCATCGAACATTCGCTCGTTAAGCCGGGAGACCACTCGCGTCTTGGAATAGCGTTTTTCACTTTGAACGGCGCGATAAGTATACTTCTATACCTTAGCGTGCTCGTCTCCGGGTTGTGGGGGGCGGGATAGACAGGCGACGGTTTGTAATTGAACGACAGAAACGAAATAGTCGACGAAATAGACCGGCTGATAACATCGGTTTACCGCCGGCGTTACAACGACCCGTGGAAGCATGGTCCGGAACGGGCGGTTTATTATGACAACCTGTTCAGGGAGAGATTGTCCGAGTGGCCGTTTCGGAATCAGACTGACCTTATTTACGGCTCGTCGACGGTTATCGCCTTTCTTCTTCATCCCGGGTACTACATTGGGGTTCCGACCCGTGACGGGCTTGAGGTGCTGATAAGCAGATTGGGCGGGCAGTGTTATCACTCACTGGTTGAAATCAGCCACCTCGGTCCGTACTCGAGGGTCCGCTTCACGAGGGATTCGATCGACAGTGAAACCGGCAGGCTTGTTTACGAGGAGCAGGACAAGCCGTTCCGTGTGGAAGATTTGGATTTTATTTCATCGCTCAGGAATATTCTTACGGAGGAAGGCATTATAATTCTGCAGCCGGAAGTACTTCAGAGGGTTGTCACGGATGTCGAGCTGAGCGTGACCGGACTTGGTTCAGCGACAATATATCACTGCCTGTTCGCGGAGGAGTGACGAGAGACAGAGTTAAACGATGTCCAGGTTTTATGAAATAAATATTTCCGATTCCAGACTTGTGCCGCTTCTGGACAAGGTGGCAAACGATGTCAGGCTGAGCTTCGACGACGGGATGCTGCTCGACCGGACGTTCGATTTTCATTCGGTCATGCAGCTTGCGGACAGGTTCAGGGAGAGGAAGGTCGGTAAAAAAGCGAGCTATATCGTAAACGCGCATCTGAATTACACCAATGTCTGCGTTTCGAGATGCAAATTCTGCGCGTACTGGAAGGGTCGGGACGCGTCCGATGCAATTACACTTTCACCGGAGGAAGCGGTCAGACGAATTCCTGACAGGGTCGAGGAAATACATATAGTCGGCGGTGTAAATCCGGACCTCGATTTGAAATACCATCTGGACCTCCTCACCGCACTGAGAAAGGCTTTCCCAAAAGCAGTTTTGAAAGCATTTACCGCGGTCGAAATCCATGCGCTTGCCGGTCGGGAGAAAATGACAGTTGAGGACCTCCTCAAAGAGCTTAAAAATGCAGGTCTCGGGATGCTCCCCGGCGGTGGGGCGGAAATTTTTAATGAGAAAATCCGGCAAAAAATTTGTCCTGTTAAGGCGACATCGGAAGAATGGCTCGATGTGCACAGGACAGCTCACGGGCTTGGACTGAAATCAAACTCGACAATGCTGCACGGTCATATTGAGGGATCGAGTGACCGTATCGACCATCTGATAAGGCTTCGCGAACTTCAGGATGAGACAGGGGGATTCGTCGCGCACATCCCCCTTCCCTACCTTCACGGCTCGAATGAGCTGGCTGAAAAAGCGCAAGCATTAAGCGGGCTGATGGACGTACGGCAGGTGGCGATCGCTCGGCTGATGCTCGATAACGTGCCGAATATTAAAGCTTACTGGCGCGCATTTGGCGTGAAGCTTGCACAGGTATGTCTCCGGGCCGGCGCGAACGATCTCGACGGTACAGTCAGCCGGGAAGACATCATGCACGAGGCAGGCAGCGACGCCCCCCGGGGCCTTACTCCCGAAGCGATGGAAAAAATAATCAGGGATGCCGGTTTCGAACCGTACCGTCGCGACTCATTCCATGTCCCGATCGACGCGAAGACGGATTATCTGCTGCAGGCTGACAGGGGGGGATCGAAGTGAAGCTTGGAGCCGTGGAATACCTTAATGCGGAGCCGCTTGTCTGGCCGCTTGAACATGGGATCATCGAGCACGACCATGAAATTATCAGGGCAGTGCCGTCGGAGCTTGTGATAATGCTCGAAAACGGCGATGTAGATTGCGCCCTGGCCCCTGTTGCCGCGCTTCTGGATAATCAGAAATTAGTGCCTGTTCCGGACGTCGCGATAGCTACAAGGGGAGCTATTGCCAGTGTCCTGGTCTTTCATAATGGGCCTTTCGACAAGCTCACAACAATCTGGCTCGACCCGTCGAGCAGGACAAGCAATCTGCTTGTAAAGGTTTTGAGGGACCGTGCCGCTGTGGAACCATGCGAGTTCCCGCTTGTCAGCAGGGACGAAATCCCGCCTTTCATAAATCTTCCGGAAAATACCGGGCGTCTAATTATCGGGGATTATGCGCTCAGGCTGGGAGCAAAAGGAGAACCGGGCTTCGAAGTCACGGACCTGGGTGAATTATGGCGGGCGAAAACAAACCATCCCTTCACTTTCGCGAGATGGATCGCTCGAAATGGGGATATAGCAGGCGAATTAAAAGATGTTCTTAAGGCAGCCCGAGACTGGAGCATGTTGAACATGCATGAAATAATCGGTCCTCTTGCTCTGAAGCACGATTTTTCGGAGGAGCTGGTCGACCGCTACCTGCGTGTGAACGTGGTCTATATGCACGGACCCAGGGAGCAGGCGGGTGAGCGGGAGTTTTTAATTCTCGCCGGAAATTTGAAGAACAAATAATCGGACATATGCTCGATATCATAGCCAATAGAATTCTCGACAGGGAACGTCTTTCGGACGATGAGGCGTTGTGGTGTCTTTCGAACGAATCCGACATCTGTGATGTGGGACGTCTCGCGCATCAGTACCGGCTTCAAATTCATCCCGCGCACCGGGTAACATACCAGGTCGACAGAAATATTAATTATACCAACATCTGCATCACGGGATGCAAATTTTGCGCTTTTTCGAAGCCTCCAGCCGACGAACAGGGCTGGGTTCTCTCGATAACGGACGTTATAGAAAAGGTAAAAGAAACGCAACATGAAGGCGGGACGGGGATCCTGATGCAGGGCGGACATAATCCCGACCTTCCTTTCCAATATTACACCGACCTTCTTGCCGCTGTCCGCGCTCGGTTCCCCGAAATGCACATCCATGCTTTCTCTCCGCCGGAAATAATCTCATTTTCAAAGATTTATAAAATGCCGGTTGAGACTGTCCTCGGCAAGCTGATTTCGTCGGGACTTGACAGCCTCCCGGGTGGAGGCGCGGAAATTCTCGCCGAGCCGACAAGGTCGAGGGTGGCTCCGGGCAAATGTTCGGGTACCGAGTGGATAGACGTGATGCGGACAGCGCATAAACTTGGCATAAAAACCACAGCGACGATGGTGATCGGATTCGGAGAGTCGATCAACGAGCGCCTTGAGCATCTGAAAATGATCCGCGGGCTGCAGGATGAAACCGGCGGCTTTACGGCGTTCATCCCCTGGACATTCCAGCCGACGAACACAAGTCTCGAATCGGAATTTTCGCACGGCGGCGCGGGAGGTCTTGAATATCTCAGAATCCAGGCCGCTGCCCGGCTGATACTGGACAATGTCCCGCATCATCAGGTTTCATGGGTCACGCAGGGACTTCGTCTCGGCTCGGTCGCGCTGAATTTCGGAGCGGACGACTTCTCAAGCGTGATGATGGAGGAGAAGGTGGTCGCGAGCACCGGTGTCGGTTTCAGGACCAGCGAAACCGAGATGCGTAGAATCATTGAAAGGGCTGGATTCAGGCCGGTTAAAAGGCTGACCCTGTACCAGAACATTTTGCATGGCTGATGAATTCATAATATCGGCCGGGACGGTTGTCCCGATGAACGCGCCGCCCATCGAAGACGGCGCCGTTGTCGTATCCAACGGTTTAATCGATGCCATAATGCCTGCGGAAAAAGCCCCGTCCGGACTCCACCGCGAGGAATATCCCGACTGTATTCTCCTCCCCGCCTTCGTGAACGCCCATACGCACCTGGTTTACACGTCTTTTCGCGGACTTGCGGATGATGCCGATTTCTTCACGTGGCTTACCGGACATATTATGCCTGCCGGAACTGAGACTTCCGACGATACTTTCCGGGAAAGCGCGTCGCTGGGGGTGAGGTTGAGTTTCCGCAATGGGATAACCGCGCTCGGCGAGAGTCATTTCAGCACTTTTGGAAGGCAGGCGATGGTCGAGGGCGGAATGAAGGGCGTGTATTTTTACGAGGTGTTCGGACTCGGCACTCTCGACCTCGAATCCAGCATAAGACGAAGACGTCAGGAACTTGAGGAACTTCTTTCCCTCGATAGCAGCAGGGTCAGGCTGGGTGTGTCGCCACATGCGCCATATTCAGTAACAAAACCTATGGCCGAGATGGCGGTCGAGATGGCAAGGGCGCATAATCTTCCGATGTCGACACATGTGGCTGAGACGGTCGACGAAATTGAATATTTCGAGACGGGCGAAGGCCGGTTCAGCGATGTGCGGCATAATGTCAGGTTTCCAAAGCCCGATGGAGCGAGGACGTCGCTTAAATATTTCGATGAGCTTGGGATCCTGACGCCATCGACAATGGTCGTGCACGGGATTTATCTCAACGATTCGGATATCGACCTTATCGCGGAGCGCGGTTCAACACTGGTCACGTGCCCGACATCCAATCTCAAGCTTGGATGCGGGATTCCCCCTGCCGAAAAATGGTTAGAGAGAGATATCCCGGTCTGCATCGCGACCGACAGCCTCGCGAGCGGCGAGTCATTCGACCTTTTCGAGGAAATGAGGAGGTTCGTTCTTTTCCAGAGGGGTCTTACCGGAAGGACTGATTTGTTCCCGGCGAAGAAGGTGCTTGAAATGGTAACGGTAAATCCCGCGCGGGCCATGGGGGTTGATAAAATGGTTGGGGATCTCACTCCCGGCACGAATGCCGATCTGCTCCTTGTAGAACCGGAAAAAATAGGTAATAGAAATTTCAGGGATGTATATCAAAATCTGGTCTGGGGGACGAGGTCGAATAATATTATCAAAGTCTGGTCGGATGGAGTGGAGGTTGGTTTACAGAATGGCTGATCATGCATCGCAAAAGCCTGAGAACAAACTGAGAATCAACCGCTATCTGGCAAAGTGCGGAATCGGCAGCCGTCGCGAAGCGGAAAAGTACATCTCCTCCGGCAGAGTAACGGTCAACGGCCAGCTCTGCATGGAGTTCAGCGTGACAGTACAGCCGGGTGTCGACAAGGTGACGCTTGACGGCAAGGCTCTCGAAGTCCCCGGCCTGTATTATTACAAATGCTATAAGCCAACAGGGATACTTACCACTCATGACGACCCATTTTTCAGGCGGACAATAAGGGAAATGATTCGAAGGGAACACATTCCGGAAGGCGTCACGGCAGCGGGACGCCTCGATCTCGACAGCGAAGGGCTTCTTGTGCTGACAAACGACGGCGATGTGATCCAGCGTCTGACGCATCCCAGCTTCGGAGTCAGGAAGACTTATCGGGTGCTAATCGAGCGGTGGCCGATGGAGAGCGACCTTAAGAAGCTGCTGGCCGGCGTGAAATGCAATGAGTACACCGCGAAAGCCGAGGAAGTTATAAGGCTTGGACCCCAGCCGAGGGATATCGAGAATCCGTCGCATGGGTATTGGCTCGAGATCGTGTTGACCGAGGGGAAGAAACGCGAAATACGCGAGATGCTTGCGTCCTTAAGATATAACGTAATGAGGCTGGTGCGAATTAAGCATGGACCGATCGAACTTGGGACGATTCAGCCGGGCGAGATAAAGGTTCTGGAGGAGTGGGAGGAGAACGCGCTCAGGGACCTTGTAGATGCGCAAACGAGAAACGCCCCGGAGCCATAAAGCCGGGACGTCACTCGCTGTTGTTCAGTCTTCGCTGTAAGGTCCTGAGACCGTATTGGAAGTGGAGCCTAATGCAACCACGAAGGAGTTATCATAATCAGTAATTTTTTTCCGGGGAATTATCCAGGCCATGCCCGGAAAGCCGTCAATCAAAATAACAACCTCCTTTTAGAAATGGACATTCATATTTTAGTTCCCTATCAATGCCAATAAAGCCCGATAAAAATCACCTCCAGCAGGTTACAAGATAAATCGTCAGCACCAATCCTGGAGCGGACGCCGAACCTAACCGTGAGTTCCTAAAAAAGGAAACCTCCGGCCGATCTCCGGAGGTCGCAGAATTTCCAAGCGAACCCGGTTCGGCAGCCCGGCCGCCTCAGTGAGGCCCTCGGCTTTGCGTCCCCGCCTCGCGACGGGTTTGCCATTATCGTCCAAGTGGAGAGTATTATATCACATTATAGCATATTAGTCAAGGTCTGTATTTAATCCTGCGCTTAAAAATGATGGTCCTTACGGGTTTTCCGTGGGTCCGGATAGGACACAGAATTTTTTTAGAGGGGGCGGATTTTCAACGTTAACGTCATTAGCCCGAAGACCTTCTCCGCACGCGGCCGTGACGTCCACGAGACTGCCGTCGGGACGACCGCGCTACGATGTGGTTTGATTATCCGGAACGCCGTCTGCTAGCATCATTTCTTTCGAAAATAGTATAAGCCTGAACCATGTTGAGATTCATTTGTCGTATTTTTCGATTTTTATAGAAACATGCGCGCATTCGGAAAAATCCTAATCCGGCTTATCGTTGCAACGTCGGTCGTGCTTGCGGTTCCTTGTGGATACCTGCATGCCGAGACAACAGCGACTGTGGATCTCAACCCGAGGCTTGTGAGATCGGGCGACAGCTTTACGGTCGAAATCAGGATCGAGAGCGATGAAGACATCCGCATGCTCGCTCCAGCATTCCCTACCCCGGAAGGAATTTCAATTGGAAATCGGGGAAACTCCCAGGAATTGTTAATGCGCAACGGCGTGACAAACCGCACGTTCAATTATTTCGCCAGTTATAATGCGCAAACCCCCGGAAAGATCGAGATAGGACCTTTCAGAATCAATTACACCGATGAGCAGGGAGCGCAGCAGGAAATTGTCCTTGACCCGGTGACGGTCGAAATTTACGAGGATGCGCCGAGGCCGTCGAGCGATATCATCGCGGGAATTTCACACGACTGGATAAAATGGCTTATCGGGACATTGCTTCTGGCTATGATTGGGGGGCTAATTTACGCGCTTGTAAGGCTTCGAAAACGCGGACCTGCCGAAACACAGGCGCCGTTAACCGGAAGGAAAAAATCCCTCGAGGAAGAGGCGTTGGACGAAATAATTAAGCTCGAAATTCCGAATGCCAGTGACGAAAAGGCGGTAAAAGCGTATTATGATAGCGTCGACGATATCCTCAGGATATACATGCGCAAGGGTTACGATGTCTCGACCCACGATGCTACCCTGTGGGAGATCAGGCAGGAGTTTCAAAGGCGCAAGAGGATGGATTCAAGGATCAAGGGAATATTTGGGATACTGAACGACTGCGACTGGGTGAAGTTTGCGAAGACAAAGCCGTCCGATGGGGAAATACGCGATGTGGTCGGCCGTTGTTCAGATGCTTTGAAGGGAACTGCAGTCGATGATAAATAACAGGCTTTTAGCAGATTTATTCAACTTTAATAAAGTTTAATGCCAAAAACTTATACAGTCAAAGAGGAAATTAATGGTTGATATACCACACATGCCCCCGCCAACGTCGCCGATTTCCAAGGAGATCGAGGAGCTCGGCCGGGAGTGCGAGAGTTACCAGCACACGATTCAGAGTGTCTTCGACGAGGTGAAGCAGATACTGGTCGGGCAGGACGACATGCTCCTGAAATTGATCATCGGGCTGCTGTCGCGCGGTCATATACTGCTTGAAGGCGTCCCCGGACTGGCGAAGACACTCTCAATTAAATCGCTGGCAATGGCAATTGGCGCGGATTTTTCACGCGTACAGTTTACACCGGACCTCCTCCCAGCGGACATTGTCGGGACACGAATCTATAACCCGCAGACGGCTGATTTTTCAACGCGGCTGGGTCCTGTTTTCGCAAATTTACTTCTAGCGGACGAGATCAACCGCGCACCCGCAAAGGTGCAGTCCGCCCTGCTTGAAGCCATGCAGGAGAAGCAGGTTACGATCGGGGATGAGACGTTCAAGCTGCCCGATCCGTTCCTTGTCATGGCCACGCAGAACCCGATCGAGACGGAGGGTACATATCCCCTCCCTGAGGCGCAGCTGGACAGGTTTATGATGAAGGTCAAGGTGACGTACCCGTGGCGCAAGGAGGAGGGTCTGATAATCGACCGGATAACATCGGGAAAGAATATCGCCCTGAAGCCAGTCATAACGCCCGCTGATGTTCTTTCCATGCAGAAAGTGGTTGATAAAATTTACGTGGACGAGAATATCAAGAAATACGTCCTTGACATTGTGTTCGCGACACGCCAGCCGAAGGAATTCGGGCTGGATATCGATTATCTCATTGAGTACGGGGCATCTCCCCGCGCGAGTATTTATCTGGTAATGACCGCGAAAGCTTTCGCTTTTCTCAATGGCAGAGGATTTGTCACACCCGACGACATCAAGGCAATGGCGCTGGATGTCCTCAGGCATAGAATTCTTCTCACTTATGAAGCGGAAGCGGAGGAAGTTACGAGCGAGGATATTGTCCAGAAAATAATGAGCACGATCTATGTGCCCTGACGTCGATAAATTCAGCAGTAACAGAATGAAGGGCTCTTCTGCAACATTTGGTCCCGACATAAATCCACTTTACGAATATTTAATTGATCTTCAAAAGAAGCGAATTGCGATTGTCGAAGCGCTGGCGCCAAACCGTCACGAGCGATGGCAGCTTGGCACGTCGGCTTTGCTGGTCCTCTGGTGGGCAGCCGATCACATCGCGGTGTTAAAAGGGTTCCCGTCGGCGCTTGTTATTTTAATCGGCCCGGTTGTTATATTCGGCGGACTCGCGATTGCAGGATGGAAAGCCCAGATGATCGCGGTCAAAGCGCTCCCGTCGCCGTTCGAGTATCCGAAAGCGCTGGAGCTGCTGCTGTCGACCCCACTTTCGGGACACGAGATAACGTCAGCGACTGTCATGGCGCATATCAGATATCCATTTATGGGTGTTTCGGCAAAACGGGTCGGCCTGGTGCTTGCGAACCTGGTCATATACACGATGATAATCCTGGAATCGGCCGGTCGCGAAACGATCCTGGTTGATGTGTTGGACATGTCGTTGAAGTTCTATCTTCCCGCATTATGTGTCTTCATATATTTTCCGGTTTTAACGGGCGTCGACATACTGATGGTGCCGTCCGGGTGGTTGAAAAAGAGCATGAACAGCGCGACAGCGGACGGCAACGAATATGGACGAAGCGGGTTTCTGCCATTAGTCGCAATGACCCTGGCGCTCGCACCGATTATTCAAAAAATTAATATGTTCGATGCAGGCGATCGATACAATCTGGTATGGATTATTACTGTGGCGTGTCCCGTAATACTTGTGACTATTCCAGTTATTCTGATCATTCTTGTTTTGCTTTTGCCGGGACATCTCGAGAAGGTGCGTAGAAGCGGTTAGATCATTTTTACTTCATCTTTTGGCGGTGACAGGCACCCCGATTTCGCCTGTCGAGATATGTAATAAAGTGAAGACTATCAGCAGGCGAAATCGGTGTGCCAGTCCCCGCTTCATGTCCGTCAATGCAAAGTATGCACAACTTTTGCGCGGCTTTGTTGATGGAATTGGAATTAGATCTCCCAGATGCCGGTTAAATATTCACGGAGATGCTCCATGCCGTCCATGGCGCTCTGACCCGGGCGGTTCGGCATGGGGAGGTCGCCGTGATCGAACTTCTCGGTTGTCGACGCTACCAGGGATTCGACAACGGACTCCGCCTGCGCTTCGAGGGAATAACCTCCCTCCAGCGTGAATAAAATTCCGATCCCGAGTATGGAGCCTAGCGCGCGCAGGAAAGTGACGATCTTACCGTACATCTGGGTTGTCACCTGAAGAGAACCGAGCGGGTCGATCATGTGGGCGTCGAATCCGACAGAAATAATTATAAGTTGGGGTTTGAACTGAAGCGCTATGGGGGCGACTATCTCGCGAAAGTAGAGCGCGAATTCATTGTCGCCGCTGTGAGCGAGCACGGGAAAGTTGACGGTGTAACCGCGGCCTTCCCCCTGCCCTATCTCGCTGATATAACCGGTACCCGGATAATGGTAGGACTGATGTATGGATGTATACAGCACACCGGGGTCGGAATAAAAAACTTCCTGTGTCCCGTTTCCGTGATGGAGGTCGTAATCGACGATCATGACTCTTTTAATGTTGTGGACAGCCCTCGCGTACTCGGCGGCACAGGCGGCGTTGTTGAAAATGCAGAAACCCATCGAGCGCTCCGGCGTGGCGTGGTGGCCGGGGGGACGCACAAGCGCCCAAACGGTGTCGTATTCGCCGGCAATGATCAGGTCGACGCCCCCGCATACTGCGCTAACCGCTCTCCTTGCAGCCCTGTAGGTGTCCGGGCAAACCGCGGTGTCGGGATCGAGCCATACGATTCCGCCCGGGCATTCCGAAGCATGCTCGCTTGCGCGTTTGATGGATTCATGAAGGGCTCTGGTATGGCACCGCATGATGTCTTCCGGTTCGCACAGGTCCGGTTCAAGCCATGTCAGATGTTTGTTTACCGGGTGTTCGAGGATCGCGCTTCTCATGACAACCAAACGGTTCGGATTTTCGGGATGGATGGGTCCGGTTTTATGCTTCAGAAAATCATCATGGAAAAAAATCGCTGTACGGCTGCCTCTGAATGAGACGCCGGTGAAATCGGGAGCGGTGAAAATATCGTGATCGGGATACATGCTGTCCTTCATAAATCTTATCTATCAGGGCTTTTTCCTGGAAGCTTCAAATTTGGCAAATGCTTCCTTCAATTGATGGAAAAAGGGTTTGGGGTTAAACTTGGAAAAAATTTCCTCACCCGAGAATGAATACAAAGTAAGATTGTCGGCGCCTTCCTGCAGGAGCGCTTTGCCGGTGCTGCGTTTCGACGGAGGTCCGACAAGGAATATTCCGACCTTGCGTATGGACGGCGTTGTGCGAATCTGGCGTACCAGCTTCGCGCCGTCATGTAGGTCTATAGTGATATCCAGAACAATGCTGTGGACCTTGCGCTTCAACAAATAGTCCAGAGCAGGCGGGACAGCGTCGAATTTCGCGACCGGCATTCCGCCCATTTTGGCAAGTTTCCAGAATATCTTGCGGAAAATGTTATCGAAGCCAAGCGCGATCACCACGTCGGGACTGTCGTTAAGCTTATCCTGTTCCTCAACTTCTAATTCACCGCCTACGCCGACGATCGCAGTTTTTTCGTCGGGAAACCATGGAGCAAGCGAAGGGTCCGCAAAACTTTTCAGATATTCCAGTACGTCCCCTTCGGCGCCGAAAATGCCAAGTTTTCCCTCAGCGCGCTGGCATGCGCGGCCGAGCGAATGGAGCGCACCGACGGTCTCGCGGTGAATTTCCTTTGTTTCGGCAAAATTTATCGCAATCCTGGGAGTGCCTTCCTTGAGAGCTTCCTGGACAGCGGAACGCAATTGCGCCCCGCCGGGAGTGTCGAGGCGTCCGATGACATCGATGATTTCGACAGCTTTATCGCCGGATCCAACGCGGCGACGTCGGATCTCGAGGGCCATTTCAGGATTTTCCTCCGGAGGCGGCGATTGCTCGCGCTATTGCCAGGAATTGCTTGGGATCGAGACTTGCCCCGCCGACCAGCGCCCCGTCGACATCTTCCAGTTTGACATAATGTGAAATATTCTCGGGTGTGACGCTGCCACCATACAGGATCCGGACCGCTTTAGCCGTTTCCGGGGTGAAATGGCGGGCGCACCAGGCTCGAATGAACGAGCACATCTCCTGTGCGTCCCTGGGCTCGGCATTTTTTCCGGTCCCGATCGCCCAGACCGGCTCGTAAGCGATTAGGCCTCCGCCAGTGACCTCATGACCCGTCCACGCGCTTATCAGTTGCTCCTCCACTACCGCTTTCGCTTTGCCTTCCTCACGATCTCTTAATTGCTCGCCAACGCACAGGACAGGAACCATCCTTTCCTTTAATGTGCGTGACAGCTTTTTCGCGACAAGGTCGTTGGTTTCGCCAAGTTTGTGGCGGCGTTCGGAATGTCCGATGATTACATGCGACGCGCCTGCGGAGCGGAGGATCGCCCCGCTAATCTCGCCGGTGAAAGCGCCGTCCTTTTCGGGATTAATATCCTGCGCCCCGATGAAAAGCGGACTGTCATCTCCAAGCTCATGCCTGATGGGGTAGATATATGGTGCCGGAGGAAATATGGACACGCCGACGGAATTTTCATCGACGTCCCTGAAGAAAGCCGGGACGAATTCATAAATAAAATCGAGCGCCTCCTTGAGAGTCTTGTTCATCTTCCAGTTGGCGTAAGCACACGGAATGCGCATGAATCACCTCGACGGCTTTAAACAGGGCAAGTGTCCCTAATCAGGATTTCGAATAATATATCGACCCGGCAAAGGGCCAGTTAATAATTTACGCCGTTACGGGCTGAGGTTCAAGCAGGGCGGCCACGCCGGGGAGCGTTTTTCCGCTGAGGTATTCAAGGCTTGCGCCTCCGCCGGTCGATATATGGCTGAAGCCCCAGCCGAGTCCGAAGTGGTTGATCGCGCTCATGGTCTCGCCGCCGCCCGCCACTGAATAGGCTTTGCTGATCGCGATGGCTTTCGCGACAGCCCGCGTCCCGCCGTTGTAGCGCCAGTCCTCGAAAAACCCCATCGGGCCGTTCCAAAGCACAGTCCCGGACCGTCTCAGGAGCGCGTCCCAGGCTTTGCGCGTTTTCATCCCGATATCGTAACCGATGCAGTCCGGAGGAAAGTCATCCATATCAACACATACGGGTTCGGTTCCGGGGTCGGCATTGGGGGCGACAAGCATGTCCCTCGGAAGTTCGATGCGGTATCCCATTGTGGCCTGATTGGTCATGATGGTCCTGGCGGCATCGAGCATGTCCTCTTCGATCATGCTTTTGCCGATCTCCCGCCACTGCGCCTTGAGGAATGTAAACGCGCAGCCGCCGCCGATGAGCACGTTGTCGACCTTCGGGGCAAGGAATTCGAGGATTGGAAGTTTGTTCGAAACTTTCGCGCCTCCAAGGACAACGGTGTAGGGCCTCTTTACTTCATCGGTGAGAAGAGTGTCTAGATGATCAAGCTCGTCGTGCAAAAGGAATCCCGCATAATGTGGAAGCAGCCTCGCGATGCCGTCGACCGACGCGTCTGCCCTGTGGCTGGTCCCGAATGCGTCGTTAACGTATATTTCCGCAAGGCGGGCAAAAGCTTTCGCCAGCTCCGGGTCATTTTTCGTCTCGCCGGGCCAGAACCGCGTGTTTTCGAGCACCGCGATTTCGCCGGGACCTATCTGGTTCAGGACTTCCGGAACCTCGCCGTCGACATAATTTTCAATCAACGGCACATCGCCTCCGACAAGGTCGGCAAGCCTGGTTGCGACCGGCCTAAGGCTGAGCTCCGGCACGACCTTGCCCTTGGGACGTCCGAGGTGGCTCGTTACAAAGACCCGCGCGCCGCGGTCCAGAAGGTTGTGAATGGTCCGAAGGCTCGCGAGAATGCGGCTCTCATCCGTTATTTTCCCGTCCTTGTCGAGCGGAACATTGAAGTCGCAGCGAAGGAAGACCTTCTTGCCCTGGACATCGGCGTCCATAACGTGCGGCAGCTTGTTCATTTACGAATCCTCCAGTCCTGTTTTTCTGTCCTCAAGTATATAATACCCTGGAAATTTATCAGAATGTCGTTTTTACCATGTGAGCAAGGACATCCACAAGCGCTTCAGTGTAACCCCACTCATTGTCGTACCAGGCAATGGTCTTTACGAGATGTCCGCCCATAACCTGGGTAAACTCACCATCGAATATCGTAGAGAATTTCGTTGCCTCATGGTCGGATGAAACTGTGGGGTCGGTTTCGTATTTGATGATCCCTTTCATTGCGCCGTCTGCGGCGTTTTTGAACATAGTGTTGACAGAATCGGCGGTGACTTCACTTTTGACCCAGCAGGTCAGGTCAACGAGGCTGACGGACGGTGTCGGGACTCTCAGGGCGTAGCCGCTCAGCTTGCCCTTTACCTCGGGAATTACCAGCCCTACCGCTTTTGCTGCGCCGGTTGAAGTTGGGATTATGTTGCATGCGCACGCGCGCGCGCGACGAAGGTCCTTATGGGAATTATCCAGGATGTTCTGGCTTGATGTGTACGAGTGGACCGTGGTCATAAGGCCCGCTTCGATTCCGCAATTGTCGTTCAGGACTTTGACCATCGGCGCGAGGCAGTTTGTGGTACAGCTCGCATTAGAAACAATATTATGCGTTTTAGGATCGTAAAGTTTGTGATTCACGCCCCAAACAACAGTAAGGTCGGGGCCGTCGCCCTTTCCCGGGGCGGAGATAAAAACTTTTTTTGCCCCCGCATCCAGGTGTTTCTTGCAATCTTCTCGCTTGGTGAATTTCCCGGTGGCTTCAACGGCGATATCGACGCCCATGTCCATCCACGGGAGTTCCAATGGAGAGTTAACTATAAGGCACTTGATGGTTTTGCCGATATCGGGGAGACGGATCTCGTTGCCCGATTCGTCGTACTCGCAATTGAACCTGTGGTAGACGGTGTCGTACCTGAGCGTGTGGCCTTTGATTTTCGTGGCCGATCTCGAATTTACCGCGACAATGTCGAATGGAACGTCCTCACCCCGTCGCAGGCGCTCGGCCCAGATTCTCACAATCAGGCGTCCGATTCGCCCGAATCCATTAATCGCAACTTTCGCAGTCATACTCTTCCTCCGGCGGTCATATGGGTTTTTAAAATATTATTATCAGCGGTTTTTTTTACCTCTGTATCATTATTTTCCTATGTCACGGTGCACTACTGTCACCTCATAACCGTGATTTCGCAAATTTTCCCCCAGTTTCTCGGCAATAAAAACGCTTCTGTGATGTCCGCCTGTGCATCCTATCGCAACATTCAGACGTAACCGACCCTCCTCGCTGAAGAATGGAATCACCCATGTAAGGAAATCGTCGACCCGTTTCAGGAACTCATCAGTTTCGGGAGCGCGCTCGATAAAATCCGCGATCTCGGTCTCCTGACCGGTTTTCTCCTTCAGGTCCGGCTCATAAAACGGGTTGGGGAGGAATCGGACATCAAAGACAAAGTCGGGATCGAGCGGAATTCCATGTTTGAAACCGAACGACAACACCCGTATTCCGGTTTTCGGCTTTTCCCTCTCGGCTGATATAAAGGTCTCGATATGGTGCCTGAGGTCGGCGGATTTCATATTGGATGTGTCCAGCTTGAAATCGGCCTCGGCTTCGACATCCGCAAGCAGCGCCCTTTCACGTTCCAGAGTTATTTTAAGCTGTTCGCCGGGCGTGGATATCGGGTGCTCCCGTCGGGTCTCTTTATACCGTCTGACGAGAATGTGGTCCTGGGCGTCAAGGAAAATCATCTTGACGTCGTAACCGGAATCCCTGAGCGCGCGGAAGTTGTCGACAAGTCCCTGGAAAAACTCACGCGCGCGAATATCAATTACCACAGCCATCCCGGCAAAGCTCGAGCCTCCGGACGAACCCGCAAGGCACAGTGTTATAAACCTGTCCAGAAGCTGCGGCGGTAAGTTATCAATCGTGAAGAAATTCGCGTCCTCGAAAACCCTGAGCGCGCTTGTCTTTCCGGCGCCCGACATCCCGGTAATAATGACGATAGCCGGGGTGCGAGCGGCGTCCGGTCTTGGGAAGTCGGTTCCTGGTTGCATTTCAGGTAAAGGTGTCATGCCCCGCTGGCCAGCCTTGACGGGCGCTTAGTAAAGGTAACGGCATTTTAACATAGAGTGATTAAGTCTCATACAGTTTATCAGAATAAATTTATGGAAAAACGGCGGTTTCTTCGTGTTTCGTGCCATGCCCAAATTATGTCTCCGCTGACCATGCCGTTATTAATGCCGAAGCCATCAACATGCCCAACTTATTAAGGCGCGCGTTAATTTTGCATCTTTTTGCGGTGACAGGCACCCCGATTTCGCCTGCCGAGATATGTACAAAAGTGAAGATGGTCATCAGGCGAAATCGGTGTGCCAGTCCCCGCCTCATGACCGTCATTGTGAAGAATGCACATCTTTTGCGCGGCTTAGTATGTCTCCGCTGACGCTCCGACAGAAGTTGGGCATGGCACTGAGAATTTAGAGATTTTCAACAGTCCAGATCCCGACTCAATCGGCACTATTCTTCCCACTCGATGCCCTCATGTTTTAACAGCTTGCGTTTGGCTTCGAGTCCGAGTGAAAATCCGCCGATTTTTCCGCCCGATGCAAGCAGCCTGTGACATGGGATTATTACCGGTATCGGATTCTTACCCGCGGCATGTCCGACAGCCCTGGACGCTTCCGGCTTGCCGATCTGCTTTGCCAGCTCGCCATATGTCGTCGACTTCCCGTATGGTATTCCCTGCAGCGCCTTCCAGACGGTCTTCTCGAACTCGGTACCCTCCGGCGCGCACTGGATCGTGAATTTCTTCAGTCGTCCCTCATGGTACTCGTGCAGCTCACGGCGCAATTTTTCCAGGTTCCTGCGAGCAGCCGCGCCGACCATTATGTCCGCTATATCGGGAAGGTCGCGCTCGACTTCCAGGCGGTCTTCCGACCAGAGCAGCATTACAACACCCTCATCGCTCGCGATAGAACCGTACCAGCGATCTCCCTCTTTCCAGATCATGGACGCCTGAGTCATCATTTTCTCATGCTCCTTTTTTTCCGCGCTTACGCGCGCTTTCGGGAATACCGAACATCTCGGAAAGAAATTTACCGGTATGGCTGTTTGAAGCCCGCGCGATATCCTCGGGCGTCCCCGCAGCCACAAGGTAACCTCCATCTTCCCCGCCTTCAGGACCCAGATCTATCACATAATCGGCGGACGCGACGACATCCAGATTATGTTCAATGACTACGACAGTATTGCCCATATCGACAAGCCGCTGCAAAACCGTAAGGAGCTTCTCGACATCGAAATAATGCAACCCGGTGGTCGGTTCGTCAAGTATATAAATCACCCTGCCCTGCTTTTTCTTGGCTAATTCGCTGGCAAGCTTTACCCGCTGCGCTTCACCGCCGGACAAAGTCGGCGCGGGCTGACCCAGGTGAATATATCCCAAACCCACGTCACGAATGAGCTCAAGCCTCTCTGAAATCGCGGTATGGGCCGAGAAAAAGTCCACCGCGGTACTGACCGTCATTTCCAACACGTCGTGAATGCTCTGCCCGCGGTACTTTATTTCGAGCGTCTCGCGGTTATATCGCTTACCGCCGCATGTATCGCACTGCACGTAAACATCCGGGAGAAAATGCATCTCGATTTTCAATAGCCCGTCTCCCTGGCATTTCGAGCAGCGTCCGCCCCTCACATTGAAGCTGAACCGTCCAGGAGTGTATCCCCTTGATTTCGCTTCGGGAGTGTTCGCGAAAAGCAGGCGGATTTTATCGAACACCTTTGTGTACGTGACCGGATTCGATCTCGGGGTCCTGCCGATCGGCGACTGGTCGACAACGATCCCGGCATCGATAAATTCCAGCCCGTCGATCCCGTCGCAGTGTCCGGGCTTGTCGGTCCTCACACCGAATTCGTGGGCAAGATTTCGCCAGAGGGTTTCATTCACGAGGCTGGATTTTCCGCTTCCTGAAACTCCGGTCACGGCGATGAATGTCCCAAGCGGAAATTCAACGTCCATTCCCTTAAGATTATTTTGCGTGGGCTTCCTGACGATGAGCCTTGCGCCGTTTCCGGGTCGGTAACTCCTCTTGCTTAGACCAACCGCTTTGCTTTTCAGGCTGAGAAAACGTCCGGTGGGGCTGTCTTTCGACGCTTCGATTTCCTCAGGTGTTCCCTGGGCGACAACCTGTCCACCATGTACACCCGCTCCGGGACCAAGGTCGATGACATGATCGGCAGAGCGAATCGTGTTTTCATCGTGCTCGACGACAATTACAGTGTTGCCGAGGTCGCGAAGTCCTCTGAGTGTTTCGATGAGCCGCGCGTTATCGCGTTGATGAAGCCCGATCGAAGGCTCGTCCAGAATGTAAAGCACTCCGGCAAGGTTGGAGCCTATTTGCGTGGCAAGACGGATCCTCTGGCTCTCCCCTCCCGACAACGTCCTCGCCGACCGCGAGAGAGTGATGTAATTGAGCCCCACGTTATTCAGGAACGTAAGCCTTGAGCCGATTTCCTTGAGAATTCTGTCGCCGATTTGCCTCTGCATGTTTGTCAGCTTCAGCCCGGAGATGAAGTCCAGGGCTTCCCTGACCGACATATCGGTTACCTGGGTAATATTCAAATCGTTGAGGGTCACAGCGAGCGCGGTCTCATTCAGCCGCTTACCTCCGCAGAGCGGGCACGGGCGGTCGCTCATGTACATTTCAAGCACATTGCGAATGTATTCGGAGGTCGTCTCGCGATACCGCATTTGAAGATAGCCGAGAATTCCGCGAAACGTGAATCGACCCTTGCGTTTCTTTCCCTGCGTGTCGAAAAAAACGAACTGGACCTTGACGTCCTGTCCCCCATAAATTAGGGCATTTACAGCATCGGGGTCCTGATTTTTCAGCGGGATGTACGGGTCGATGCCGAGTTGATGAGCGGCGGCGTGGATCATGCTCGTTAAATATCCCGATGAAGTCCCGCGCCAGGGGAGAATCGCTTCCTCTACAAGTGACTTTGAAAGGTCTACGACGAGGTCGGGATCTATTTCGCTCAGGGAACCGAGTCCGCTACATTTGTCGCACGCGCCGTATGGGGCGTTAAAGCTGAAGAGCTTCGGAGTGATCTCGGGCAGAGAAATTCCGCACTCGTCGCAGGCGAATCTTGTCGAAAATAACTCCTCGTCTCCGGTGTCGGGGTTTAGAATAACCACCATGCCGTCCGCACGATTCAGGCTCAGCTCGACAGATTCAGTCAATCTCTGTTTGACGGTTTCCTTGACTTTAAGGCGGTCGACGACGATGTCTATGTTGTGGATTTTGTACCTGTCCAACTCGATATCGTCGGTCAGCATATAAACCTGCCCGTCGATCCTGACGCGGCTGAATCCCTCCTGAGCCAGGTCGGCGAAAAGACGCTCGTATGTGCCCTTTTTACGGCGGATAATGGGAGCGAGGATGTAGACGGGGGAATCTTCCGGCATCATGAGGATGCGGTCGACAATTTCCTGGGGCGACTGGCTCGATACCGAGACTCCGCATTTCGGGCAGTGAGGAATTCCGATCCTTGCATATAGCAATCTGAGGTAATCGTAAATTTCGGTGACTGTGCCGACGGTCGATCTCGGATTGTGGCTTGTCGCCTTCTGGTCTATTGAAATTGCCGGCGATAATCCATCTATGTAATCCACGTCCGGTTTGTCCATCTGACCGAGGAACTGGCGCGCGTACGATGAAAGGCTCTCGACATACCTTCTCTGACCCTCGGCATAGATTGTGTCGAACGCGAGCGACGATTTTCCGGAGCCGGAAAGTCCGCTGATGAGAACAAGGCGGTTGCGCGGAATTTCAACGTCGATATTTTTCAGGTTATGCTGGCGCGCTCCGCGGATCGTAATTTTGTCACGACCTTCCGGAAGGCATGGAAGTCTGTCCTGAAACCTGGTTTCTCCGGACGATTTATTCGGCTTAGACACCATTTTGCATTTTCAATCCCCACAGGTCCGTTACGTGCGTAATTCGGGGACAGGCACCAATTCGGTCATCTAAGTGTCAGCATTGTGCAGGCTTGCTAGGACCGAATTGTTGCCAGTCCCCGAATTAAGTCCCCGAATTACGTCCCCGAATTACGCCCCCGAAATACTGCAATCTTCATCAATTATGAAACGCCGAGAGCCGCGTTGACCTCATCGAGCTTTTCCTCGACAGTGGCGCGAAGATCAGGATCGGTTCCAACCTCAAGATATTTTTCAAGGTGAGGCTTTGCAAGCAGGGGCTGTTCATTGAAATAATATGAAAGCCCAAGTTCGTAATTTATCTGGGCGTAATACGGATGTACGTCATACGCTTCCAGAAGAAGGTCTATGGCCTCAGGATAGGAACCTCGCGCGCGCATCTGACGTCCGCGGCTAAGTCGGTCATTGTAAAGCTCGTCACCCTCCAAAGCGGGTAGCTCTGGCTCCACGACCTCATCGACAGTTTCGTCCGGAGTTTCCTCTGTTGTTACATCTTCAGTGGTAGTGTCAGCAATGGTCTCATCATCGGTTGCGGTTTCTTCATCGACCGTCTCTTCATCCGGAGTAGTTTCATCTTCGTCTGTTTCGTCTACGGTCTCTTCGGATTCGGATTCATCTAAGGCTTCCTCATCAGTGATTTCCTCATCGGGATTTTCCTCATCCAGAGCTTCTTCATCTTCAACAAGAGAAACCTGTGTCGACTCGTCGGAAATGTCCAGAGGAATTGTTTCACCCGACGTAATTCTGTCGATCATTTCCTGCGCATTTTCGGCAAGCCTGGATCCTTCAGGCTCAAGTCGGATTGCGTCGCCGAACGCGACCATAGCTTCATCTTTGTATCCCTGTGCCAGAAAAAGTTCTCCGGCGCGGTAATGCAGGAGTGGATAGCGCTCGTCGATGTCCTTAGCCTTCGAGATGTTATCCCACGCAAGCTGCGGTTCGCCGAGATGCTGATATACCAATGCCAGATTTACATAGATTGACGGGTCGTTCGGCCTCATGTCTCGAGCGATGATGTAATTATCTCTAGCCTGCTCCCATTCGTCCTTGTAAAGATATGCTCCGGCGAGATTCTTCTGCGCCTCGAAATTTTTCGGGTCTGCCTGGAGGGCGGCTTTGAATTCGATAATCGCGTTGTCGTACGCGCCCTCTTCGAGGAAAGAGACGCCTTTATTGTAGCGTTCGATTCCCGCGGAGCTTGTGTTCGTCGGTTTACATGAAAGCAATGCAAGAGCGATAAGTGAGAAGATAAATAACCCTATCAGGATACGGTTCATGGGTCTTCCTCCGTAAGAGCGGCACTCCCGACCACACTGTCAATCCAGTCAAGGTAAGCGGGATTACCGGTCCGGATGTCGAAAGATATAACCTCGGGACAATCGTATGGATGCAGCTCAAGGATTTTTTCCGTGAGCGGCTTTAAGACTCCCGCGGTAGACTTTATGATCAGAAGCGATTCTTCAGATTCCTCAATTTTTTCCTGCCATTCGTAAATGGAATGCAGTCCCGGAACGATATTCACGCAAGCCGCGAGACCGCTCTCAACGAGGGCGCGCGCGATTCGACGCCCGGTTTCCAGGTCGGGCACGGTTGAGATCGTTAAAGTATATTTTTTTCGCTCGGCCATAATACCAAACAAAAATACAGTAAATCAACACAGCAATCTGATATTTTAGCACGAATCCTTTTATACTCCAAGTATTAGGGAGTGAAAATACTTTTACTCGCAAGGCACAAATGTTAACCTATCAGTATGGCAGCGGGGTCCGGAAATCAAAATCGAATATTTATCGCCGCCGGCGGAACCGGTGGACACATTTTTCCGGCTCTTGCCGTAATGGATGAACTGGTCAAACTCCACCCCGACCTGCTGGCGACCTGGTTCGGCAGTACACACCGCATGGAATCGGATTTGATCCCCGCGCGCAAGATCGATTTCGTCGGGCTTAAAACAACGGAATTCAGGCGAAAGCCGACACTGTCTAACATTTTCTACAATATACGAAGTCTCTGGTATCTCGCGGGTTCGATTTTTTCATCGATTGGACAAGTGAGGAAACTCAATCCGGGAGTTGTGCTTACAACCGGCGGATTCGCGGCGGGAGCTATGGGACTTGCGTCATGGTTTACACGCACGCCGCTTGTAATTATCGAGCCGAACGCATATCCGGGCATGACCAACCGATGGCTCGGAAAACGCGCGGCTCTTGTTTTTACCGCTTATGATAAAGCAGCGAAATTTTTTCCCAAAGGGCGGACGTTCATTGTCGGGACGCCCGCGCGCAGCGATTTAATAACGAAAAGCAGGGCTGAATCGAGGTCCGAATTGGGATTGAGCGATGACACTGTCTTTATTGTCGCGACTGGCGGGAGCCAGGGCGCATCGGGCATTAACTCCAATCTCCCGGAATCGATCGTATTGCTTTTGAATATGTCCCCGGTCTTGAAGTTGAAGGTCTTGCATCAATGCGGCAAAGGTAAACAGGCGAGCGTCAGAGTCGACGACACAAGATTTCCGCGCGAAAATTATGTGGTGGTCGAATTTATCGACAATATCCCGCTGATATTGGCCGCTGCCGATATCGTTGTTTGTCGCGCGGGGGCATCGACATTGACAGAGGTTGCGGTCAGGGGACTTCCGGCTGTTATAATTCCTTACGCGCAGTCCGCCGAGAACCATCAGGTCAAGAATGCCCGGACATGGGAATCGGAAGGCGCGGGATATTGTATTGAGGAAAAAGATTTGACGCCTGAATCGCTCGCGGAGAAGCTTTCAATCCTGATTTCCGACGAGAAAAAGAGAAAACAGCTTGGGGAGTCGGCGAGGAAATTCGGGAATCCCGATTCGGCAGTGGTGATAGCGCAAAAACTGTCAGAGCTTCTGAAAAACCGTGTATCTTAATGTGATCATACCGTCATACCGCGCAAGCGCGACAATCGCCGAGACATTGAGATCGGTCGAGGCCTGCCGCGAATTTACTGACGCGAAATTCGATATAACCGTTGTCGATTCATCTCCCGACGGCGATCCGACACGCGAGATTGTGAGGTCGGTCGGATTCGATGTCCGGCTGATAGAGCTTCCCGAGCGCGCTTTTCCCGGGCGAGGACGGAATGTTGGAGTCGCGGAAACAAAAGGCGATGTCCTCTGTTTCATCGATGCCGATGCCGTCGCGGATAATCGCTGGATCAAGGCGATATCCGATGCGTTCAAGGAGAAGCCGGACATCGATTCGTTCGGAGGCCCGGTTCTGAACGGGAATCCCACGGACAATTATTCGTGGCTCGCGCACTGGTGCGAATTTTCGGGTTACGGGAAAAACGCTCCGGAAGGCCCGCGACGTGTGCAGCCGACCGTCAATGTCGCCATCAGAAGGACAGCATTCGAAAAATATGGTCCATTTCTGGAGGATCAGTTCGGCAACGAGGATGTCCTTCTTTTTCAGAGGATGAAAAATAACGGCTCATCGCTATATTTTCAGAGAGCGCAGATCGTTTACCATAAAAACAAAACTGAACTTGAGGAAATTTTCAGTCATCAGCGCAAACTTGGCGAGTCGACCGGGATTGCGAGAGTGAAGTACGATCTTCCCGGCTCTTTTTTACAAACGCCGTCAATGTCATGGCTGATTCCTTTAGTCAAAACGCACTTTGTGGGATACAGGCTTCTCACGCAGGAGACGGGAGAGTTCGGACGCTTCCTGGTAAAATGGCCGCTTGTCTTCAGGGCAATGAATTATTTCTATATTGGATTTAAAGACGGAGTCAGAATTGCGAAGGAGGGTAAGAAATGAGCGACCTCGAATTCACGGGCGAACGAATGGTCCCCGGCGCGAGTCCGTCGGGCCTTGAAGCTGAGCACAGGTCGCGGTACGAGTTCGCGAGGGGATTTGTCCGGGGGATGAAGGTGCTCGATATCGGCTGCGGTGCCGGATACGGGAGCAAAATCCTGGCGGAGTCGGCACGATTGGTAGTGGGTGTCGACAGGGATGAAGCCGCAATCAAATATGCTACCGGAAATTACGGTTCCGAAAAAATATCATTCCAGAAAGCCGATGTCATTTATCTTCCCTTCAATGATTTCGAGTTCGACGCCGCTGTGTGCTTCGAAGTTATTGAGCACATCGAACGTCCGCGCGAAATGCTGATGCAGGCGTCGAGAGTGATTCGCGACACGGGATTGTTTATTGTGAGCACGCCAAACGGAGGGGTGAAGGTTTCGTCTCAGCCGAATCCGTACCATATCAGGGAATACAAGCTCGACGAGTTCACCGATCTCCTGAGGAGCTTCTTCCCGCTCAATTCATGGGATCTGAAAATTTTCGGTCAGTTTTTAATGGGCAAGAAATACTCGAGCACCGGTGTTGCGATGAAAAATATGTATCTCACCGTAAAAGGCAAACTCGGGATTAAGTCGCCTGAAAAATCGGAGGCTGAAACGGTGTATGTGAAGCCGGAATACGAATTCAAAATTGAGGATCGCGAGCTTGCAGAATACCTTGTCGCGGTCATCAAAGGGAAATAGGTCAATCTTTGTCAATTTCGATCACTGCAGCGCCTTCGAATTTCCCGTCTCGTAAATCGTTCAACGCGTCATTCGCTCTCTCAAGCGGATAGACATTGACTTTTGTCTTAACAGGTATCTTTGGGGCGAGTTCGAGAAATTCCTCTCCGTCTTTTCGTGTCAGGTTCGCGACTGATTGAATAGACCTCTCCCCCCACAGGATTTCATAAGGGAAGGAGGGGATATCGGACATATATATTCCCGCGCATACAACTTTCCCGCCCTTTTCAAGATCCATGAGGGCTTTGGGGACAAGGTTTCCGTCCGGAGCGAAGATGATAGCAGCGTCGAGTTTTACGGGAGGCGATTCATCCGATCCACCTGCCCACTTCGCGCCGAGGGTTTTCGCGAATTCCTGGGCATTTATGTCGCCGGGACGTGTGAAGGCATAGATTTCTCGGTCCTGGAATTTTGCCACTTGAGCGACAATGTGCGCCGCGGAACCGAAACCGTAAAAACCGATTCGCTTTGCGTCGCCGGTGAATTTGTACGACCTGTATCCGATCAAACCCGCGCATAGTAACGGTGCAGCCTGAAGGTCGGGATAATTTTCCGGGATTGGAAAAATAAAATTTTCATTCGCGACCGTGTATTCCGCGAAACCGCCATCGATATCGTAGCCGGTATATTTCGCGTTGTCGCAGAGATTTTCGAGTCCCTTTTTGCAGAAGTCGCAAATACCGCATGAGCCGCCCAGCCACGGCACCCCTACCCTGTCGCCCTGATTGAATTTTTCAGCCCCATCGCCCTTTTCCATGATAGTCCCGACAATCTGATGTCCGATAATAAGCGGGATTTTTGGTCTTTTAAGCTCGCCGTCGACAATGTGGAGGTCTGTCCGACAGACACCGCATGCATGGACCTTGAGAAGAACATGACCGTGACCCGGCGTCGGTATTGCTATATCCTCAAGTGAGAGAGGTTTGCCGGATTTATGAAAAACCATCGCGCGCATAGGCTTCGCTCCGGGAAAAGGATTTGGAGAAGATATGTTATCATATTGATGTCCAGCGGTGACAGGCACCCCGATTTCGCCTGTCGAGATATGCGGTAAAGTCAAGCTAATCGTCAGGCGAAATCGGTGTGCCAGTCCCCGCTTACCGAAATCGTTGTGCCAGTCCCCGCTTACCGAAATCGGTGTGCCAGTCCCCGCTTACCGAAATCGTTGTGCCAGTCTCCGCGATTTTCCCGAAATTGATCTTATACAGCTTGCGTTAGTGCCTTTGTTATGGTAGATTGCCAAGTCCGCTAAAATTCAATGCGGGAGTTTTTTTGTGCCATGAAACCAGGAATACATCCAAAATATCATTACGCCAAAGTCACCTGCGCATGCGGGAACACCTTTGAGGTCGGCTCCACTCGAGCGGAGCTCCGTGTCGAGCTCTGTTCCGCGTGCCACCCGTTTTTCACGGGCAAGAAAAAGATCGTCGATACTGCCGGTCGCGTAGAGCGATTCAAACGTCGGTACGCCGGCAGCGAAGGCGCATACCAGGTCAAGGACGAGCCGAAGGACGAAGGTTGATGTCCGTCCGACTCAGCACTATCGGGGCTATCAGGCAAACCTGGTAGCTCTTTTGTTTAGCCGACATATCTGTCCCTCCCGGAGAATTAATGCCCCCAGAGACTCGAGAGATATCATCAGACAGCGAATGCGGAACATGTCGCACCGAGAAAACTACACTGTACGGCGGTCAGGCGATCATCGAGGGCGTCATGATGAAGGGGCCGGAAAGAACGGTAGCCGCGTGCCGGACACCATCGGGCAAAATCGTCCACAAGGTGTTAAGAGAAGGCGCGGACGAAAGAAAGCGCAACTTCTGGTACAAGACCCCTTTCCTTAGAGGTTTTCTTGTTCTAATTGACAGTTTGTCGGTCGGATATGGGGCGCTTATGTTCTCTGGTGAAATCGCAGATCCTGACAGCGAGCCAAGAAATCCGCTTCTGGAAAACCTGATGGTGATTGTCAGCCTGATAATCGCGCTCGTGCTCTTCAAGTTTCTCCCGATACTCGGAACAACGTTTATACTGGGTTACAACCTGAAGGAGGCGGAGCAGGTCACGGTCGGATCAAGCGTCGCTTTTTCGGCGGTAGAGGGCGTTATAAAAGCGCTGGTGCTTGTGGGATATATTTTATCGATCAGGATGATTAAGGATGTCAGGCGCGTTTTTCAATACCACGGCGCGGAGCACAAGACGATCAACGCCTATGAGGCCGGGGCCTCGATGACTCTTGACGGGGTCAAAAATTACCCGACCTTCCATCCGCGCTGCGGCACGAGTTTTCTGTTCGCGGTGATTTTATTCAGCCTGATTTTCGCGATGTGCTTCCCGCTGATCACGTGGTGGATCGCCGGCGACCCCGCGCTTGCGTTACCGGGACAAGGCGGATTTTTTTCGATCAATCTTCTCTGCCGGCTGGTCCTGCACATTATTTTCCTGCCGGTGATCGCGTCGTTCGGATACGAATTTATCCGGTTCACGGCGAAATTCAATCCAAAGTCCATTTTTATGAGGGTTCTTACCTACCCCGGCAGGCTGTTTCAGAAAATAACCGCTCTCGAACCGGAAGATGACATGCTCAAGGTATCGCTTATCAGCATGAAACTTGCGATGGGAGAGGAGATTCCGGAGGGCGAATCCACCGTTTACAGCGAATACCGGTCCCGGGATCGCATAAAATAATCCCTGATTAAAATTATTTGTAATCCTGATTCGCGTTCAGCGGATAATACTATGGCCGACGATTTCGAATGGTTGAAGGATTAATATTATGGCACTTCACGCGGACATTGTAATTCCAGCGTTTTCAGACGATATCGACGATGTCGAGATAATCAACTGGCTTAAAAGCGAGGGGGAAGAGGTCAAGTTCGGGGAGCCGATTGTCGAGCTGGAGGTCAACAAGGCCACGGTCGAGGTTGAGTCGCCTGCCGACGGGATTCTGAAGGCGATATTCTGCTGGGAGGGCGAGGAAGTTATCGAGGGCGAGCGAATCGGCATGATTGCGATTGAGGTCGAAGGCGAAGAGGAATTCGACTTCACCGACTCCGCCAAATTCGATATTTAATGAGGTGCGCGTTAATTCTGTTTTGGCGGTGACAGGCACCCCGATTTCGCCTGTCAAAATATGTACAAGAGTGAAGACGGTCATCAGGCGAAATCGGTGTGCCAGTCCCCGCTTCATGTCCGTAATTCTGAAGTATGCACCACCTTTGCGCGGGTACGGTCCAAATCCAAGTTCTTCAACAGTCCCGACAAGCGGACTTTTTTAGATTTTTAATTTAACGTCTTTATTCCGGCAGGGGCAATCATCTGTTATAATCCCTCACGGAGGCGTGGCCGAGTGGTTTAAGGCGACGGTCTTGAAAACCGTTGTGCCGTCTGGTACCGGGGGTTCGAATCCCTCCGCCTCCGCCACCTCATCTTTTATCCCGATTTTCCCCGGTGACACCATGATACACACATCCGGAGTAATCAGATTAACCATTTTAGCCCTGTCGGCAATTTTGATTGCATCATGCGGCTCGGGCGGACCTCCGAAGCCGGGACGTGAAATGGCTTTCCCGGATCAAGGCGTGACGATAAAAGTCGCGGACGGCTGGGAGTGCGAGGTTACCGGTGTCGACTGGGCAACATGGACGCGCGTTCAAAATGGACGATCCGACGAACCGTGGATCTTTCCACCGGTGACGTGCCGCGATGTCGCGTCCGGCGGACAGGGTCCGGATGGCATGCGCTACATCAACTGGCGGTTCAAGGGCGTTAAGGGAGTTTTCGACCCGAATGTGAATCCCCTGACCTCTCAATATCCCGTACCTCCCGGACTCTGGGCGCTCGACGCGCAAAAATTGGAGCTTCTGGAAAGCGAGAAGCGTTCGATAACCTGGCCGGGTCTTGCCGGTACAGAAGCATGGTGCCGTTTGTATGAAAACACTCACGGCGCGGGGGCGACATCGGCGATCTGGAACACATACACTGTGATTTTTGTTGTCGGGGAAAACACATACGAGTTCGTGATGTCGCTGCCCGATTATGTCGACTACCGCGACTACATTGACCGCTTCTGGACATCGATCGAGGATGTTCAGATCAACGGATGAAAATCCTCTTCGATGGACTCACTATCACACCTGTTCCGTATTTAGTGATACTATTAAAGAGATTAAAACTGTCTTATGCCATTCCCGCTTAACAAGTATTGAATGGATAAAGGATGGGATTTGGAACAAACCGCCACAAGCTACGTTCGAGGACTCACTCCGCTTGTGACGGCCACCCAGGCTTCGCTATAAAAAATACTTGATAAGTGGAACTGGTATCAAAAGAGACGTGGGGGTTGTTATGAGAACTTTTATTGCTTGCATGTCGCTAATCCTGGTCATGGCATCCATCGGATGCTCGCGCGAACTAAGGCCCGGCGGCGACGCGCCGCAGCGTCCGTTCAATTTCTCCCACATACCGGAAGGCGGGGAGCAGGCGCCGATCACCGACGGAACACAGCAATCGGGCGTTGCACCCGATGTCCCGGATGGAGAAACAAATCCGGACGGGACCCCTATTGAAGCGGTCGACCCGGCACTGGAGGCCTTGATTTCAGAGGGACGTAACGCAATGACCGGCGGCGACTGGGAAAAGGCGATAGAGATATACCTGGAGGTTGTCGCGCGGGACGAAAACAACATGATAGGGCTTTACAACCTGGGGTATTCATACAGGCGGTCAGGAAATTACGATAAGGCGGTCGAATATTCCGCTCGCGCCGCACAGGCGGATCCCGATAAATTGTACGTGCACCAGAATCTCGGCTATGCATACCTCGGCATAGGGGATACTGAGTCGGCGATGGCCGAATTTGAGGACGAACTGGACCGTCACCCGGATGTGGCGGACCTTGCGGGGGTCGCATATCAACTGGCAAAGCTCAAGCTGGATAACGGCCTTGGGGAAGAGGCATTTGACGCGGCCATGCATGCGGTAAGGCTGGCTCCGGATGAGCCCGATTACGAAGCGCTGCTTGGCGAGGTCCACATGGCGAACGGCGCCTACGACCAGGCCCTGACATCGTTTCGACGGGCGTCGGAACTGGGTCCGGACGATGGCCTTTACCGCAAACTGGCCGGCGACGCGTTATGGGAGCTCGGACGGAAGGACGAAGCACGTAACAGCTATATGGATGCGATCAATCTGGATGCCAGCTTAAGGGATCAAATTCCGGCTGAACGTCTGGCGGATGATTCCGAGACGGAGGAATCGGCCGATTCGCCGATGTAAACAATCGCCACTATAGGTTGACAATCACTAAACAATATTGTAGCATCTCAACATTCAAATAAGGTTCCATTTCAGGAAGGAGAAAAAAACAATGCCAAACCCGATATGTCACTTCGAGATCTGCGTAAACGACAAGGCCAAAGGGCTAGATTTTTACGGCAAGGTCTTTGATTGGAAATTTCAAAGCGACCCGAACTTGAATTATTCAATGATCAGCACGGGGGTTGAACCTGGAGGCGAAATTTCTCAGGCGATGGGCGAGATGAAGCCGTACGTGACAGTATATGTAACGGTCGATGACATCAACACTACAATAGACAAAGCTGTCGCGATCGGCGCTCATGAAATCGTCAGAAAGACGAAGATCTCGGACGAGTATGGATTCTACGGGATGTTTGCCGATCCGGACGGAACGGTTATTGGATTGTGGAGTAAAACCTGATTTACTCAGATGTGACGTGACGGATGTATCCTTCACTGACAGGCTTCTTTGCCGTCGTCATGTGTATCGCGGGATTTATTGCGATAATTACGTTTCTGTCTGCGGCAATGCGAAAGAAGGATCGCCACCCGACTTTAGAAGAGGCTGCGAAAAAGTTAAGGGGTGAGTCAGAGGGGAAATGTCCGGAGTGCGGAGCTGCAATATCGGATGAAAGGGATTTTTGCCCAGGATGCGGGAAGCAGGTTGAAAAAACACATAAATGAATCGCAGTCGATTTAACCCAACCGTCTCAAGCTACGCAGGCTCCGCTTGAGACGGACACAGGGGATTTTCCGTTTAAACAATTTTCTGTAAGCAAAACTTGTATTAATTCAACAACTGAACAAGCATTATCCGGAAGGTTGTCTCCTCGAAGTCGTTCGCGTCATTGGCCATATCGTCGAATTCCATGAATTTCATCGACGCCTCGAGGCTCATGTCGCCGCCCAGACGCCAGTTCAGTCCGAACTCAAGCGAGTCGCGGTCGGAATTGTATGTCGCCTGGTTCCCGTCCGACCGCACCGCCTCATAACCCGACCATGTCTCGAATTCCCCTGACGGTGGCGAGTAAGAGAGCCTTGCAGAATATCTATTGACATCGGTGAACCGCTCACTCGCCGGGTAATCGCTGTCGGTGTTTCCATACAAAAGGTAAAGCTGAAAACCTTCAGGCCATCGAGAAGTCATGCTGACGGTGATCGTGTCCTGCGTCGAGTCGCTTGTCGGCGATGACAGGCTCGATCGGTCGTTCGCGCGCCAGTCGACTCTGACATTATGCTGCGCGCCAAGCCAGTCGAAAGGCTGCGCGATTCCGGCCGTATAAGAAGTCATGTTATCGGTGAGCCAGCCAGTCTCACTTTCGAGCGCGTTATTCGACCTGTCCTGGAAATTTACGCCAAGGGTGATTGTCGGTCCGCGAAGGGCGAATCGGTATCGAATCTGGCCTCCATAACGGCTGGTTACGGTGGTGAAGTCGAGCTGGTCGTTGAGATTATTCTCGAATTGTTCGATATACAGACGTCCGGTCAGGTCACCGCGACCGATATTGAAACTGTCCTCTGCGCCGATCGATTCCCTGTCCCTTTGGAGCGATGTCCGACCCAGGCTGATGAATCCCGGATCGATCCTCTCCCATTTTGCCTTTATTGTATGATCACCCATTCTATAAGACGATTCAAGCATATAGGCGTTTTCAGCCGATAGATCGGGAGTATCGGGATCGTCGTAATCGTACTGACTTTCCGCCCAGATTCCCCTTAGAGAGCCGTTGTCGCTGTCGAAACGCCAGAGGAAGTCCGCGCTTTGGACCTCGTTATCGCCGGGATTACCCCTGCCCTCGAAGTCCGATTCCCCTTCATTGCCGTGAAGATACGTATAACCGATTGAAAACGGGTTGTCTTCCCATAACGCAAGACGTCCCGCGAAGAGTTCCTGCTGGCCCATGCCAGTCGACCAGATCTGACCGTTGTCCCTGTAACGCGTGTCCGTTTCACGGCGGCTTTCACCGGTCGCGATGTAAAGTGACAGATCATTGATATCGACCCATCCGCTCGCGCCCCTCACACGAAGGCCGTCGAGGAGCAATGGATTCAGCCTCGGAGTTGTATCGCCGAGCGAAATTCCGTAATCGGGCTGCTCGACATTGAATACATAGCGGTTACGGGGCTGCTGGAACTGCGTCTCGTCCGATGTTACGAAAAATCGAAAATCGAAATCGGTCCGGTCGTCCCTGCCCCGTCCGTACAATGAGAAGATGGACGTATTTTCAGGCTCCTGACGGAGAACACTGCCGGTTCCGTCAAGATTGACGAAATTTATGTCCAGAATCGAGCGTCCGGACAGGCTGAAGAAATCCGACGTTGTCCTTCCAGTCACGGGAGGAGGAGGGGGCGAGCCGGGAGTTCTGCCAAGATCGAATAACGAATCCTGCCCCATTCCGGGCACGGTTCGTCCGCCACCGACGTTAAAAGTTGCGGACGTAACTAACTGCGTCTGCACACCGCCGACCTCAGTCATGTAAACTTTAATCGAATGTTCCCCGCTCTCAAGCATACGGTCCGGGAAATAGCTGAATGTTAGTGAATCCGGGTCCCACTTGGCCGCCACAGCATGATCGTCGAGGAGGATAAGGTAAAAAAATGTGTCGCCGACATAGTAAGCATCGATTTTGATAAGAATCAGCGTGTCGAGCGGCGCTACAGGCTCGTCCAGGGGCGGGTGGAGGATGGTCGCAATCTCCAGAGGCTCATGCGGACTTTCGTCATCGGCACGGACAATGCCGCCCGGAATCAGCACGATTACGAGAGCCAGAAAGACCAGCATATGTCTCAGATGCTTCCGGAAGAAGGCCATGGCCAGCTCCTGTTTAGTTTATAAATAACCAGACATGCCCAACGTAAAATTCACGATGGGGCATTAGTGTTCTTATCGGTCATTAATGTTTTTCATCAAGTTGACCTGTGAATAATATCATTGATCAGAACATAACTACTTCGGAGCCTACTCACCAGGAGGTTCCTGAATCGACGGAGGTTCGGCGTTTTCTCCGCCCGGAGGTTCGGACGGCGGGCAGTCGTTTTCCTGTTCGCATTTTTCAAGCTCCTTCAGGCATTCCAGATAAGCGTTCCATGCTCGGAGCGCATCAATTGAAGCCTGTGCCCAAAGCTCAGTCGCTTCATCGAGCATCGCTTGCGCATTGGCGACCATGTCTGTGTATAAGTCGACCATAGCCTCGCCCAACTCAATTGCACTTCCCATTATTGCTATTAACACATCCCCCATGCTTGGGCCTCTTAGGTAACCACCGCCCATCGTCGATTCTGCTGATGCCTTGGCGGATTTGGCTCCATCAAGCGCAGCTTGTGCCTGGGTAAGTAAAGCTTCCATTTCATCAAGGACCTGTTGAGCTTCGTTTACAGCTTCACCGGCTTCTGAGGCAGCCGCCATAGCTTCCATGTAGGCATTCCATGCGTCAAGACAGTCACCACAGGGGCATTCTTCTTCTCCCGTGCCTGAACCTCCTCCCCCGTCTGTCGCGCCGCCGGTTCCCTGACCCGGGGGCGTCCCTCCATCTCCTCCGATCGCATCAGGAGGCCGAGGAACCTCCGGTCCGAACGGAGAGCCGTCGCCGGTATCTCCTCCGGGTACCGCATCGTCAGCGTCCGACGAACCCGCGCCCCCTGTACTATCAGGCGGGGTGAAAGGACCGCATCCGTTCGCCTCATAACATTGCTTCAACTTTTTAATGCACCCAATATATGCATTTTCCGCGTTGTTTCTGGCCAGCGTCGCGTCAAGGACATCATTTGCTGCAGCGCCGATTTTAACCTTAAGCTCCGCCAGCATCTGCTCGGCGAGTAACTGAATAAAAAGGGCATCCCTAAGGTCTTGATCGGCATTTAACTGGTCTTCCTTCGCGGCGGCCAAATCGCCATGCAGCGTGGGATCGATTTCACTATCCAACCCATTCAATAATGAGTCGTTCAGTTTTTTCTCAAGCTCGTCAACGATTTCGCCTGCCAGTTCGGAAGTATCCATCGCTGTCGCAAGGTCGGCATTAGCTTTATCCAGATTCGCCTGGGCTTCCTGTAACTGTCCCTTCAGTTCCTCAAGCCGTGCTTTTGCATCTTTTAACGCTTGTTCGGCATCGAGAAGCGCCTGGTATAACGCATCGCAGTCCTCGCACGGACATGGTTCCGTGCCATTACCTATTCCAGTTCCGGGTTCGAACATGATCCCGCCGGGAACTTCCCACGGCCAGAAATCGTCACCATTGATTGGAGGAAGCCCCGGACCGCCCTCAAGTCCCCGCACACCAAGTCCGCTCGCAGTATCGCCGCTCTGGGTTGTTCCGAAGCAGTCCGGATTCTGCCATTTCAGATTGGAGATTGATTCCTCGATGATTCTCATATTTTCGAGGCAATCGGTAACGTCCTGCATCGCTACGTTATAAGCCTCAACAGCGTTTTTGAAATTCTGGGATGCGGTGTTGAAAGCTCCGGAAGCGGCATCGAGCGCGTTTTTCGCTTTATCGGACCAATACGACGCGTCATCTTTCGCGGCTGTCGCGTTCTTAAGATTGTTCCAAAGATCGTTGTATTGATCGTTGTTGTCATCAATGAAACCATTCAGCAAAGCAGCGCCGTCGTTTCCATTGAACCATATCCGAACCGCACCTCCGAATGCTTCCACGTAATCCCATCCCTCGCCGGGATCCGTGAAACTTACATTGTCGGCGAAAATGCTGTTGGAGAAAAAGTCGCTACAATTCTGCAAGTCATTTTCGTATTTGCCAACAGCCCCCGATTCGTTTGCGAGCGCAGTGGAATAATCGTTAAGAGCAGTTAGAAGTCTGTCGCCTGCGTCATCCCTTTTATTCTCAGTGTCATCAAGGGCTCCGGAGGCAGCGTCCCGCGCAGATGCAACATCCTCGCAAGCTTCCTCAAGTTCTGAGTTCAGACGTCGCCATTCGAGCCAGACATCCCAGCACGGACCCATGTCCCATGGGAAAATGATTTTGTAGAAAACATCCGCCGACGCCCCCCCGATCACGGCGCCTAATTTGAATTCCCCTGTGCTGCTATCGTCAAGCCTGATTTCGCCGAGCATCATCCCGCCGTTATAAATCTGGATTGAAAGGTCCCCGGGCAACATCCCCAGTCCGATGAATCCGTTTGGCGTGACATTTATTCCGAAAGTTATCGCGACCGGGCCGAAATCGGGCATCGGATTCATGTCCGAGTACTGCAATCCCGCGAGATCAAGATCGATTGTCAGTGTTTCCCCATTTGGATCGGACAAGCTGAGAGATGCCTGAGTCCCGGCGGTTATATCGGCGACAGCTTCCGGCGACAATACCAGTGCCGCAGGAACCATCCCGCAAGCATTTATTGTCCCCCCCTGCGGATACCATGCGATGTCGCCTTCTATCGGAGTTGGTTCTGAAATCGCTCCCTTTGCGTCGACACAGAACGCCCATATTTCGGATATGACAGGGTCTATCGGGGCGACATTGACTCCCAGTCCCGCTATCGGAACCGGAATCACCTCAACCTGCCACATGTAGAAACCGTCGAGCGGTTCAGCTCCAAGAGAATACTGGATGAAAGTGTCGGTCAATCCGTCGGCGGTCCAGACAGGGGCATTTGTTACTGCCGATTCCGCCGACTGGCTCGGGTATATCGGATAAACTGTCAGCTTATAGGACGGCGCCCATGTCTCCATGTAGCCGGGACATCCATCGGCGAACGATCCCCATTCGAACAGCGGGAACGGGTCATAGCAGCCTCCCAGGGCTTCGGAAAACTCGCTGGCGTTACCGTCTATTGCGTTGTAAAAATCCTCAGGAAGAAGCTCTGAGGGTACTCCGGGGGCGTGTAGTTCGACCTTGAGGCATAATGGATCGACTTCAATTATCAGACCGCCCGGTGTTGTAATCGTTATACTGACCGGGAGCAAGGCCATATCTCCCGTCTGTGTATTTTTCGCAATTAGATTGCCAGTGAAAACGCCTCCGCCTGCAATGAGAAATTCCTCATCGATCGGGATGACAAAGTTAATATTGATCAATTCGCTGCCAAGTCCCGGAAGCATGTCGATAATCGACGGGTAGATCTCGACATTTTCGGGCACTATCGCGCGACCGTCCGATGAAACAAGGTCGGTCATGCTCAGGGTTACGTTCTCGACAGCGGTCTCACCGACATTGAGGAGATTTGCGGAGACAATTTCATTGATTATTCCGCCCGGGAATTCCTCAGTGTATGCAAATTGCGCCTCGAGAATTGTGTCCTCCCACTGGAGAAGTCCCTGTGTTGCGCAGTCGATGACCGTCAGAACCGGTCCGTAACCGAATTGGAGGTCGGGATTTTCTACACGGATATCATATTGCCCCGGCTCCGCGGTTTCGAGCACAGAAATGACAACGTCCAGTCTTGTTTCATCCAAAAATGTTACAAATATGTCATAAATCGCATCAGTCGGGACTCCACCGCTCTCGAACTGCACTGTGGCTCCCTGCTGGAATCCGCTTCCGAAAATGGTGAAATCTTCATTAACCGCTCCGATACAGACATCAGTCGGAGAAATTTCGGTCGGAACAGGTGGGGGTATGATAATTTCCAGGACTTCGAATCCGTTGGGAAGGTCGACAAATTGAGAGTCCGGATTAGTAACTCTTACATCCTGAAAGCCGACCGTAGCGTCTTCGTGGATGTAGACAGATCCCTGTATCAAAGACGAGGTAATGACGTTGGCGGTTATATCGAAGAAGGAGCTGTCGGGTGTGAATTCAACCGATGCACCTGCCTTGAAGCCGGTTCCGCTGATTTCGAAATCGACAGTGTCTCCCGGATAACCGGATGCTGGGTCAATCGATGTGATCGTCAATGGAATCTGAAGGACTTCGAATCCGTCAATCAGTTCATCGAAACTACTATCTGGATTTGTAACTCTTACGGTCTGGAAACCCGCAGGAGCATTTTCGTCGATTATAATTGTGCCGGCAATCACTGTTGAATTGATGACAGACGCTGAGATATCGAAAGAGCCGGTATCCGGAAGGAACTCAACGGTCGCTCCCGTCTCAAAGCCCGCGCCCTCAATCTGGAAATTCAATATATCGCCCTGATAACCTGAGGACGGGTCGATCAAGTCCACTTCAATCGGTATCGTTATTTCAAGAACTTCAAATGCGTTGAATAACTCCGCGAAATTTGTGTCGGGATTTGTAACGCGCACGCTCTGGAATCCAATAGGCGCATCGGTATGAATATTAATCGTTCCCTGAATCAGGGACGATGTGATAACAAACGCGTTGATGTCGAAAAATGCGCTGTCCGGGAGAAATTCCATCACAGCGCCTGTCTGGAAGCCTGTTCCTGTCAATGAGAAGTTGAGAAGGTCGCCGGGATAACCCGATATGGGATCGATTGAGTCGATTGTGAGTTCAACCGGAGCCAATAAAACTGTAAACGCGTCGATCAGAATATCGTCGCCGCCGTCCGGATTTGTTACGGTCACATTTGTGGGGCCGATATATGCAGCCTGATCGATATCTATGGTCACATCGAATGATGTCGGCGTTACGAAGCTCGGCTGGGTAACGAAAATATCGGGATGGTTGAAGTCGATGGTTATGCCGTCCTGGAAATCGGCACCGGTTACGGTGATAACGAGGCCGACATCGCCCTGAGTTCCTTCATTTGGATCGATTGACAGCAGTGTCGGCGGGATAACCGGCGATTCGGTGACTTCAAAACCGTTTACAAGCGTATCGAATCGCGCCTGATTGTCCGTTACGGCGATGTCCCTGAAACCTATCAGGGCAGCGGGGTCAATAGTAATTGTTGCATCAATCTCATCGGTTGAAATGACGCTGAACGTATCGACAGAGATGTCTGAACCGAAATCGACAGAAACAATATCATCCAGGTACATTCCTGTGATAATTACATCGATTGTCTGATCCTGCTCGCCCTGGCTTGGGAAGCAGTCGATGATGTCCGGCGTCGGCTGAGTGACCTCAAAACCGTTTGTCAAAGTGTCCTGAATATCCGGTCCCAGGACAGTGACATCGCGGAAACCGACCGCCGCGGCCGGATCGATATCTAGTGCGCAATTTATTAAGTCGGTTTGAACGTTAAGTATGGATGGGGTGATTCCGGGACCGAAATCGACCGTGTCTATGTTTTGCAGATTCTGGCCATAGATGGTGACGGGAAGCGTAATAGAACCGCGGTCGCCGGAATTGGGATCGACGGATTCGATCACCGGCGGTTGGGATAGCTCCAAAACCTCAAACCCGTTCGGCAGGGTTGCATCGCCGATCTCGGTTGCCACCGTGACATCCCTGAATCCGACAATAGCGGCAATGTCGATGTCGAGAGTGACATTGATTATCACATCGGTGAAATTGTTTATGTTAACGGTGATTCCCTGGCCGAAATCGACACTGATTAACGAGGCGAAACCCGAGCCGTATATGGCAACCGGAAGCCCGACATCGCCCTGCGTTCCCTGCTTTGGGTTGATGTCGTCGATTTGGACATTGCAGTCGATTACTTCCGCGGCATTGGCGAGGACACCTGTCTGATTGTCCGGATTCGTACAGGTCAAATTGTAGAAACCGAGTGTCGCGAATGAATCGACATCCACAAACAGCCGTGCCTGAGTGTCGCTCAACCACTGTGTCGTGATTACATCGATAAGCGGCGGGTTGAATACAAATGAAATGCCGCTGAGAAAACCGGTTCCATCAACGATTAACATCACACCGGAATCGCCCGGACAGAATTTGTCGGGAACAACAGAGAGAATTACAGGCTGATCGTATTTAAGAACCGTAAAACCGCCGGTTACCGTCGTGTCCCCGTATGGGCTGAACAACGTAACATCTCTTGGACCGGGGTTAGTGAGCCAATCTATGGAAATTACGACGTCAATCTGAACATCACTGATTACATTAACGGAATCTACCGTAATGCCGGCGCCAAAATCGACATCGGTAACAAAGCCCAGATGAGCGCCTGTGATTGTGACCGGGATCGATGTGTCACCCGTATATCCCTGATTTGGAACGATGCTTTGAGGGTCGGGGGCGAAAGAAGGGAGCACGGTAAACGCGTCGGCAAGTCCGTCCTGCTCTGTTGGGGAATTAAAGACAAAAACATCGCCGGGACCCAGTGGCGCTCCAAAAGCAATATCGATGGAAAATTGCAGTTCGGTCGGATTTACGACTATGACCGGTCCGGTAACATTTATTCCGGGATTTTCAAAGAAAACCAGTGCCCCCAACTCGAAATCCTGGCCATAAATTTTCATAAAAAGGTCTACATCGCCCTGGTAGCCTTCTGTCGGGTCGATCGACTCGACGACCGGTATTATCGCCTGAGCCTTCTGGGGAAGCGTGAAAAATATCAGGATAAGAGCGATGGCAAATAAAAATGCCCTTGGGCGTCCAGGAAGCTGGTTCATCGGATTTCCTCCATGTAAAGCCCTCATCTGAGATTCGACATCCCCCGGATGCATATTATATATTTTTATTAAAGCGTTTAAAGCCTGCTACGCAGTTAAGGAATAATTATAACAGATTAAAAGGCGCGCGTTAATTTTGCATCTTTTTGCGGTGACAGGCACCCCGATTTCGCCTGTCGAGCTTCGTAAAAAAGTGAAGACTATCATCAGGCGAAATCGGTGTGCCAGTCCCCGCTTATTGTCCGTCACTATAAAACATGTACAACCTTTGCGCTGTTTAGTAATACAAAAAGCGGGCCAAAATGAAGCGGAAATCCGACAATATCGCCAATCGGGCTTGAATAGAGGGAACTTGCGTTCGAAAATAATCGGACAATGAAAAGAAAGTTTCCGCTGTTATTGTTCTTTATGTCAGATTGAGAGAAAAGACCGTACTCATTCGCGAGTGATAATCACAACGGCCGCGACCCAGCGCTCCTCGTGCGTCAGGCTCATCCAGAGCTTGCCGGCGCCGATTTCCTCTCCCCTCGCCTTTGCCCTGCCATTTAGTTTCAAGTACGGCACCGAGTCGTCCGCCATAACGACCTCGAAATCCTTCCATCCGATACCCATTCCCCGACGCGCCCCGATCGCCTTGAACGATGCCTCCTTGGCGGCAAGCCTTACGGCAAGCTCGGGGATTTTATCCGGTCGGCTCAAACAATATTCGATCTCGTCGGGATTGAAGCACCTGTCCAGAAATCTGTCGCCGAACGAATCGAGCATGCGCTTCACCCGTTGGCATTCTACGATATCGATTCCGAGTCCGATGACATGACCTGTGACTTGCGGAACAACGTTCCCCAATGGCTCCACGCCAATTTCTCCAATTTTCGGGAGTTGATTATCCATAGGATTTGAGGAAACAATCCAGCTATTTATAACAAAGCACAGAGAACTGTGGCACACACACGCCCGAGTCCGCGAGGGATGTATGTGCTTAAAAAAAATTCGACAACAAACACATACATCCCTCGCGGACTCGGGCTGTATGTGCCACAGGTTCAGGCTGTTTTTTCCAGCGCTGAAGTCCCCAGTTTTGTTTACAAAAATCGCCCAGCTTAATGAAGTGGGGCGGTGAGATTTCCGGGTGGTGGGCGGTGGGGGAATCGAACCCACGACCTCCTGCTTGTAAGGCAGGCGCTCTAACCAACTGAGCTAACCGCCCCTACCGCTCTATAATATACTCGACCGGGTCCGGTTTCCAGTACTCAAGCGGTCGAAAAATCGGTAAATTTATTAAGGCGTGCGTTAATTCTGCATGTTCTGGCGGTGACAGGCACCCCGATTTCGCCTGTCGAGATATGTAATAAAGTGAAGCCAATCATCAGGCGAAATCGGTGTGCCAGTCCCCGCTTCATGTCCGTTACAATAAAATATGCACAGTCTTTGCGCAGCTTAGCGGATCAGAAAATCTGACGCCCGTCGGCGCGTTCCGGAAAATCGATTCCGAATTCTGTTAATAAACTCGGCGTTACATCGATCAACTCAGGGTCATCAACGGTCACCGGTATCGTGCTGAAAAGGATTCCCGGTATCGCGGAGCGGTCAAGCGAGCAGTGGTCGCCGGACCATTTTTTCATGTTTGCCTCAACAAGATCCTCCGCAGCTACGCCGAGACAAGTCTGCCAGCTCACGCGATAACCGGGCGCGAATCCGATGACAATATCCGGAGAATATTTCATGTTGTCGCCTTGATAAATCTCATCAGCACGGTAGGCATTCAGGATAATTTTCTCGCCCGTTTCCGGGTCCGTCATCTCAAGAAGTCCCGCGATTATCTCATCGATAAGCGCATCCTTTTCGTTCTCGGTTACGATGCCGTCCTTTTCTCTGCCATTGAGATTGATATAAATCTGGCCGAGCCCGAGCGCGTAAGCCTGCGTTTCAGACCAGTTCACCCATTTGAAGAATTCCGTGTCCTTGTTGAAAAGGCCGTACACCGACCGAAGCGAACCCAGAACACCGGGTTTTTCGGCAAGGTAGCCGTTATCGACAAGCCAGCGGTTCACGTTTACCGACTTCCGCCAGGTGGTGAACCCATGGTCGCTCATCACAATGAACTCGTCATCATCATCGAGAATTTCATCCAGCACCCGTCCGACAAGGGCATCGGCTCTCTTGTAGATCTGGAGAATCGAATCGCCGAACTCCGCATCCATCGCCGGGTCGTACATCGGATGGCCCTTGTCGATAAACCGCCAGAACATGTGGGATGTGTGGTCAGTGCCCTGGAATACCGCTGAGAACAACTGCCAGTCGTCGCCCTTCATGAGCTCGACAACCATGTTGGACTTGATGTCCCAGTTCTCAAGCATGTCATCCATAAATACCTTCTCGGGAAGCACATTTTCATTCAACGCCCAGGTTTCGGAATCCCAGCCGTACGTTTTGAACTTGCCGTATTTGTTGAGAAGGCGGTTCGCGAACGAGGGCGGGAAGCTGATAGGGGCGCCCTTTGTGCCGCGAGGGTCGATACATACAGGGGTGACGTAAACCTGGAAATCCGGTTCGGCCTCGATGAAATAAATCTTGCAGAAGCCTTCCGCGCCCGCGAAATTCGTCATCTTAAATTTGACCGGGATCCAGTCGGACCATTTTCCCTGCTCGATATTCGCGGTGAAGGTCTCGGATTTCGGCCTGTACATCAGGCCAAGCACAACGAGCCAGATTATAAAAATGACAAATGCCGTCCCGAATCCTCTGGCATTGCTTTTCAGGGCTTTTGCCAGAATAATCCATAAAATTACTAACGCAATTATTCCAATCAATATTCCCCGGGCGAATTCCAGAAACATAAACGGCTTTTCGTTGAAAATGTTGAAACTGAGGATTTTGGCTGCCGGGTCGACAGTCATGGCGACATTCGCCTTCAACTGCTCGTTTTCACGCCCCGGGATTGGTACATAGGGTCCGGGGAGGTATGACAGCATGTCGTTGCCTTCACGGACGACCTCGATGACATTCCCGCCCATCTCCGTACCCTCGGTCGATCCGGTCTTGTCCATCGCGACCTGTTTGTTGTCGACATAGTACACATAAGTCCCCATCGTTTTCCGCATGTCTGGAACGCCGAGGCCGGACAAAACCTGCATTTCGGACATCTCCTCCGGCGGCATGTTCATCGGCATCATGACACCGACAGTGGGGATGCCGTGCTCGGCGGCGATTGTCCAGTACGCGGGACCGTGTCTGGCATTTTCAAGCACCGGGGCTTTTATGGGAACCTGGTTAAACAAAAACTTCGGAGGCTCGATGACATTCGTCATGTTAAGTTCTGGGAAATATGTATCCGGATTGCGTCTGAGGAAGTCGAAAACACCAGTTTTTCCCGGATTTGTTCCCGTGACAAAAGCCGACCATGCGACGGGCGACTCGGGCGGTATTGTGCTCCAAAGGTTTATGAACTGGCCCTGTTCGGCAAGCCTTTTCAAATTCGGAAGCTCCCCCTCCTCCATCCATTTGCCGACGAGTCCGTAATCCATGCCGTCGAATCCGAGAACGACGATTCGTTTTCCCTTAGCTTCGACAGGTGCTAAAGGACCTGAGTACATCGTTCCGACCGATACGCCCAAAAGGAGTACAGCAAGAATACTAAACCTGAAATAACTGAGATGAAACCATCGGGATTTACTTCTAAGGGTTATTTTTTTAAACATTAGTTCCGTTTCTCCTGTTTATGTTATTTATTTGCGCCCCCCTGAACCATTATACTGTTCGGAAAGCATAATATTATACCACCCTTAAATATCTAAAGGGCAAGATCCGATTATGTCGCCAAGACCTCCGGTTCCGCCGAAACCACCTCCCAGGGCATTAAAAGCCATGGAAAGCGGTACCATGCCGTCGGAACGTCTTGAAATCCTTATTTTCAGGAGGTTCCTGAAAAATCTTAAAAGCGGCGGTGGATGGTCGATTCTCATTCTTCATTACGCGATTGTTCTGCTTTTGCTCGTATTGTTCTGGCGATCCGCAATGCACGGGCAGATTCCGCATCCCGAAGTGCTCATAAAATTAGTCGGGGCATACTGCTTTTTAGTCGGGTCGATCGTTATTCCCCTGACCGCGCATGAATTGTTCCCATCGCCCGGCGAAACCGATCAGGCGTTCGAAACGGTCCCTGTCGGCTCGATTGTATTTTTCGATGCTCGTTTAAGGGCATCCGTAACGGCGTCCATGTTTGCCCTCCTGCCTCTCCTGCCCCTTTTTATCATGTTTGATCCCTTTTTAGGGAGGGATGTCGATCCACTCGAAATCATCCCGTTCTTTATTGGCGTTGTCTCGTCGATCTGGGTATATTTTCTGATGGAGCTTGTGTCGATCAGATCGGATCCCGGAGGCAGGCTGGCGAGACGACTCGGCGTTGTCGCGGCATTTATACTTTTACATCTTGGATTTGTCGGGCTGGTGGGACGTCTCGGGCGGGTTTTCCTCCAGCAAACGAATGTGTTCAAACTGCTTATCGACATCAATCCCTTCAGCCAGTTCTATATTCTGATGGAAGGTCCAAGCCAGAGATGGCTTTTATTGAGATCGGATTTCCTCAGTTTGATCGATTACCGCTTGTATCTCCTCATTCTCCAGATACTGGTTCTCGCTTTATCCATAGCGGTCCATCGAGCCGTTCAGAAGCAGGTTTACTCAGGCCCGCAATAATTCTGCATTTTCTGGCGGTGACATCCATGATAAGTTTAGTCAAGGAGAGACGGAGGTCTCCTGTCTTTTTTCTTTTCATATCATAGGCGCTTACAGGCGTCCAATCC
>Ga0214473_10000249_pt1 | contig 76335 bp, 73 predicted proteins | sample RVTome_7_FD_203509 | JGI IMG/M metagenome (GOLD analysis project Ga0214473, IMG submission 203509) | Soil microbial communities from uranium-contaminated site in the Upper Colorado River Basin, Wyoming, United States - RVT98D197 | ecosystem: Environmental > Terrestrial > Soil > Contaminated >...
CCCCTGCCTTCAGCTCCGTTATCCTGTCCCTTTCCTCCAGACTCAGTTGCTTATATCGTCTCTCCATAAACACTTAGGGTAACTCCTGTGTAGCCCCAAGTGTTGCACTTGCTTATTGAACTGGCGAGAATTATAAAATACAAAATCTTAGGACTGTACAGTTTTTAGTACGTGCACTTGATAATATATGTTCTGCAGTTCCTGATTTAAAACCTGATATTTTCCATAAAATTATATTCTTTACAGCCATTATAACTTTTGAATATAGGAAAGGCAGTCTGAGTAGAGAGGACGCATATAAATTAGGTGATAAAAGTTTTGAGTTTACAAGAGCTTTTAATGAAAAGACAGAAGGAGAACCAGATACATATGAAAAAAAGTTTTATGAAACATATGTAGACCCTAATAGAGAAACTTATGAATATTTTCAATCTATTATCGATCTTATATTTTCAGGTTATTTGGATAAAGAACTGCTTTCAATTGAAATTAGCAGGTTAGAACCTGAAAATATTTCACCAGAAAGAAAAGTAAAGGAAAAAATTTCACATTTCCGTGAACTCAGTGAGGAAGATTTCCAGAAAGCCATCGACAATGTCTACGATTATTTACTTAGGGGGGCATATAAAATTATTAGTTTTCTGGATTTATCTCTTTATCTCACTTTTTTTTATGATCACGGTATTATTTCTGAGGACCCGAGATCAAAACTTAAAAGGGCTTCTGAAATTGTTCTTTCTCAGATTCAAAGTGATGAAGTTAAAGACTATTTCATACAAGAACCTATGAGATACGATTCTGCCCATGTTTCTCCAGCGTTTCGAGAGATTAAAACATTTATTAAAGAATCACTCAAAAAAAGGGAGAAAGATCATACAGCTTTCTTAATAAAGAATTTTTTTTCTGCTCTATTAAATGGTGATAATGCTTGGGTTTTATACAAAGAAGTCGAGCATCAATTGATTTTTTTGTATATTGACCCAGAGGAATTTGTCTCTTCTCTGGTTTCTGCCCCATCGAGCGGATTATCTTCTTTATCTCAACTATTCAGAGATCGTTATCTGCGCATATCGAATATTTGTGATTTTTTATCTGATGAAAGACCTATCCTGTCAACTCTTCTTGAAAAAATCAAAAAAAGTGCTGATACGTTAACAGAAAAACCTCTTCGCAAATTCCTTTTGAATGAAATAGTAGAAAAACTAGAAAAAGTAATAGCGCACCTGAAAAAATAGATTTTTTGAATTAATAACCCCGTCCCCCGAATCGGCCTTTTTAGAAATCCAGTGCGTTCGGAGAACGCACCATCGGAAAATTTTTTATATTTATGGACACGAAAATAGTGAAGCGTTTCATCTTGACCGCGTCACCCTGCTTCGTGCCATACTTCGCGCGTGAGGAAGACTGACCCCCCATGCCCCCCTTAAGCTAAAGGGGGTACAAAGAATTGAGGGCGCTTGACCGGAATGAACGCAATGAACCGAAAATTGAACCGAGAGTGCTGAAAATTCAAGCACTTGGAGGCAAAAATCCAGATTTCGCTGAACACAAAAAAACGCGCGCGCGAGTAGCATATATATAATATATGCAATTGGCCCGTTCGGAGAACGGGCACTACGGGTGGGCGGGCAGGGCGGAGCCCCTTTCATCCTGTTAACCTTGACAGGTGAACGCTCGTTCACCTATAATTTGGGCGTGGAGATTAGAGAGGCAAGGCTCAGGGCGAGGGTCAGTGAAATCGCTCGTTTTTACGCGGAAAAGGGCAGGATGCCGAGTTTTTCCGAGATCGGGGAGATGGCCGGGCTCCGCTCGAAGAATGCCGTTTCCAAGCTTGTAACCCGCTTAAAAGAGCTGAAAATCATCGAAAAAGACGAAAAGGGGCGCCTCATTCCGGGCTCCCTTTCATCCCCTGTAAAAGTGCTGGGGACGGTAGAGGCCGGTTGGCCGAGCCCCGCCGAGGAAGAGCTTCTGGACACCCTATCCCTCGATGAACTCCTCATCCAGAACCGGGAGGCCACTTTTATGCTCAAAGTCACGGGGGATTCGATGAGCGGGGCGGGGATACTTCCGGGGGACATGGTGCTCGTGGACAGGCATCTGACCGCAAAGAGCGGAGACATCATTATCGCAGAGGTCGATGGCCAGTGGACGATGAAGTATCTTAAGAAGCGCGGCGAAAGCGTTTCCCTTCTGCCCGCGAACCCCAGCTACGGACCGATAAGGCCAAAGAGCGAGTTGAAGATAGCGGGGGTTGTTACGGCGGTGATAAGGAAGTATAAGTAACCCCCTTTTAAAAAGGTGAATGGATTTCATTTTCAATTTGTCACTCCCGCTTGTCGGGAGTCCTTCCGGTCAATTACGAAAGAGAAGAAAGATTCCGGACAAGCCGGAATGACAAAAATACGGCAGAGAACAGGATTTTATTTTTAAAAGTGTAAATAATTTTCTTTTCGAGAGTATTCACCTTAGAGGATTTTTTATGGAAGACCAGCCCCTCACAATTCATTCATGGCCGCGCGCCATACTTCACCTGGACGCGGACGCCTTTTTTGCCTCCTGCGAGCAGGCTATTAACCCGCGCCTCAAGGGAAAGCCCGTGATAACCGGCAAGGAGCGCGGCATCGTGGCCGCCGCAAGCTACGAGGCCAAGGCACGGGGCGTGGAACGCGGCATGAGGCTCTTCGAGGTGAAAAAGCTCTGCCCGGATGCCGTCCTCCTCCCCTCGGATTACGAGACTTACAGCCTGTTCTCCCTCCGGATGTTCGATATACTCAGGCGCTTCTCGCCCATCGTGGAGGAATACTCCATAGACGAGGCCTTCGTCGATCTCACGGGCTTGAGGAGGAGCTTTCACGGCCCCTACGGGCTTATCGCCCAAAAGATACAGGAGACCGTGGAAACGGAACTCGGCCTCTCGGTGTCGGTGGGCTTAAGCCTCACAAAGGTGCTGGCCAAGATAGGCTCCAAGCACAAGAAGCCCCACGGGCTCACCCTGATCCCGGGCAGAGATATCCACCTTTATTTAAAAGGGCTTCCCGTTGAGAAAGTCTGGGGGATAGGGCAAAATACCGCCGCATTATTAAATAAGCTTGGCGTCCGGAGCGCTCTCGAATTTGCCCGCAAGGACGAAAATTTCATAAAGAAATATTTCTCAAAACCCTTCCGCGAGGTATGGGACGAGCTTAACGGGAGGAGCGTCTACCAGGTCACGACGGAATCCAGGAGCGACTACCAGTCCATCTGCAAGTCAAAGACCTTCACGCCGCCCTCAATGGATAAAACATTCGTGTATGCCCAGCTTTCAAAAAACCTGGAGAACGCCTGCATAAAGGCGAGGCGCTACAGGTTGGCGGCAAAAAGGCTTACTCTCTTCCTGAGGAGGCAGGACTTCAGGGACGAGGGGATCGAGATAAGGCTAAGCTCGCCCACGGCCTACCCTTCACAGCTTTTCGATGCCCTGAGGAGGGGTTTTGAATGCGTCTACAGGCCCGGTACGCTTTACCGCTCTACAGGAGTAATAATGGCTGGACTGGTTCCGGAAAAAAATCTGCAATATACTCTTTTTGACGACGTAGCAAAAATTGAGAAAATGTCCCGTGTTTACGGCGCGGTGGACAGCCTCTCAAGAAAGTTCGGCAAACATACGGTAATGCACGCCTCAAGCCTGCCCACCAAACTCCAGGCCCAGCACGAGGGCGAGCGGGGGGATGTGCCACGGAGAAAAGAGACCCTTTTTAAAGGGGAAAACAAAAGGCAGCGATTAGGAGTGCCGATGATGGACATAGAGGTATGAATTGCATATAAAAGGACTCTATTACGTGTCAAAAGGAGAACCGAATCCAAGAACTGGATGCCCGATTAAGAACCTCGGGCATGACAGACTTCAATGCCTGTGTCCGGGTAAGCACGGAATGAATGCCCAATACGGAATTTCCTTTTACTAAGGAGCCTGTCCGAATAATGTAGCCGCAGGCTTTAGCCTGCGTTCATATAGCGCAACCTGAAGGTTGCGGCTACAACATATTGGGTCTATAAAGGGGGGTTCCCGACAAGCGGGAATGACAACCCTGGTAATAAACCCATTAGAAATGAATTTTTTGGGATCGGTTTTCCCTTATTGGGGCAGTTCTTTCTTAAGCAGGGATTCTATTTGTTCCCTCAACTCGTCAAAGTCGATTGGCTTTGTGAGATAGCCGTAGGGGCACGGCAATTCTATCTTTTCGGCCAGGTCCTCCTCGGGATAACCCGATGTGAAAATAATGGGGATGCGTATCCGGGAGCATATTTCCCTGGCCGCCTCCAGGCCGCTTTTTCCGGGAAGGCTCACGTCCATAAGGACCAGGTCCGGGGTGTCTTCCGCAACCCTCAGGAGTGCCTCCTCGCCGGAGACCGCCGGCTCGGAGAAATCATATCCCCACCCCTCCATTATGATCATCAAGTCCATGGCGGTTATGATCTGGTCTTCGACTATGAGGATCTTTTTCCTTTTCACTCCCTCCCCGAAAACCTTATCCTGAATTCCGTCCCCCTCTCCGATGAGAGGTCCACGGTGCCGCCGAGCTGCTTCGCGGCTAAATTATAAATCAATTTGAGCCCCAGGGAGCCCGTTTTTTTGATATCCAAGTCCGCAGGCAGGCCCACCCCGTCGTCGGCGAACAGGAGTTCTATCCCGTCCTCTCCTCTTTTCTTGAGCGAGACCGTGATCTCGCCCCCTCTACCGTCGGGGAAGCCGTATTTAAAGGAGTTGGATATGAGCTCGTTCAAAATGAGGCCGCAGGGTATTGCCGTGTCTATGGATGCCTGCACGGTCTCCAGGTCCGTCTTCAGGGTTATCTTCGGCTCTTCGGCCCTGTAGGTGGCAAAAATCCCGTTTACGAGGTCTCCTATGTATTCGCCGAGGTCTACCTTATACAGGTCTTTGGACTTATAGAGCTTTTCATGCACGAGGCTCATCCCCTGTATCCTGTTCTGCGTGTCCCTGAATATCTGGAGCACGCGCTCGTCTTTTATGGAGGCGGCCTGGAGGTTTATGAGGCTTGATATCACCTGCATGTTGTTTTTGGTGCGGTGGTAGACCTCCCGGAGGAGTATCTCCTTTTCCTTAAGGGATGCCCGTATTTGCTCTTCCGCGCGCTTGCGCTCGGTTATGTCCCGGAGCACAAACTGGGTCGCCGGCCTGCCCTTGTATTCTATGGGCGTTGAGGCCGCCTCCACATCCACCCCCTGCCCGTCAGGACGCATTATTCCGGATTCCCTGAGCGGCGCCCTGAGCCTTTCTTCATAGCTCTGCCTTATCCTCTTCCCGACAAACTCCCTATAATCGGGATGAACAAAGTCAAGCACGTCCTTCCCGATCAACTCCCCCGCATCCTCGGCCCCGAAAAGCCTTACACCGGCCGGGTTTACATACACAAATTTCCAATCGGAGTGAATGGCTATTGCATCAGGGGAAAGTTCGACGACCTGGCGGTATTTTTCCTCGCTCTCCCGCAAAGCTTCTTCCGCGCATTTGCGGGCGGTAATATCATGGGTAATGCCGAGGACCTGGTAAATGCCGCCGCTCTCGTCCAGAAGGGGGACATAACTCACCATCAAGGTATAGACCCTTCCGTTGCCGAGGTTCTGGGTCATCTCGAAGTGCTGTACCCTCTTCGTCTGCACCGCCCGTTTCAATTTAGGGAGATAACGGCTTGTGATCGCGGGTCTCCAGAGTTCCTCGTCCCTTTTGCCGATGAAATCCGAAAGGGGCCTGCCGGTAAGCTCCGTGGCCGCCTTGTTTATGAACTTTATCCGCCTGTCGGGGTCGTATATCACGAAGAGATCGGGAATATTGTCGAGGGCGGCATAAAGCATCTCCTCGCTCTTTTTAAGGGCCTCTTCCGCCCGCTTGCGCTCTGTGATGTCATCGAGGACAACGACGCCCGCCGCGATCTTCCCCTTGCCGTCGAATATCGGCGCGGAGCTTACGTTTATCGAGCCGTAAGTGCCGTCCCCCCGCAATATCCGGACCTCCTCGTTCTTTACACGCTCGCCCAGCATGATGGAGCGGGCAAGCGGCCAGTCCTCGGGCTCATAAGGGCGGCCGTCCAAATGAAAGCCCCTGTATTCTTTATAGTCGCCGATCTCCCCCGATTTGAGGAACGGATGCCGGAAAATGCGCTCCACCTGCTCATTGCCCATGACGAGCTTCCCGGAAGGGGCCTCCGCTATGATGACCCCGGCGGGCATATTGGCGAGGACGGCCTCGATTCTCCTCTTTCCCGCGTGAAGCTCCTCAATAAGGGTGGATTGGCCTTTGATCTTCTCGGACGAAATTTTTTCCCTTATAAGGAAAAACCAGATAACCCAGAACGCGGCCACATCGAAGAACCGCTCCGAAAAGGAGAGAAAGGAAAACCCTTCGTCGGGGGCCAGAAGATACCCCAAAAAAACAAGGACCGTGCTTATCAAGAGGAAAAAAATGTCGCGGTTTTTAAAGGCCCTCAATGTGTAGAGAAGAGGGACCAGGTATAAAAGCCAGATGTGGTACCGGACCGGCGTGATTACGTCTAAGAGGAATATCCCCGCGCTAAATAGAAAATAGATAAAATAGTGCTTCATCTTACATTTTAATAGGTAGTTGTTTATTTATTTTAACTTTTTTGTGCTTTCCATCACAATGAGGAGATTATAGGAAAATACCTCGTCATTGAAAACTGAAAAGTTGAAACTGAAAAGAATACTGTAGCCGCAACCTTCATTGCGCTATATTAACGCGCTATATAAGCGCAGGCTAAAGCCTGCGGCTACTCAGGCTTTCCAGAGACAGGGTACCGGGGGGCAATTTTGAGATTACGCGTGTTATCCTAAGAGAAATGTCGCTGAAAGATGTCATAGGCCAGGAAAGCGCCATAAACGTACTCCGGAAAGCCATAAGCGCGGGCAGGGTGGCCTCTGCCTATCTGTTCCAGGGCCTTTCGGGGACCGGAAAGATGTTTACGGCAATTAATTTCGCGAAGGCCCTTAACTGCGAATCCGGTAAGGATGCCGATGAAGGACAGTTCGGCATCAATGATTCCTGCGATAAATGCCCCTCGTGCCGGAAAATAAATGATGAAAACCATTCCGACCTGCTTATAGTGGAGCCCGTAAAGGGAGAGGTGAAAGGCCTGAGGCCCATTAATGGGGAAAAACAGAAAAAAGGGAACAGAGAGATTAAAGTGGACCAGATAAGAATGCTGGAGGGCGCCCTCTCCCTGAAAGCGTACGAAGCCAGATACAAGGTGGCCATAATTGACGAGGCCCATCTTATGAGGGTCGAGGCCGCAAACGCCTTCTTGAAAACGCTTGAAGAGCCCCCGCCCGGCACCGTCATAATACTTGTGAGCGCGAGCCCCGAGAGGCTCCCGGACACGGTGCGCTCCCGGTGCCTTACACTTAACTTCAAGCCCTTGGGCGAAAAGGAGATGGACGCCCTCCTCGGCCCAAAATTCCCCGACCCCGAAACGAGGCAAACCCTCATTAAACTTTCAACGGGGAGGCCGGGGCTTGCGCTTTCGGGCGACTTATTCGAGAAGAGAAAGGATTTCCTAAAATCCCTTTCGGAGATGGCCGCCGGGTCAAGGACCGTGGCCTGGACGGATAAGGAAGATATCGAGGACTTCATAGACATGTGCGGGCTCCTCTTGAGGGACGTCCTTATTTACAAGCTCACACGGGACGAGGGGCTCCTCATAAACACGGACATCTCGAAATCAATAAATTCCCTTACCAAAGGGGTTTTGGAAGAGGTTATAATAGATTGTTACGGCAAGATCGCGGCCCTTCGGGGCAATCTTGTCTATAATCCGAATAAATCCATATTGTGGAATTACATGGGAACGGTTTTGGGCAAACTGAAGATGGGAAACGAGGCGTTCGCGAATGCCTGAGATAGTGGGGGTCCGGTTCCGCTCCTGCGGAAAGATATATGACTTCGAGGCCCAAGGGCTTGAGCTTAAGCCCGGGGACCTGGTCATCGTGGAATCCGAGATGGGGCTCTCGGTTGGGAGCGTGGTCAGGAAGGCCGATCGGCCCGCCGAAGAGAAGGAACTGAAAAAAGTCCTCCGCATGGCCTCGGAAGAGGACTTGAGGGAGTCCGAGGCGAACACCCGGTTGAAGAAAGAAGCCTTTGATTTCTGCAAGGAGCGCATCATGGCGCGCGGGCTCCTGATGAAGCTCATCCGCACGGACGCGACCCTCGACCGGAAGCGCATAATCTTCTACTTCGTCTCGGAAAAGAGGATAGATTTCAGGGAGCTTGTGAAAGACCTGGCGCAGAAATTCCGCACCCGCATAGAGATGCGCCAGGTGGGCGTGAGGGACGAGGCCAAGTTCACCGGCGGGCTCGGCATCTGCGGCAGGCCTTTATGCTGCACGAGCTTTCTGGTGGAGTTTGCCCCCATCTCCATCAAGATGGCGAAAAAACAGGAGCTTGTGCTCAATACCGGGAAGCTCTCGGGCTGCTGCGGAAGGCTTATGTGCTGCCTGAGCTATGAATACAGGGACACGGAAGAGCCCGAGGAAGAGGAGATCATACTCAAAGACGAGCCGGAAGAGGAAGAGACCTTCCTGTCCCCGGTCGAGATGGCCCCCCAAATCAAAATAAGTCCCGAAACAAGTCCCGAAACAACCCCCCGTTCCGATCAGATTCCCGATCAGATTCCCGAGCAGATTGTGGAAGAGGTGCTGGCCCCTGTGAGGGGGAAGCCGCCTGCCCCGGAACATGGAAGGGCAGAATATGGGAGAGCAGAACATAGGAGGGAACAGGGGGCGCAAGGGGCCCAAGGGCCGCCGGGGAACGTACCCCGGGAGACGCCCGGAGGGGAAAGAAAAAAAAGGAAAAAGAAGAGATGGAAAAAGCGGGGAAAAGACAGGCAAAAGCCTTCTACGTAACCACACCCATCTATTACGTAAACGATATCCCCCACATCGGCCATGCCTACACCACGATAGCGGCGGATGTCCTCGCCCGTTATAACAGGATGCGGGGCCGGGAGGTCTTTTTCCTCACGGGCACGGACGAGCACGGCCAGAAGGTGGAGAAGGCCGCCCGTGAGCGGGGTCTCTCCCCCAAAGAGCACGCGGACGAAATGGTCCTTAATTTCAAGGGCCTCTGGGAAAGGCTCGACATATCCCATGACGCCTTCATAAGGACAACGGACGGGGAGCACAAGAAAGTCGTCCGGGAACTCCTCCAGAATTTGTGGGACAGGGGGCTTATCGAAAAGCGCTCCTATTCGGGCTGGTACTGCGTCCCCGATGAGAGGTTCTGGACCGGAAAAGACCTCGTGGAAGGCAAGTGCCCCGAGTGCGGCAGGGACGTGGAAAAGGTGGAGGAGACGAATTATTTCTTTCTCATGTCCCGCTACGGCCAAAGGCTTGTCGAATACATCGAGGAAAAACCGGACTATATCTCCCCCGAAACGAGAAAAAACGAGGTGCTGGGGTTTCTGCGCTCCCAGCCCCTCGGGGACCTCTGCATCTCGAGGCCAAAGAAAAGGCTCGCGTGGGGCATCCCCCTCCCCTTCGATGATGAGTTTGTGACCTACGTATGGTTTGACGCCCTCGTGAACTATTATTCGGCGGCGAAATACCTTGTCCCAAAGCAACCATGGCCCGCCGATGTGCATCTCATAGGGAAAGACATACTCACCACGCACGCCGTCTACTGGTCCACGATGCTCATGGCTTTGGAATTGCCGCTTCCGGAGCATATATACGCGCACGGCTGGTGGACGGTTGAGGGGAAAAAGATGTCCAAGTCGTTTGGGAACGTCATCGACCCGGCCCTCATGGCCGATAAATACGGCGTGGACGCCTTCAGGTATTTTCTATTCCGGGAGATACCCTTCGGGTTGGACGGGGATTTCTCGGAAAGCGCGCTTATAGCGAGGACGAACACGGATTTGGCCAATGACCTGGGGAATCTTTCTTCAAGAACGGCCGCGATGGTAAAAAGATACTTTAACGGAATTATTCCGGAGGCTCAGATAGAGCCCGAAATGGAAACGCTTTCCGAGGGAATTCTTCCCGAGATCGAAGAAGCGCTTAAGAGATTACAATTCCAGAAAGCCCTCGATGAGATATGGAAACTCGTCTCCTACACGAATAAATACATAGACTCGAACGCCCCCTGGGCGCTGGCCAAAGACCCCGATAGAAAGGAAAGGCTTGCGACAGTCCTCTATTCCGCATCGGAAGCCCTGAGAGTGCTTGCCCTTTACCTCTATCCTTTCATGCCGGGGAGCATGGAAAAATTGTGGAAGGATTTGGGTTACGAGACGTCTATTTCAGATTACCCTTTAGAAGAGGCCGTAAAAAATTCTTTAGCACCCGGAACGAAACTCGGCGAGATGAAGGCCCTCTTCCCGCGCATAGAGACGAAAAAAGAAGAGGAAAAGACCGACAACCTTTTAAGCATAGAGGAATTCGCAAAGCTCGAATTAAAGACCGGGGAAATCACAGAGGCCGCATTCGTAAAAGGCTCGAAAAAGCTCATACGCCTTCAGGTTGATCTGGGTGAACCCGAAAAGAGGCAGATCGTGGCCGGGATAGGGCACCAGTACGGCGCCGAAGACCTCGTGGGCAAGACCGTGGTAGTAGTGGCCAATCTGAAGCCGGCCAAACTCATGGGTGTGGAGTCCTTCGGGATGCTCCTTGCGGCGACTTCCCCGGACGGCACGATAACGATCGTCACCCCGGAAAAAGAAGTCCCGCCCGGCTCACGGGTTAAATAACCCCCCTTCCTCGAAGGGCGACGGCGCGGCCCTTGCCCTTAGCGGGACCACCACCGGAGGCACCCGGTACTCCTTGCCTCCCTGCTTCAACTCGAATGTCATCCTTACCCCGAAGGGAAGATTTGTCCTCTCGTAAGAGTCCCAGGAGCTTACCCATGAGGACGACTGGTCTTCCTCATTCACCTCCAGATACTCGAATTTAAGGGATGAAAGCTCCGGGTCCATGACGTATTCCTTTTCTTTCTCGTCCATGAAGAAGATGCCTTCCGTTATCTTAAGCCCCTCGGGGCCGGATGATATGGTCACTTTTTTGAGCCCGGGAAGGTCTTCGAGGGCATCGCCCTCATCGGTGCTTGACGTTACGAAGGCAAGCTTTTCGGGGCTGCCGTCGAAGAGGAGAAAAACTTTTTCCTCTTCCTGCGCGAAGAGGGGATATGCGCCCCGTATCAGGAAAGAGAGCCTGTCCGAGACGGCGCGCATCCTCTGGGCCGCCTCCTGCCTCTCGCGGCCCTTTTCCTCCGAGCGTTGGGAAAGCCTCAGGGCCGCAAAGACTATCCCCACAAGGACCGCCGTCAGGGAGATCGCTATGAGTATCTCAAGGAGGGTAAACCCTTCAGGGTATGGCTGCTTCTTCCTCATAGACCACCTTTTTCCCCTTGAGCTCCAAACCTTTTTTATTGGGTGCATGTACTCTGACCGACACTTCGTAAACCGTGAACTCCTCCGTGGACTCCAATTTCTGAACGGCGGTTTCCGCGATGGAGCCGTCCGCCAACTCGCCTGTGGCGGGTTCGGGCGTCCCGGGTTTCATCAGGGCCTCCTCGAGGGCGGAGCGGGCCTCGATAATGGCCTTCGAGGAGTCCCAGGACCTCTGCGTGCTCCTGAGAGAGGCCGAATAAAGCTGGATCAATGCCAGTATCCCCGTGCCGAGGATGGCAAGGGCCACGATCACTTCAAGGAGGCTCAGGCCGCTATTCTTTAAGCTTCGCAAACCCTGTAAGCCCGTCCACTTCAATCGGGTATTCCTTCCCCTCGGGCGAGATGACGAGGACCGTTCCGCCCGAAGAATCCCCTTTGGGATAAAAGAGTATCTCCCCTTCCGCCTTTACGGCGGCCCTTTCCGGCATCTTGTAACTCTTCCCGTAAGGCTCGCCGTTTTTCTTTAACTGGAACGAACCCCCCCGGGCCTCGAAGGCCACCCTTGCCCTCTCCGAAAGGGCAAGCGTCCTTGCCTGCCTGAGACCCCCCTGCACCGCCCTCAAGGAGTTCTTGAACGCGGTCTTCTCCCCGAGGCGGGCAAGGCCCTGCACCCCTGCCCACATCATCAACCCGGCCAGGGCGAGGACGAGTAGAAGCTCCACCAATGTGAACCCTTCAGATCGGGATTTCATTTATGCTGAAGACGGCAAGGAGCATGGAGACGACCACAAAGCCCACTATGAGGCCCATGCAGAGGATGAGCGCGGGCTCAAGGAGGCTTATGGCCCTCTTGAGCGTGGAACGGGACTCCTGCTCGAACCGCCCGGCCACCATTAGAAAGGTCTCTTCGAGCCTCCCGGCCTCTTCCCCAACGCTTATCATCTCCCCCACCGTGGCGGGGAAAACGCCGGTCTCCCTCAAGGGGGCGGCTACCCCCCTGCCCTTCTGTATGCCTTCCTCAAGGACACGGAGCTTCTGCGACATGAGTTCGCTCCCCAGGACCTCCCGGGAAATCCTTACGGCCTGGAGCACCGGGACCCCGCTTTGCATGAGGGTGCCCAGTGTGCGGGAAAACCTTGCCACGGCAAATTTCAGATGCAGGGTCTTTACGACAGGCACTTTCATCCTGAGGGAGTCCATGAAAAGCCTTCCCTCGGAAGTTTTCGAATAGCTCGCAACGAGCACGGACAGGAAAACGGCGGCAAGGAGGCCCACCCACCAGTAGCCGAATATGATTTTGCTTATGCCAAGGAGCACAAGGGTTGGGGCCGGAAGGCTCTCTCCCATGTCCTCGAATATCCCGGCGAACATGGGGATCACCCAGAGGATGAGGACGGCCACGGCGGCCCCGCCTATAACCACAAGAAAGGCCGGGTAGATAATGGCCGAGACCACTTCGTCCCTGAACGAGGCCGTGGTCTCGAGGAAATCGGCAAGTCGTTTTATCACCTGTTCGAGGATGCCCCCGGCCTCGCCCGCCTTTATCATGTTCACGTAAACGCGCGGGAATATCCTGTGCCGCGCCATGGCCTGCGAAAGGGACTGGCCTTTCTGGATATCGGCGCAAATCTCCCTTAAAATCCCCCTCATCTCGTCCTTTTGGGCGTTCTCGGAAAGGATGAAGATAGCCCTGTCCACCGGGAGACCGGCCTCCAGGAGGCTGCCAAGTTCGGAGGTGAAGTTGAGGAGGTCTTTCTTGGTGACCCGTTTCAGCAAGAGGCCCCTCCGGGGCTCGAAGGGGCGTATGCTTATGGGGGTAAGGCCCTTCCGGCGGAGTGTCTCTCTCAGGTTCCTTTCATCGGGGGCCTCGGCGCTGGCGCTCCTCTTCCGGCCCGCCCTGTCGGCGGCTTCGTAGACATAAACAGGCATCGCAATTAATACTATACACGGAAAGAAGGGGGTTCCGCAAAATCCTCTTGCCCCTGAATGCCTCCGGGCCTATACTCCCAATAGGCTTGAATTTTGGCCTTTTAATGGGGTAATTTATAGACCTACATATTCAGGCACTTTGGAGGAAAAAGGGATGGCCATAGTAAAGAAGAAGAAACTCTTAGGCAAAAAACCCGCCGCAAAGGCCCCAAAAAGGAAAAAATACGTTTATTCCTTCGGGATGGGCAAGGCGGACGGCACCGGGCAGATGAAAGACCTGCTCGGCGGCAAGGGCGCCGGGCTTGCCGAGATGAGCAGGCTCGGGATGCCGGTGCCGGCCGGGTTTTCGATCACGACGGAGGCCTGCAACGAATATTTCGAGAAAGGGAAGAAGTATCCGCCCGGGATGTGGGAAGAGGTCCTTCTTAACCTGAAAAAGGTCGAGAAGGCGATGGGGATGAAATTCGGCGACCCCGAAAATCCCCTCCTCGTTTCCGTCCGCTCCGGGGCAAAGTTCTCCATGCCCGGCATGATGGATACGGTCCTGAACCTGGGCCTGAATGAAAACACGCTCCGCGGCCTTATAAGAAAGACCGGCAACGAGCGTTTCGTCTATGACGCCTACAGGCGATTCATCACGATGTTCGGGAGCATCGTGATGGGCATAGACAGGCGGAAATTCGAAGGCGCCCTGGACGAAGTGAAAAAAGCGAAAAGCTACAAGGAAGACACCCAGCTTACGGCCGAAGACCTGAAGAAGCTTGTCCAGACCTTCAAGGAAATATACAGGAAAGAGACCGGCTCCGAGTTTCCGACCGACCCCCTCGAACAGCTCAAGATGGCCATCAACGCCGTCTTCGGCTCCTGGTTCGGGGAAAGGGCCATCAAATACAGGAACCTCCACGATATACCTCATAACCTTGGGACCGCCTGCAACGTGCAGACGATGGTCTTCGGGAACATGGGCGACCGCTCGGGGACGGGCGTAGGCTTCACGCGAGACCCTTCCACCGGCGACAGAAGATTTTTTGCAGAATGCCTGATAAACGCCCAGGGCGAAGACGTAGTGGCGGGCATCCGCACCCCCCTGCACATTGACGAGCTGAAAAAGAGGCTGCCCGACGCATACAAGAGACTCGACACCATCTACAAGAGACTTGAACAGCATTACAGGGACATGCTCGATATCGAGTTCACGGTCCAGGAAGGCCAGCTCTACATGCTCCAGACGAGGGTGGGCAAGAGGACCGCGAAGGCCGCCCTGAAGATAGCCCTCGACATGGTGAAAGAAAAACTTATCGGCAAGAGCGAGGCCCTCCTCCGGATAGACCCGGTGCAGCTTGACCATCTCCTCCACCCGATGATAGACCCCAAGGCAAAGGTCCGTGTGCTTGCGAAGGGGCTTCCGGCTTCTCCCGGCGCGGCCGTGGGCAAGGCCGTCTTTACGGCCGACGAGGCCGAGGAATGGGCCGGAAGGGGCGAGAAGGTGATACTCGTGAGGCCCGAGACCTCTCCGGAGGACATCGGCGGGATGCACGCCGCCCAGGGGATACTCACCGCGCGCGGCGGAATGACCTCGCACGCGGCGGTTGTGGCCAGGGGAATGGGGAAATGCTGTGTCGCGGGCGCCGGCGCGCTCGATATAAACGAGCATGAAAAGCTTTTCCACGTGAACGAAACCATGGTCAAGGAAGGCGATTACATTACGATAAACGGCACGACCGGGGAAGTCATCCTCGGCGAGGCCCCCCTTGTCCAGCCGGAGCTTACGGCCGATTTCGGCGTTATAATGAAATGGGCCGGCGAGGTGAAGAGGCTCGGCGTATGGGCCAACGCCGACACCCCCAAGGACGCCGCAACGGCCATGGGCTTTGGCGCCGAGGGGATAGGCCTCTGCAGGACGGAGCACATGTTCTTCGAGCCGGACAGGATCAGGGCCTTCAGGGAGATGATACTTGCCGACGATGCCGAGGGAAGAAAAAAGCCGCTCGCCAAAATACTGCCCATGCAGAAGGGTGACTTCATCGGCATCTTCAAGGAGATGAAGGGCCTGCCCGTCACGATAAGGCTCCTGGACCCGCCTCTCCACGAATTCCTGCCCCACTCGGACGAGGAGCTCCGTTCCCTTGCCGGGGAGATTGGGGTGTCCTTCGAGAAGCTCAAGTCGAGGAACAAGATGCTACAGGAGTTCAACCCGATGCTCGGCCACAGGGGCTGCCGCCTGGGCATTACCTACCCCGAAATCTACGAGATGCAGGTGAGGGCCATAATGGAAGCGGCCTGCGAGCTGAAGCGGGACAAAGTAAAGGTGAAGCCGGAGATAATGATCCCGCTCGTGGCCCATGTGAACGAGCTTAAGATGATGCGCGAGATGGCCGTAAGGGTGGCCGAAGGGGTCCAGAAGGAATACAAGGTGAAAGTGGACTACACCGTGGGCACCATGATAGAGGTCGCGAGGGCGGCCATAACGGCGGACGAGATAGCGGAGTACGCCGAGTTCTTCTCGTTCGGCACAAACGACCTGACGCAGACCACCTTCGGCCTTTCGAGGGACGACGCGGGCAAGTTCCTGCCCCAGTATGTCGAATTGGGCATACTCGAGGACGACCCGTTCATAACCATAGACCAGGACGGCGTGGGACAGCTTATGAAAGTGGGCGTGGACAGGGGCAGGAAGGCGAAGAAGGACTTGAAGATCGGCATATGCGGCGAGCACGGGGGCGAGCCCAAGTCCGTGGAATTCTGCCACAGGATAGGCCTGAATTACGTGAGCTGCTCGCCTTACAGGATCCCGGTGGCAAAGCTCGCGGCGGCACACGCGGCCATAAAGGAGAAGATGAAGGGCAAAGACCTCACGAAATCAACGGTGTAAAGAAAATCCCACAGGGACAGGCCTTTGAAATTTCAAATTTGAAATTTCAAATTTGAGAGTCTTAAGAGCCTGTCCCTTTTTCTTTAGAAAAAAACCTGATAATTACAATTTTAAGTTGACAAAGCCTTGAAAATTCTGGTTTTCTAATTAATGTGAAATTCAACGCGGCCAGAAAATACATCAGGGAACTTCAAAGAAAACAGAAGGACCCTTTCGGCTGGCCGGACTACCTGACGGGGCTCCCCGGAAAAAGCGCGGTCCTTAAGAAATTAGAGACGATTTATCCGAAGATAGGGGCCTTCGGCGTGTCTTATGTCCGGATAGCCAACATATACCCTTACCTGATCAAGTACGGGTATGAAAAGCACGCGGAGCTTATTTCCTGGGCCGCCGCCATCCTGAAGAGCTCTTCGGACAAATACCTCGATTCCTTCGTGGGCACGATGTCCACTCACGATTTCGTGGTCATGGCCAAATCCAAGGACATGGACGCCCTGGTCAGCGAGGCCTCCGGGCTCTTCAAGGAGAAGGCCCGCACTTATTACAGCCCCGAGGACCGGAAAAACGGGATCATTCTTTCCTTTAAGTTGGACAACAGGAATTTTTGCGTCGGCCTCATGGAGTTCATCTCCTGCGGGGTAAAGGAAGACCCTCCCGTGCCCCGGCTCCGTCTCATCCCCCACCTGGCACAGTCCTGTTCCCGGTTGGAAAACGCCACCCTTTGCTAAAATAAAAAATCTGCTAAAATAAAAAGATGTTTGCAGCTTTTACGGGCAGTGAAGAGATAAGGAAAGAGCGCGAAAAAGCGCGCCGGCTCAGGGCTTCCGGATGGTGGAAGAGGAAACGGGAAAAGGGCGTCTGCTATTTCTGCGGGAGGCATGTCCGGCCCTCCGAGCTTACCATGGAGCACAAGGTCCCGCTCTCGAGGGGCGGCAGGTCCACAAGGGAGAACCTTGTACCGGCCTGCAAGGAGTGCAATAACAAAAAGAAGTATCTCCTCCCGATGGAATGGGAAGAGTACCTGAAGAAGTTAGCCCACCCTGACGACGACATGGGGGGGTAGAAGGGCCAGGAGCTTCCCGGCGGCCCCGCTCAGGGCCTCCTCGTCCCGGCTCTCGAGCGTAACCATCACCTTGAAATCTTTTTCCCCTATCTTGGGGTAAGACCCTATCTCCACACCGCCGAATTCGCCCGCCACCGTCTCAAGGGCCTCGGCTATGCAGCACTCCTCTTCATTCAAGTAAAAGAGTTTCAGGTGATAGGGTTTCTCCCCCCTGAACCGCTCTTTAATGGCGTTGAATTTTTTCCTGAGGAATTCCGGGATCCCCGGGAAGATGTACACATTTTTCACCAGCACGGGGGGGAAATTCATCCCGTCGGTATCTATCAACAGGGCCCCCTCGGGGAGTTCGGCCATCCGGAGGACGACCTCCGAGGGCTTATACCCGCAGTGCTTTATGATGTTTTCGCGCATCCTCTCGTTGGGGACCGTCCTCAAGCCGAAGGCGCGCGCTATCCCCTTCATGGTCACATCGTCGTGCGTGGGCCCCACCCCTCCCGACGTGAAGACGAAATCGCACTTATCCGAATATTCCTTTATAACGCGAGCGATCTCTTCCACATCGTCCGGCACGAGGGCGGCAAAGCGCAGAGCCACCCCCAGTCCCCGAAGCTCCTTCGCCAGGAAATGGAAGTTTTCGTCCTTTACCTTTCCGGAGAGTATCTCGTTCCCGATTATGACTATCGCGGCCGATGCAGGCAACAATTTCCCCCTTTTCCGATTTGATTTTATCTCTTTTTTGAAGCAACATGCAAGGGCAGGACACCACCCCTCCCAACCTCCCCTTGTAAAGGGGAGGAATCTAAAAAGAGAAAGCCTCCCTTGTAAAGGGGAGGACTCTAAAAAAGAAACTGTCAATTTCCCCTCCTTAACAAGGAGGGGTCAGGGGAGGTGAAGACTCCGGGAAGCGACGAGGGGGATTATCAGATGTGTTATAATTTTCCTTCAATGAAGGACAAAAAAATCCTCCTCACAGGGGCTTGCGGGTTTGTGGGCTGGAAGACCGCCCTTTTCCTCCTTGAACGCGGATATTCCGTGGTCGGCGTGGACAACCTGAATGAATATTACGACCCGAAGCTAAAGGGTTGGAGGCTTGAAAACATCACAGGGAGCCGGTACGGCGGCAATTTCAAATTTGTCTATGCCGACATCGAGGAAAAGAGCGCCCTCGGAGACCTCTTTTCGGACTATAAATTCGAGGCCGTCATAAACCTGGCCGCTCGGGCCGGGGTAAGGTATTCCCTCGTAGACCCCTTCGTCTACATGCGCACGAACGCGATGGGCACCTTGAACCTTCTTGAGCTCTGCCGCGAATACGGCTGCAAAAAGTTCGTGCTCGCCTCGACATCCTCACTGTATGCAGGCCAGCCCACGCCCTTTACTGAGGACCTCCCGGTGAATACCCCCATATCCCCTTACGCGGCCTCCAAAAAGAGTGCGGAAGCCCTGACATACACTTATCATTACCTCTATTCTCTGGACATAACCGTCCTCCGTTATTTCACCGTCTATGGGCCCGCCGGGAGGCCCGACATGAGCCCCTTCAGGTTCATAAAATGGATAGACGAGGGAAAGCCCCTCGAAATCTTCGGGGACGGCAGGCAGAAAAGGGATTTCACTTACATAGACGATATTGCGGATGGGACCCTCAAGGCCCTTGAGACCGGGACCGGATACGAGATCATAAACTTGGGCAACAACAGGCCCTATGAGTTGAATTATCTGATAAGCCTTATAGAGAAGGGGCTCGGGAAAAAGGCCCTCCGCGAGTTCAAGCCCTTCCATAAAGCCGATATGAAAGAGACCTGGGCCGATACGGGCAAGGCGGAGCGCGTCCTCGGGTGGCGGCCTGCGACCGGGCTCGAAGAGGGCGTTGAGAGGACGGTCCGCTGGCACATGGAAAATAGAAAGTGGCTCGTAGGCATTAAACTCTAAAAATACCACCCCTGACCCCTCCTTGGCAAGGAGGGGAAAATGAGCCTCCCTATTTAAGTCCTCCCCTTATTTAAGGGGAGGTCAGGAGGGGTTACTCCTTGATTTTTTCCCCCTGATGGATTAATGTAAGTGCATACTTACATGAAGGACAATCCGATAAAAGCGGTCCCGGCGGGGGGCACGAGAGGGGACGCGAGGGGGGGTACGCGGGAGCATATCCTCGAAGCGGCCCTCAAGCTCATTTCCGAAAGGGGATACCTGGGCACCACCACGCGCGAGATATCCCGGGAGGTGGGCATTGCGGAACTCACCCTCTTCAGGCACTTCGGCTCGAAGGAAAAACTTTTCGAGGAGGTGCTTAAAACATACACCTTCCTTCCGAGGCTCAAAGGGCTGATGCCCCAGCTCCATTCTCTCCCCTACGAGGACTCCCTCGCCCTCGTGGGCGAGCGCTTTCTTGAGACCCTGAAGGAGAGGAAATCGCTTTGCCGCATAATGCTTTCGGAAATAACGGTCTACCCGGAAAAGACAAAGGACCTGTACAAGGGCTTCGTCGACGAGATAATAAAAATACTGGCCGATTACTTCAAGACCCTTCAGACAAAGGGAATTATAAGGGAAGGGCTTTCGCCTGTTGTGGCGGCAAGGGCATTTTTGGGCACGATACATTCCTATTTCCAGGCGGAAGAGATATTAAAGCACAGGTCAATAAATAAAAATGAGGCGAGGAAAGTGATTAAAGAGCTTGCGGACATATTCGCAAACGGGAGCCTTAAAGACAAACACAAAATCCCTGTGAAGGCAGCCGCCCGGAGGGGAAGGAAATGAGACGCGGCTTTCTGCCCGGGTTTCTTGTCTTAACCGGGGTCTTGGTTTTTTCCCAGTTTGCCGCTCCCTTGTACGCCGAGGACTATTCCCTCCAGGACCTCTACGGGGCCGCCCTCGAACGGGCCGAAAGGGTGAAGTTCACGGAGGAGGACTTGGCCATTGCAAAGGAGCAGAAAGAAAAGGCCCGCTCGGCCATAATCCCGGACATAACCGCCTATGCCGCTTACACGCGCTACTCGGAATCGAAGATGTCGGCGGCGGGCCCCGTCATTCAGCCGGAGAGTTCGAGCGCCTATGGGCTGAGGCTCGACCAGTTCTATTCCCTGAGCGGAAACGAATTCAGGGACATCCGGATAGCCGATAAGGACATCGAGAGGACCTCTTACGACATCTCCGCTTTCAAGGAAGACTATATCTTCTCGGTCGCAGGGGCTTATTACGATGTGCTGAAAAGCTCAAAGCTCGTCGATATCGCCAGGGCGAACATGGAGAGGCTCTCAAGGCAGAGGGACGCGGCGGAGGCGCGGCTCAAGGTGGGCGAAGTGACGAAGACCGCCCTCCTGCGGGCCGAGGCCGAGCTCTCGGGGGCCCGCTCCGACCTCGTGCGGGCCGAAAACGCGCTCGCGCTTTCACGGGCCGTGCTCGCACGCGTAGTCGGGATCGAAGGGGATTTCGGCCTTAAGGAAACCGACCATGCGGAAGACGGCATCACGGGCTACACCCTGCCCTCGCTCAAGGAGATAGCCCTCTCGGAAAGGCCCGAACTTAAATCCCTCGCCCTCCGGAGGGAGATCGCGGGGGAGAGGATACGCACGGCGCACGGCCAATACTGGCCTTTTCTCGCACTCGAGGGCGTTTATGAGAAACGGGAATCAAACCCATCCCCTTTCTTTTTCAACGACGAGAGCATCTCCGGCGGGGTCTCCATGAACTTCGTCGTCTTCGAGGGGGGCTTGAGGAAGTCCCAGGTGAACGAGGCAAAATCGAGGGAAAAGCAGGCGTCTCTCCTATATGACGATTTCAGGAGGGAGGTCTCGGTCGAGGTCGAAAACGCCCACCTGGACTATCTGACCCAGAAGGGCGTCTTTGACGCTCTGAAGGACCAGCTTGTCTTTGCGAGGGACAATTTCAATGCGGTCTCGAAGCAGTTCACTTTCGGTCTTGCCGACAGCCTCGATGTGATGGATGCAAACACGCTCCTCGTGACGGCGGAAAGACAGGTCGCGGAGGCCGGATACGATTACCATGTGGCAATACTCAGGCTCAGGCGCGCCACGGGCACCCTCTTGGGAGCGGTCACGGGCGCCAAATCCACTCCGGAGGAAAATAAATGAAGACCCGTCCCCTCGTCCGTGTCGTCTCTATTCTGCTCCTTCTTTTCGTCCCTTTTGCGGGGTGCAAAAAGAAAGAGGTTAAAAAGCCCCCGGAGCGCGTCCTGAACGTCAGGATCCAGCAGGTGGGAAAAAAGACCCTCCGCCCGTATATAAAGGCCACGGGGACATTGAACCCCAACGAGACCGTGGTCGCAAGCAGCGAGCTGGACGGCATCCTCAAGCGCGTTTACGCCGACGAGGGCCAGCCCGTCACAAAAGGCAGGATGCTGGCCGCCATCGATGATACGGATTTCAGGCTCGAACTGCGGAGGGCCGAGGCCGCGCTCAGGCAGGCCGAAGCCTCTTGCGCCAATTTGAAATCCGAGTATGAGAGAAAAGAGGCCCTGCTGAAAGAGGAGCTTGTCACGCGCCAGCAGTTCGAAGATATCCAGACGAGGAGGCTTGTCGCCGAGGCCGAGATCGACCGCGCGAGGGCCGCCCATTCGCTTGCGCGCGAGAAACTCGCAAAAACAAAAATATATTCGCCCATTTCGGGCTATGTGAAAGAAAAGAAGACATCTGCCGGCGATTACGTTAAAAACGGGACCGGGCTCTTCGTCCTTATCCAGAATAACCCCATAAAACTCAATTTCACGGTGGGCGAAAAAGAGGCCGGGCTGCTAAAGAAAAACCAGGACGTGAGCTTTACGGTGGAGGCCTTTCCGGAGAAGGAATTCAAGGGGAAACTCACCCTTGTCTATCCCCATCTGGAAGAGGACACCCGCACGCTTATGGCGGAAGCCCTTGTGCCAAACCCGCAGGGCGTTCTCAAGCCGGGCCTTTTCTCGAGGGTCATGGTCTACACCGGCCCCCCCCGCGAGATGGCGGTCGTGCCCATAAACTCTGTCATTTACGAGATGGGCCGGGTCAAGGTCTTCACGGTCGAGGCCGACAGGGCCCGCGAGAAGGAAGTAACCCTCGGGGACAAATTCGGAGAGGTTGTGGAGGTTGCCTCCGGGCTCTCCGCGGGCGAATCGCTCGTCGTGGCCGGACAGGAAAACTTGATGGAAGGTCTCAAAGTGCATGTGGCTCGCTAACACCTCGATAAAGCGCCCCGTATTCGCCACCATGATGGTGATGGCCCTCGTCATCCTGGGGGTGGTGAGCTATACCCGGCTCGGGATGGACCTCTTCCCGAAGGTGGACTTCCCGATGGTCAATATCACCACCACCTTGAAGGGCGCCAACCCCGAGATCATGGACATCGACGTCACCGACAGGGTCGAGGAGACCGTAAACACGATAAACGGCGTGAAGACGATAATGTCGACGAGCGCCGAGGGCGTTTCTTCCGTCATGGTGGAATTCGTCCTCGAAAAGGACATAGACCTCGCGGTGCAGGACGTGAGGGAGAAGATATCGGCCATAAGGCAAAAACTCCCGAGGGACATTGACGAGCCCGTGATAGAGAAGGTGGACCCGGACGCGAACCCCGTGCTCTGGATAGCGCTCGCGGGGCAAAAACCCGTCCGGGATCTTTCGACTTACGCGGACGAGGTCTTGAAGGAACAGCTCCAGAAGATAAACGGGGTGGGCGCGCTGAGGCTTGCCGGCCTCAGGCTGAGGCAGGTGAGGGTCTGGCTCGACGCCGACAGGCTGGACGCCTACGGCATAACCGCACACGACGTGATGAGGGCGCTCTCGCGCGAGAACATCGAACTCCCTGCCGGAAGGCTCGAAAGCGAAACCAAGGAATATTCCGTAAAGATAAAAGGCGAGTTCACGAGCCCCGAGGAATTCAATGGCCTTATAGTGGGCTACCGCAACGGCGCGCCCATAAGGCTTTCGGACATCGGAGCGGCAGAGGACGGAATGGCCGAGAGGCGCTCCATAGCCCGTTTCAACGGCATGCCCGCCATCGGCATAGGCGTCCAGAAGCAATCGGGCACGAACACGGTCGAGGTCATCGAGAACGTAAAGCGGGAGCTTCCGGCGATAATCAAGACCCTCCCGCCGGGGATGGACCTCCGGATAAGCTTCGACCAGTCGGATTTCATAAAGCGTTCGATAAATGAGGTCCAGCACCATCTTATCTACGGCGGCATATTCGCCTCGCTCGCCGTGCTCCTTTTCCTGAAAAACATCAGGGTGACCCTTATAAGCGCGCTCGCAATACCTATATCAATTATCTCCACATTCTCGATCATGGACCTCTTCGGGTTCACCTTCAACAATATGACCATGCTGGCCCTTTCCCTTTGCATAGGGATACTCATAGACGACGCGATAATCGTCATAGAGAACATATACAGGCACATGGAAGGGGGGATGAAGCCGATGGAGGCGGCCTCCTTCGCCACGCAGGAGATAGGGCTTGCCGTGACGGCCACGACCCTTGCCATCGCGGTCATATTCCTGCCCGTGGCCTTCATGAAAGGCATCATCGGAAGGTTCTTCATGCAGTTTGCGCTGACCGTGGTCTTTGCCGTCCTCGTGTCCCTTTTTATCTCTTTTACGCTTACGCCGATGCTCGCCTCGCGCTTTTTGAGGCTTGAAAACCACAAGGACAACCCGAGCAGGTTCCGCCCGGTAAGGAAATTTTCCGGCTGGACCGAGACCGCCTACAAATGGACGGAGGGCGTTTACAGGAATATCCTCGGACATGCCCTGGACCATAAATTCCTTGTGGTCATGCTTGCGATAGGGAGCTTCGCCGCGAGCCTTTACATAACGAAATTCATCGGCAAGGAGTTCGCCCCGCAGGAAGACCAGAGCCGGTTTCTCGTGAGGCTCCAGGCGCCGGTGGACTACTCGGTGGACGAAGTGGACAGGCTTTTCATGCAGGCGGAAAAGATAGTGAGGGACACGCCCGAGGTGGAAACCGTCTTCTATGCCCAGGGTTTCGGCCTCACGAGGGAGACCAACAAGGGCGCGATGTTCATAGCCCTTGCCGCGAAGGCAGACCGGAAACGCGCACAGCAGGAGATCATGGCCGAAATAAGAAAAAAGCTCCGGACGGTCCCCGGGCTTAAAGGAACCGCCGAGGACATATCCCTTATCGGGGGCGGTTTAAGGAACGTGCCGATACAGTTCTCCGTAAGAGGGCCTGATTTATCGAGGCTTGAGGAATATACGCGCGAGATCGCATCGAGGTTCGGGAAGGTCCCCGGGGTCGTGGACCTGGACACCTCGCTCGAAACCGGCAAGGCCGAGTTCAGGGTCCGCATAGACAGGGACAAGGCCGCCTCGCTGGGCGTGGATATGCAGACGCTGGCGGAGACGGTCAACTTCCTTGTGGGCGGCGAGACGGACATAACCAAGTTCAAGGACGAGACGAGGGGCAGGAGATATGACGTGCGCGCAAGGCTCCTGCAGGATTACAGGACGGACCCCTCGGACCTGGGCAGGCTTTACGTGAGGAGTTCGGAGGGGAGGCTCGTTGATCTCGCCAATATCATCAGCATCGATGAGGGCGGGGGCCCAAGCATCATAAACAGGGTGGACAGGCAGAGGGCCATAACACTCTTTTCCAATCTCGAAGGGAAGCCCCTCGGGGAGGCCAAGGCCGACCTTGACGGGATCGCGGCGGAGGTCCTTCCCCCGGACTACACGGGGGGATATAAAGGGATGGCGGACATAATGGGCGAATCGTTCAAGTATCTGGGGTTCGCTATTTTCCTCGGGATTGTAATGGCCTACATGGTGCTTGCCTCCCAGTTCGACAGCTTCATGCACCCCTTCACGATCCTCATGTCCATGCCGCTTGCCTTTATCGGCGCCTTCGCGGCGCTCTTCCTAACCGGAAAGACGATGAACATCTTCAGCTTCATCGGCATCATACTCCTTATGGGACTTGTGAAAAAGAACGCCATTCTGCTCGTGGACTACACTAATACGCTTCGCGCTCGGGGCATGGAGCGGAAGGAGGCCATACTCGAGGCGGGCCCCGTGAGGTTGAGGCCCATTCTCATGACCACCTTCGCGATGATCTTCGGGATGATGCCCATCGCGATAGGCATAGGTGAAGGGGCCGAGACCCGCGCCCCCATGGCCATCGCCGTCGTGGGCGGCCTTATCACATCTCTTTTCCTCACGCTCGTCGTCGTGCCGGTGGTCTACATCCTTTTGGACGACCTCCAGGCGAAATTGCGATTCCCGAAAAGGCTCTCTCTTAAGAAAAAAGGAGAGGCCAAATCGGCTTCCCAGCAATGACCGCAAGCTTACCGAATCATAGTTCTCGTATCTGTTAGGCTTTTAGTTTTTCAAATTATCTAAGCGGCGTTTGATTCCAACTTTTGGGTTCAGTTTAAAGGCCAATTCGTAATAGTGAATTGCATCTGCTATTTTTCCCAAAGACTCTTTCACTTCCCCCATTGTTCTGTATACGGCAGCTTTTTCGTTCGGATATTCGTCCAATCCTTTTTTTAGAGCTTGGGCGAGCAACAAAAGAATCTCTTGTGCATCACCTTCGCTCAGAGGGCTCGCTTTTTCTTTAAAACGCTCTTTCGCGATAATGGAAAGTTCAAAAGCGGAGGCATAATTGATTCTTTCAACCTCCCATTTGTCTTTATCAATGAAATGACCTGTAAAGCTATATCTATACTGCCCTCGTTCTCTGTAGATGAGGAGCAGTTCATTCTTCTCGCAATCGAAATGATATGAATCAGCCCATCCACTTTCGGGCTGTATTTTCCAAAAAAGCTCACCTTTTTCTAAATCGAAAAAAGCGAGAACGCCACCATCTTTGGTATCGCTTTCGGCACACTGACAAACCGCATAGCGTCCATTTTCTGAAATACTATTATTGAGAAGATTTGCTGAAAAAAAATATTTGACCAGCTGTTTGCCTGATAAATCAAATGCATAAAAAGTGCCTTTAAGTCCCTCTCCGAACATCCAGTCATTAAATATGAAAGTTCCATTATTGGCTACTTTTCCATCATTTGGTCTTTGTAATCTACCATTTATGATTACTGTGGCATCTTTCGCCAAGATATACGAACCCTCACCGCTCTTTCGGAATCCTCCAATTCCCCTTTTTTCATCCATATCGGACCAGGCAAGTAGAAATTTTTCATTTTCAGATTCCGAATATGGCCCAAAGAAATTCATTGAGTGTACCGAGACAAAATTTGTACCCGATTTAGATACTCTATTCCCTGAATGGGTGTCCCTTAATTCTATTTTCTTCTTTTTAAAAAATATGCACATAAACACCACTTACAATGAAATCAAGTAGCTATAAAAACCTTCTCAGGCCCCTATTTTCTTGCTAAATTAAAATCTGTATTTCTCACAGTGTGTTTCGAAATCGTGATAATTCGGAATGCCCATGCTCCGATTTTTCTTTCCTTGGATCGTATTGTCGATGTGTCGTGTTAAATATTCCACAAGCTTAATGCATGTATATTCAGGCAGAAAGAAAGTTTTTGCGCCGAACTCTCTTTCGATATTCTTGTGGAGCACTGCATGTGAAAAATTTTTATTCCTCCCATAACTACGGTCTGCTTTTCGATAATCAAAATAGCGTCTGACTAAATAGTCGACATAGCCTTTCATAGCGAGATTCGCACCAATTGACCCGGGTGGGTGAACAAGCCGGGGCGCTTTCATTCCAGAAATCTTGATAATATTCTGTGCAATGTCGCCATGGAAAGTGGAAGATGTAATATTCACGTTAAACTTGGCTTGGCTATCCTTTAACCGTGACTGTGAGGTCCAGTATAGTTCTCTCTTCTTGGTAAAGACGTCTGCTTCTGAGATAACCCCCTTTGTGATACGACTGTGGCATGAACTGCAAACTATAATAAGATTGCCTAGATCATTATTAGACGGATCATTATCCATGTGATGGAACTCGATTGCAGAAACGTCCCGGTCCCCACAAAAAGGGCACTGCGAATTAGCCTCTTGTAGCAATTGTTTCTGCTTCAATGCGGGTATTGCATTTCGTTTTTTTCTCATTGCAATTTCCCTTTCTTTTTTAATACGTAGCCATAGACAAGCAGGATGAGCAAAAATAAAGCAGTACCGATAGCAATTATTTCCCCCAAAATCCATAAAGCAGCAGAATATTTAATCCATGCCTTTAGAAGCCAATCCATATCGCTCTAAATGCAGTTATTTGAGCTGCTTGAGCCATATTTAAATCTCTTCAATATATACTTTGATGTGTTCTTTCATCAACGGGTACTGGTCCATTAAGGCATTAACGGCTATTCGGAAATCCGGTAATAACAAATATTTATTCAGCAACTCAAATAAATCGATTTCTCCAACCGGAGTTGGAGTAGAGCCTGCAATCAATAATGTTGAAGTAAATGCGCTTGTTGCGTGTTCTATTTGAAGGGGGTGAAGTTTAAGATGATATTCATTGTTTCTGATCGGCTCAGAAGGCATCCGGAACTTTATCGGCCCCATTGCATCAAGTATTCTCTTTTGAAGTTGTCTCCTTTTTTCCCCTATCATATTAATCCCCCTTTGTCTTTTAAGTGAATATCAGCCATTTTCCAGTTAAGTGCTGGTTGCTAATTTACTCCCTTTTAAAGGTACTTTTCAAGCAAATCTTTCAGGTCATAACCCTCTCTCCCTTATCTCAAGGGTGGACTAAGAGCTAAAAAGGTCCGCAAGAAATTTATTCTCTTCCCCTTAGCTTAAGGGGAATTAGAGGGGGGGTTTATTAGGAGAAGGCGCAGCAAGCGGCACCCCTACCTTTGGCTATCGCTGTTCATCCCGGACATCCAAGTAGTGAGATCTGTCCTGTAGACGCCTTCATCGCAAGCAGCTTAAGATTATCCCGGTATGGTGAATATCCAGCCCGGTATGCACTTTGAACAGGAAAAATCAGCAGATGCGCTCTGGAAGCGCTTGAAAAGAAAGGCGATTTGATAAATCAGGCTGAAAGGATGAAGAGAGTTTGAACACGAAAATCCCGCAAAATGTCCGGAAATAAAAGAAAATCGGGAAGAGGGTTGAACGGCAAAAAAAACGCGCGCGCGAGTCTCTTTACACCGAACCCAAACCGCCCTAATATTTTCTTAAGAGGCCCCTTATGAAAAAAGTCCTTTTCCCCCTTTTATTGCTCCTCTTTTTGCCTCTGCCCGCCTGCTCGCAGGAGGTGGGGAAAAGCCCCCAGACTGCCGAGGACAAGATTGTTGCCAATCCCCCAGGCATCAAGGTGGAGGAATGGGCAAAGGGCCTCAAAGTCCCGTGGTCTCTCGTGTTCCTCCCCGATGGAAGGGCCCTCGTAAGCGAGAGGCCGGGCAGTATCAGGCTCATCAGAGGGGGAAAGCTCGTTGATGCCCCTTATGCCTCTCTCGATGTGGCCGCCACTGGCGAGGGGGGCCTCATGGGGCTCGCACGTCATCCCGATTTCCCCAAAAAACCTTTTATCTACGCCATGCACACGTACAGCAAAGGAGGAGACCTGTTTAACCGCGTTATACGGTTGAGGGACACGGGCGAGAAAGGCGTCTTCGACAAAGTGATAATCGAAGGCATCCCTGGGGCGAGATTCCACGACGGGGGCCGTATCGCCTTCGGCCCCGACGGGATGCTCTATATCACGGCAGGCGAAGCCGGGCAAAAGGAACTCGCGCAGGATACGGACTCGCTTGCCGGGAAGATCCTCCGCGTGACCCCGGAAGGGAAAATCCCCCCTGACAACCCTTTTAGCGGCTCGCCCGTCTATTCCTACGGGCACAGGAACCCCCAGGGACTCGCCTGGGAGCCCGAAACAAAGGCACTTTTTGAATCCGAGCACGGCCCCTCCGGGGAGTTCGCACGCTTCGCCCACGACGAAATAAACATGATAGAAAAAGGCGGCAATTACGGCTGGCCCCGCGCCATAGGCGCCCCCGGAATAAGAAAATACAAAGACCCCCTTATCGTGTGGAAAACGAATGCCACTCCCCCTTCAGGGATTTCTTTTTATACGGGAGACCTCCTGCCGCATAAAGGCGCGCTCTTCGCGGCAACGCTCCGCAGCGAGGCCCTTATAAAGATCACCATCGAGAAGAAGGGAGGCTCCTTTTCCGTTAAAAGCATCGAAAGGTGGTTCGCCCGCGACTTAGATACCGGCATCTACGGCAGGATACGGGACGTGGTGCAGGGGCCGGATGGGGCATTATATTTCCTCACTTCCAATACGGACGGCAGGGGGACCGAGCGGCCGGGAGACGACAGGATCTACCGGATTATCCCCCAATAGGGTCAAAAAGATGTTGAAGAAGCCCCTTTTCTGTGCGAAGATGTAAATTGCGGGGCGCGTTATCCTATCCCGTTTTATTCGGTAAATTAGCCCGGAGAGGAAAATTTTTTTGGACCGGAAATCCGTTAAGCTATTGGAACAGATGCCTAATTGCTGGGAGTACAACAACTGCGCCCCCGACGTCCGTTCCGCCTGCCCTGCCTATCCGGAGAGGGGAAAGGAGTGCTGGAAGGTGACGGGCCTCAGCTCGGCGATGGGAAGGCCCTGCCCCTCCTTTTCGGACAAGATCCTTTATTGCAGGAATGAATGCGAGTTCTACCGCAAGTACCTGAAGAATGTTTTCAGGTGAATGAACAACCCGTCCTATTCCACTCCTGACTCTTGATAGGATTACTTAATAAGATTCTCCAATTCAGGCAAATTAAACGAACTCTCTCTGGCCTCGCCCATCCAGCGCGCGCAGCGGTTCGCGTCGAGGGGTATGCCCACGGGAGGAATGCCGAGCTTTATGCAGAGCCTCATCCCCATCGCAAGCTCGGGCACGCAGGCCACGCCCAACGCCCCGATGGAGGGATGCGCAGCCTTCAATTTTTTAAAGAGGCCCTCCTGGTCCATCTCCACCGCAATGAACGGGTTGATGTTGTACTTCTTTAGGAGGACGCTCCCCAGATTGATGAAGCAGTCTTCCGTGCATCCCTTGCAGAGGGCCTCAATATCGCCCGGCACGGCACAGCACTTCGGGCGAAAGTCCCTCAGGCAATGGGGCAGGAGCGCGAACTTGTATTCGGCGGCCTTGAATGATTCCTTGTATATCCGGTTCACAAGCTCTATCTCAATCATGTAAAGATGATACTGCTCTTCTTTCGTCCTCAGTGTTTCGTCAAACCGCTTCGAGATTGGTAGGGTTTTGAGATGCCCTTTCACATTGGCCGTGTATACCGAAAGAGAAGTCTTCAAAGACTTCCTTATAAGAGAAAGAAGGGCGCGGTCCGGCTCAGGCAGCCTCTTATAAAGCCCGGTGGAGTGCGCTTTCCTTATAAGGGCGAGGAGTTTTTTCTCATCGGGCAATTTGCTGAGAAAACCTTCCGCAAGCTCTTTTATCAGGGCGTAGTACCCGGCGCTTTCAGCCTCACTGCCAAAAAGGGAATAAGTTTTGCCCTGGAGGGGTTTTTTTGATGCTGCTTTCGGTTCCGACATTTACTTCAATGCGAAAAAGGATTTCTCTTAATATAACATGGCTGAGACTCTGTCATTTCTGCCAAAGCAGGAATCCATCTTTTTGTCCGTCATGCCCGAGGCCCTTAATCGGGCATCCACTTACTTGCATTCTGGTGACTGCATTTTACTTTATTTAGATGCAGTATGTTCTTTTTTCAAGTAAATATAAAGCAGTGCGTCCAGCTTATCGAGGAGTGCCTTGAACTCTCCCCCGTGGCTCTTGGAGTTACCGAAGAGCGAGGCCCGGAGGCTTTGCATCTCCGGCGAGGAGGCACGCGAGAAAGTGAGCGCCTCGCCGCGCTGAAGCGCCAGGCGTTCGAGGAGGAGGAGCTTTTTGGCTTTATCGCAAAAATTTTTTAATTCATCTTCAAGCGCCTCAAGCGCCTCAAGCTCGCGCTTGTTTTTAGCCCTCCTCGCAAGCTCTCCTGCCATCTCAAGAAGGGTGAAGTACTCAAGCCCCCTTACCCCTCTCCTCCACTGGATGAGAGGGCCGCGCTCGAACCAGAGAAAGTTCCGCAGGCCAAAAGCATGTAGCTCTTCCAGAGGGGAAAGGAATGGGGAATGCGCGGGCTTTTCTCTGAAATTTTGCGGCGCTCTTTTTTCGAGCCCCAGATAATCCCAGAGGCTTTTAAACGCGCGCGCGCCGTTTCCGTCATCCGGCGTGTCCCAGTGGATGAGAGAAAGGAGCACCTTCCCTTTTCCATATGCGCCCTCCACGACGAGGGGGTCGCCCTTCATCCGGGCGGGGTCCAGGTTCAGGTCGTATTCGGCCTCTATTTTTTCCCAGGGTTTTCCGTCTGCCTTGCCGTTTTCGACATCAAAGGCGTTCAGGTCGGAGGTGAAGGTTTGAGGCGTGGCTGATTGGAAGCGTGCAAGGACGGTTAAAGAATCATCCTCGACCGCGAACTGCGAGGGCCACCAGATATTGAAGACCGGCTCCTTTATCCCTTTCCATACCGGATGCCGCAAGAGAGCGACCCGCACAGGCCCGCTTATGCTCGGGGCCCGCTCTTTCAGGGGCTTTCTCCGTATATTCGCAAGCCCCAAGCCCCCGGAGATGGCAAGGCCCGCCCCCCCGCAGATGCCGACGTATGAGCCGCCCGCCCGGACGAAGCCCCTTATCTCCTCCGCGCCCGCCTCCCTAAGGGCCTTCATTTTATTTGAGGCCCAGCCGCCGGGAACAAGGAGCGCCTTGAACTTTGACAGCCCGCCCTGCCTTATCTCTTCCGAGCTAATGAGCGTGAAGGCGAGACCGGATTTCTTGAGCGCGCGGTATGCCGTAAGCCCCCAGAGGAAGGACTCGTCCCACAGGAGCGCGCACTTAGAAGGCATACTTCTTCTCGTAGCCGCGCGGGGTGACGAGCTTATCGCCCACGCGCCTCGTATTGGAGTTGCCGATGATTACCGTGCTCTGCATGTCTATCTCGCGCGCGAGCATCTTACCGAGCGTCGTGACCGCGGCATCTTCATCATCTCTTGTCGCGCCCCTCACTATGCCCACGGGCGTATCCCCTTTGCGGTATTTCATGATGATCTCGCGGGCGCGCTCTATCTGCTTCACCCTGCCCCGGCTTTTAGGGTTATAAAGGACGATTACGAAGTCGGCCCGTGCCGCCGCATCGAGACGTGCCTCGATCGTCTCCCAGGGCGTGAGCCTGTCCGAGAGGCTTATGGCTGCAAAGTCGTGCATGAGAGGCGCACCGAGCCTTGCCGCGCAGGCGTTAAGAGCGGGGATGCCGGGTATCACCTCCACCCGGATTTTCCCGCCTTCTATATTTCCCGCGAGCTCAATCACAAGCCCCGCCATGCCGTAAATGCCGGGGTCGCCGCCGCTTATAACGGAAACTTTTTTTCCCCTTGCGGCGCATTCGATAGCGGCCCTTGCGCGGGCGACCTCCTCGGTCATCCCGGAAGAGAGCATTTTTTTACCTCTTACGAGCGGCTCTATACGGGCGAGATAGGGCCTGTAGCCCACTATTACATCCGACTCCCTTATCGCCCTTATCGCCCTCGGAGTGATGTGCTCAAGCCCGCCCGGCCCGGTGCCTATCACGTAGAGAATTTTCTCATTCGATTCCGCAACGGCAAGCGTCATATTCCCGCGCTTTATTTTTGGGACGAGGAGGCGGCCCATATTCGAAGCGAGAAGCGCCGATGGCTCGGCCACACCCTGCACGCCGAGCGCCCTCCTTGCCGCTTTGGATTCCTTTATCCCTTTTACACCGTCAAGCTCTTCGGAGGAGAAGCCTTTTAAGGGGATATTATGCCCTTTTGCGAATTCGAGAAGCCCGGGCTCGGCGAGCTTTTTTTCGTGCGTGGCGATAAGCTTTATCGAATTGAGGGAGAACCCGTTCTCTTTCAGGACCGCCCGAACGCCCTCTTCTATCTCTTCCGCCTCCGTCCCGGTATTCATGCCTATTCCCAAGATAAGGTTTTTAGGGCGAAGGTAAAGCACCTTATAAAGATAGATGCGGTTTGAGATGATCACATCGGCTTTTCCGGGATTTATTACGCTTTCGTAATCGGCGGGAAGGCCCAGCTCGCGATCGGAGTGGACCCGGAGCTTTTTTTCTTTTAAATGTTTGGCGGATGTCTTTGTGAGCAATTCAAGATTTTCTATTGTGAGCCCTTTTTCCGCAGCGAAGAGGTCTATGGCGGTAAGCCCGTGGAGGTCGGTTGCGGTCGTGATAATGGCCTCTCCTCCTAAATGGCCCGCGATCTCCCGTGCGAGCCTGTTGGCGCCGCCGAGGTGGCCGGAGAGGAGGCTTACCGTGTACCGGCCCTTTTCGTCAACAAGGACGACAGCGGGGTCTTCCTTCTTGTCTTTTACAAGGGGCGCTATGGCACGGACGGCAATGCCGGCTGCGGTTATGAAGATCAAAGAAGCGGCCTCCGGCCACAGTTTTTTTAAAAGACCTTTTTTAAAGAGGATTGCTTCCGCATCGGGCCGGAGGCCCTGAATCTTGCGGGCAAGCTCGCGGCCCTCCGAAGTAAGATAAAAAATGAAGCCTCTTTTATTCCCTTTCCCCATGGCTGAAATTCTTATCGTAGAGTTTTGATGCGGTCTTCAAGTCCTCGTCGCTTGCGGCAAGCGCCCTGCCCACGTAGACGAGCGCGGTTTTCTTTATCCCCGCCTCTTTCACCTTATGCGCGATGTCCCCTAAATTCCCTTTCACGATCCTCTGGTCGGGCCAGGAGGCGCGCTCGATGACGGCTGCGGGCGTATCCCCGGGGTATCCACCGTCCCTAAGCTCCTCCGCAAGTTTTTCGATCATGCCCACGCTTAAAAAAATCACCATCGTGGCCTTATGCGCGGCAAAAGAGGCTATGCTTTCAAGCGGGGGGACGGGCGTGCGCCCTTGTATTCGAGTTATAATGACGGACTGGGAGATATCAGGAATGGTGAGTTCCTGACCGAGTGCGGAGGCCCCGGCCCCGAGAGACGAGACGCCGGGGACCACCTCGAACGCTATCCCGTCTTTTTTCAAGAGGTTTATCTGCTCGGTTATGGCGCTGTAGAAAGAAATATCGCCCGAATGGAGGCGCACGGCCGTTTTTCCTTCTTTCGCGTATCTGGAGAGCACCGAGTGGGTTTCCTCAAGGGTCATTTTTGAGGAATCAAATAGATGCGCCTTTACCCCCGCAAAAAGTTCTGCGTTAATAAGGCTCCCCGCGTAAACAATCACGTCGGCCTCCCCCAGAAGCCTTTTCCCTTTTACTGTTATCAGTTCGGGATCACCCGGCCCTGCGCCTATGAAATATACTTTGCCTTTCACTTCCGGGACCTCAAACTATTCGTCCGAATAATTAAAGTGGAGAAATAACTCGCTTCTTTTTCGCTCACCTGGGAAAGGGATTTAATTTCCTCATCTGCAAATCCGACCTTCGACACAAGGACAGCTTGTTCAAGGAGGCCCACTTCCCTTAACGTATTTTTAAGCTCTGCAAGGACGCTTCCGGGTTTCATCAAGACTACCGTTTCGAACTCTCTTAAAAGGTCCTTTAAATTCTTCACGTAAATTGCGGGAAGTATTGCGACCTTTTCGCGCGAAAGGGCAAGCGAGATGCCCGCGCGGGCCCCTGCCGCGTTTATCGAGGAAACGCCGGGGACGATCTCCGCCTCTATGTCGGGCTCAATCGAAAGGACCGCCTCATAAAGGTGAAAGAAGGTGCTGTAGAGGGTCGGGTCGCCCAAGGTTATGAAGGCCACGTCCTTTTTTTCTCTTAAATGGGAAAGGACGGTCTCCGCCTGGGGCCTGAGCGCTTCCGGCGAAAGCACCTTCACCATCGGGAAATGTAGCTCTATTATTTCCTTCCCTTTTAATGGGAGGGCTTTTTTTATTATTTCCAGCGCCATGCTCTCGCCCCCTTCCCTGCCTTTGGGAACGGCGATAATCCCCGTCTTTTTTAAAATCCTTACCGCCTTAAGAGTCAAAAGTTCCGGGTCGCCCGGCCCCACTCCCACGGCGTAAAGTTTTCCTCTCACTTAATCCCCTTTAAGATAAAAACCGGGTTAAGGGCTTTCATGTACTCTTTCTCTCCTATCTCTTCGCTCCTTGAAACCGATACGGAGCAAATTTCAGTCTTGAACCCGTTCTCTCTTAACGCGCTGAGTGCCGCGCCCAGGCTCTCCAATGTGATAATAGCGGCGACGAGGACGCCTTTATTCATTTTCTTATAAGCGAATTCTATCGTCTCTTTGAGAGCATTCCCCGCTCCGCCGATGAAGACGCGGTCGGGCGATGGGAGCCCGTTAAGTGCGGACGGGGCCTCGCCCTCGATAACATTGATCCCGCACCCCCTTAATTGCCGTATGTTCGTCTTGATATTTTTCATCCTTAGCGGGTCTTTCTCTATCGCATAAACTTGAAGGCCCGGGCTCATCCTCTTTGCCTCGATGGAGACCGAACCGGAGCCCGCCCCTATGTCCCAGAGGACGCCTTTCCTGGGAAGCGCGAGCTTATGGAGCACGACGGCCCTCACTTCGTCTTTGGTGATCAGCCCTTTCTCGTGCGCGAAATCCGTCTCGCTAAGGCCAAAGATAAAAGAATTCTCTTTTAATGGGGTCATAACTATAATAAGGTTCGGTTCGGAAAAAACGAGCCCTATGAGCTCAGACGGCCTTCCTCTCTTTACGGCCTCATCAGGATAGCCAAGCCTCTCAAATATGTAAACAAGCGCATTCTCCGGAAGAGATTCCATTACCTTAGACGGAGTATTTTCTCCCCCTGTGAGGATCACGAGCTTTGAATGCAGCTCGCATAAAAGTGGAAGATCCTGAAGCTTCCATTCCCTCATTTTATTCCCATGGACGCTTATAAAAAAAGCGTCCTCCCAATTTTCCTTTACTCTTGAGAAAGCGAGTTGTACGGAAGAAAGAGCGGGGATGATTTCGATCTCTTCTAATGGGAATTCATTGAGGAGTTTGCTTCCGATGCCGAAAAAAAGCGGGTCGCCCGATGCGAGGACCGAGATAAGGCAATCGGCTTCTCTTATAAAAGAGAATGTATCCTCTATCTTGTTTATGCTCTTGAGCTTTTCCTTTACCCTGTCATACTCGGGATAACTGGAAAAGACTTTAAGAAGGCGTTCAGATGTTAAAATGACTTCTCCCTTTAAAAGTGCGCTTCTGGCCTTTTCATTAAGCGCGCTCTCGCCGTCCAGTCCTATGACGAATATCTTCCTACTCACTTCGGGCTATTATATCCCCCTCGTAAGAGACAAGGTGCGCCCTCGTGGGAATGCCCGATATTTTCCGGGCATAGGCTGCGGCCTTTTTGCAGACCTTTATAAACCATCTTTTATCTTTTATAAGCTCATACATTTCGCGGGCGGTATTGTAGTCCCTTTCCGGAAGGGCAATGCCCAATCCATGTAAAAATGAAAGCGCTTTTTCCAGGTTTATCGCCCCTGCCCTTACATGGGTATCGGGCGTGGCCATCGCGAGCTTCATTATCTTGGCCCACTGGGCGCACAGGTGGATTTTTTCAAAGCCGTGTTTTTTTGCCTCAAGGAAGCTCCATTCGGCATAGTCGCCCATAAGGACGTAAGCGGGTTCGGGGAGGCGATATTTTTTCATATGGGCAAGTTCCGAGGTGCGCCCCGCCGAAAGGACAATTTCCTTAAGGCCCGATGCGAGGGCCACATCCATAGAGGCAGTGATGCTTGCCTTCCACGCATGGTCCGAAAGGGGAATTACGATGCCGGTTGTGCCCAGAATCGAAATGCCGCCCATGATCCCGAGACGCGAATTGAGCGTTTTTTTCGCAAGCCTTTCTCCCTCGGGCACGATTATCGTGACCTCGACTCCTGCCCTCCTTCTCGACTCCTTAATCGCCTCCAGAACGGCTTCCGTAATCATTTTTCTCGGGACCGGATTAATCGCGGGTTCGCCCACGGGCACGGGAAGTCCCGGCCTTGTTACGATGCCCACTCCTATTCCTCCCTTTATGAGAACTTTTCTTTTTTCTTTAATGAGTTTTGCCTCGGCCCTTATCTCCGCCTTGTTTGTCGCGTCGGGGTCGTCCCCGGCGTCTTTTATGACCGATGCCCAGGCCGTATCGCCTTCAAGGCCCGCCTCTTTCAGCTTGAAATAGACCCGGGTGCCGTCGGGGAAGGGTATCTGGATGAAGGCGCCCAGCGGGAGCTTTAAGAGTATCATGCTTGCGGCCTTCGCCACGGCCGCGGCGCATGCGCCGGTAGTGTAGCCGGAGCGTAAGGGGCGTCCTTTTCTGGTATCTCTTGCCTTTAACACCAGGCCACTACACCTCCCCCGACCCCTCCTTGGTAAGGAGGGGAACCATAGGTTTCCCATTTAGATTCTCCCCTTTACAAGGGGAGACTAAGAGGGGTTCCCTCATTGATTTCCATCCTTTTCCAGTAAATGCAAAAGCATCTTTCTGGCTTCGCCCACCGTCAACGGTATTTTATCAAGTTTCATCCCGTCCTCGTTTTTCAGTTTCCATATAAGCTCCGCTATGTGGGGAAGCCTTAATTTCACCTCGGCCATCTCCCGGGGGGCCGTGAAGACCTCCTCGGGGAGCCCCCCGCGTTTTATCCTGCCTTTGCTTAGTATATATAGTCTATTGAGAAATATGGGCACAAGGTCCACGCTGTGCGTGGCCATTACTATGGTCACTCCTCTTTCGCGGTTAAGCCCGGTAAGGAGGCCCATCATCCTGTATTCGCCCATGGGGTCCAGGCCCGCCGTGGGCTCGTCCAAAAGGAGTATCTCGTGCCCCATAGCAAGGAGCCCCGCTATGGAGATACGTTTTTTCTGCCCGAAGGAGAGCCGGTTTATGCCTTTTTTCGCCTGCCCCTCCATGCCGACCGCCTCGAGCGCGTTATGGACGCGCTCGCTCACGTCCTTTTCGGTAAAACCCATGTTCAGAGGGCCAAAGGCAACGTCCTCGAAGACGCTTGGAGCAAAGAGCTGGTCATCGGGGTTCTGGAAAACAAGGCCAACTTTTCGATAAATCTCTTTGGGGGCGAGTTTACGGACTTCCGCGCCGTCAAGAAGGACTTGGCCCTTGAAATCTCTTATGAGCCCGTCCATCACTTTAAGGAGAGTGCTTTTGCCCGAGCCGTTGGCGCCGAGGACGCCCGCGAACTCCCCTTTTCTCACTGAAAGATTTATATCCTGGAGCGCCTGCGTGCCGTCCGGATAGGCGTAGGAGATATCCTCGAGGCGGAGCCTTACGGTAGCTTTATCCATGCCGCAAGGAGAAAGACAAAGATCATGCCCGCGAAGAGGAATTCCCTCCAGCGGGGTTTTTTATATTCCAGGGCGGGCATTGTTCCGTTATAGCCGCGCTGAAGCATAGCCGTGGAGGTGGCCTGCGCCTGGTCAAATGCCTTAATCGTGAGACTTCCGGCCAGGATGCCGAAGGAGTTGAGCGAGCGCCTCACGCCCGAATAGCCTAAACGGTTCTTCTGGGCCGAGTAGATGTTACGGCCTTCCTCGGAAAATATTTTTAAGAAGCGGCCGGCAAAAAGGGACACCTCTATAAGGGATTTCGGCGCCCTGAGAGAGCCGAGCCCGGAGAGGATTTCGGAGAAGCTCGTGGAAAAACTTACCACGGACACAGCTCCCACGGCGGCAAGGAGACGGATGGCGATTTTCATCCCGTCAAAAAGGCCTTCCCTGTAAATGAAAAGATTGAATACGCCCAGTCCCGTCACTTCGGTCTTGCCCGAAAGAGACTTAACGAATATAAGAACACTAACTATGAAGAGAGGCTCGGAGAAGCGGAGAAGGAATCTCTTAAAGGGGATTTTCATGAAGCAACAGAAAGCGCCGGACAAGGCGAAGACAAACAGAGGGAAAAGGAATCCTTTATGGCTTAGAATGAGCGCGAGAAGCCCTGCGAGAAGCAGGAGCTTCAGCCTTGCGTCCATTTTAAAAGTCATCTTCGCGTTTTCCTTTTTTCGGCGGTGATCATCCTGTACGAATATCCGGCTATGAACCCGGCGACGGCCCCCGCCATCAAAAACACAAAGAGGAGGAGGTCGCCCCTGTCGGTGTTTACGAGGGGGGCCGATGCCTCTTTGCCGTGCTCCGCCGCCACCCTCTCGACAACGGATTTGTCCACTCCTTCCCAGCTTGCGCCGCAATAAACAGCCGGGGAAAGCAAAATCATCAATATGAGAGCCGCCCTCTTCATGCGGCGGCCTCCCCTTTTTTGACCACATTGAGTTTAACCAGTATGTCGGGCCTCTTCCTTGAGAGGAGGACGACCATTCCGGCGGTCATAAACCCTTCCAAAATCCCCAACGGGAGCTGGGTGGGAATGAAGGCGATGGCGATTTTTATAAAGAGGGGCATAAAGGGTTCTTCTCCCCTTATCCCGGCTGAAAGGATGAATGCCGTCCCCGCGTATGTGGCCCAATCGGCAAGGAGCCCCGCTATAAAGGCCGAGGGCATGAGGCCGAGCCTGAGCTTTCGGAGGAATGTGAAGGCAACGTATCCCGCCACCGAGCCCAGAACCCCCATTGAAAGGACATTCGCTCCCAATGTGCTCAGGCCCCCGTGCGCGAGGAACAACGCTTGCAGGATAAGCGCCGCCATTGCCGCAACCGCGCTAATTCCCGGCCCGAGGAGTATTCCCGAAATGCCCGTTCCGCACGGGTGGGAGCACGTTCCAGCTATGGGGACAGGCACGGGGAGGGCCGATATCACAAAGACCATGGCGGCGATGAGCCCCGCGAAAGGCTTGAATGCGATATCCCGGGCGGAAACCTTTTTGAGGCGAAAAAGGCCATACGCAATAAAAGGTAAAACGGCAATATACCAGAGGAGCGCCCATTTAAGAGGGAGAAGCCCCTCGGAAATGTGCATGGCGTGCGCATTTGACGGGAGCGCAAATAAAAAGAGACAACCAAGAAACAGCCCTCTTAAAATAGGGATTGCCACGGGGCCTTGCCCCTCGCAATGACATTCCAAAGAGTGCTTTTTGCCGTCATTGCGAGCAAAGCGCGGCAATCTCTCCTTTAAAAGATATCTTTTAAATCTTTTTTTCATCTTCCCCGCCCGCCATCTTCAAAAGCGCGTTTACGATTGCGGCGGCCACGGGGCTGCCGCCTTTTCTGCCCATGCTTGTAATGAAAGGAAACTTTTGCGAGGCAAGAAGCGCCTTCGCCTCCACGGCTCGGACGAAGCCGACCGGCACGCCTATCACGAGAGCGGGCCTCATCTTTCCTTCGTTTATGAGCCTTATGGCAGAGAGAAGGGCGGTCGGGGCGTTCCCTATGGCGATGATGCCGATATTTTCGTTTACCGCCGCTTCAATGGCCCGTTCCGCGCGGGTTCTTCCATCGGAAGGGGGAATTTCCTTTATTTTACAAATGATTTCTCCTCCCCATCTCATGTAATCCTTTAATATTCCGGCCCTCGCCATCTCCACATCCGTGAGGATGTCCTTGCCCTCTTTAATGGACTTGATCCCGGACTTGACCGCCTCCGGGTGAAAGAGGAGGTTGTTTTTGAATTCGAAGTCCGCCGTGGCGTGGATGACCCTTTGCACAATGGGGCGATGCTCCGGAGAGATATCCGAGAGGTCGAGTTCTTTTTTGATTTTCTCGAAACTACGAGGCTCGATATCATGAGGCGCGATGCCTATGGCCGAGTCTATCCTCTCCTTGACCACGCCCAAGATCTCCCGTGAGATGCCCAAAGGCTCCGTATAAATGAAATCAATCCCGGGGTATATAGAGCGGGCCTCGTCTATTATGGCGGGAATGTCTTTTGTCACATGTACTCCCGAAGACAGAAAATAGGGATGAATAATTATCCTTTTTGGCCTTGTGCCTTTCACGGTGTCCGTTATTGCCTCTTTCAAATCGGGGGTCTCGAACTGAAGGTAGGCTGTCCTTACACAGTCCCCGTTGCAGCCCGGGTGGAGGAGCGAATGGAGGAGCCGCCCGATTAGCTCCATGCGGTTTGCGTCTTTTTTGGGGCTGCCGTGGCCCACGAGTATTATTGCCTCCATCCTTAAAGACCTTCCCTTATAAGACGAAGAATACGAGTTGTGGAATCCCTGTTCGAACCCAGGTGAAGATGTACATAAGAGGCCAGGGCGCGCTTATAAAGGGCCGAAGAGATTGTTCCATTTGCGCTATCGCACAGGAGATTGTAAACGATGCCTTCCTTTTCTCCATTAAGTGAAAGGACGCTATAGTGGAACTCATGGCCCCGGAAGGACAACCCTTTTAAAGGGGGGATTTCGGGGATATTTATTTCCCTGTAGCCGAGGACGGGGCACTTCCGCATCGTGCCGGTCAGAGGGAATATCCCGCACATGCGGTAATTTTTTTCATCTATATGGAGAGCCTCCGATAGGTACAAAAACCCACCGCACTCGGCGTAGAGGGGATTGCCGCTTTCGATCCAATCCCTTATAAGGGAGAGCATTTCTTTATTATCCGAGAGTTCTTTGGCATGGAGTTCCGGGTAGCCTCCGCCGAGATATACGCAATCAATTCCGGCGGGCAATTCTTTCTCATTTAAAGGGCTGAAGAAGACAATTTCCGCACCGTTCTCCCTCAAGATGTCAAAATTATCCTCGTAATAGAAGGAGAAGGCGCGGTCGCGCGCTACCGCGATCTTTAAAGAGGTCTTCACTGATTTGTCACTCCGGCTTGTCCGGAGTCTTTCTTCAGAAGGATTCCCGACAAGCGGGAATGACAAATTACTAACAAACCCATTAGTAACCGGGGCCGTTTCTTTTTTCTTTGCAAGCTCAATCACACGCTCGATCTGAATGAAATTAAGGGCTGCATCTGCCAGCAGATATATCTGCTCTTCCTTTAGTGGTCCTTCTTCCGCGATGGTGAGCCCCAGATGGCGCTCCGGTATTGCGAAGGCGGCCTCCCGGGGCAGATAGCCGAGAGGTTCCGTTATCCCTTTAATTGCGTCTTTGAGCCTTTCGTAATGTCTTTCCGAGGAGACCCGGTTGAAGATAATCCCGGACAGGCATTTCCCGTTCTCTGCCTTTAGCTGGTCATTAAATCCTTTCGCAATTGCACCCGCGCTTTCCGCCATGCCGTAGGCATCTATCACAAGAATAACGCCTGCATTCAGGGTCCCGGCAAGGCTTGCAGAAGACCTGCGCCCCCCATCAAAGAGGCCCATTACGCCTTCTATGAGGACGGAATCCGCCTCTTGTGAGTGCCTTGCCACAGACTCCGACACATAATCCTTTCCGCACATATAGAGGTCCAGGTTCCTCGATGTCCTGCCGGAGATAAGCGCATGGAGGCCCGCGTCTATGAAATCGGGGCCCGCCTTGAAGGGCTGGACCGAGAGGCCTTTTCTCCTGAAGGCGGCAAGGAGGGCGAGCATGACGGTGCTCTTTCCGCAGCCGCTCCGGGTGCCCGCTAAAAGGAGCATGCGGGCCCCTGTCCTTCGGGTGTGATGAAACTGAAAATCCCGATGGGCGCCCGGCCCATCGGGATAAAACCGTATTTTTTCATCCCTGTCAGGCAAGGGGTTCCGCCTCAATTAATGCGGGCCCCGTGCCCCCTTCCTCCGCGAGAAGCAGTTTTGCCGCGGGCAGGTCTTCTGGCTTCCGGTTCGTCCTCGGCCCTTCCCTTCCCATGCCCATAAAGCACAGTGGGTTTGTCAGGGCCTCGTCCCCGGTTACAGCGGCGGGACCGCTCCCGTCTCGCACGGGATTCCCTATTATGCCCTCATCACCATTAGATGACGCTAACGGGCACCCGCGGTTTCCTGGCTAAATTAAATCAAAAGGGCCCCATACTTGTCAATAAGGCCGGCTTCCTTGACAAACCTCCAACCCGGCTTTTAAACTACCGCCAATTGTACAAAGGCCTATGAAAAAGCCGCTCCTTTCCATACTGTTGGCAATGTCCGTGCTCTTTCTTTTCTGTGGCGGCGTGCGTGCGGAAGGTCCCGCCCGTATCCGGTTGGAGACAATAAAAAAAGAGGTCCTGCCTGCCGGAAAGGGGGTAAAATCCGTCATCATGAATTCGGATTGCTCCAGCGTTTACTCAATAAATCTTGAGGACATGAGCGTCTTTGAATTCGAGAGGGAATCCAGAAAAATCAAGAGGAAACTTGTCTTCATACCGCATAAGGGAAGAGGCTTCGACTACTCCAGCAAGTCCTGGATAAATTCCTATCAGGAAAAGCCCGTTGAGGCCCACCTTACCCATAACGACCGTTTCCTGTGGATTTCCCTCCATAATGCGGGGGGTGTTGTGGTCTGGGACCTTCAAGGCGGAGATACATACGTACCGGGAAGGCCGTACAAGGAAGCCTGGCTCCATGAGCTGCCGCCCGAAGAAGACACGGAAAATTTGGATACGAATTTTATAAAAAGGAAGGTTAGGCTGTTGCTGCTTGAAACCGGGACTACCCCCAAGGTCATAACCACGAGCCCCGACGGAGAATATCTCTTTGTCGCAAACTGGCATTCGAACTCGGTAAGCATAATCAAGATCAATTCGCCCGAGCCAAAGGACTGGATAAAATCAATGGACTTAAAGACGCTGGTTGTCCCGAGGGGGCTCGCCGTTTCGCCCGATTCACGCCGTCTCTATATAGCGCAGATGGGCGGCGATGTGGTGAGCATCTTAGACCTTGAAAGCATGAAAAAGGTTCGGGATATTAAAGTAGGCGTTAATCCCCGGCATATCCTCACGGACGGCTCATTCCTATATGCTTCCTTAAACAAGGTGTCAAAACTCGTCAAAGTCGACCTTGAAACGGGCGAGATCGTTAAAGGGGTGAATACATGCGCCTTGCCGAGGACAATAGCTTTGTCCCGCGACGGGAAAATTCTATTCGCCGCATGCTACAGAGGCAATGCCATACAGGCGTTTTCAGCGGACGATTTAAGCCTGCTTGGCAGTTGGGAATCGAGAGTGCATCCCGTGGCCGTAGATATTTACCAGCAAGATGAGACAATAGAGGCCTGGGTCGGGAATTACACTTCCGGAGAGCTTAATATATTCACGCTCAAAGGGGATGCTCCCGGCCTTATGCAAATGGCCAATCCCACTCCATAAAAATTTTATGGGAATTGCATGAAAATAGAGGAGATTAAAGTTAAAATAAGCATAGGAGAATATAGCTTTTCTGATCATGCTGTGAAAAGAATGATCAAACGGTCTATAAACCGAGTTGAAATTGAAGAAGCTGTATTATCCGGTGAGATTATTGAAGAGTATCCTGATGATAAATATTCGCCAAGTTGTCTCATTTATGGGAGGTCGAAAGCCGGTAGACATCTTCATGTGCAGCTTTCACTTCCTCCGATGGTCGTTGTTATTACAGCTTATGACCCTGATGAGAACGAATGGATAGATTATAAAGTTAGGAGGAAAAAGGAATGAAGTGTGTCTTTTGCGGCGGCGAGACAAAAAAAATGTTGGTAACTTTCAGCTATGAAGAGGAAGGCAGGTATTTTCTTGTCGAACATGTACCTGCCGAAGTTTGTGAACGATGTGGAGAGAAGACTTATTCTCCGGATGTTACTGACGAGTTATTGAGGTTCGCGAAAAACAAGTTCAAGCCCGTTAAGAAACTCGAAGTGCCTGTTTTTGACTTTGCCGAAAGCTGTTAATGGTTGGTGACAACGGCGCATAACACAGCAAAAAGATTATTTGAAAGCGAAGAAATAGACCATTTCCGCCTCGGTAATGGCGCGGAGGGCGTGGGGCTCGCCTGGCTCCACGACAAGGCAGGAGCCTTCATTTAAAGCAACGCCCTTTCCTGAAACGGTAACCACGATCTCGCCCCTGATCAAGTAGAAAATTTCGTATCCCTCGCCATGGACATGCTCGACGGCGGCATCGCCGGGCTTAAATGTTATATGACTGAAATTTCTGATGCAGGACACCCCTTCCCTTACGAGGACCTGTTTTTTCAACTCGGGGTTGTGACTAACGGGCTCAAATGGTATATCATTTAATTGATGGAGGCGCATAACTCAAATTTAACATAAAAACGGATTATTTGACTTAATCCATATTTCGGGATAACCTGCCGTATTCATGGAATTTTCATAAATGGTTAGGATAATCTATTCGGATGCTCATCGGCAGTATCACTGATTTTGGGGCGCGCCCCGAAATTGCTCAAATCCTTGGGGAGGCCGGTCTCGGGGAGCTTTATCCCCCGCAGGCGAGGGCCATAGAGGCCGGTCTGTTTACTTCGCAGGATTCCATGGTCGTAGCCGCCCCGACCGCCTCCGGAAAGACGCTTATAGCCGAGATGGCCGCCCTCGGAGAGCATTTCAGGCGCTCGGGGAAGGTCGTCTATCTTGTGCCCCTCCGGGCGCTGGCGAGGGAAAAATACGAAGACTTCACGAGGAAGTACGCCCCACGGGGGCTCAGGGTGATGCAGAGCACAGGGGATTTCGACTCGGACGAGCCCTGGCTTAAAAGCGCCGATATCGTGATCTCGACAAACGAAAAACTGGACTCCCTTATCAGGCACCGGGCGGAGTGGCTCAAATACGTGAGCCTCATTATCGCCGACGAGATACATCTCCTGGGCGACACGCACAGGGGCCCCACCCTCGAAATCCTGCTTACGCGCATGAGGCTCCTCGCCCCCAGGCTGAGGGTCATAGCCCTCTCCGCGACCATACCCAACGCCGACGAGATAGCCCACTGGCTTGACGCCCTGCTCGTGGAATCGGACTGGAGGCCGGTGCCCTTGAGGGAGGGCGTCTATTTCAACGGGGCGGGCATATTCAATGACGGCACGGTCAAGTGGATATCCGAGGAGGGCCGCTCGGACATAGTGGACCTGGCCCTCGACACGATAATGGAGTCCGGGCAGGCGCTTGCCTTCGTGGGGACGAGGAAATCGGCTGAGGCCTCGGCGATAAAGGCAAGGAGGTCAATGGCCCCGTTCATCGAGGATAGGGACTTCCTCCTGAAACTCTCCGATGAGATAACCGGGGCCTCGCCGGAGGCCACAAGGCTCTCGAAAAAGCTCGCAGAGTGCGTTCTTGACGGCGTGGCCTTCCACCACGCGGGTATACTCTACCAGCAAAGAAAGCTCATCGAGGACGCCTTCCGGGCCAATAAAATAAAGCTCATAGTCGCCACGACTACACTGGCCATGGGCCTTAACCTCCCCTCGAGGCGGGTCATTATACGGGATTGGTGGAGGTACGAGCCCGGGGCCGGGATTTATTCGATACCGGTCATCGAGGTGAAGCAGATGTCCGGAAGGGCGGGAAGGCCGGGCTATGACGAGTACGGGGAGTCCCTCATCGTGGCCAGAAACAAGCGGGACGAAAGGCACCTATTTGAAAAATATATTAAAGGCGTGCCCGAAAAGATATCTTCGCACCTCGCGGAGGAATCCGTCCTGCGGGGGCACCTGCTTTCTTCCATAGCCGGGGGTTTTGCCGCAAGAAGGGACGAGCTCCTCGAATTCCTCTCCCGCACGTTTTTCGCCTACCAGATGGGCATGGACTACCTTACGGCCGTATCGGAGAACGTGATTGAATTTTTGGACGGCGAGGGGATGATAACCACGGAGAAGAACTATTACAATGCCACCCGCTTCGGGCGGCGAGTCTCGGAGCTTTACCTGGACCCGCTTTCGGCCGTGATAATCAGGGACGCCCTCGGGGAGGCGAAAGAGAAGGCCCCCTTCCCCCTCTTCCACATGATCGCCCGGACCCCCGACATGATGGCCCTCTCGCTTAAAAAGAAAGACAGGGACGAACTCCTCGAAGTGTTTTTTGTGCACGCCGGGAGCCTCCTCCTGCCGGAAGACGAGCTTTCGCCCACGGAGGAGGTGCTTTCGGAGCTGAAGGCGGCCTCGGTCCTCATGCAGTGGATACTCGAAACCCCCGAAGACAAGATACTCACCCACTTCGGGATCGGGCCGGGGGACTTAAGGAGCCTTATAGAGCTTGCAGACTGGCTGCTCTATTCCTCGGGCGAGATAGCGAAGGTCTTCGAGATGAAACATATCGCCAAATTGGTCGCCTCGCTGCGGGTAAGGGTGAAATACGGGGTCAGGGACGAACTCCTCCCGCTTGTGGGCCTAAAAAACATAGGCAGGGTGAGGGCAAGGGGCCTCTTCGATGCGGGCTTCAGGAGTCTAAAAGACATACGGGCCGCCTCCGCGAAAGACCTTGCGCTTGTCGAACATATCGGCATGGGGATAGCGGAGGATATTAAGAAGCAGGTGGAGAAGAATAAAGAATGAGAGATGGAAATCAGGAAGGGAAGCTGGAGGTGGCGGCGGGGCTCAGGAGAGGGGCGGGGCATCCGCCCACCTCATTGAAATGTGATGAGGGTGCATAACCGCGGCATGTTTGTTTTGTCCGCTCTTCTATATTCCTGATGCGCCGCTTTCCTCATGCTCCCGCTCTGTGCGGCTGCCCCGCCCCTCTTTTCAAAATCCTGTCCCCTTTAAGAGGGTCTTTCTCCTTCCTGTTATAATGTTCTTATCTCTCTATAGCGCGGAGACGGCATGAAAAGAAAAAAGAGAAATATCATTCTGCTCATAATTGTAATAATTGTTGCCGTACTTGTCGTAAGCGTCGTCGAGAAATACCAGAGGGGCAAGAGAAAGCCAATCGATTTCGCCGGCACCGTCGAGGCCCTCGAGGTGAATATGAGCTCGAAGATAACGGGGAGGATCGTATATCTTGGGGCCAGAGAGGGCGATGCCGTGCGTGAGGGAGAAGTTTTGGTGCGCGTAGACGAGAGAGAAATACTGGCTGAACTCTCGAGGGAGCGCGCGGCGAGGGAGGCCCGGAGAAAGGCGGTTGAGGAAGCGAGGGCCGTCCTCGACACAATAGGGCGAAGAGAAGGCACGGCAAAGGAAGAGATAAAAGTCAGCCGGGCCGAAAAGGAAAGGGCCGAGGCCGTCCTCACCAATGCCGCAAAGGAACTGGAAAGAATAAGGAAGTTAAAGCAGGAAGAGTTCGCCTCCGAGCGCGACCTGGACAGGGCGGAAAGAGAATACGATGAGACAACGGCCGCCCTCCGGGCGGCCGGGGCGAGGGTCGGATATTCGGAGTCGAGGCTCAAAGAGCTCCTCTCCGAGGCCGAGGCCCAAAAGAAGCGGATAGAAAGATTAAGGGCCGAAATCGCCGAGGCAGATGCCCAGATTGAATTTTACGAGGCACGGCTCGAGGACACGAAGATCGCCTCCCCCATTAACGGGGTCGTCGCATACACGGCCTTCGAGCAGGGGGAGATCGCCCCGGCCAACGACACAATCCTTACGGTAATAGACCCGCAAAACCGATGGGTGCGCTTCGATATGGACGAAACCTATGCCGGGCGCATCGGAGTGGGAAGCCCGCTCGATGCGAGGGCGGCGGGTACAGACAAAATATTCAAGGCCACGGTCATTGAAATAGGCAGAGAGGCGGAATTCGCCACCGAAAGAGACGTGGCCCGAGGGAGGCAGGACATAAGGACCTTCAGGGTGAAGGCCCGGCTCGATGACCCCGAGGGCCTCTTGAAGCCAGGGATGACCGTGAGCGTACGGGTGCCATGATAAGAGTGAAATGATCAGGGTGAAATGAGCGCAATAGAGGTAAAAGAGCTTGTAAAAAAATTCGGGGAGATAGCAGCCGTGAACGGCGTCTCCTTCGAGGTGCGCGAAGGGGAGTTCTTCGGCTTCCTCGGCCCAAACGGCGCCGGGAAGACCACGCTCATACGGATGCTGAACACGCTTCTTAAGCCCACATCGGGGAAAGCCCTCGTGGCCGGGTTCGATGTCGTGAAAGACGCAGACGAGGTGAGAAGGGCCATCGGGGTCGTGCCCCAGGCGATGACGAGCGACCTGGACCTTACGGCCTATGAGAACATGGACATCTATGGCAGGTTCTACAGTATCCCGGCCAGGGAAAGAAAAGAGCGGGTCGGGCGGCTCCTCGATATAGTGGGGCTCACCCAGAGGGCCGGGGACCTCGTGGCCACCTACTCGGGAGGGATGAGGAGGCGGCTTGAGGTTGTAAAGGTACTTGTCCACAGGCCGCGGATCCTTTTTCTGGACGAACCCACGCAGGGTTTGGACCCCCAGAGCAGAAGGACCGTGTGGGAGCTTTTGAAGGCCTTTAAGGAAGAGGAGAAGCTCACTATCTTTCTCTCCACGCATTACATGGAAGAGGCCGAGGGACTCTGCGACCGCGTGGGGATCATAGACTACGGGAAGATAATCGCGATGGACTCGCCGGAGAAACTGAAGGGAGAGCTTCCCGAGCAGGATACGGTGGTGCTGGAGCTTCCCGACGCAACGGAGGAGATAATCCGGGCCTTGAAGGAGTTCGATTTCGTCCAGGGCGTGAAACAGGAAAACGGCACGCTCAGCATCACGGTCAAAAACGGCGCGCACGTGACGCCGCTCATACTTTCCAAAATACTGGAATTCGGCAAGACCGTGAGTTCCGTGAGCATAAAGGAGCGCTCCCTTGAGGACGTTTTTATTTACTACACCGGGCGTTCCATAAGGGAGGAAGAGGCAAAGAAGGTCAGCATGTTCATCGGGGCCGGCATACCCAAGAAACTGGTGCAGAGGTGATAAGGCTTCTGGCCGTAATCAAGCGGGACCTCCTCAAGTTCAGGAGGAACCCAGTCATCATGTTCCTGAGCTTGGTCCTGCCCATCGTATATCTCGTGATACTCGGAAATTCCTTTCAGGGGAAATTGAAGGGGCTGCCCGTCGGCGTGGTGGACCTCGACGGGGGGCCCGCCTCAAGGGATTTTATACAGAGGCTCCGGGCTATAGAGGGAGGGCCGGGCACATTCGACCTTTTATTCATGAAAGACCAGGGGGCCGCAGTCCGCCAGATAAGGGAAGGAGGGCTCAAGGCGGCCCTCATAATCCCTCCGGACTTCACGAGGAGGTCTCTCGCCAGAAGGCGTGCCCAGGTGGGGCTTTTCCTCGACAATACGGACGCCATCTCGGCCATGACAATAAGGGAGACGATGAGGGCGGCCTTCGCGGCTTCGGGGATCGAATATTACCCGGTGCGCGAAGAGAGGGCGCAAAAATACCTGAGGGACATAGACCTTTATAAGAAGATCGACTACGACCAGTCGCTTGTGCCCGGCGTGGTCATTATGGCCATCTTTTTGGGCACGCTTACCACGGGGGCCTTTAACCTTGTGATGGACAGGTTTCTGGGGATAGACGAAAGCTATCTCTTGACACCCCTTACAAAAGGGGACATCGTGACGGGGCTCATAGCGAGCGGGGTGATAATAACCACTGTAATTACGCTCATAGTCTTTATCCTCAGCATCCTGATAACCGGGATCAGCCTCTGGGGAGGGGTACGGCAGTTCATGCTCCTCCTTTTCGTAATACTGCTGACTACGCTCGGGCTTTTGAGCATGATGTTCATATTCTTGGGGAGAGTGGGCCACCCGAGAATAGTGGGTCTTCTCACGGGTTTTCTGAATGTAATCTTCTTTTTCCCGAGCGGGGCGGTATACCCGATAGAGAGCTTCCCCCGCTGGCTAAAAGCCTTCGCAAAGGTGAACCCGGAGGCATATGCCGTGCACGCCTTCAAGTCGGTCCTGTTCAAGAACGCGGGGGTCGGGGCCATCTGGGGCGATATGGCGTTCCTCACGGCCTTCACCGTCATCGCGATGACTGCGGGGATATTGGCATTTAAAAGGACATTGTAGGGGGAAAAGAATGGCAGGCACACCACCTGGGCCCTTTTTAGTTTACGTAGGGGCGCCGCTTGCTGCGCCCTGCTTTTAGATTTCCCGGATTTGTCATTCCGGCTTGTCCGGAATCTTTTCCTTTAAAGGATAGGTTTTAATTTTATTTTTTTGGGTAGAGGCGGGGCCCAAAGGAGCTTTAGCTCCCGTTTTGAAAAATCCGCCCTCTTCTTTAAACAGAAAAATCCTGCCCTATCCCGCCCGCTTCAATGGCCTGATCTCTTTCAGTACCTCCCTCTGCCGCTCTTTTGCCCTGTAAAGGTCGAATTCGTTCTGCAAATTCAGCCAGAGTTTAGGGCTTGTGCCGAAGAACCTGTCAAATACGCCCTAAAGGTCCATCGCGCTGTCGCTCTGCCGCGCTGATTTCCTATTCAGGGGAGTGACATCAAAAAGGTGTCCTCTGTCATATAGACCCCGTCACCCATCTATGTATTAAGCTCCTGTTATGAGCAAATATGACAAATATTGGCTTGAAAGGGATAAGGGAGTGCAGGAGGGGGAAGAGGATTCATCACGCTCTTGTTCAATGTTCAAGCGAGTATGAAAATGAAATGGGGGCGGAACTCGCCGAAGCAAAAGAAGAATCCGCCAAAAAGGCCGGGGGAGAATGAACGCCAAAAAAAACGCGCGCGCACGCACGCGCGGTAGCATATGTATATAACCTATCTATTAAACATTCAGAAACTTAATGATACACTCAAGATAGGGAACCCATATTCCGGAGGGTCTTATGCCTGAAGAAAAAAGGGCCGCTATCGTCACAGGAGGAGCGCAGGGGATCGGGAAGGCCATCACGAAGAAATTCCTCGAAGAGGGGATCGCGGTGCTCATAGCCGACATCGACATGGAGGCCGGCCTCGAGACCCAGGAGGAATATACGAATATCGGGAGAATAAAATTCATAATGGCGGACGCGGCAAAGGAAGCCGATGTCAAAGGGATGATAAACATGGCGCTTAAAACCTTCGGGAATGCAAGCATCCTCGTAAACAACGCCGGGACCGCCGTCTACATGTACAAGCCGATTGAGGAGCTTACGCTTGCCGAATGGAACGAAGTCATAGGCGTTAACCTTACGGGGGTTTTTCTTTGCTCCAAGTACGCCGCCCCTCACCTTAAAAAAGAGAAGGGCGCCATCGTTAATATCGCCTCAACGCGCGCCTTCATGTCCGAAGGGGACACCGAGGCATATTCCGCCTCGAAGGGGGGCGTGTATTCCCTCTCCCATTCGCTTGCCCTGAGCCTGGCCCCCGATGTGCGAGTGAATTGCGTGAGCCCCGGCTGGATAGACACGAGCCTGTGGAAGAAGCAGAGAGAGAGGCGGAAATCGCCCATCACGAAAAAAGAGCACGAGCAGCACCCCGCGGGGCGCATAGGGCGGCCCGAGGACGTGGCCCATCTCGTCCATTTCCTTGTCTCGCCCGGGGCCTCGTTCATCACGGGGGCAAATTTCATCGTTGACGGCGGGATGACAAGAAAGATGATATATATCTAAGCCCCTCAATGGACCCGTTAAAAGCCATCAATCAGTTTCTGCTTCGGGAACTCTGGGGAAGGGACCTCTCGAAGATGGGGAGGTTAAAGGCATTTCCCTTTAAATTCCTGCGGCTCATGTATGTGGCCGTGCACGAGTTCCAGGACACCCAGATGACGCTCTGGGCCATGAGCCTTGTCTATACGACCCTCTTGGGAATGGTGCCTTTCCTGGCGGTGGCCTTTTCGGTCTTGAAGGCATTCGGGGTGCACAATCAGATCGAGCCGGTCCTTGTAAATTTCATGGCCCCCCTCGGCGAAGAGGGCCTGGCCCTGGCCAGAAGCATTATCGGCTTTGTGGAGGGCCTGAACGTGGGGGTCCTCGGCTCCATAGGGCTTGCCTTCCTCTTATACACCGTGATAACGATCATACAGAAACTCGAACAGGCGCTCAATTATATCTGGAAGATAAGAAAGGCGAGGAGCTTCGCGCAAAAGTTCAAGGACTACATGAGCGTTGTGCTTATCGGCCCCGTTTTAATCTTTGCAGCGGTGGGGCTTACGGCCACGGTCACGAGCACGAAACTCGTGCAGAATATACTTGAAATAGAGCATTTCGGGCCTTTTCTTGTCTTCCTCGGCGGCTTCGCTCCATTCTTTTTCATAATAATCGCCTTCACGCTCATATATTATTTCCTGCCCAATACGAAGGTAAGGTTCAAATCCGCCCTCGTGGGGGGCGCTTTCGCCGGTTCGGTCTGGCAGACGATAGGGCTCGCGTATGCCTCCTACATAGCTTCCTCGAAGAGATACTCGGCCATTTATTCGGGGTTTGCCATCGTGGTCCTTTTCATAATCTGGCTTTTTTTGAACTGGCGGATTTTCCTGATGGGGGCCTCGCTGGCTTTTTATCACCAGTACCCGTACCTTCTGGCGATAAAGCGGGAGACGCTTGTGCTCAGCAACAGGATAAAAGAAAGGCTCGCCCTTCTGCTCATGTATTTAATAGGGAAAAATTTCTATGAGGATAAGCCCCGGTGGAGCATCGAGGCCCTTGTGGAAAAGCTCGGGATCCCCCTGGAGCCCCTGAGGAACGTGCTTGAGCTTCTGGAGAAAAAAGGGCTTGTACTCGAGCACCCCGAAGATTCCCGGACCGCGTTCATCCCCTCGAGGTCTATCGAGAAGATAACCGTGGGGGACATCTTCCAGTCCGTGAGGACGGCCGGGGAGGAGGTCTTTTCGATAGACGAAAGGTTCATTTCATTTCCGGAGGTGGACTCGGAGATAAAGAAGATAAACGCTGCGGTCGCAAGCGCAATCGAGAATGATACGCTCAAGGATTTGATTGTGAAAGGCGCGGCAAGCAGCGCCCCTACGTAAAAGAAATATTTCTAATGTGATGTTTCATAAATTCTATGGAAATTTTCTTTTCGTCATTCCGCGCAAGCGGGAATCCAGAACTGAAAAACTGGATTCCGGGTCTTAAAATAAAAGATGAAAAGGCGCATTTAAAGAAGGGCGGTCTGATATTTTGAATTGTCATTGCGAGGAGGCCGGTCAGGCCGACGCGGCAATCTCCTCTTCTTAAAATCGAGATTGCTTCGCTTCACTCGCAATGACTTGGCGCTCCTTACTTGAAGATATCTCTCAATATGTCCCCCGGCCCTGAGGGCTGGCCTTCTTTCTTTGGAGCGATCTTTTCCAGGAGGCGCTTTTCTATCTCTTTCTTCAACTCCCTCTGCACTCCCTTTCCGAGGGCCGCCCTGTTGAGGCTCACGGACGGGTTGCTTACAGTGCCCCCGGCGATAAAGGGGATGACGGTCCAGCCCTCTTCATTTCTCAAGAACTGCCCGATGCGGCCAGCAGGCATCCGGGCGGAAAAAGCGGGTGAAAGCTGGACGTCAAAGGTCATGGCGAGGTTTTTATTGAAACCCACCGTGCCGCTTACCGGCTCCGCCTTGATATCGGGCGAGAGCAGGGAGCCGTCGATATCGACTTTTTTATTTTTAATGTCGAAACTGAATTGCGACTTCTCGAAAGAGGGCGAGCGCAGGGCGCTTATACCGGAGATGGCCGCGACCTGCTCCGTAAGCCGGGTGGGCCGCATGACGACGCGTGCGAGGTCGAGAGTGCCGCTCCCCGCAAGCGTGCCTGCGATATCCGCGCTTCGAAGGCTCATATTGGCCCCGGCCCTGAAAGTACCCTCCACATACGCCTTTTGCCCTCCCCGGATGCTTCCGCTCACGGGGATGACGGAGAGGGCCCCTTTTACGAGCTTATAACTCAGGGCAAAATCCTTTATCCGATATTCCTTATAGGGGGCGTTCTTAATGGAAATTTTTCCGGACGCGGTCACTTTCTGCATCATTGCGGAGGGCGGGGACATCGGTTTTTTTGCCTTCTTCGGGGCGGGGCGGGCGGGCTTTTTGCCGAGGGCCAGAAGCCTCTCAAGGTGCAATTCCTCCGAAGAGATATTCAGGCTTATATCGGGGCTTGCCCGATAATTCTTAATCACGCCCGAGAGCGCGATATTGTCCTGCCCTACGGCGGTATCGAGCTTAAGGTTTATAACGTCGTCCACGTCTATTTTTCCGCTCGTTTCGGTCTGGATGCCTCCGGCCAGCGCCTTCATGCTCTTTAAGTCAATCCTGCCGGAATATGCGATTTCCCGGTCGAAAGACAACTTGAACGTGGAATCGAAGAGGGCGAGAATATCCGGAATGGCTTTTTGTTCGTCTTTGAAATCCACGCGGGCGTTGTTAATATCTATCTTATTGGCCGCGATGTCCATGGGAAGCTCCCGGGGCTTTTTTTCTTCCGGCACTTCGGGTTTCTTTTTCAGGAGGGGGCTGAAATTGAACGTGCCGTCCGCCTTGCGCACAATAAGGACCGAGGGAGAGTTGAGTTCGATGCTCTCTATTATGAGGTGCCTTTTAAAGAGTGGGAGGAGTTCGTAATCGAGGACGAACTCTTCCGCCTTGAGAAACGGCCTCTTTGTCTCCTTTTCGGAGAGGCTCATGTCCTTTACTACGATCCCCTTTAGCAGCGAGACTTTGATTTCCTTTATCTCCGCGTCCATCCCCGTGTAAGATTCTATGCGGGGGATTATGAGCGCCTTCAGGCGGTCGCTCTTCAAATAGGAGCGGACAAAAACGGCAAGGCCCGCAAGGATAAGAATTACTAAAACGAGGATTATCCCTATCGCGCGGAATAATTTTTTCATATCCCCCTCCTATAGAAATAATACCCTTGGAAACTCCGGGAAGCAATTTTTTAAAATAGGGGCTCATGGCCGGGATATTCGTCAGGCGATGCTCTTACGATTACGGGGCGCTCAAGCCCGCCGTTTTTGAACTCCTCGATAAAACGGTCGGTGAGGGTATTTCGAGAGGGGACCGGGTGCTTTTAAAGCCGAATCTCCTTGCCCCGGCAAGGCCCGAAAAGGCCATGCTTACCCATCCGATGGTGGTCAGGGCGGTGGCGGAATACGTGGTCGAAAAAGGGGCGCGCCCGCAGATATCCGACAGCCCCGCAGTCGGCGGGTTCGAAAAAGTGCTTAAAGAGAGCGGCATTAAGGACGCTCTTAACGGGATGGACGTGGAGTTAAAAGAGTTTACGGAGTCCCTTACGGTTGAGACAGGAGAGCCTTTCAGGAAATTGGAAATCGCCCGTGACGTCCTTGAGGCCGATTTAATCATTAATATTCCCAAGCTTAAAACGCACACGCAGATGCTCCTGACCCTCGGGATTAAAAACCTCTTCGGGTGTGTGGTGGGCGTGAAAAAGCCCGAATGGCATTTCAGGGCCGGGGTGGACAGGGAGCTTTTCGCCAAACTCCTCGTGCAGGTCTATCTGGCTGTAAAGCCGCGCTTGACAATACTTGACGGGATACTCGCGATGGAGGGGCAGGGGCCGGGAAAGCGCGGGACCCCCCGCGAACTGGGCCTTATAATGGCGAGTAAAAATACGGCTGCATTGGACCATACGGTCTGCAAAATCTTGGGCATCCCGCCCGATGAGGTCCTTACAAACAAGATATGCCGCGAGTTCGGACTTTTTAAGGAAGACGAAACAGCCCTGGACGGCCCTTTACCTTTTATAAGGGACTTTGCCCTCCCCCGGATGACGCCGCTTGTATTCGGCCCTCCCCGTCTGCACGGGTTTTTGAGAGGGCATATCGTGCAGAGGCCTGCGGCGGATGAAGGCATCTGCAAAGGGTGCGGAGAATGCTGGAAATACTGCCCGGCCGGAGCGATCACAATGACGGGGGCCAGGGGGAGAAGGAAGCTTCGCTTCGATTACGACAAATGCATACGCTGTTACTGCTGCATCGAGGTATGCCCCCATGCCGCACTTTACGCAAAGGAGACCCTGCCCGGAAAATTCCTGAAACAGATCGTCAGGCTCAAAACGGGAAAAAAGAACGAGGGCCCTTAGGCCTTCACCCGCTGAGGCCCTTCGAAGAGACGCGCAAACTCGTCCGGAAGCTGCTGCCGGATATCGTCTATCTCCCCGGGGGTGACGGCCTCGCGGACGACCTCCATCACGATCTGCGCATGGAAGACCGCGTCGGGGAGGTCCACGCCCTCGCGCTCGCTCACCCTTTTGAAGAACTCGTTTATCCCGAATTTTTCCTTGTTCGCGACCTGCTTCATGTACCAGCCTATCTCCGTAGGAAGCTGTGAGACCAGATGACCGAGTTCGTCCCCGAAGACGCGCTCGGCAAGGGTCATGAGAGTGGACCTTATGGCGGCCACGGCGTCCCCCTTCGAAGGCAGATGGCACCGGTTCTGGACCTGTCCCACAAATTGGTCGTAATTCATCTCACTTCCTCCTCTATCTTCAGCATTTGGTTAAAGTCTATCCTATAAGAGAGGGGAGTCAAGGAGCGCAAAGGGGGGCTTTTGTTTTAAAATCTAATAAAGGGAAAGATGGACGAGAAAGAAAAACCGCAAAGCTGCTGACCCTCTTCTGCGGGCGCCGGTGGGCGCCAGGAGATATGCCTCATAGGAAAGGGGCCTGTTTCGGCCAAGACCGAGAATTGCATGGTATGCGGGAAGGCCCTCCTCTACGGGACCGAACCAAAGGAACTCGTTTGCGTTTACTGCGGGAACCCGGGGCATGCTTACATAACCTGTCCCCAAGGGCATTTCGTCTGCGACCCCTGCCACAGCCGCAAGGCGCGTGAAGAGATCGAAAGGCTCATATTTTCCGCCACTTACAAAGACCCTGTCGAGACAGCGGAACTTGCCTTCCAAATCCCGGCGCTTCCCATGCTCGGCTGCGAGCACGCCTATATCGCGGGCGGGGCGCTCATGGCCGCCTTGAAGAACATCGGCCGGGGCACGGATGAGGACATAAAAGAGGTCTTCCGGCGGACGGAAAAGCAGGCGCACGGAGGATTCTGCGGCCTCACGGGCGTGTGCGGGATAGCGCCCGCCATTGGGGCGGTCTTTGCCGTGCTCACGGGCTCGAAATGCGGTACGGACAAAGAGCAGAGGGCTACGATGGAGGCCGTAGTGGAAGTCTCAAGGGCGATTGCCTCCCTCACGGGGCCGGGCTGCTGCAAGGCCTATGTAGTGACTTCCCTTGAAACGGCAACAGACCTCTTAAGGGAAAAGATGGGAATGGAACTCCCGATGGGAAATTCGTTTTCATGCAGATACGTCGCCCGCCATCCGCATGGATGCCGGGAAAAGCTCTGCCCGTATTTTTCCCTTTAAAAGAAATTTTTTATTTCTTCTTTACTGCCGGCTCTTTCTCCCTGAAATCGATGCTCCCGCAGCGGCATTCCTTCAATGGCTCGTAATCCGTGCGCAGGACCTGCTCCGTCCCGCATTCAAGGCAAAGATATGTTCCCTTTCCGGGTTTTTCTCCCTTTTTCGGCATGGCGCGCCTCCTAATCAGGTATTCCTGATTAAATCTTAACAGCCGGGTGCGAAATGTCCAGAAGGCGCAATTTGACACTCTTTTAAAGGCTGATAGCATTGAAATCAGGAGGCCGATATGCCTGCTGTCAAAGAGGCCGTCTTCAAGCTCAAAGAGCCCCTACCATGAATACGAGCTCGAATTTTCCGTCCTGCCAGGAGAGAGTTTATCCGTAATCCGGCACCAGAGGAGGCCAAGCGCCTCGCTCGTCCAGCGCCTTGCCTCGTCAATTGAAAAGATGGGTTTTCTTGTCCCCTTCAAGGATATTCCGTGAGCCCGTGGGTGCGGAAGTCTAAAAGAGGTTTTGGTGGCGGTGCAGGGATTTTGCTCCACGCAATTTTTGAAGGTGGCCTGCGCTTATGAGAGCTTTTATCATTTTAAAAATAAATCGAGCGTTTCTAATATTGTGCTGGAATTAAAAACAAACCCAATATTCGCAAATGAGATCAACATGGGACTTGTTTTTGTAAGTGCATATCTATTTTCTGAAACGATTCCCAGTAAGTAGGGATGTGTTCCTGACATGTTATTTCTACCGTGAATTATTCTGGGCGAGTATGGTTTAAGAAAAATTGGGCTACCACTAGAACCCGGAATTATGGCACCATCAATTAAAAAACCTCTCAAATTTTTGATTTCAACTTTTCCATTATCAAAGATCTTTTCTATATAGTTAAGATTGACCTGACTTCCGATTATACCCTGTCTAATGATTGGTAAATACGCTTCTCCTTGTTTATAAGTTATTAGATCTGTAAATCTAGGATATCCAATTGCGATGATTTCATCCCCAATGGTGATTTCTTCACGGTCCAAGACTTCCGAATCTGCGATAATACCATCAAGATTACTGCTAAGGTAAGATACTGATAGATTTGGGATACCTTTAAGAAAGTTCGTAACATCAATCGCAAGAACATCAACGCTTTCGTCAGGATGCTCTCTCCATAATCGAGTGCCGTTACTTATAATGTCCATTTCACGTTCAATACCCTTTAATTTGCCGTTTACGGCAGTATTCAAATACAATCTTATTTTTTGAGCCTTGTCTCTCAATTCCTTTTTTTGATTAAGTACATGCTTATTTGTTATTAAAAAAGTTCGTTGATTTGAATTTATATTCCTCTTAACCAAAAAACCTGTCCCAAACGAATTCCATTCATTTTCTAAAAGCAGGACTGCACTCGTTAACTCCTTTATTCGGATAATTTTCCCATGAGACTGCAAAATTGATTGTGAATTGCTTGCAGTAGGTAAACATAATAAAGCGAGCAGAAAAAAAACTAATTTGTATTTCACTCTATTTTGTAGTTTCTTGCACTTTTTTATTTAAGCTTTTTTTAGAAGCAAGCGCTATTATTTGTTTTTTACGTTCTTCACGATTGTGCCGAGCTATATACCAATCTTCTATTAAATTCTCAATTAATTTAATCAATAGTTCGGCTTCATTTGGATCTATATCGATGATCAAATTAACATCTTTTCCCATGTGAGCACCTATATTTCCCAATTTTCTTAGAGAATCTACAGCTTCCCATGTTGTCGGATCTATTTTGTCAGCCAAATCATTTATTTCATCAATCAAACGAGCTTTTTTTATTCCCCAAAAATCTCTGATCATTCCTTGCAGACATCTGCGCGCGAGTGTTGCTGATGCTTTTGGACTTAAATTCTTAATTTTGAATGCTTCAATATAATCATTTTTGATTGCTGATGGCACATATTCCGGTATTTCCATTAAATTTGGTTGCACTTCAGGGTAGATCTGTTTATTAGCTAAAGTACTCGATCCAGACAACACAATATGGCCGCCGTGATCCGTCATTCCCGTCCCAGTAATCAGCGATGCAAAGGCGATTATTTTTCCACAATGCCAATTGGGACAAGTAATCAGACTAACATTGATTGCATAAGCCTCGTTTCCTTGGTGTTTTCGTTTAATCCAAGTACTTGCTTTCCGTATATCCTCAGATGTGATTGTACAAGAGCTTTTGCAATGAGGACAAATAAGATTCATCTGAACCTGTCTTTTATTCTGGGTTTATTTATATCGTACATATCTCAACGGAGTTTTTTTACTTTCAATCCAAGCTCGACTATTTCCCATGTGTTATCATCGATAAAATTACAATGGTAACCTTCTGAAGTCCGGGCCTCTTTAGTTCCTTGAAGGACTTGGACAGGTCTATCGAGGGATTTGGCTAACTTTTCATGTACATAGACCCGGATTTTGAATTGACGACCACCTGCGGATTCTGCAAGGAATTTTTCCATCAATTTCATCCTCGACATTTCAGAGTAGACTACATCGTATACGTGAATTATTCAAGGCAAAAATAAACATTTAACTGTAGCGAATTTTTAGGGTATGTACCTGAATACCACGAAAAAAATATCAATTCAGTTTAAAAGAAGGCCGGATCATGCCGTAAGCGTCTTGATAGATTGAATAAGATTAGCACGAAAGGCTCTATATCAAAGGGATAAGCCCTAAATCCTTGTAGGTTGGTGGCGGTGCAGGGATTTGAACCCCGGACACTGCGGATATGAGCCGCATGCTCTAACCGACTGAGCTACACCGCCTTTATTGCCTGGGAAAACGCCTTTCTACGAACAATTATTATAACAAATCCGCCCCTTCAATAAAACAACTCGAAGCGCCTCAGGCGGACGTTTATGAGGAGCCCGGCCGCTATGTAGTTGGCAAGGACGGCCGTCCCCCCGTAGCTCATGAAGGGCATGGGTATGCCCACTACGGGCATCATGCCCATTGTCATCCCGATGTTGAAGAAGAAATAAATGGCGAACATGAATGTTATGGTGAGGGCAAGGAAGCAGCCGAACTCGTCCTTTGCCTGCCTTGCCGTGTCCAAGGCCCTGTAGAAGAAGAGCATGTACAGGGCGATGAGGAAAAGGCTCCCGAGGAGCCCCCATTCCTCGGCGAAGACCGAGAAGACGAAGTCCGTGTGCTTTTCGGGCAGGAACCTGAAAGGCCCCTGTGTGCCGTGCATGAACCCCTTCCCGAAGACCATCCCGGAGCCTATGGCGACCTTGGACTGGCTTATGTGGTACCCGATCCCCGCCGGGTCTATGTCCGTGTCCATGAAGGCTATGATCCTGTTGCGCTGGTAGTCGTGCAGGAAGTCGTGCCATATCAAGTCCCAGAAGAATGGGACGGATATGAGGCCGAATAGCGCTATCCCGATGAGGAGCTTTTTTTCCATCTTCCTTGCCGCGCATGCAAGGAGAAATATCCCCGCCGCCATGCTCGCGGTCCCCAGGTCCGGCTGTTTTACAAGGAGGAGAAGGGGGAGAAGGGCAAGGAGCGGGAGCATCCGGAAAAAGGCCATAAAGCTTATCGGGGGTTTCATGCGGCTCAAGTACGCGGAAAGCATGATGACGAAAGCGACCCTGAAAAGCTCCGAGGGCTGGAACGAGAACCCCCCGATTGAAACCCACCTCTGGGCCCCCATCCCCACCCTTCCCTTCACGAGCACGAATACGAGAAGGAGGAGCCCCGCCGCATAGAAGACCACCGAGAGCCGGGCAAACCACTGGTAGTCCAGCCTGACCACAATGAAAAGACAGATGAGCCCCAACATGATCCAGATGAGCTGTTTTATAAAAAAGACCGGATGGGGCTGCCCCTCCACCCCCGGCCTCGTGGCGCTGTAAATCGTCAGCACCCCGATAAGCGAGATGGCAAGGACGAGGCCCAGCATCAGCCAATCAAAGTTTTGGACTGCTCTCCTGTCCACCTGCATATTTGATCCTTTCTCGTTCCTGTTTGGCTTTTACGTATGCTTCTATGGCTTTTTTGGCAACCGGGGCGGCGGCAGAGGCCCCATGCCCGCCGTTTTCCACAAGCACTGCAAGGGCCACCTCGGGGTCCTCCGAAGGCGCATAGGCCACGAACCACGCATGGTCCGGCCCTTGAAGGGAGGAAGTGACCTGGGCCGTGCCGGTCTTCCCGGAGATGGACACAAGCTGGGAGTGGGCCGACCAATGGGCCGTCCCCCTGTCATCCCTCACAACGCCCGCCAGCGCGTCCTGAACGAGTTTTATAGTGCTTTCTTTGAGGGCAATGGGAACGGGCTCGCCGCGCACCCGGCCTCCGGTGTACTTAAGGAATGAGACGGAGGGGATGAACTTCCCCCCGGTGCCGATGACTCCCATAAGCCTTGCCATCTGGAGCGGGGTGACTGCAACATAACCCTGCCCTATAGAGGCCACGACCGTTTCCCCGGGATACCATTTATCCTTTCGCGCCCTCATTTTCCATGCCGCGTCCGGGATAAGCCCCTTCTTTTCCGAGCCCAGCCCTATCCCTGCTTTCGTGTCGAAGCCCAAGGCCCGGGCATAACGGGCGATGCCGTCCATTCCGGTCCGGAGCCCATATGTGTAGAAGTACACATCGCAGGATTCCACAAGGGCCTTGTAAATAGCTGTCGGGCCGTGCCCCTCGTGCCTCCAGCAGCCGAATACGTGGCTTCCCAGCCCGAATCCGCCCCGGCAGGTTACGGTGTTTTCAGGCGAGACGACCCCCTCCTCGAGGGCCGCAATCGCCGTAATTATCTTGAATGTGGACCCCGGCGGATACTGGCTCTGAAAGGCCCGGTTGAGCATCGGGTGCCGGGGGTCGAGCGCAAGCGCCCTCCAGTCGGCGGGCTTTATCGCGGGCACGAACAGATTGGGGTCAAAAGAGGGCCTGCTCATGAGGCCGAGGAGTTCCCCTGTTTTCGGGTTCATGGCCACGACTGCCCCCGCCCTGTCCCCGAACTCCTCCTCGGCGGCCATCTGGAGATTAAGGTCGAGGGCGAGCGTGAGATCTCCGCCCTTCCCGGGGGGTATCTCTCCCACAATCCTCAGTTCCCTTCCCAGCGCGTCCACTTCTATCAAGCGCTGGCCGGGCACGCCCCGGAGGTCTTTGTCGAAGAATTTTTCAAGCCCCCACTGGCCGGTATAGCCCGTCCGCGGGACATCGTCAAAAGCCGGGTCCGCGGCCTGGGCAGGCGCGAGCTTCCCTATATAGCCGATGAGGTGCGCGGCAAGGTCGGCATAGATGTAATCCCTCGCTATTTCCACATCGATTGTAAGTTCCGGGAATTCGGAGAGTCTTGCTTCGATACGGGCAACCTCTTCAAAAGAAAGCCTCTCCTTGAGCTTTACGGGCTCGAGGGAGCCTTTTTTCTCATTGAGGAGCCTTGTTATCTCTTCCACCGGCATATTGAGCAACCCGGATATCGAACCCGCATGGGCTTCTTTTTTCATATCCGGGAGTACCGAGACGCAGAAATTCGGGGAGTTCCTCACGAGGGGCATTCCGTTGCGGTCGTAAATAATGCCCCTCGGGGCGAGTATGTCCGTTATCCGGAGGCGGTTATCCTCGGCGATCCGCCTGAATTCCTTGCCCCGCAGGACCTGGAGCTGCCACAGCCTTGCCGTCACGATAAAGAAAAAGACGGCCATTACGGCCATTATGAGTTTTATATTCTGCCTGTCAAAATAATTCACCCTAAGCCTCCCCCGGCCTGAAGAAAGCGGCAAGGATGCCGTTCAGGAGAGACTGTGCCGCAAGCGGAAGAAGCCCCCCCCGGAACGCCTGCTCCAGGTCCGCGAAAACCGAAAGGCTCGCGAATTCCGCCATCCCTCCGACAAAAGTAAGAATCGAGGCCACAAGAAACCCGAGGAGAGGTGTCCACCTGAAAAACGTATGGGAGAAAAATGATGCCATGTACCCGATGGCCCCTCCCGCAAGGAGCCCCGGGCCGATAAGAGGCGAGAGCAGGGAATCCTCCATGTAGCCCATTCCCACCCCGAAGGCCATCCCGGCAGCCCCCGAATGGGTAAGCCCGAACCAGTATACAAGAAAGCTCGCGAGGTCCGTCCTGTAACCGAAGAGGGATAAATTCGAATCTATGAGAATGGCGAGCGCGGCAAGAAAGGGCACCAGAAGGACAGGCCTTTTTATCATCTGCGTATTATGGCGACCTCTTCAAGCCGGTCAGTCTCCACAAAGGGCATTACTTCCACCTCTTGAAAAAGCCCCTCCCCTTTGGAAACGCGGGAGACGAAGCCCACCCTCAACCCTTCGGGAAAGACGCCGTCAAGGCCGGAGCTTATCAGCGTGTAACCGTTTTTTATCCGGGTCTCATGGGGAAAATATTTCAGGCGGCAGAACCCTGTGCCCGTGCCGGAAAGTATGGCCTCTGTACGGGTCTCCTGGACCCGGACAGCCACGGAAAAGCGGACGTCGTTTATAAGAAGGGCCTTGCTGTAGGACCCCTCGACCTGTATTATTTTCCCGGCAAGCCCCGAGGGGGCCACCACTATCATCTCCTTTTCCACCCCTTTGGAGCCGCCGGCATCGAGGGTAAAGGTGTTTGCCCACCGCTTGGCCCCCCTTGTTACAACGTTTGCGGCGGCCACGAACTGAGGGGTGGAGTCCTTCAAGGCAAGCAGGGCCTTGAGCCTCCCGTTCTCCTTCCATATCTCCTGGACCTGATCGTAATTCTTCCTGAGGAGGGATAGTTCTCTTTCAAGCTCCCGGATGCGTTCGTCTTTCGCGCCAAAATGCCTTAGGAGGTCCCGCGTGCCGGAGAGGAAGTCCCCCAGGCCCGCCGAAACGCCGTAAAAAGCCGAGTTTACCGGCGCAGCAGGATTTCTTATAGCGCCCTCCCTCGCCTGATAGGTCATAAGGGCCGAGGCCGCAAGTACCAGGAGAACGAGGGGTAGTAATTTCCTCCCGGGCATTAATCTTCCCTGCGGCAAGACCGGGGAATACGCTCGCTATCCATTTAATTAATGGCTATTTTCTTGAGGAGCTCCAATTCGTCGAGCATCTTCCCCACGCCCTTGACCACGGCCGTGAGCGGGTCCTCGGCCACGACCACGGGAAGACCCGTGTTCTCCTTGATCAGAATATCAAGGCCCCTCAGGAGGGCCCCTCCGCCCGCCAGCACTATGCCCCTGTCCACGATATCTGCGGCAAGCTCGGGCGGGGTGTTCTCGAGGGCCATCTTTATGGTCTCCACGATTACGTTCACGGGTTCCTGGAGGGCCTCGATGATCTCTTCTTCATTGATGGAAAAAGTCTTGGGGATGCCGGAGACGAGGTCGCGCCCCTTTATCTCCATCGTCCTCGGGTCGGTCCCGTTCTTGCAGGCCGCCCCCAACTCTATTTTTATGGCCTCGGAGGTCCTGTCGCCTATCATGAGATTGTACCTGCGCTTTATGTAGGCCATGATGGCCTCGTCCATCTTGTCGCCGCCAACGCGGGCAACCTTGCTTATTACTATCCCGTCCAGCGAGATCACGGCTATGTCCGTGGTGCCCCCGCCTATGTCCACAATCATGTTGCCGGAGGGCTCGCCCACCGGGAGCCCCACGCCCACGGCGGCCGCCATCGGCTCCTCGATAAGATATACTTCCCTTGCGCCGGAGGCCTGTGCCGCGTCCTTCACGGCCCTCTGCTCCACCTGCGTTATGCCCGAGGGGACGCCGATTATGACCCTCGGGGAGACGAAACTCCTCCTGTTGTGGACCTTGGCGATGAAATACTTGAGCATCTCGCCCGTGGCGTCGAAGTCGGCTATTACGCCCTCCTTCATGGGCCTTATGGCATGGATGTTGGCCGGGGTCTTGCCGAGCATGCGCTTGGCCTCGACCCCCACGGCAACCACCTTCTTCGTGTCCTTTCTAACGACGACGACCGAGGGTTCGTTGCACACTATCCCCTTGCCCTTCATGTAGACGAGGGTGTTTGCGGTGCCGAGATCTATTGCAAGGTCATTCGAGAACCATCCTAAAATTTTACCGAACATCAAACTGCCTCCTCGTACCGGGTCTCACGGACCCATGTTTTTGCGATTTCGTCTCCTATTCTCCTGCCTTCGGGGCTCCCTGCGAGGACTATGAACTCGAGGGCGAAAACAATGAACGCAAGCGCCCACCCTATTATAGGGACCTTACAGAAAAGAAGGGCAAAGGCCAGTATAAAATTCCGCAGTATGGATTCCTTTATAGTGCAGGGCCCGTCCCCTTCCGAGAGCACCGAGAGCCCGAGAAGCCTCTTTCCCAAGCTCCTACCTCCAGTTATGCCGTCACCTATCAATATGTAAACGATCCCGGCCAGGAAGCCAGCCCTCGGGAGAATCTCAGCTGCTGCAAGGACGAGGATAAGGTCGACACTCTTCGCCACAACCCGCAGTAAAAGGCTGGCTCCGCGAGCCTTCTCCATATCGTGAAATTGTAACATTGCAAAATTTTCTTTTTCAAGCAAAATAGACCTCTTTCCGCCTCCGGTCGGTTAAAATATGCAATGGAGGCGAAAAAGGACCTCGTCATAGCAGGCGACAGGGTCCCCATTCCTCCATCCTTGCCCTGGTGAGGACGATAGTGGAATAGGGGCAGGCCGGGGCGGGGGCGTTCGAGAAATTCATTAACTCGATGAAATATCGGCACCCCGGTTGACGCCCTTTTTCATCCATTGCCGCATGGATAGCTCAGGTCCGCTCTCACTGCCCCCGCCCGCCCCGCCTTTATAGGTACTCTCTCCCTCTTTTAAGCCCAAAAGATTTAGTTGTAGCCGCAAGCTTTAGCTTGCGTTCCTTTGAAAAGATTTCGCGGGCTAAAGCCCGCGGCTACTCGGGCCAATCGAAACGAAATATGAAGATGAGCACAAAGGCGACATCCATTTTAAAAGAGAAGTTTAACCGTCTCGGGGCTTATATCGATATCGACGGGGCTCTTGCCGATGTAGTCGCCGTCGGCCTGCACGTGGCGGACACTCCCGACCCGTACCCGCCTGCATTTAATGCAATCCACATCCCTGAATTTTATGTGCGTGCCCGTGAGCATCCCTGCTGCATATTTTATCGGATGGATTTTTTTAAAGCCGTGCATAAGGAGGGCATAAAACGAGGGCTCGGTAATTTTTGCCTGAGGGGCGGCCTTGATGTGCCCCCCGTATTTCGCGCCCTTGCAGACGATAACGCTCGATGCCTCGAAATCCCTCCCATCGACATTCACGGCTATCGGCTCCGGATGCCAATCGATCAGGTGCTTTATCCCCGACCAGATGTAAGCGCTTTTGCCCGAATAGAGTTTCAGTTTTTTATTCACCCTGTAAACCGCGTCCGCATCGAAGCCTATCCCAGCCATGAGAAAGAACCTCCTCATCTCGCCCCCCTCGAATAGAAGCCTGCCGGGATACACCTCGCGGGGCTTTGAGCCGAGGAGCCTTTTAATCGCTCCCTTTACATTTTCAGGGATGCCGAGTTCCTTGGCAAGGACATTGGTAGTGCCCATCGGGAGGATTCCCATAGGTACTTCAGTTCCGGCAAGCGCGTTCATACACTCGTTATAGGTCCCGTCACCTCCGCCCGCAATGAGAAGAGAGGCGCCTTCCCGGAGGGCCGCTCTTCCTAATTCTATCCCGTGCCCTTTCCGCTCCGTGATATAAGTCCTGACCTCGTATCCCGCTTCATCCAAGAGGGAGCGGGCAAGCGCCACTTTTTTTTCCGACGCCTTTCTTGCCGCAAGGTTCACGATGAGGGCCGCAAGGGGTCTTGGTTTCATAAATAGAGATTATACCGCCCACGGGAGAGATTTTTCCAATTAAAACGGGAGTTTCCCTCAAATATCTCAACAGCTCTCTTAAAGGGGCATCCTCTTTTAAAAAGAACACCCGCCCCCCCGTTCCCGCACCTTTCCTTTTAATGCGGGGAAGCCGGAAATAGCCTGATTGCGATAAAGCGACATATCCGGTCGTGTAATCCGGGTCATCGGATATGCATAATTCCGCGATCACGCCCGGGGCGCTTGCCACCTTGGAGGCCAGTATCAAGGCCTCTTTCACGCGCGGATGGGAAAGACCTTTCTCTTCTAAAAGGGATACGAGTTTACGGTTTGCCTGCCCTCTTATACCCAAACAGGACGCCCGGATGCCTTTCTCCTTATAAGAGTCAATCCGTTTCCCTGTTTTATAGCTTATGAGGGCCGCGCCTTTCATTGTGCCTGAAGAGATCGCCTTTAAAGCGGACCCTATGGCTTTCTCCGATATGCCAATCCCTTTTAAAAGGGAGATGCCTTTTCCTATCGCGTCTTTTGGACCGTTCGTTTTTATCGTGAAAACCGGAAGCGACCTGACGACGAGGGGCCTTTCCCTTAACGGCTCTATCTTTAAATTGACGAGGTCGGGTGCGCCCTTTGAGTGACTTAGGGCCCGCCTGGCATATTCTCCTATTACCTTTAAAAGCTCTTTTTTCCCGTAAATCCCTTCGGCCCCGGAGATATGGCTGCCATTCCTTTCCGCTCGCATGCGGATGGAATAGAGCTTATCAGGCATGGAGCCCGTATTCCCTGATAAGCTTGAGGTCGGCCTCGGGGTTTACGCCCTCCCTCGTCAGGTAATCGCCCGTCAAAAGCCCGTCCGCCCCCGCCATGAAAACGAACGAATTGAACTCGCCAAGGCACTGGAGCCTTCCCCCGCAGACCCTTATCTCCTTATCGGGCAGGATGGACCTGTAAAGGCTTATGACCTTCAAGGCCTCGAAGGGGGGGAGGGGGTCCCTCTCGCCGAGCCTTGTGCCTTTTACGGGAATGAGGAAATTAAGCGGGATGGAATCGGCCCCAAGCTCCTTTAGAAGAAAGGCCATAGCGATGCGGTCCTCCCAGGACTCTCCGAGCCCGAAGATGCCGCCCGCGCAAAGCGAAAGGCCCGCATTCTTTACGGCATGTATGGTCTTTAATTTCTCTTTATAGGAATGTGTTGTGCAGACATTTGGAAAAAAAGTTTCCGAGGTCTCCAGATTATGGTGATAGCGCTCGAGCCCTGCCTCTTTTAAAAAGACAAGCGCATCGTACTCGATAAGGCCGAGTGTTGCGCAAGGCAAAAGCCCAAGCTTTCTTATCTCTGTGACAGCCGAAGCGATCCGTCCAAGCTCGCCCGTAGTCGGCTTTCTGCCGCTTGTGACAATGCAAAACCTCTTCGCGCCTGCCTGTTTGGCCCTTTTGGCGGCTTCGAGCATCAGGACTTTTGCGAGCAGTGGATAGGTCTTCGCCCCGGCTTGCGCCCGGGCCGATTGGGCGCAGTAGGCGCAGTCCTCGGGGCAGGCCCCGGATTTTGCGTTTACGATTGCGCAGAGGTCTATCTTCTTGCCCCTGAAATGCTCCCTCAAAGAAGAGGCATGGGCGAAGAGATCGAAGATCTGAGTCCCGTTAAGGGACGCCATTTCAAGAGCCTCCTCTTTTGAAATGGAACCGCCGGAAAAAATCTTCTCTTTTAAAGGGGTAAGCATGGCGGATTAATTTTCGCCCTGAGGAGGGAGGTTTGTCAACCGAATAATCAAATAGGTAAACGAACACAAAAAGAAGGGCAATTTATCGCATTAAAAAAAATAAATGGCCGCCCTATGTACTTCCGGAAAGATTCCGGACAAGCCGGAATGACAAACCAACTGACTTGCCGAGAGGGGTGGGGTGTTTGCCGGGAGCGATGCGAAATCAGGAAAGCGACATCTCAGAGAAAACTAAAACAAAACAGATGGACCGCAAACCTAAAAAGAAAGTAGGAGCGGTTATTTCGCGACCCCAGGAGGGCTTGCCCTCCGTTTAAAATCGCGGCAACACCCCGCCCCTATCCATAACAACCCTTATTCTCTCACCGAAAACATCGGCTCCTCTATGGACTGCCCCTTGCAGACGGGGCAGCGGCCGGGTTTCGTGAGCCTGTCCCTTTTTCTGAAAACAAAGCCGCACTTCTTGCACCGGGCGGGGGTTATGGCCAGATCCTTTTTAAGGCTCCTCTGAACGTGTTCCAGATGGGCGTAAACTTCCTTCTCCGGTATGCCGACCATCCCGGATATCTCCTTTGCCGTAAATGTGTATCCTCGAATGGCCGAGATTATCTCCTGCCTTATCGTGCCCTGCCTTTCGGCGGGTATCGCGGCCTCTTTGGCCTTTTTCACCCGGCTATTTTACCAGCCTGAAAAGAATGTTGGCGAGTACCTTTCTTTCCTCCGGTGTGCTCGTGTCCCACATCTCTCTAAAGAGCTCGTTTTCCTTTGTGCCGGGGCAAAGCCTCTCGCGGAGGAATTCGCTCATCTTGAGTGTCATCTCTTTCAGCGCCTCGTCCGTCATGCCGAACATCCTGCCGGCCGCGATTGCGTCCTTAAGGTACTTTCTCCAGCTCTCCCAGTCTCTTACGAAGTCCATCGCCTCTATGCACCGGACGAATGCGAGCATTTTTTCTCCTGAATGAGCCTATAACTGATCTTTTAAAGAGGGATTTCTTTTAAAGATTTTTTTGGCCTGGCGGAGAAAGGAAGGGGTTGCTTTAATTTGCATTATCGATGGCGTTCATAAGCTCATCGATAGTATCGAACGAGAGCCTTTCTTCCTTATCGGATGCGAGTATTCTCTCTTTAGCCAATTGGTATTTGAGAAATTTAACGAAATCCAAGACCTCTGCCTGCTTATCCTGAGGCAGGGTGTTAATTATTTCAATTAACTTTGCTGAATCCATAGTTAAATTCTAAACTAAATCTTTTTTGAATGGCAAATAAATTTTAAAATTAAGGATACCCCTCTATAAGCAGGTCTGCCCCTATTTTTCTGACTTTCAGATCCTTTACCTTATAAGCGTCTTTTATCTTTTCTATCCCCTTCCCGCCAACTGCCGGAAAGGCGTCTTTGCCGCCTATGATTTTGGGGGCGATGAAGAAGGCCGCCTTGTCCACTATGCCCTCGTCGAGGGCCGTGCCCGCGAGCGTGGAACCCGCCTCGATGAGGACGGAAGTTATCCCCCTCGATCCCAGTTCTTCCATCAGCCATTTAAGGGAAAGGCATCCCTTATAAGAGATGTTCTTTACGCAGGAGTTTTCCAGCGAGGGGGGGAGGAGTTTTTCGGAGACCATTATTGTTTCGGGAGGAGTCTTGAATATCTTCGCCCTTAATGGAGTTTTTAACTGCGGGTCTATTACGACCCTCACAGGATTTTTGCCCCCCTTGATTCTTGCAGTAAGCTCCGGGTCATCGGCGGTTACGGTGCCAGCTCCCGTAAGTATCGCGTCCGAGTCGGAGCGCATTTGATGAACGAGCCTCCGCGCCTTCTCGCCGGTTATCCATCTGGAGTCCCCCGTGCGGGTGGCTATCTTCCCATCGAGGCTCATCGCCACCTTGAGCGTGACAAAAGGCCTTCCCGTGGTGATGTATTTGATATATGCCTCGTTGAGCTTTTTGGCCTTGTCCTCAAGGACGCCGGATATCACCGCTATCCCCGCCGCCCGGAGTTCGGCGATCCCCTTGCCCGAGACCTTTGGGTTCGGGTCTTCCATCGCCACTATTACTTTTTTAACGCCGGATTTGATTATCGCCTTCGTGCAGGGAGGGGTGCGCTTTTCGGTATGGCAGCAGGGCTCAAGGGTTATGAAGAGGATACCTCCCCTCGCTTTCTCCCCTGCCACTTCAAGGACGCGGGCCTCGGCATGCGGGCCGCCGGCCCGCTCGTGAAAACCTTCCGATATTATCCTGCCTTTCTTAATCAGAAGGGAGCCCACCATGGGGTTGGGGCTCGTCCTCCCCCTTCCCTTCAGGGCGAGCGAAAGGGCCCGACTCATGAGGCGTTTTTCGTCGATGGAAATGAGCGCTTTTTCGTCCATAAAAGAGGATAACATAAACGCCGGAAAAACTTGAAAAACCGGCTTAAATCCATATAATATATGCTTTACTCTTTTTACGGAGGATTGCCATTAAGGTCTTGGTAGAAGGAAAGGAATTTTCAGTTGAGAGCGCGGAGGAGGCCCTGAAGCTCCTGCGGGAGAAAAAGGCCTTCGCCGTCAAGGTGGAAGAAGAGGTGCTGGACATGAGCGCCCTCGCGGAGTTGTCCCCTGATAAGAAGGTGGAGGGCGTGACCTTCGCCTTGAACGAAGGCAAAGAGATATACCGGCACAGCGCCTCGCACATAATGGCCCATGCCGTGAAAGAGCTTTTCCCCGATGCCAGGCTCGCCATAGGCCCGGCAACGGACGAGGGCTTCTATTACGACTTCGATGTGGAGCGCCCCTTCAGCCCCGAAGACCTCGAAAAAATAGAAAAGAAAATGCAGGAGATAATAAAGGCCAATACCCCCTTTAAGAGAAAAGAACTTAAAAGAGGCGAGGCGATAGAGTTCTTTAAATCGGCGGGCGAGCAGTATAAGGTGGAACTGATACAAGACCTGCCGCCGGACGTGGAGTCCGTTTCCCTTTACGAGGAGAATGGTTTCATAGACCTTTGCAGAGGGCCACATGTCCCAAGTACTGGGGCGATAAAGGCTTTTAAGCTTATCAGCATCGCAGGGGCCTACTGGCGCGGGGACGAGAAGAGAAAGATGCTCCAGCGCATATACGGCACGGCCTTTGCGGACAAGGAGAGCCTGAAGAAATACCTCGAATTCCTCGAAGAGGTAAAAAGGCGCGACCACAGGAGATTGGGCAAGGAATTGGAGCTGTTCACGATGACCGACGAGGTGGGGCCGGGGCTCATCCTCTGGCTTCCGAACGGCGCCCTTATTAGAAAAACGATCGAGGATTTTTGGCGCGAGGAGCACGCGAAGGCGGGCTACCAGATACTCTTCACCCCTCATATGGCGAGGCTCGACCTCTGGAAAAAGAGCGGCCACTGGGATTTTTATCGCGAAAACATGTACTCCCCTATGGAGGTGGAGAACATGGAATACGAGATAAAGCCCATGAACTGCCCCTTTCACATATTCATCTACAAGAACTCGCTTAAAAGCTACAGGGACCTGCCAATAAGATACGCCGAGCTTGGGACGGTGTACCGTTACGAGCGCTCGGGCGTCCTCCACGGGCTTTTGAGGGTGAGGGGCTTTACCCAGGACGACGCGCACATATTCGCGCGCGAGGACCAGTTAGAGGACGAGGTCTTGAATATCCTCGATTTCACCATATTCATCCTTTCCACATTCGGTTTCGAGGACTACAACATCTATCTATCCACAAGACCGGAAAAATACGTGGGCACGGACGAGAACTGGGAGAGCGCCACAAGCGCCCTGAAGCTCGCCCTCGAGCATAAGAAGCTCAACTACATGGTGGACCCGGGCGAGGGCGTCTTCTACGGGCCGAAAATAGATATAAAAGTAAAAGACGCCCTCGGGCGCGAGTGGCAGTGCAGCACGATACAGGTGGACTTCAACCTCCCCGAGAGGTTCGATGTGACCTACAGGGGCACGGACGGTAAGAACACGAGGCCCATAATGATACACAGGGCCCTCATGGGCTCCTTGGAGCGCTTCTTCGGCGTCCTCATAGAGCACTACGCCGGGGCATTTCCCCTGTGGCTCGCCCCGGTGCAGGTGGAGGTCCTCTCCATAGCCGAGCGCCATGCCGGGCACGCGGAGGGCATCGCCCAGGCCCTGAGGTCTCAGGGGGTCCGGGCCCGGGCCAATATTGAAAATGAGAAGATCGGGTATAAAATAAGGGCAGGGACGGTGCGAAAAGTCCCGTATTTGGTTATAATAGGCGACAAGGAGGTCTCCGAAAACACCCTTTCCATAAGAAAGCGTAACGGCGAGACCGCGGGGCCCTATGCCCTCTCCGATTTCATAAGCCTTTTGAAAGAAGAAATAAACTCAAGGAGGTAGGAAATCCAGGCAAAGGATATCAGGATCAACGAGAAGATAAGGGCGAGGGAAGTGCGCCTTGTGGATGCTGACGGACAGCAGGTAGGGGTCGTGCCGATACAGGAGGCCCTGAGGATAGCGCAGGACAGGGCACTGGACCTTGTGGAGGTTGCGCCCCAGGCCGTGCCTCCGGTTTGCCGGGTGATGGATTACGGGAAATACAAGTACCAGCTCGGCAAGAAACAGGCCCAGAAGAAGACGATAGAAGTGAAGGAGATAAAGGTCAGGCCGCGCATAGGCACGCACGACCTGGAATTAAAGGTGAAAAAGATAAGGGAATTCCTGGACGACGGGAACAAGGCCAAGGTGAGCATGCACTTCCGGGGAAGGGAGATAGTGAGGCCCGAGCTGGGCCTGAAAGTTTTCAAGAAGATAGGCGAGCTGCTCCCCGGGAAGTTCAATATAGAGCAGCCGGCCAGGCTTGAGGGCAATCACATCACCATGGTGGTAGCGCCGGCTAAATAGGACAAGGAGGATTCTTAAAGGGCCATGCCGAAACAGAAGACGCACAGGGGGGCGGCCAAAAGGTTCAAGGTGACCGCCACCGGGAAGGTGAAGATAAGAAAGGGCTACAAGAGCCATCTCTTGACGTCCAAGTCCAAGAAGAGGAAAAGAGGCTTGAGGAAGGCCGACATACTCCTTGGCAAGGAAGCAAAGAACATAAAGAGACTTTTGAACGTTTAGGAGGACTACTTAGATGCCGAGAGCAAAAGGCGGTTTCAAAACGAGGAGGAGGAGAAAGAGGGTCCTCGAGCGGGCAAAGGGTTTTTACAGCGCGCGCGGCAACCTCTACAGGATCGCGACTGAGGCCGTGGACCATGCCCTGCGCCACGCCTACATCCACAGGAAAGAGAAAAAGAGGGACTTCCGCTCCCTGTGGATAATCCGCATAAACGCGGCCGTGAGGGAAAGCGGCCTCACCTACAGCCGCTTCATGAACGGCCTGAAGAGCGCCGGGATGGCACTCAACAGGAAGGTCCTGGCCGATATGGCGGCAAACGACCCGGCCTCCTTCACAAAGCTCGTGGAGAGTGTGAAGCAGAAGCTCGCCTCCTGATGCCCACCGATGACCTTCTGTCCATTAAAGAGCGCTTCATAAAGGAGCTGGGCGGCTCCCGCTCCGTCCAGGAACTCGAGGAAATCAGGGTCAGATACGCCGGAAGGAAGGGGGTTTTGACCGAAAGGCTCAAGACCCTCGGGGCGCTTCCGCCCGAAGAAAGAAAAAAAGCGGGCGCCCTCTTGAACGAATTAAAAACCCTCATAGAAAAAGAAATCGCAGGAAAAAGAGAGGCGCTGAAAAAAGAGGAGCTTCGGAGGAGGCTCGCCGCCGAAAGCATGGACATATCCCTTCCCGGAAACTACATGCCCCCCGGGAGGCCCCACCCCGTGACCTCCACCATGCAGGAGATAATAGACGTATTCTCCTCGATGGGTTTTTCCGTGGAGGAAGGGCCGGAGGTGGAACTCGATTTCTACAACTTCGAGGCCCTGAACATCCCTCGGCACCACCCCGCAAGGGACATGCAGGACACTTTCTACCTGGGCCACGATATGGTGCTCCGCACGCATACCTCGCCCGTTCAGGTAAGGATCATGCAGAAGAAAAGGCCGCCGCTCCGGTTCATCGCCCCGGGGAAGGTCTACCGATGCGACGCGGACATCTCCCACACGCCGATGTTCCACCAGATAGAGGGGTTCATGGTTGGCGAAGACATCTCGTTCAGCCATCTGAGGGCCATACTCGAGGCCTTCGTGCACAAGGTATTTTCTCCGGAGGCCCCTGTCAGGTTCAGGCCCAGCTATTTCCCCTTCACGGAGCCCTCGGCCGAGGTGGACATGGGCTGCATATTCTGCAAGGGCCAGGCATACAAAATGTCCTCGTGCAAGCTCTGCAAGGGGACGGGCTGGATAGAGATATTGGGCGCGGGGATGGTGAACCCAAAAGTGTTTGAGATGGCGGGATACGACCCGGCCCTCTATACCGGCCTCGCGTTCGGGATGGGCATGGAACGGATAACCCTCCTCAAGTACGGGATAGACGACATAAGGCTCCTCTTCGAGAACGACATGCGCTTTCTGGAGCAGTTCTGATGCGTGTGTCCGTTAAATGGCTCTCGGAATTCGTGAAGACCGGCCTTAAGGCAGATGAAATAGCTCACCTCCTTACGATGTCCGGGCTCGAGGTGGAAGGCACGGAAGCCCTCGAAGACGACGTCATGCTTCAAGTGAACGTCACGCCCAACAGGGGGGACTGCCTGAGCGTGCTGGGCATTGCGCGGGAGCTTTCGGCCCTTACGGGGGCGCCGCT